>ERZ772953.3-NODE-3-length-65055-cov-4.685600_pt1 | contig 65055 bp, 42 predicted proteins | sample MGYA00580685_ERZ772953 | MGnify/ENA primary metagenome ERZ772953 (study PRJEB29015, sample SAMEA2738080) | human oral metagenome | biome: human oral; feature: human-associated habitat; material: saliva | place: China | collected 2209 ...
TTTCCCGCCGCTTTTCTGCATCCACCCCACGTTTTCTGTATCCACCCTGCACGCGAACTTCTACGCCCGCCCGCGCATCAGATGCGGCAACGATAGAGGCACGAGAAGAGACACAAGAAACCGCCGCCCAGCCGTGAGAATTCACGACCGGGCGGCGGTTTCTATATAGCGGTTTCTATATATCGGGCAGTATATTCCGGGAACTAGCCCCGACCGCCCCTGAAAAAATCACTCAGAAAGAGTAAGCGGCTTAGCGCTTGACCTCGTCCTCCTCGTAAGGACGCAGAGCCTCACGCTCGCCCTCAGCACCGGAGACGCGGTGTACCTGAACCATGTTGGTGGTACCTGCGCGGCCTGCGGGAGCACCGGCAGCAACGACGACCAGGTCGCCAGCCTCTGCCAGACCATTCTTGAGCAGGTACTCATCCACGAAGTGGAACATATCTTCCTGATCGGTGATCATCTCAACCTGCTCAGCGTCAACACCCCACAGCATGGAGAGGAAGGAGCGAACCTTCGGGCTGGTGGTGAACGCAACGATCGGGGTCTCGGGGCGCAGACGTGCCAGACGACGCGCCGAGTCACCGGACTGGGTGAAGGTCACGATGAGCTTCGCATCCAGCTGGTCGGCGATGTTCACTGCTGCACGAGTGATTGCGCCACCGCGGGTGCGGGGCTTGCGGTCCAGCTCGGGCACGCGGTACAGGCCGCCCTCTTCGGTGTCCTTGACGATTGCAGCCATTGCCTGCAGGGTCAGAATCGGGTACTTACCAACCGAGGTCTCACCGGAGAGCATAACTGCGTCTGCACCGTCGAGGATTGCGTTAGCACAGTCAGAAACCTCTGCACGGGTGGGAACGGGGTTGTCGGTCATGGACTCGAGCACCTGGGTTGCCACGATAACGGGCTTTGCCCAGCGGCGTGCCATGTCGATAGCCTTCTTCTGGACGAGGGGAACCTCGGAGAAGGGCAGCTCAACACCGAGGTCACCACGAGCGACCATGATGCCGTCGAACTTGTCGATGATGTCCTGCAGGTTCTCAACTGCCTGGGGCTTCTCGATCTTGGCGATGACGGGTACGCGGATGCCCTCTTCGTCCATGATCTTGTGGACGGGGTCAACGTCTGCACCGGTACGGACGAAGGAGAGTGCAATGATGTCTGCACCCATCTTCAGTGCGAAGCGCAGGTCGTTTGCGTCCTTCTCGGTCAGCGCGGGCAGGGAGACTGCTGCACCGGGCAGGTTAATGCCCTTGTTGTTGGAGATGGGACCGCCGACGACCACGCGGGTACGAACGCGGGTGGGGGTAACTTCAATTGCTTCGAGGCGGATCTTACCGTCGTCGAGCAGGAGCTTGTCGCCAAGCTTGACGTCGCCGGGCAGGCCCTTGTAGGTGGTGCCACAGATTTCTGCGGTACCTTCAACGTCTTCGGAGGTGATGGTGAAGTCTGCACCGGGCTCAAGGTATTCCTTGCCGTTTGCGAAGCGCTCGAGGCGGATCTTGGGGCCCTGCAGGTCGGCGAGGATTGCAACGTCCTTACCGAGCTTTGCAGACTGTTCACGGATGGTGTCGTAGCGTGCCTGGTGCTCGGCGTGGTCACCGTGGCTCATGTTCAGACGGGCGACGTTCAGGCCAGCCTTGATTGCCTCGGAGATCTTCTCGGGGGACTCGATTGCCGGACCGATGGTTGCAACGATTTTTGCGCGCCTCATGTACCTAACCTTTGTGTGTTGTTTTGTGTGACCATTGGAGGTTCACACTGGTTTTCCGGGGAAGACTAACGTCAAATTCCCAATTATTCCCACGCGTTCTAACAGTTAACCACGTGCCGGATGTGTGGGACTCTTTCTCAATTATAGGGGTTTTAAGCCCGCTTGGGTATGGTTCCCCCAACTCTTTCCATCGAAGAATTTGTGTTTCACATCGCATTTTGAGCACCACCTCCCACCCGCCAGGTATGCCACGGAAAGCCAGTTTTCACACCCACTACCCCTCCTCACCCCGGAAAGTAAATTAGGGTGCTTTTTACCCATAGAAACCAGCCATTGCGCAATATTTAGTCACACTCGAGAACCTTCGGGTGTGTTTCAAAAACATAGAGACACTCAGAGTGGGCTGTGAGAAGATAGATGGGGCATCCAAAAGCTGGGCGATTTCACATTTTCGCGCGCCTAGCCTATATTGGAACCCATAATTAGTATTTGAAATGCGAAATATATCTGGAAGGTTCACAGATGACTACTCGCGTGCTGATTATCTTCGGCTCCACCTATGGCTACACCGAACAGTACGCCACCTGGCTGGCAGAAGATTTGCGTGCACTCCCGCAGGCTCCTGAGGTTGAGATTGTCCCCGCCTCCAAGGTCACCCCCGAGCAGGCAGAGGCATTCGACGCCTTCGTGATTGCCGGCAGCGACTACGGTGGATTCCTCAACGGCGCACCGGCACTTCGCAAGAAGATCCTGCCGGTCATTGCACCCAAGAAGAACCGCACCGCGTTCTTCACCGTCTCCTTCACCGGTGAATACTCCAAGAAGCTGCTGGACAAGGCCGTCGCCAAGAGCTACACCCCCGAACTGACCGAGGGTCGCCCCGTCTACCACCTGCGTGGCGGCATCGACTTCGACAAGATTTCGCTGGCTCACAAGACCGCCCTGAAGGGCCCGGTGCGCGCATGGCTCATGGCAAACCCGCACCCGAACGAGGGTATTCAGCAGATGCTCGAATGCTACAAGACCGGCAAGGCTGAGTACATCGATCGTGAGACTCTCAAGCCGCTGGTTGAGGACATCGCAAAGTTCCTCTAAGCCTTTCGGGAAACACAAGCTTTCGCCTCTTCCCACCCGTCTCTTTCAGCCGGACATCAGAACCTGAAAGAGCGGGCGGGAAGAGCCGAGAAAAACGTGCCAACAGGCACCATAGCGTGGTCGATGACTCTTCATCTCTCCTGCATCGACCATGAAACTCCGGGTACCGGTGCGAGGCCGCGCCAATCACAGTACCCGGAACATGAGGGGTGGGTCTTTGTGTGTGCGGCCCACCCCTTTCCTTATGCCCCGGCTGCGCCCCAGTTATACCCCGATTACGCCCCGACACGGCAGTCCACAGAGTGAAATTCGCAATGCCCCGGCGTGTCACGTGCCTAAAATTTTTTTCCGAAAAATCACCCCAAGTAAATACACCGACAAGCCCCAAAACAAAACAGTTCCCCAGAAGACCCCAAATTACTGTGCACTATGTGAAAGTTATATCTCGCAGGATGATGCGCAAAAAACATTGCGCACAGCGGTGCAAGTACCGTAGGCTGTTAGCTGTGTCCACCGGTTGTCACAGCAACGGTTGATATACCCCAAACAATCAACTACCCGCATATTCGCTCGTAAGCCCGCGCACACAAGGCTACATCGACACACTCACTCGAATACAGGCAAAAAACCTATGAAGAAACTCCAGACTGCCGCGCGCTCCGCGGCAGCCCGCTCTATCGTGGCGTCCGCAGGCGCACTCGCCCTCGTCGCCGCATCCCTCACCTCCGTTCCCGCCGCATTTGCCGCTCCCACCGTGAGCGCAGCCGCAGAGGTCAACCCCAACGCATCCTACGAAGAGCTCAGCTACGCTCCCGCCCCGGATGCATCCCTGGTCGAACGCTCCAACCCCGCCATGGGCGCGGGTGAACGCGAACGCCTTGGCACCGCGAACGCGCGCACCGGCGCCACCTCCCCCGCTTCTACCGCGACCCTGAGTGGTATTTCTGCAAGCGGTATTTCTGCAACCCAGAGCTCCGCGCAAGGTCTGGCGCCCGGTCAAGCACTGGCTCAGGGCCGCTCCGCATGGACTCCCTCCGGCGGCACCCTCGGCATGGACGTCTCCTCGCACCAGCAGAACGTGGACTGGGCGAGCGCCTACGCCGCAGGTTCCCGCTTCGCCTACGTGAAGGCAACCGAGGGCGGCTACTACACCAACCCCTACTTCGCTCAGCAGTACAACGGCTCGGCACGGGTCGGCATGGTGCGCGGCGCCTACCATTTCGCAAACCCCCGCACGTCTTCGGGTGCCGATCAGGCGCGCTACTTCGTGCAGAACGGCGGCGGCTGGAGTGCCGATGGCCAGACCCTGCCCGGCCTGCTGGACATCGAGTTCAACCCCTACCCCGCCTACGGCAACACCTGCTACAACATGACCCCGGCGCAGCTGACCGCGTGGACCCGCGACTTTGTGGAGACCTACCGTTCGCTGACCGGTCGCGCCCCGATGGTGTACACCGCAACCTCCTGGTGGTCGCAGTGCGTGGGTTCGCCGCAGTTCGGTACTCTGCTACTGCACTTGGCAAGCTACTCGACCGTGGTCGGTGCAATTCCGGCGGGTTGGAGCGGCTACGACATTTGGCAGTTCACCGACTCCGGCCCGTTCGTGGGTGACTCGAACTTCTTCCCCGGCACCGTGAACGATCTGAAGGTTCTGGCGAAGAACCCCAACGCGGTACACCGCAATTGGGCGAACGGTCAGGATTCGAACGTGGTGACCACCGCGACCGGCTCGATTGATATTCGCACCGGCATTGGCGACTTCTGGAATAAGAACCGCGCCTTCTACGGCAACCCGATTGGCACCGAATACTCTTTGGGTCACGGCGTGTACGCGCAGAAGTTCACCAACGGTAAGACCATCTACTGGACGAACTCCCACGGCTCGCACTGGCTGGTCACCAACGGCGGCCTGGACCAGAAGTTCCGCTCCGACGTGGCACGATTCCGCGGCCTGACCACCAACGAGGAAACTCGATCCGACACCATGGCGGTCTCCTTCGCCAACGGTGAGGGCGGCTACTGGTCTGCCGCTACCGGCACCCACATCATCAACGAGCGCGGCGCCATCTACGCGACCTGGCGTGTAGCTGGCATGAAGGGTGCACCCACCGCCGACGAGCAGAACCTGGGCAACGGCATCTTCAAGCAGGAATTCACCGGCAGCACCACCTACGTGTGGTCCGCACAGACCGGCACCCACCGCCTACACACCGGCGGCGCGTTCTACCACCGCTTCCTGCAGCACCGCGGCACCTGGGGTGCCCCGGCGACCGACGAGACCGTCACCGCCACGGGTGCTCAGGTGCGATTCGCCTCGGGCAAGGTACTGCTTTGGTCGGATGCGTACGGTGCGTACGAGACCAACGGTAATGGCGCAATCTTCAAGCACTGGGAGAAGAACACCGCCCGCTACGGTGCGGCACGCGGCGACGAAACCTACGTGAACGGCGTGTACTACATGGATTTTGAGCGCGGCACGATCCGCTGGACCGCGCAGCGTGGCATCTACTAAGTAGCGTGGCATCTAGCCAACGATAAAACGCGCATAGGAAAACGAGGGGCACCTGGCAGAGGTGCCCCTCGTTCTTTTGCTACAGGGCGCATCTTCTGAACAACACAAAAATCAAGATGCGTTCTGTAGCGGGTGGGTTACCGAGTGAGTAGAGAACCCGGCTATGTTACCCGTGCCGGCAGGTAAATTTATGTCGAGGCGGTGCGCCGCCGCGAAGCGTTATTGCGGAATTGTCCAAGAATTTCGGATTAGTGTGGCGGACATAGTCCCCATTGACTATGTCCGTGGGGCCCACACTAATCTTGTGAGACCTCTTCCGAAGGTGTCTAGAGGGGCGCCTAACCGGAAGTAGGACTCAACGGTGAATAACGGCACGGTACGAAGATGCTGAAATTCACCCGGGTATAACGTTCCGGGAGAAGGAATCGATATCTAGGAGGGCCGAAACCTTCACACGTTACATCCCGTTACATCAAGGGTATGTGCAAGGGGTGTTCAAAACCTATCTCTTCGACAAATATTACGCCTCAACCAATGGTTGAATGTTTATAATTCAAGTATGCATTTTAGGATCTATAGATGTCAAATAAGATGCTCTGTTGAACTAATTTAGCGGGAATTTTGATATATTTCCCCGGATATTTCAAAAATAAATTCCCGCGTATATTACGTTTAGGTGCCTAGTACTCACAGAAATTTTCAGCTCCTTACGATAACGGCTCTCAAAAACCCGCAGCTATAAACCGGTCGTTATGAACCGGTAGCTATAAACCGGGGCCCTAAAACGCCGCATTAAAACACTAAGGCGCACCCCGCGTCGTATGCACAGCAGAAAGAGTACCCCTACTCCCCCGCCACACGGGATGCGCCCTAGGCGTTATAACCATCGAAACTACCGGCAGGACCTCAGCCGAGTGAGACCTTGAAGCCCTACCGGGCGCCTCGAATCATCCGCCAGCTTAGAGGCTAGCGAAGTCCAGAACCATACGGCCGGTAATCTTACCCGCCGCCATTTCCTCAAAGACAGCCGGTGCCTCGTCAACCTCACGCAGCTGAACCACCGGAACCACGATGCCGTCAGCACCGAACTGGAACGCCTCCGCCAGATCCTGACGGGTGCCCACCAGGGAGCCCACCACGCGGATGCCGTCCAGAATAATCTTCACAATGGACAGCTCCATCATCTCCGAGGGCAGACCAACAGCCACCACGGAACCGCCCGCACGAACCGACTCAACAGCCTGGTTGAATGCAACCTTCGACACCGCGGTCACCACAGCAGCGTGAGCGCCACCGCCGGTCAGCTCGCGAATACGAGCCGGAACGTCCTCAACCTCACGGCCGTTGATGATGTGGTCAGCGCCGGTCTCACGAGCCAGAGCCAGCTTGTCGTCGTTGATGTCAACAGCGATAACCTTGGCACCGAAAACCTTCTTAGCGTACTGAACAGCCAGGTTGCCCAGACCGCCAGCACCGTAAGCAACCAGCCACTGACCCGGGCGGACCAGCGACTCCTTGATTGCCTTGTAGGTGGTCACACCAGCGCAGGTAATGGAGCTAGCCTGCGCCGGGTCAAGGCCCTCGGGAACCTTCACAGCGTAATCAGCGGTCACCAGGGTGTACTCGCTCATGCCGCCGTCAACCGAGTAGCCTGCGTTCTTCACCGAACGGCACAGGGTCTCACGACCCGAGGTGCAGTACTCACAGTGGCCGCAACCCTCGAAGAACCAAGCCACCGACACGCGGTCGCCTTCCTTCAGGGACTCAACACCCTCGCCAACCTTGACGACACGACCGATGCCCTCGTGGCCCAGAATACGGCCCGGAACCTCACCGAAATCACCGGAAGCCACGTGCAGGTCAGTGTGGCACACGCCCGAGTACTCAATCTTCACGAGCGCCTGGCCGTGACCGACAGCCGGAACGGGAACCTCACGGACAACAACCGAACCGTCAACCTTCTCAGGGACAACAACAGCCTTCATGGTTTCCTTGCACATGATCTAAACTCCTTAGTCATCGGTGGCCGCGCTCAAGCCGCAATCTGCAATCTGCGCTGTGCAACCTAGCGGGGTGGGCGCGCATATTCTTTACATTTCCACCGTAAAATGATGAGCCGCCAATCTAAAGGTTCACCCCCGAATATGACAGAGGGGTTATTTAGGGGTCGGCACGCGAGCGAGGATGAGCTTTCGATAAGGTCTATTCCGACCAATGCGCTAAACCGCCAAAGGTTGATATGACGCTATGACGAACCGACACGGAAGATGAGAATGCCTCCCAAACCAGCGGTCTGGGAGGCATTCAGAAAAAATTTAAATATTAAGTTTGAGGCGCATACCACCCTAAAGAAAGGGTTCAATCTGCACCTATACGATTCTTACAGGCTCATAGCAGCTCGTAGCCACTCATAGCCGCCGACTAGCAACAGAACCTAGAAGCAGAAAGCAACCTCAATATAGCCGGCACCGCGCTCACCCGGACCATTCGGAGCATTCAACGCCCAACCCAGATCCATGATGCGCACCGTAGAATCCATGAACGTACCGCCGCCAGCACCACCGCCAGCCAGCTGCACCGAACCCACCGCATAGCGGGCACGAGCCGAATCATTATTCCACTTCTGCGACACCACACGAGCCGAAACGCTCAACGCAGCACCGGAGCCGCCACCGCCATAACCGGCGCCACCGCCTCCAGAAACCACCGACTGGTAGCCGTTAAACAGCTCGCCAGCGTTCGACGGGCGGTTATCGACACCCTCCGGAGTCTGATCCCACTGGTACGAATAGCTCGCCACACCATCGGCGCCCTTCGCACGGAAACCGCTCGCACCCGCCGCACCGGCAGTCGCAGTGCTCACCAGCTTCTGGGTGGAGGTGCTCGAAAAACCAATCACCGGGCCGTCAGCAGTCGGCGGGTTCAGCTTCTCGCCACCAGCGCCGCCTACACCACCGGCAGCGCCCGAACCCGGGTTCACCGTCAGAATCGGATTAGACTGCGCCTCATACGAGGTGAAACCAACAAAACCGGGCGAACCGTCGCCATCACCCGAACCAGCGCCACCACCGGTGCTGAACTGGTGCTCGCCACCGGAGCTATCCAGCGAATAGTGCGCGGTCGGGCGCACGGCACCCGCATTCGCGGGGTTCGGCAGAACCGTCGCATACGACGCCAGCACACCGGCACCGCCGCCGCCGCCGGCAACAATCATCGGCACGCCATCCACCTCAATAGCGGACGAACCACCGCCGGACGCCGAATACAGCACAGCGCTCATGCCGCCGCGACCGGTCACACCGCCAGAAATGCGGGTCAAATCATTAATCGCCGAAACAACGTTCGCGGGAACCGGCGAAGAAGCCTTCGAGGAGCCGCCCACGCCGTAGCCGTCGCCGCCCTCGGCGGGCTTCAGCTCACCATTACCGATGCCGCCCGAACCGGCAGTCAGAGTAATAGTCTGGCCGCCGCGCACAGCCATAGAGCCCTCCACCATGGCGCCGGAACCGGCATCCGCCACAGTGTAGTTCGTGCCGCCAGCACCGCCCACAGCGGTAAAACGCATACGCTTAGCGCCCGCAGGAACCGTCAACACACGGACCTTCTTCACGCCGTCACCGGCAGTAATCATCGTCGAATCCTCGTAGGGGCCGGTGCACTCGCCTTCCTCATCAGAAGCCGCATACGCCGGAATCACCGAAGAAGCCACAACAACCGGGGCAGCCCACGCCGCACCAGCCACCAGGCGGCGGCGCGACAGACCTGCACGAGAAGAAGGAGAAACGGCGCGCGAAAAATCGCCGGAAGAAGAGCTCACGATAAAATCCTGTACGTTGAGTGGGTGTTTCTAAACGTAGCAGGCATCACCGCTCGAAGAGCCTCATACTCCTTACGCGGATGCCCACCACATGCAATACCTCTATTATGCCTTCTCAACAGCCTAAATCCACGCACGGCACCGTCACATACCACTGTGTGAATGCTGCACGCGCTCAGCAGAACGCCAGAGTGGAAGAATGCCAGAGTGGAGAAGCAGGTACAAAAAACCGCCGGACGGGGGTTCTTCCCCATCCGGCGGTTTTCTATGAATTTAGATGAAAGCTAGGAGCCCTTCCTCTGGGAATCCTTCGTCTAGGAGTCCTTCGTCGAAGACTCAGAAGAGTCAGAATCCTCGGCGGACTCTGCTTTCTCGGATGCCTTCTCGGATGCTTCCTTCTCCGCGGTCTTATCTTCGGGCTTCTCCTCAGCAGAAGCCTTCACACGCTCCGCAGGAGCCGGCTCAATACCCGCAGCAGCCTTCGCCGCCGCACGACGACCAGCCACCACAAAACCAGCAGCACCCAGCAGAACCAGCAGCAGAGCAGTCCACACGTGAATACGAACGCCCCAGAGCATCTCCGAGGTATCGATACGCAAGAACATCTCAATGAAGAGGCGACCCACACCGTAGTAGAACACGTACAGCCACAGGGTCTGACCCAGCTTCAGCACGCCCTTACGGCCCAGCCACAGCAGCAACGCCACACCCAGCAGGTTCCACAGCGACTCGTACAGGAACGTCGGATGGAACAGCGTACCCGCCGGATACTGAGGCGGGAAATTACCGCTCGAAGCGCTAATCTCCAGGCCCCACGGCAGAGTCGTCGGCTTGCCGAACAGCTCCTGGTTGAACCAGTTACCCCAGCGGCCAAACGCCTGAGCCAGCAGAATACCCGGCGCTACCGCATCCGCAAAAGCCGGGAAATTAATCCCGTAGCGGCGGCAACCATACCAGGCGCCCAACGCACCAACCGACACGGCGCCCATAATGCCGATGCCGCCCTCCCAAATCTTCAGGAAAGCCCACGGATCAGCAACATTCGGACCGAAATAGCTACCCGGGTCAGTAATCAGCACGTGGTAGGCGCGGGCACCAATAATACCCGCCGGAATAGCCCACATCGCCACGTCAAACACGCGTTCAGGGGTACCGCCCGCCGCCTTCCAACGGCGAGAACCCAGCCACAAGCACACCGCCATACCCGCAAGAATACACAGGGCATAGAAATGCACACGGAACGGACCCAGCTGCAGGTACGAAACGCTCGGAGACGGAATCGACGCCAGCACGTTAGCTACCGGCACGCTCGCCAGCGACAGCACATCAGACATTAGCCTTCACGCCCCGCCAGCTCACGGGTCAGCTTAGCCACCGCCTCAACACCGCCAGAAGCCAAAGCCTTCACCAGCGCGGTACCAACAATCACGCCGTCCGCATACTCGCCAATCTCCTCAACGTGGGCACGAGTCGAAACGCCCAGACCCACGCACGCACGAGGCGCACCGGCAGCCTTAATGTCCGCAACCAGGGTGCGAGCCGCCTCCGACACGGAGGTGCGGGCACCGGTCACGCCCATCACCGACACGGCGTACACGAAGCCGCTCGACGCCTTCGCAATGGTCGCCAGACGCTCCGGCGAAGAAGACAGAGCAGCCAAGAAAATACGATCCAGACCGTACTCGTCAGAAGCCTCAAACCACGCCGACGCCTCATCAGGCACCAAGTCCGGGGTAATCATGCCCGCGCCGCCGGCAGCCGCCAAATCACGCGCAAAATTCTTCACACCGTACGCCAGAACCGGGTTCCAGTACGTCATCACGACAACCACAGCGTCGGTCGCCTCGGTAATGCGGCGAACCGCCTCAAACAGCTGAGGAAGCTTGAAACCGTTCTCCAGCGCCACGCCGGTCGCCTTCTGAATCACCGGACCATCCATGACCGGATCAGAATAAGGCACGCCCAGCTCAATAATGTCAGCGCCGTTATTACCCAGAGCAATCGCCGCGTCAATCGACTCATCCAGGGTCGGGAAGCCCACCGGCAGGTAGCCAATTAGCGCCGCACGGCCCTGCTTCTCACACTCAGCCAGACGAGCCGCCAGAGGTGATTCGGGGTTAGCAGTCGGGAACGTACCGTCCAGCACCTCAAAGGGTGCCGCCTGAGAAATAGCGTCCTGGTAGCTCATTACTTAGCCTCACTTTCAGCCTGTGCGTTCTGTGCAGCGGATGCGGCAGCTTCCTTATTACCGGTCATCAGGGTCGAGGACGGAATCGCCTTACCCAGACCGAACCACTTCAGAGCGGTTTCCATGTCCTTATCGCCACGACCGGACAGGCAGACAATCATCGTCTTCTCGCGTGCCGCCTCCGGATCCTCAGCAGCCCAACGCTGGCACACGCGCAGCGCACCCGCCAGAGCGTGCGAGGACTCAATCGCCGGAATAATACCCTCGGTACGGCAGAGCAGGCGCAGAGCGTCCATCGCCTCGGTGTCAGTCACCGGCTCGTAGGTCACGCGACCAATATCGGACAGGTACGAGTGCTCCGGACCCACACCCGGGTAATCCAGACCAGCAGAAATCGAGTGGGACTCAATGGTCTGACCGTCCTCATCCTGCATCAGGTAGGTCATCGCGCCGTGCAGCATGCCCGGGCGGCCCAGAGTAATGGTCGCCGCGTGACGACCGGTATCCACACCGTCACCGCCAGCCTCAAAACCGTATATCTCGACCGAAGAATCGTCCAAGAACGCGTGGAACAGGCCAATCGCGTTCGAACCGCCACCCACGCAGGCAGCAATACCATCGGGCAGGCGGCCGGTCTCAGCCAGAATCTGCTCGCGCGCCTCCTCACCGATAGCGTCGTGGAAGAAACGCACCATCGCCGGGAACGGATGCGCACCGGCGGCAGTACCCAGCAGGTAGTGGGTGTTCTCAACGTTCGAAACCCAGTCGCGCAGCGCCTCATTAATGGCGTCCTTGAGGGTGCGGGAACCGTTCTGAACCGCAATCACCTTCGCGCCCAGCAACTGCATACGAGCCACGTTCAGCGACTGACGCTCAGTGTCTTCCTCACCCATGTAGACCACGCACTCCATGCCGAAGAGCGCAGCCGCGGTCGCAGTCGCAACACCGTGCTGACCCGCACCAGTCTCAGCAATCAGACGGGTCTTACCCATACGCTTAGCCAGCAGAGCCTGACCAATCACGTTATTAATCTTGTGGCTACCGGTGTGGTTCAGATCCTCACGCTTGAGGAACACACGCGCACCAGCATGCTCAGAGAACTTCGGAACCTCAGTCAGTAGCGACGGACGGTTCGAATACTCAGCAGAAAGACGCTGGAACTCAGCAATGAACTCGGGGTCGTTCTTCGCCTCGTTAAAGGTTGCCTCCAGCTCATCCATGGCGGCAATCAGCGACTCGGGCATCCACCGCCCGCCGTACTCACCAAAATAGGGGCCGGGGGCATTCTTCAACGACTCGCCGTTGAGGAAAGCATCTGCCAGGTTCTCGCTCATCACTATTCCTTCCCTGGATGGTTACCGCCGGATGCGCGCCGCGGGTAGGGCGGGGCATCAGGCCTGATCACAGCGAAACACCACGCAACCGCGGGTAGGGCGGGGCGGCGTTCGCACATATCCCCCTATAGTACCCGGGTGCAGGCGGTGAACAGTACCCTGGGGTGCACATGACCATTCCTAGGACATGTGACGTTCGCCAGGGTGGGTGCGTTTGGCAGGGCCGGGGACGCGCTGGTTGAAGGGCGCGCGGTAAGCTACAGCAGCTCGCGCAGCTCCTCCATCTGCTGAGAAAGCACCGTCGACACGCCACCGCGCATCGACACCCCGTACAGGGTCTCCGCAATCTGCATCGTGCGCTTCTGATGCGTCACCACAATCAGCTGCGAACGCTCCCCCAACTCACCAATCACCTGCAGCAGGCGCGACAGGTTGCGGTCATCCAGCGCCGCCTCAACCTCGTCCAGGGCGTAGAACGGCGAAGGGCGAGACATATAAATCGCGATCAACAGCGCCAGCGAAGCGAGCGAACGCTCACCGCCAGAGAGCAGCGACAGGCGCTTAACCTTCTTACCCGCCGGGCGCGCGTGAATCTCCACACCCGAATTCAACGGATCGGACGGGTCATCCAGCTCCAGGTGGCCCTCGCCTCCCGGGAACAGGGTCTCAAAGATGCGGCGGTAGTGGGTGTTAATGTCCTCCAGCGCGGCGGTGAACACCTCCGCAATGTGGCTACTGACCTCGTCCATGACCGTGTTCAGGTCGCGGCGGGTCGCCTTCAAATCCTCAATCTGCTGGTTCAGGTAGGCGTGGCGTTCAGAAAGCGCCTCGTACTCCTCCAACGCCAGAGGGTTAATGGCGCCCAGTGCCTCCAGTTCGGCGCGGGTTGCCTTGAGGCGAGCGCGGACGCTCTCGGTGGAGGCTTCGGTAGCAGTATTTTCGGAGGCGGTATTTTCGGAAGCCGCGTTTTCGGATGCGGCGTTTTCGGACGTCTCCTCCGCGGGCACGTCAACCGGCAGCTGCTCGGAGTACTCCTCCTCCAGCTGCTCCAGGGTCAAACCGGTCACCAGGCGGGCACGCTCAGCCAGCGCCTGCACACGCTCCTGCACGCGCGCCGCCTCCGTCTGGGTGCGCGCCAGCAGGGTCAGCGCCGCCGCGTGCGCCGCCTGCAGATCCTGCACCTCGTCATTGGTGCTGGTCAGGCCCTCCTGGGCGTTCTTCAGGGCGGTGCTCAGCTCGTGCAGCTGCTGCTCACGCTCGCTCACCTGCTCGGCAAGCACCTCACCCAAACGCTGGGCGCGGCGCTCAATGGTCGCCGCGGGCGCCTGCTCCCCCGTGCCCGCCAGGTAGGAATCCTCGCGGGTGCGCGCCGACTCGTAGGCAACGCGCGCCTGCGCCACGGATTCCTCCGCGGCGGTGAGGCGTTCGTTCAGGCGGGCACGCTCATTCTGAATGTTCTGCGCGGAGACTTCCAGGGACTCCGCCTGGGCGCGGGCGCGGGCATGCTCGGCGCTCGCCACGCCCGCCGCCTTCGCTGCCTCGCGTTCGGCTTCAACCGCTGCTTCTGCCACGGCCTGAGCCTGCTGAACGGCCTGCTCGGCTTCGTCCAGTTCGGCGCGGGTGCGGGTCACGACCTGGGATGCGGCGCGGTATGCGGCGGCAAGTTCCAGGGGGCTGGCACCCTCAGCCGGGTAGAGCAGGCTGTAGCGGGTGTGCTCGGTGCCCGCGGGGTCAAAAATACGCCAAATAATGCGCTGACCTGCGTCTACATTCCTGGCGAGCAGGTGCAGGGCGTGCTCTGCGGAGGCGGCATCCGGCGCGAACAGCACGCCCGCCAGGCGCTCACTCAGCGCCGCGGTGACGCGCGCCAGGGCGTGCTCGTCGATGCCGGCGAGCGCGGCGGCATCCTCGCTGAGCGGTTCAATAATCTCGGTTGCGGGGCAGATACCCAGCTCGTGCAGCTCGGTGGCGCAGGATTCGGGCAGGATGGTTTTAGGCAGGGTGGTTTCGGGTAGGTCAGCGGAAAGCTCGCCGTCTTCACCGCCTTCACCGCGCATATCACCGCGCAGATGCGACACCTCGGCTCCCTCAACCGGCACGCTCAACGCCGCGGTTGCCAGCGAGGTCAGCGCCGCAGACGCCGCGCGCGCATACTCGGGGTCAATCTGCACGGCATCCAGCACGCGCAGCAGGCTCGCGCCCTCGCTCAAAGGATCCATGAGCTCGCCGGTCTCGGGGTCGAACACCGCCTCAGCGGATTCAGCGCCCGGCTCGGCGGGTGCTTCGCCCAGGCTCTGACCTAGCGCCTCACGCAGGGTTGCGGCACGCTCAGCCGCCGCCGCGTAGGCGCGGGTCGCCTCCACCGCCGCGGCGCGGGCGGCATCCAGCTGAGCCTGCGCGCGGGCACGAGACTGCGCCGCCTCACCCGAGGCGCGCTCAGTCTGCGCCACCTCGGATGCCGCCTTCTCAACGTTCTTCAGCGCCGCATCGTAGCGTTCCTCAAAGCTGGCGTAGCTTTCCACCGCGCGCTCTGCCTCTTCGCGGCGCTCCTCGAGCAGTTCCAGGGCGCGTTCGTATCCGGCGCGGGCGGCGGCGGTCGCCTCGGTCAGCTCCACGCGGTAGGTGCGCACGCGCTCGGCGGCGATGGACTGCACGGTGCGCACGCGCGCGGCGGACTCGCGCAGGGTCGACACGGCCTTCTGGCAGGCGGTGACCTCGGCGTTCAGGCGGTTCTGCTCCTGCTGATGCTTCGCGGATGCGGCACGCGCCGCCTCCAGCTGTTCTTTCAGGGTTTCGGCGCGGCGGGTACCTTCCGCCTCGGAGGCGAGAGCCTGCGCCTGCTCAGCCTGCAGAACACCCAGCTGACGAGCCAAAAGTACCGCCTCCAGCTGGCGGATGCGCGCCTGCAGTTGGCGTGCGGTCGCGGCGGATTCCGCCTGCTCGCTCAGCGGTTGTAGCTGCGAATCCAGCTCGGCGACCAGGTCGCTCAGGCGGGTCACGTTCGATGCCACAGACTCCAGCTTGCGGCTGGTCTTCTCCTGGCGGCGGCGGTACTTGACCACGCCTGCCGCCTGCTCAATCATGTCGCGGCGCTGCTGGGCGGTGGCGTGCAGGACCGCGTCCAGCTGGCCCTGGCCGACGAGCACGTGCATCTGCTGGCCCAGGCCCGCCTCCGAGAGCAGGTCCTGAATATCGGCAAGGCGCGCCGGGGAACCGTTAATCTCGTACTCGCTGCCGCCGGAGCGGAACATGGTGCGCGAAATCTGCACCCGATCAGCGGGAATGCTGAGGGTGCCGTCAGAATTATCGAAAGTCAGGGTGACTTTGGCGCGGCCCAGGGGCGCACGCTGGGCGCCGTCGCCCGAACCAGCCTCGCCGGAGCCGGCAAAAATGACGTCCTTCATGCTGCCGCCGCGCAGACTCTTAGCGCCCTGCTCACCCATCACCCAGGCGAGCGCATCCAGCACATTGGACTTGCCGGAGCCGTTGGGTCCAACCACCGCGTTAATGCCGGGGGTGAACTCAAAAGTGGTGGCGGAGGCGAAAGACTTGAACCCGCGCAGGGTCAGCGACATCAGGTGCACAAGGGGCCTTTCTGCAAAAGAACTGGTGTGTGCCGGGCACGTTCTGTGGTGCGTGGCGGCATCCCTCTAGTGTACGCGGTGCGGTGGGCGGGCGGCGTTAGCGTGCGAGGGGCGAATGGGACTCAAAGTTCCTCATTGCACATCATCTTACGCGCGGGGTGAACGGGCGCGTTCATATTGGGTCTACGGATACGGGTTCGCCCGGTCGGTGCGGTAGATTGGAATGAGCATCACAAATTCTGCGGGGCCGCTGTGCGTTTCTCCGCCGTCTTTGCATCCCACTGACTTCTATTTTCAAGGGCCACACCATTGATGAATGCACCCGCCGAGAAGGTCGGCACAAACTCTGACATTCGCCACGCTAATGCAGCTCTGCTGTCCATTACCCATGAGCTGCCTCCGGAGGTCGTCACGAGCGACTACTTCGATGAGCAGCTGGCCCAAACCTACAAGCGTCTGCGCATGCCCAAGGGCCTGCTGGAGCGTCTTGCCGGCATTAGTACTCGCCGCGGCTGGGCTGAGGGCCAGACCTTCGAGGACGGCGTGGTTGCCGCAGCCGAGAAGGCTATTGCGGAGGCGGGCATTGACCGTTCCCAGATTGGCCTGCTGATTAACGCTTCGGTGACTCGCGATAACTTTGAGCCCGCCGTTTCGGTGGGTGTGCATGACCGCCTGGATTTGCCGCGTCACGCACTGAACTTTGATATTACGAACGCCTGCCTGGGCTTCGTGAACGCGATGACTGTCGCCTCCACCATGATTGATGCGGGCGCTATCGACTACGCCCTGATCGTGGCTGGTGAGGATCCCTCCCCGTGGCACCGTACCGCGGTGCGCATCCTGAACAACCCCGATTCGACCCGCGAGGATGTGCTGGCGCAGTTCGCGACCCTGACCCTCGGTTCGGGTGCGGCGGCGGCTGTGATTGGTCGCGCTGACCGCCACCCGGAGGGTCACCGCATTGTCGGTTCGGTGTCCCGCGCGGGCACTGAGCACCGTAACCTGTGCATCGGCGGCGAGGCGGATCAGGGCATGAACACTGACGCCGAGGGCCTGCTCAAGTACGGCCTGGAGCTGGTGGCGCAGGCGTGGGAGCAGGCGCATCAGGACGGCTGGGAGTGGAACGACATGACCTCCTACGTGACTCACCAGATTTCTAACGCCCACACGAACGCCATTATTGAGGCGGTCGGTATTGAGCGTGAGCGCATCCCCATGACTTTCCCGAAGTGGGGCAATGTGGCTGCGGCGGCTCTGCCGATGACTCTCTCCGAGTGCGCGCCGACCTACAAGGAGGGCGACCGTATTCTGTGCATGGGTGTGGGTTCTGGTCTGAACACTGCCCTGCTTGAGATTCAGTGGTAGCCCGTTAGCCGGTAGCCCTAGCCGGCAGCCCTCAGCCCTTATAGCCTTTGTGCGGTAGACATTCACCGATTCGATCCGGAAGGATTCCCCAGCATGCGCCATTTGAATTTCCCTAAGGCTCAGCCTCCCTACAATCCGGAGGAATGGGCGGGCGTGAACCCGCGCTACTCCCACCTTCTGGAGGTGCCCACCACCGCCCCCATTGAGCAGCGGGCGCAGCAGGCTGGCGCGCGCCGCTGGCACTACCTGGATAACCTTCCGGTGCTGGTCGAGCAGGGTTTGGAGCCGATTGGCACGATCCTGTGCGTGCACGGTAACCCGACCTGGTCGTACCTGTGGCGTACCGTGCTGGATGCGGGCGTGAATGAGCGCGCCCCGTGGCGTGTGGTTGCGGTTGATCAGATTGATATGGGTTATTCGGAACGCACCCACCTGGATTTGGAGGGCGAGCGCCGCACCCTGACCGACCGCATCGCTGACCTGGGTGATTTCACGAAGGCGCTCGGTCTGGATGAGACCGACAAGCCGATCGTGACCCTCGCCCATGACTGGGGTGGGCTGGTGTCCTTTGGTTGGGCGCTGGAGCATCGTGAGATTCTTTCGGGCGTGATGCTGACGAACACCGCGGTCTACCATGACGGCATTGAGAATATCCCCGCCGCCCTGCGCCTGGCGTTGGGTGTGCACGAGTGGGGTACTCACGATTCGACCGCGTTTATTGATGTGACCCTGGGTTTGGCTCAGAATGAGGGCCGTCTGCCCGCGCCGGGTTCTGCCGGTGCCGGGGCGCTTGATGGTGCCCTGCCGCAGCCGGTGGGTCAGCAGCCTAAGCGCCTGTACCCGAGCCCTCTGAATGAGGCGATTTACCGTACGTACCGTGCGCCGTACGCTCATTCGGCGTGGCGTGAGGGTGTGCGTAATTTTGTGGGCGATATTCCGACCGGTACCGATATTCCTTCCTACGCTCCGATGCAGCGTATTGCCGAGCAGATCCGTGACTTGGATGTGCCCGCGTTCTTCCAGTGGGGCACGAAGGACCCGGTGTTCCAGCGCCGCTACCTGTTTGATCTGATGGAGCGTATGCCGCAGGCGAAGGTGCACCGCTACGAGAAGGCCTCGCACCTGGTCATTGAGGATTACGATATTGCCACCCCCATGATGTCGTGGCTTGCGCAGACCTTTGGCACGCTGGAGGATGGCGTGCTGGTGCCGCCGCGTAATGCGGAGGCGGAGCATCGTGCCGCCCGCGCGCGCCGCCACGGTCTGACGACCGGCGAGGGCACCGCGGCTGAAGCCGCTGAGGGTGCTGTTCCCGCGGCGTTCCGCCCCATGCTCGCGGCCCTCACCGAACGCGCTAATGACGCCTCCACCGCCGTGGTGGATATGGACCCCAAGGGTGACGGCACCTCCGTGTCCGTGACCCTGACCTGGGCAGAGCTGAACCAGCAGGTCAACGCCGCCGCGACCCGCCTGCACGCCCTGGGTGTGCGTCCGGGCGACCGCGTGAACCTGATGGTGCCTCCGGGTGCCCGCCTGACCACCCTGATTTACGCCTGCATGAAGCTGGGCGCGGTCATTGTGGTGGCTGATACCGGTCTGGGCATTCCGGGTCTGACTCGCGCGTTGAAGGGCGCTAACCCGAGCTTCCTGGTGGGTATTCCCGCCGCGCTCAGTGCCGCCCGTACCCTGATGTGGCCGGGTGTGCGTATTTCTGTGGAGCCGCTGGGTTCGGTGCAGGAGAAGCTGCTGGGCGTTGCCGGTTCGGTGTTTACCGCGCCCGCCGCTGACGGCACTCCGGGCGCGCCGGTGCCCACCCCGACCGTGGTGGAGTTCCCCTCCCCCGTGCCTGATGCTGATGCGGCGGTGCTGTACACCTCCGGTTCGACCGGCCCGGCTAAGGGTGTGGTGTACACGCAGCGTCAGCTGGCGGGTATGCGTGATGCCATTGCGAATACGTACGGTTTTGCGCCCGGTAGCGGTCTGGTGGCTGGCTTCGCGCCGTTTGCGCTGTTGGGTCCAGCGCTGGGTGCTACCAGTGTGACCCCGACGATGGATGTGACCCGCCCGAAGACCCTGACGGCTTCTGCCCTGGCGTCGGCTGCGGCGGCTATTGATGCGACGGTCGTGTTTGCGTCCCCTGCCGCCCTGGTGAATGTGGTGGCGACCGCCGATGAGCTGAACGCTGAGCAGCGTGCGGCGCTGGCTAAGGTTCAGACCGTGCTGAGCGCTGGCGCGCCGATTCCCGTGCCCCTGCTGGAGGCGCTCTCCGCCCTGGTGCCGAACGCTTCCCTGCACACCCCGTACGGCATGACCGAGGGTCTGCCGGTGACCGATGTGTCTTTCGAGATGATTCGCCAGGCGATTGCTGAGGGCACCCCGAATGCTGCCGGTGAGGTGCTTGACCCGTTCGCCCGTGACGGCGTGTGCGTTGGTTTCGCGGTGTACGGTGCGGCGGTGGCTATTGCGCCGCTGCTGCAGGACGGTTCGGTGGCGGATGAGCTGACCCACGAGCCGGGTGTGACCGGTGAGATTCTGGTGTCGGCGCCGCACGTGAAGGACCGCTACGACACCCTGTGGGTGACTGAGGAGCAGTCCATTAGCACTCCGGGTTGGCATCATACCGGTGACGTTGGACACCTGGACGCTTCGGGTCGCCTGTGGGTTGAGGGTCGCCTCGCGCACGTGCTGCTGACTTCGCAGGGTGTGCTGACCCCGGTTGCGGCGGAGCAGTCCGCCGAGTCCCTGCCCGAGGTACGCCGCGCCGCCCTGGTCGCGGTGGGCCCTGCAGGTACCGCCGCCCCGGTGCTGGTCATTGAGGCGTCCGCGAATACTGCCGCTTTGGAGGCGCGCCAGTCGGCATCGGGTCTCAAGCGTGCCCTGCTCGATCGTGTGCCCGGCGCCAACCGCTTCCCCATTGCGGAGGGTGTGGCACCCTTCGAGCTCTCGCAGCTGGTGCGTCAGAAGGTTGCCGAGGATACCGGCGTGGAGCTTGCCGCTGTGCTGGTGGTGCACGAGCATCCTACCGATATTCGCCACAATTCGAAGATTGACCGCCCCGCCCTGGGTGAGTGGGCGTCGAAGGTCCTCGCGGGTGCGTAAGCGCCTGCCGGATCCCCCCAAGTCTAAGGAGTATGATGTCCCCTCATTCTTCGCGTGAGTCTGCACCCCGTTTGTCTGCGTCCCGTGAGTCTGTACCCCGCCTGTCGACCTCGCATGCGGTGACTTCCCCGACGGCTCGGTTCCGCAAGCCCGCGCAGCCGCTGGCGGCACGCTACACCGACCCCGCCCCGCGTTCGCTACGCCCGATTGAGGAGCCCGATTTCGCGCCGCGTATTGGCGAGCGCATCCTCTTTACTGGCGCGAGCGGCCTGCTGGGTCGTGAGAGCGTACTGGCGTTGCTGCGTGCCGGCTACGATGTGCGCGTTTTTCAGCGTGGCGATTCGGGTATTGCAGCTCTGCTGCCCGATTCGGTGCGCCCGCGTTTTGAGCAGGTGCGCGGCGATATTACGAATGCGCAGGCTGTGGATCTGGCGATGACCGGCGTGAACGGCGTGGTGCATGCTGCGGCGAAGGTTTCGGTCAGCGGCGAGTGGGCTGATTATGAGCGCATCAACATTGAGGGCACCCGCACCCTGTTGCAGGCGGCGCTGAACCATTCGGTGGGTTCGTTCCTGCACATTTCTTCGCCGTCGGTGGCTCATGCCGGTGCGGCGATTGTGGGTGATGGTGCCGGCGTGGCCTCCCCGGAACATGCGCGCGGTAACTATGCGCGTTCGAAGGCTGCCGCTGAGCTCCTTGCCCTGGAGGCGAACGGCACTGCCCTGCCCGGTGGCGGGGTTTTGCGTGTGGGTGCGTTGCGTCCTCACCTGATGTGGGGTCCGGGCGATACCCAGCTGGTCGAGCGTATTCTGGAGCGTTCCGCCGCGGGCCATCTGCCGCTGCTCTCCGGCGGTACGGGCCTGATTGATACGCTCTACATTGATAACGCCGCGGATGCGCTGGTGCGCGGCTATCAGCGCCTCGACGCTTTTGCAGGTCAGGCGCTGGTGGTGACGAACGGTCAGCCGCGCACTATCGCTGAGCTACTGGGTGGTTTCTGTGAGGCGGTGGGTGTTCCCGCCCCGCGTTTCTCGGTTCCGGCGAAGGTTGCGGCTCTGGCGGGTAAGGTCATTGAGCGCGTGTGGGAGCGTCTGCCGAAGAACGTGACCGCCGGTGATGAGCCACCGATGACGGAGTTCCTCGCCGAGCAGCTGTCGACCGCGCACTGGTTTGATCAGCGCCGCACCCGCGAGCTTCTACAATGGGAGCCCGCCGTGTCGATTGAGGAAGGCTACGAGCGTTTGGGCTTGTTCTACGGCGACAGGTACAGCGGGGACAAGTACAGCCGCTAAGCGCTTCTTTTCGGGGCGGCTCCCCACCCTTGATTTACACGAATGACGGCGTAGCTATATCCCCCTCCTGGGAGGAACGTAGCTACGCCGTCATCGCATATCTAGCGTAAGTTTGCGCCTATCGTAAGCCTTATCGAGAGCCTTGACCTATCGAGTGCGCGGCGCCCGCTGGCAGTGCGGGCAACGGTAGGACGAACGGTTCTGGAACGGCTCGCGCACGATCAGGGAGGTGCGGCCCGCCTCCGCGCAACGGTGGCAGGGCTCCCCGGCACGACCGTAGGCGTTCAGCGAGCGCTCAAAGTAGCCCGATTCGCCGAGCACGTTCACGTACAGGGCGTCGAAGCTCGTGCCGCCAGCCGCGAGGGACTCGCGCAGCACCTGGGTGACCGCCTCGAGCAGTTCGCGGGTCTGGGCGGCGCTCAGGGTGCGTGCGGGCTTCGCGTAGTGTAGTCGCGCACGCCACAGCGCCTCGTCGGCGTAGATATTGCCCACCCCGGAGATGACCGACTGGTCCAGCAGCACCTTCTTAATGCCGCTGGAGGTGCGCAGGAACTTACGACGCACCGCCGCAGGGTCGAAGAATTCGTCCAGCGGGTCGCGGGCAATGTGCTTGACCGCTTCCGGCACAAGAAAACGCTCAGGTACTTCGCTCTGCCCCAATTCACCCGGCGCTACTTCATTCGCTGCAACCGCCGCGGGTACGTCCGGTACCAGCGGGCTGAGGAACATGCCGCCGAAGATGCGCTGATCCACAAAGAGCAAGCGTTGCCCGGTGCTTGCCCGGTTGGTGCTCGCCGCGCTACCGGTAGCTCCAGCCGGTCCTAGCTCGAGCGCCACGCGCAGGTGCCGCGGCTGCTCATCAAACGCCGCACGAGCCCCCAACTCATTACCCGAGTCGCTGTCCGAGTTGCTGTCCGATTCGCCGCCCGGCTCATCGCGCACGAGCAGCTGACCGCTCATGCCCAGATGCACCACGAGCGCCTCGTCGGCAAGCGTGCCGTCCGCCTCGCTCAGGGTCAGCCACAGGTACTTGCCGCGGCGGTAGGCACCGCGCAGCGCCCTGCCGGTGAGTGCCGCCTCAAAGTGGGCGGGACCGGGCAGATGCCTGCGCAGCGAACGGGCATCGACCACGCGCACCGCCCGCACGGGGCGGCCCAGCGAATGGTCGGCGATGCCTGCGCGGACGGTTTCTACCTCGGGCAGTTCGGGCATGAATTACTCCCCTCAACGGGATTGCAGGTTCAAGAGCCCCGCAGAGTTAGCAGACCTGCAGGATGATTGAATGAGCCTACACCAGAACGCGGTACGCCTGCTCAGCGGCAAGGCGCTCCGCTTCCTTCTTGCTCGGACCCACACCGGTACCGGTCTGCTGATTCGCTACAATAGCGACCGCAGTGTACACGCGCGCGTGGTCGGGGCCCTCGCCGGTGACCTCATAGCGCACGTCTCCCCAGCCGCGGGCGGTGGCAAGGTTCAGCAGCTCGGTCTTCCAGTCGCGTCCAGAGTTCAGGACCTTCTCATCATCGAGCAGCGGCGCAATCAGGCGCAGCACCAGGTCACGAGCCGCCTCGCGACCGCACTCCAGGTAGGTCAGGCCGAAAATCGCCTCCATGGTGTCGGCAAGGATCGAGTCCTTATCGGCGCCGCCGGTGTGAATCTCGCCCTTACCGAGCAGGATGTACCGGCCCAGATCCAGGTCGCGTGCCACCTTCGCCAACGCCACCGTAGACACCACCACGTGGTGCAGCTTCACGAGCTCACCCTCGGGCAGGTCGGGGTAGCGTCGGTACACTTCTTCAGCAATTGCCAGGGAAAGCACCGAATCGCCCAGGAACTCCAGGCGCTCGTTATGCTCCACCCCGGGGTTCTCGAAGGCGTAGGAACGGTGCGTTAGGGATAGCAAAAACGTCTCGGCGTCGATATCGACCCCGAGACGTTTACGCAACTCCCTAGTATCAACACTAGGAAATTCAAACATAAGGATTCACCGCTTCTTAGGCGTCTGCAACCTTACGGCCCTTGTACTCCAGGAACAGGGCGTTGCCTGCAGCGTCGGTTACAACCTTTGCCTGGTGGGGCAGGCTGTAGGTCACGCGACCGTTTTCAACGGTCTTAACCAGCTGGGGCACGGATGCCTTCCACTGGGAACGGCGTGCGCGGGTGTTAGCGCGGGACATCTTGCGCTTGGGAACAGCCACAGCTATCTCACAATCTCTAGTAACAACAATTTAGTTTTCGGTATCTGCACCGAGCAGGCCCTGTAGGGCCGACCAGCGCGGATCCAACACCTCGTGATGATGCCCGGGGTCATCCTCCAGGCGCGCACCGCAATCGGCGCACAGACCCTGGCAGGTGTCCCTGCAAACAGGCTGGAACGGCAGTTGAAGGATTACTGCGTCCCGCAGAGCCGGTTCAAGGTCGATGGAATCATCCTCAACGGCGTACTGCTCATCTACTTCATCTTCGGGGCCGCCAGCCGGGGCCTTCTCAAAGACGAAAAGCTCTTGAATATTGGCCGACATCTCGTAATCAATCGGATCCAAGCAAAGGCTACACTCGCCGTGTACATCCACAACAACGGAGCCGGTTACTAGGATACCATCAACAACAGACTCCATACGAATATCGAGGTCAATATCCGAACCCTCTTCCACGCCGATGAGCGTGTTACCCAGGTCTGCCGGTGCGGGCAGAACCTCAGTGAGAGTTTCCATGGTGCCGGGGCGGTGAATCAGGTTAGTGACTGATACAACCAGCGGCGATGCGTCTGCACGTGAAATGGCGTTTCTCCTTACGAAATGTATAAACCAAAGTCCCATTTTAGGGGTCATTCGCACCGTTAATCAAGATTAAGCGCCTTTTAAATCTCTTTAAGTGGCGCTCACCTCTTAAATATCCCCTTAAGGAGGCGCCGCGCGGCACTTAATCGGTCGGTCGAGGCCACTGCAGGGGTAGTTAAGCGCCCGGTCGGCGGTGCGGGTTGCCCAGTCAGTGGCAGTTTGCCTTGCCTGTTGAGTGTGTCAGGCATGCCGGGCGTGTCGGGTGGGTGCACACACGGGTTGCCCGGGTTGATGAGGCGCTTTATGCGTTTTTCAGCGCGCGGGCGACCGCCTCCGGCACGAAGGGAGTCACGTCACCACCCAGCGACGCCACCTCACGAATAATCGTGGACGACACCGCACCGTAGCGATCCTCACCCGCCAAGAACACCGTCTCAACCTGCGCCAGGTGACGGTTCATGCTCGCCATCGGAGCCTCATAGCTGTAGTCCGTCGCCGAACGCAGGCCCTTCACCAGCACCTTCGCGCCACGCTCTGCCGCGTACTCGGCAAGCAGCACACCCGGCGGAATCGGCTCCACGCTCACACCCTCAATGCCTAGCTCCTGCAGGGACTCACGCACCAGCTGCACGCGCTCCTCCAGGGAGAAACGGTACTTCTTGGAGCTATTGTGCGCCACGCCCACAATCACCTCATCAAAGAGCTGAGCGGCGCGGGCAATGATTTCCAGGTGGCCGTGGTGTACGGGGTCAAAAGATCCGGGGCAGAGGGCAATCATGGCGGTCCCTTCACGAATAAATATCAGACGTTGGAATGCGTAGATGCGGGCGAATTTAGGATGCGGGATAGCGGCACGCGGGCGAGCGCAGGCTGAGGCGGAAAGATGAGGCAGAAAGGCTAGGGGCGCGGTGAGATGAGGCGGCGGTCTTAAGCTGCGAGCTCTTCAGCGTCCTCGCCGGATTCGTTGCCGGGCTCATCGCTGGATTCGTTGCCCGCCTGTTCCTCCACCTCGTCAGGCTCCACATAGTAGAGAACCGTCTCGCCGTGCTGACGGGTCGAAAAACAGTACAGACCCTCGCCCCACACCGGCTCCGCATCGCGCGAAGAACGCTCCACCACGACCACGGCACCCTCGGCAAGCTTGGGGGTGAGCGCCTCCAGCAGCTCGCTGACCTGCTCGTTCGGCATGGCGTAGGGCGGGTCAACAAACACCAGATCCCACGGACCGGAGGCGGACTTCACGTAGGTCAGCGCCTGAGACTGCTGCACGCGCGCCACAGAACCGGTAGCGCCAGAAGAACCAGTGCCAGTGCGGCCCATCGCCTTCTCCACCGCGGCAACGTTCTTGCGAATCACCGCAACAGCCTTCGGGTAGGTGTCCAGCAGAGTCACGGAGGCCGCACCGCGCGAGAGCGCCTCACAGCCCAGCGCGCCCGAGCCGCCAAAGGCGTCCAGCACGCGGGCGCCACGAATAATGTCGTAGCTCTCCAGCTTGGAGAAGAGGGATTCCTTCACCCGGTCGGTGGTCGGGCGAGTATTATCCCCCGGAACCGAGGCAAGGCGAACGCCTCCGGCAGCGCCGGAAATAATACGGCTCATAGGGTCTCTCCTCTAACTAGTGCGGTGTGTTCAAGTCACGGTTTCAGCGGGTGGTGAGCAGGCGGCGGGCAGCGGGCTGGGCGGGCGGCGCGTTCTGCCTCGTTGGGCGCTTATCCCCTGCCGAGGAACGCCTCACGGTCAGCGTCCAGGGCGCGGTCAATCGTACGCGCCAGCGACGGATGCTTAGCCAGCGTCGGGTCCTTCTCCACCACCGAGCGGGCATCCTCACGGGCACGCTCAATAATGTCAGCATCGGCAAGCGCCCGCAAGAACCGCAGGGTGCTCTTCGAGCCCGATTGTGCAGCACCCAGAATATCACCCTCGCGGCGCTGCGCCAGGTCGATGCGGGAGAGCTCAAAGCCGTCCGTGGTGGAGGCGACCGCATCCAGGCGCTCGCGGGACACGCCGCCCTCCTCCTGGCGGGTCACCAGCAGGCAGGTGCCCGCGTAGCCGCCGCGGCCCACACGACCGCGCAGCTGGTGCAGGCCCGAGATACCGAAGCGGTCGGCGTCCATGATGATCATGAGCGTGGCGTTCGGGACGTTCACGCCCACCTCAATGACGGTGGTGCTGATGAGCAGGTCAATTTCGCCGCGCTCGAAAGCGGTCATGACGGAGGTCTTCTCCGCCGGGTCCATGCGACCGTGCAGGGTGCCGATACGCACGCCGACGAGGGCGTCCTCAGCGCTCAGGTAGGAGTACATTGAGGCGACCGAGGTCAGCTGAACCTTGCCGTCGCTGCTGGCATTACCGCCCTGCCCGAAATAGCCCTGGGCTGAGTTGCCCGCGCCGGTTCCAGCACCGTTCAGACTGGATGCGCCAAAGAACGCGGCGCCTTCCTCCAGGCTGTCGCCGTCCTCCCCAATTTTGGGTACGACAACATACACCTGGTGGCCCGCGTCGATTTCTTCGCGGGCGCGCCTCCACAGCCGGGACGCCCAGGCGGGCTTCTCGGCGAGGGGCACCACGTGTGTTGAGATTTTCTGGCGGCCAGCGGGCAGGGTGTCGAGTACGGACACATCCAGGTCACCGAACACGGTCATGGCGACGGTACGCGGAATGGGCGTTGCTGTCATGACCAGGCGGTGCGGCAGGGCGCCGTCGGTGCCGCGCAGGCCGTCGCGCTGCTCCACGCCGAAGCGGTGCTGTTCGTCCACGACGACCAGACCCAAATCGTGGAAGCTCACCTCATCGGAGAGCAGGGCGTGGGTGCCAATCACGATCTGGGCGGTGCCGTCGGCGAGCTCCTGCAGTACCTTACGCTTGGCGCGGGTACCCATGGAGGCGGTCAGCAGGCGCACGCGCACACGGCCGGGTTCCTCCCCGCTCCCCGCGGAAGTTCCCGCAGCAGAAACCTCGGCAGAACCGTCGGCTGAATCGTCAGCGTCTGAGTCTTCGGGCGCCGCCATATCCCCCAGGATATCCAGCACCGAACGCAAATGCTGCTCGGCGAGCACCTCGGTCGGGGCGAGCATCGCGGACTGGCCGCCCGCATCGGCAACCTGCAGCATGGCGCGCAGAGCCACCACGGTCTTACCGGAACCCACATCACCCTGCAGCAGGCGGTTCATGGGCGATTCGCTCGACAGATCCGCGGCAATCTCAGCGCCCACCTTCTGCTGCCCCTCGGTCAGCTCGTAGGGCAGAACCTCCAGCAGCTGATCGGCGAGGCCGCCCTCCACGGCGGGGCGCGGCTGGGTCAGGTGCGCCGCACGCACCGAACGCAGGCGGGCGAGCGCACTCTGCAGCACGAACGCCTCGCGGTAACGCATCTGCGCCTGCGCGGCACGCCAGGTGTCCTCCGAGTCGGGGGTGTGCAGGCCGCGGTACGTCCACTCCAGCGAGGGCACCTTGCGGGCGCGACGAATCGTGTAGGGTACCGGATCTTCGAGCTCTTTGAGCGGCACCTTTTCGAGCAGCTGCGCCATGTAGCCGCTAATGCGGTCGGTGGGCAGCTTCACAGGGGCACGGTAGACGGGCACGGGGGCGGTGGCGGCGTCGGTGACGTCCGCGCCGGAGGCGTCCTTCGAGAGCAGGGCGTAGTGGGGGTTGGTGAGGGTGTATTCGCCGCGGTAGATGCCGACCCTGCCGGAGAACATCATGGTTTCGCCCTCGCGGATTTCGCGGGCGGCGGTCCAGGCGTTGAAAAAGGAGAGCTTCATCTGCGAGCCGATGATCGCGCCGGGGTTCGTCGTGCTGGGTGCGGGCACGCCAAAGAGGCCTCCCTGGGCGAAGCTATCCTGCGCGAAACTGTCCTGACCAAACGAATCTTGGCCGTAGCTGTCTGCGTAGCCGCTATAGGAGGCGGGTTGCGCTCCCCTGCCCTGTGCCGGGTTCTGGGCGGCAGGGTTCTGCGCACCGGGGTTGTGCGTGGCTGGGTTATGTGTGGAATGAGCGAGCGCGTTGATGCGCGGGTTGTGCATCCCGGTTGCCTGCCAGTTCTGCGCGGGCGCTCCGGATACTCTAGACGCGCCGGATGCGCCGGGGCGGTTAGCGCGGCCGGACACCACGGATACAGGGCCACCAGCCCCGAAGCCAGTAGTACCAAAGCCAGCGGCACCAAAACCGGCGGGTGCGTCCTGCCCGGTGGCGTCGGAAAGCCGGTCGGTGATGGTCACTTCCGTGATTTTGCCGCGGCGCGCCGCCATGGTTCGGGTGCTCACGTGCACCACGCGGGCGATGATGGTAACGTCCTGGCCCTCAACGAGTTCGGCGAAGGAGCTGAGCTCACCGCGCGGCAGGTACTTGCGCGGGAAGTATTCGAGCATCTGCCCGACGGTGTGCAGGTCCAGGTGCGTGGAGATTGCCTTGGCGCTGGGCGCGGGCAGGTACTTTTTGAGCGGCGCATTTTCGATGCGGTCTTCGGAGGCGTAGCGCGCCAGAGCGCGGCTCTTAGCCTCCGCGGCAGCTGATGCGGGCTTCGTAGCTGCAACTTTCTCGGCCGCAACCTTCTCAGTAGCTGCCTTCTTCGCGGAAGCCTTATGTACAGGTTCCTTCTGTGCGGGAGCCTTCTTCACCGGGGTCTTCGGCGTGGGTGTTACCTTCTTGACAGCGGTTTTCGGTGCGGGGGTTTTCGGCGCGGCGGCCTTGGAATCAGTGACCTTCTTCGCCGGGGTTTTGGAAGCGGGAGCCTTCTTTGCGGGAGTCTTCTTCGCTACGACCTTTGTGGAGGCCGGTTTTTTGGGTGCAGGCTTATCAGCTTCTACTTCGGGCGTGCTCTTCTTCGGAGCAGGCTTCTGCTCGGCCTCTTCGCTCGCTTTCGTGACCTTCTGCGGGCGCGCCGAAGTAGCCCGCGCGGCAGTTTCGCTCTCCTGCGGGCTCGGCTTGTTCTGAGCTAGTTCCTTCTGAACTGTTTTTTTCTGAGCTGGCTTCTTCTGAGTCGGATTCTTCCGCGCGGGTGCTTTCCGAGCCGGTTCCTTCGGCTGATGTGCTTCCGACTGTTGTGCTTCCGGCTGAGTTGCCTGCCGCGCCGCCAACGCAATATCGACCAGCTCGTAGATAGCGTCATCGGTCATGGTGTGCGCGGCGGGACCCAGCGAATGTTTGAGCGTCTTGAGCGCCTTACGGTAGGGTGCGCTGGCGCGCTGTGCTGCGCGTTCGCTCAGCTCGGCGCGGCTCACCTCGCCTCGGGCGTAGGCGGCAAGATCACGCACGGTCAGCTCGGCGGTGGTGCGGAGCTGCTCATCGCTCAGTAGCGGCGCATCCTGTGTTGCCTGCTGAGCTCGGGTCGCAGAACCGGCGCGGGAGGCAGGCGCAGAACCTACGGGCTCACCCTGCGCTGCCTCAACCTTCGCAGGCTTGGTCTGTGAAGCCTTGCTCTTCGTAGCCTCAGCCATTGCACTTTTAGCTGACGCAACTTTGACCGGCGCACTCTTGTTAGGCGCAGGCTCAGGAAGCCCCAAGTCCAGGGCTTCCTGCTGCGGGTTCACGGAACGTCGGGCAGGGCTCATGCGCCGCCCTCCGCACCGCACGCGTGGTCGGCGTGGTGGCCATCCGCGAGGGAGGAAATACGCTCATCCGACCACTGACCGTAACCCATAATCAGCTCGCGGACGGGGTCAATTTCGGGAACGTGCACGTGCAGCGCCCAGAGTCCAGCCGCCATGTCCAGGGGCGTAATGAGCAGACTGTCACCCATGGCTTCAAGTTCGGGGCGCAGCTGAGCCAGGGCGAGGGGCTCGCAGGTCAGCGTGCCCATGAGCTCCCAGCCGCTCTGCCCCGCATGTTCTGCGTGCTCACCTTCTACATGCTCGGCGGGTTCAGAGCCCGCCCGCGCCGCATCCGCAGCTGAGGGCGCGCGGAGCATAGACTGCACCTGCGCCTCGTTCAGGGTTGCCCCCTCCCAGCGCGGGTTGGAGTGCACCACGGCAAGGTAGAAGCCGAGCGCGCCGGCATCCACGAAACCGGCGAGTTCGGGTGAGGGCGGGAACTGCGCGGTACGTTCCAGGGCGGCACGCATCAGCGCACGTCGGCGCTCTTTCAGCGCTTCGTCAGCAGCTTCTGAGTCCTGTGATGCATCGTAGTGTGCCTCCAGTCTAGCAAGCTCCACCATGACCGACAGCATCGTGGAGGGCACCATCTGCTCCCCCACACTGGCGCGAATACGCTCAGCCGCGAACGCCATCGCGCGCGCCTCCGCGTGGGCGTACTCCAGCTTCACTTCGCGGTGCTTCGGCAGGGATCCGCCAGCAATGACAGCCGCATAGTCTGCTTCCAGGGCGCGCACGAGCGGCAGCTCATCGGCTGCGTCACCGAGCTCCCGAGCGAGGTTTCCGGGCAGGAACCAGTAGCTGCGCACCGCCTCCAGCGCCCAGGCGCAGAGCAGTGTACCCGAGTTGCCGCGCGCCACGCGGGATGCGCGCATAATCGCGTGCTCGTAGATGCCGCCCAGCTGAACCCACAGGTGGGCGAGGGTTTCGGAGGCTCCCGGCGCCTCGGGCGCATACGCATCTTCTCCGCCAGACAGGTCCCCGTTAGGAAGAACCTGCTCCATGCCCCGCTCGAACTCTTCGGTCAGGGTCAGCAGGGTGTGGGCGATATTGGAGCCGGTGTCCTTATCGGGCACGGGGAACCCGTTGAGTTCGTTGAGCGCCTCGCGGTAGCGTTCGATGGTGGTGCGGGCGGCGGTGGACCACGCTACGCCGAAGCGGTAGGCGCGCACGCAGGCGCGGCGGTAGATCTCGCGCTCTTCGGTGCGCTGGTTCTGTTCTGCGTTCACGCTACCCTCCTTGTCGATTTCGTCGGTTCCGTCAGTTTCGCGCGGTTCTCGGCTGAGTTCTCAACTAGTTCTCGGCTAGTTCCCGACTGATTTCTCGGTTAGTTCCCAACTGATTTCTCAGCGCCCGCGGCACGGGCGGAATCCAGCCTATTTCGTACTTCTATGCTAGGTAATTTCGGTTAAATGTACGGTATTGCCCGCCACCCATCCCGCGGGATGAAAGCCCGGACGGAACACACAAACCGCACGCGCCTCGCGGCGCTCAGTGACTTGCAGCGCTCGGTGACTTGCAGCGCTCGGTAACTTGAGGCACTCGCTCAAGCTCCTACGCGGACGCTCCATAGTGTTCCCAGCCCATGCCGTCCAGGGAGCGGCCGTCCATCACGACCGCCGCGCCGGTCACCGCATTGTGGCGCCGCTCGGCACCGTAAAGCTCGGCACTCAGACCGCGCTCCGGGGCGTCCGCCACGCAGGTTCCCAGGGGCACAAACTCTTCGGGTACCTCACCGGGGAAGGTCGCCAGCAGGCCGTGGTCTTCTCCGCCAACCAGCACGAAGGTGCGCGCCAGGGATGCGGGGCTCTCCCCCGCCTCGTTGCGCTCACCAATCGCCAGCAGCAGGCGCGCCAGCGGTAGCAGCGGCTCGGCGAACGCATCCACGGCGGCGCGGTCGAGGCGCATCTGCACCCCGGAGGCGGCGGCTACTCGCCCGGCGTCCTTGACGAGTCCGTCGGAAAGATCCAACATGGAGCTTGCCTTATGCTGGCGTGCCACCTCACCGGCGGGGATGGGGCTGACCGGGTGGTGCTGCGAGTCGACGGCGCGCTCGCAGACCGCAATCATGTGCGCGGCCTCTTCGGGGCTGAGGGTGCGGGCAAGCTCGATGAGCCCTTCGGGAAGAGCGCCAGTACCTTCCGGTTGCTGCTGAGCCCACGCCCGGCTGACCGTGCCCAGCGCCGCCTCAGCATCATGACCTGCGGCAACGGCACGCAGCACTGCCGTGGCGGGCAGGGAGAGCGGGTTGAGTAGCAGGCGCAGGCCGGCATCGGACCAGGCGGTACGTCCCGCCAGGGCGATAGTGTCGCCGGGGCGTGCGCCGGAGCGTAGCACGGCGCGATCCGTGTAGCCGAGGGCGGTGACGGTCACCGACATTTCGGTGGAGTCACCAATATCGCCGCCGCCAATCACGCATTCGGTGGCACCACAGGCGTTGATTCCGTCCACAATGCCGTGGGCGAAGCCGTCAATCCAGCCGTAAGGCGTGCTACCGGGCAGGCTCAAGGAGATGAAGAGGCTCGCCGGGCGTGCACCCATGGCGGCAACGTCGGCAAGGTTCTGGGTCGCGGCTTTGCGCCCCACATCGTAGCCGCTACTGCGGGCGGGTTCCAGAATGAACTCACCGCCTTCACCCATCCGTGCGATACCGCCGGGCCAGAGGTTCATGAAGTCCTGGTCCTCAACGAGAGTGTCGGTGGTGACCACGGTACGCTGGCCGGGCGCGGGCGCAGCGAGGACGGCACAGTCGTCACCGGGACCCACATCGAGGGGCTCAATGTGCCCCGCCTGGCGTGCCGTAGCGGCAACCTGCTCATTGTGGGCGTTGATAATCGGCATGAAGGCGCGCAGAACGCGGGACTCCCCCAGCTTTGAGAGAGGTGTCTCTCGCATGGGGTTGTCCCGCGTTTCGCTAAAAGTCTGAGGATTCACATCCTCTATTATCGCGTATTCTTACGCGTTATGTTCACCTTATGCTCCGCGGCTGAAGTAGCGGATTGCCAGAGCAATCAGCACCAGACCAATGAGCGAGAAGAGAATCAGCGGTGCAATGCCGGAAAGTCCGGAATCGTCCGCGTCCGCGTTCTTCACGGTCTGCTCCTGAGCGGCGTTCGCACCGTCAGCCTTTGTCACGCTCTTTGCGGAGCGGCTGGCGCTAGCCGAGGTGGAGGAGCTGGGCGACTTCGAAGCCGATACCGAGCTTGAGGAGCTCGAGGGGCTTGTCTCCTGGGAGTGGTCCTCGTCGGTCTTATTGCGCGAGAGGTATCCAGCAACCCAGTCTGCCGCACCCGGGATGGAGTCATTCGAGCCATTATTGGCTGCGATTCGTCCGAGGGTGGTACCACCAGAACGCAACGGATCATCTTCGTCGCCATCAAGCTTGTCATTCGGGGCCTTGGTGCTCGGTGAAGAGCTTGAAGATCCCGAAGAGGAGCTTGAGGACTCAGAGGAGTTGCCCGGTCGCGGAAGCTCGATGGAGATGACGACATCTTCCCCCGAGGTTTCCTGACGGTTTCCAGGGACGGTCACCGGGTTGTTCGCCGGAGGAATCGGAGCAACAGGCTCAGTCTCAATCGGGGTAACAGTCTTGGCGTCTGAGCTACCATTGTTGTCTTCTGGCGGATTCACCGGAGCCACCGGGACCACAGGGATTTCTGCGTCCTTAGTGGGTTCCTGAGTCGGCGCGGGCACTACCGGGGCCTGGGTCGGATCCTGGGAGGGTGCCTCGCTCGGCTCCTTACTCGGTTCCTGAGTCGGCTCGGGAGTTACATCCTTGGTCGGCTCAGGAGTGGGTTCCGGATTCGGTTCCGGGGTTACGTCCTTAGTCGGCTCAGGAGTGGGTTCAGGAGTAGGCACCGGTTCCGGGGTGGGCTCCGGGTTAGGTGCCGGAGTGGGGTCCTGGGTCGGATCAGGAGTAGGCTCGGGAGTCGGGTCCTGAGTAGGCTCCGGGGTCGGTTCGGGAGTTACATCCTTCGTCGGCTCGGGAGTAGGTTCAGGGGTGGGCTCTACCGTAGGCTCGGGAGTCGGGTCCTTACTGGGTTCCGCGGTGGGCTCCGCAGTAGGTGCAACGGTCGGCTCAGCAGTCGGCTCCGGAGTGGGAGCAACAGTAGGTTCTGCCGTCGGGGTTGCGGTAGGAGCAACGCTCGGTTCGGCACTTGCGCTGGGAGCTGCGGTAGGCTCAGCGGTCGCCTCCTTAGAGGGCTCTGCGCTAGGACTTGCCGTAGCGGTAGCACTCGCAGAAGCGGAGGGCTCGGCAGTGGGCTGCGCTGTGGCATCCGGAGTGGGTGTCGCGTCCTTAGAGGGCTCTACGCTAGGACTCGCCGTAGCGGTAGCACTCGCGGAAGGCTCAGCACTGGCGGTGGGCTGAGCACTCGAAGAAGCGCTAGGCTGAGCGGTGGGCTCTGCCTGCGCGTTGTCAGTCTTGTTATCCCCCTGTGCGGTGGGCCATGCGCTCACGGTTGCGAGCGTAGGTACTGCCGTCCGAGAGGAAGATGCCGCGGTCGCGGCGGGGTCCAGGGTTTGTTCTGCGGTGCTGACAGGGTTCGGCGGAAGCTGTGACGCTGCCTCCTGCACATCTTGAGCAAATGAGGCTACGTATGGACTTCCGGAAGCAACCAGTGCTGTCGCCAGACTCGCAGAGACCACCTTACGGTTTCGTTTTCCCAAAGGTTGTCCTTGACTTTCTGATACGTTGTGAGTGAATAGATACCCAATCGCTAGGGCAGATTGGATATGGCTTCATCTATTCTACCGAATCGACTTTTTCTTCATTACTCATTTTAGCGCTTTCATACCATTCTTTGAGCTTCACGATGTGCAAAGACTACCAACGACACCTTTTCATCACCCAGAAGCATCATTTCATGCACTTGTGAGCAGAATTACGTTTCACCTTATCAACACCGCTTTAGAATTTGCACTCCCCTATTTAAGGGACCCCGAGGCGAGTTTAAGTGATTTTTCTCATTGGTGAATCTAGAGCGATTCTCATCAAGATGTAGAGGCTAATACGTACCAATTACCCCTCCCGCACAGGCATTAACTTGCCCGCAAACTTGCCCCCTCCCCGAACTAGCCCACTGTGCAAAAAACGCCCCGCCGCGATTCCCTCAAGAATCCGCGGCGGGGCGTCTCACTGCAGGGGCTACTCCCCCACTGCTACGTATTCAAAAACTAGCGCAGACCTAAGATCTCTAACGCAGACCCAGGGGGCGTTCCATCGCCAGAGTCAGCAGCTCGCTAATCAGGTCGGTGTAGGAAATACCGGTGTTCTCCCACATGGTCTTGTACATCGAAATCGGGGTGAAGCCGGGCATGGTGTTCACCTCGTTGATGACCAGGCGGCCATCCTCGGTGTAGAAGAAGTCCGCACGCGACAGACCCTCGCCATCCAGCGCCAGGAACGCCTTCACAGCCAGCTCGCGCAGGCGATCCTGCACATCCTGCGGTAGGTTCGCCGGGCACACGGTCACAGCGGACGACTCAGAAACGTACTTCGCTTCAAAGTCGTAGAAGCCGTGGTCCTCGTCCACAACCTCAATCTCGCCGGGGTAGGATGCGCGGGGCATCTCGCCGTGGTGGCCGTCGAGCACAGCGCACTCAATTTCGCGGCCCACAATACCGGCCTCAATAATGATCTTCGGGTCGTGGCGGCGCGCCTCTTCAATCGCGGGCACGAGCTCCTCCACCGAATCCACCTTGGTAATACCGAAGGAAGAACCTGCGCGGGTCGGCTTCACGAACATGGGGAAGCCCAGCTTCAGCACACGCTCCAGAATCTGCTCGCGGTCCTCGTGCCCCCACTGGCGGTTGGTGACAACCTCGTAGGGGCCGACCTCCAGGCCAGCGGATTCGAAAGCAACCTTCATGAAGTGCTTATCCATGCCCACAGCGGATGCGGTCACGCCGCAACCCACATAGTGCAGGTCAGCCATTTCCAGCAGACCCTGCACGGTGCCGTCCTCACCGAAGGGGCCGTGCAGCAGCGGGAACACAACATCCACCGGCGCGGTGCGGGTAACGTTACCCTCAGCGTCCACCAGAGTCAGGCGAGAATCGCCGGCACCCATCGGCAGGAACACCTGCTGGGTACCCTCGGGGAACTCTGCGGTACCGCGGGTGCCAGCGGTCAGCTCGGCGAGCTGCTGCTCATCGGTCAGGTACCAGCGGCCGTCACGGGTAATACCGATAGTGATGACGTCGTAGGCGGTGCGGTCAATAGCGCCCAGAACGCCGGCAGCGGTAATGAGCGAAATCGGGTGCTCGGAGGAGCGGCCACCGCACAGCAGGGCGACGGTCTTCTTCTCGGTCATATATTTCTCCTAGTCAATGTTCCCCTACCCTCAGGTCCGGAAGGTGGAACGGCAATGCGTCAATAATCCTAACGCACGAATACCGTCGCGGTCACTGATGCGTTTCTCACGCACCGGCTCTTCGCAACGGTATCCGTCCTTGGATGTTTACATTCAATCTTCTTCTAGTATGTCCTGGCACACAACCCGAATCAAGAGGGCGCCAGCACACCAGAAAGCTTCAAAACCTAGTGGCCCTCATGCTTGAGGCGGCGGCCCAGCAGCTGAGGCGCCAAATCCTCAATGCCGATACGGCCCGAAAGCACAGCCACCACAGCCTCAACAATGGGCATCTCCACGCCGTGACGACGAGCCAACTCAGCCACCACCGGCGCCGACTTAATCGACTCAGCAGTCTGGCTCATGTGCTCGTGCAGGCGGTCAGGGGTAATGCCCTGAGCCAGCAGGCGGCCCGCCGTGTGGTTACGAGACAGCGGCGAAGAGCAGGTCGCAATCAAGTCGCCCATACCGGCAAGACCGCTCATCGTCGCAGCCTCGCCGCCCAACGCCACCGCCAGGCGGGTAATCTCCGCCAGGCCGCGAGTCATAATGGACGCCTTCGAGTTATCCCCGTAATTGCGGCCCTCGCAAATACCCACGCAAAGGGCAATCACGTTCTTCACCAGGCCGCCAATTTCGGTGCCCACCACATCCGTGTTGGTGTACGGGCGGAAGTACGCGCACGCAATCGCGTGAGCAACAGCCTCAGCCACCGGCAGGGTACGAGCCGCAACCACTGAGGCGGTAGGCTCCTCCCCCATGATTTCCTTCGCCAGGTTCGGGCCCGACAGCACGCACACGCGGTGCGGAATATGGCCGATTGCGCGCACATCAGCACCGCGCAGAGCCATAGCCTCTTCCAGCTCCTCGGTAATGACCTGCGACATACGCAGACCCGTACCGGTCTCCAGGCCCTTCGCCAAAGATACCAGCATGGCGTTCGGCTCAATATAGCGGGCGAAGCTCTGCAACTGCGAACGCAGAACCTGCGCGGGCAGGGCAAGAACCACAATATCGGCGCCGGTCAGCGCCGCGGGGGCATCCGCCGTGAAGTGCATGTTGTCCGGCAGCTTCATTTCCGGAAAATAGCGGGCGTTCTCACGGGTGCGCTCGCACTCAGCCATCACCTGCTCATCACGACCGATGAGGGTCACGCGAGTGTTATCGCCGCGCTCGCGGGCAGCATCCGCCGCGATCTTAGCGAAAGCGGTGCCCCAGCTACCGGCGCCAAGCACAGCAATAGACTGTACGGTTGCCGGAGGGGTAAATTCAGGGCTTGCTGCGGGGGTGCGTCCAAAGAAGGTCACGAAAACACCATCTTCCTTGTGAGGTCCTTGGATGAGGTCCTTGGGTGAGCCCCCTGATAGGCGCCCGGTCGGGTACCTATCGGGGCTCTCAATGGTTCCCAGCGGGAATACTACTTTTCGTCCGGTTCGCCGAGCGCGCCACCAACCGGACCGGAGGGGGTGCCGGGGGCTTCACGACGCTTCGTGCGCGGGTTCCAACGACCCTCAGGTGCCTTCTCGCCGCGGATCTTCTCGAGCTCAGCGGTAATAGCATCCAGCATGGCGTCGGTGACCACGCCCAGTTCGGTGCGGGTGTGCTTAGCCTCGGGGCTGGCGTCCTCAACGAGGGAGGCGATATCCAGTGCCTTACCGACCTTCACGCGGACGGTCTTGCGCGGGAACAGCGAAATCTTACGCTTCTCCTTGATGCGGCCATCCTCGCCGGCCTCATCCACGTAACCGAGAATCTGCTCATCACCCCAGTGCGCCACCGGGAAGACGGGCGCACCGGTCGCAAGCGCCAAACGAGCCGCGCCGGTACGCGCCTGCATGGGCCACAACTGCGGATCGTGAGTGGTGGTGCCCTCCGGGAAAATCACGACGGCGCCACCAGCCTCAACAATCTTGCGGGCAGTAATCAGGGACTTACGCGCATCCACTGAGCCGCGAACCACGGGAATATGCGCGAGCTTGCGCATAATGTAGCCGAGCACGGGAGCGCGGAACAGCGAATCCTTCGCCAAGAAGCGCGGCAGGGCGCCCTCAACGAAAGCAGGGAAAGCCACGGTCACCGGGTCAAGCTCGGTGGTGTGGTTAGCCACGATAATGTACCCGCCGCTCTTGGGCAGGTTCTCACGGCCGGTAATCTCAACGCGTGCGATGAGCTTGTACAGCCCGCGTGCAGCGTTACCGAGCACCTTGTACAGAGCATCACCGGAGGCGGTGGGCTCAATCTCAGGCAGAGCCTGCTTTCCCTGCTGTCCGCTCACTAGTCCTGAACCTCAACTTCCTCGGGCTCAACAACGACGATTGCTGCATCGGGCTTGGGAGCCTTCGACGCCTTGCGTGCCAGCACCTCAAAGTTGGCACCCAGGCCCTTGAGCTTCTCCTCGAAGTTCTCGTAGCCGCGAGCAATCAGCTCAACACCACTCACGTGAGAGGTGCCCTTAGCCGCCAGAGCGGCAATGATGTGGGAGAAGCCGCCGCGCAGGTCCGGAACCTCAATGTCGGCACCGGTCAGCGGGGTGGGGCCAGAAATAATAGCGGAGTGGCCGTAGCCCTTACCCTCAAAACGGCAGGGTGCGCCGCCCACGCAGTCACGCATGACGACAATATCTGCACCCATCTGCTTCAGGGCGTTGGTGAAGCCGAAACGCTCCTCGTACACGGTCTCGTGCACAATGGACGCGCCCTTAGCCTGGGTCAGCGCCACAACGAGGGGCTGCTGCCAGTCGGTCATGAAGCCGGGGTGCACGTTGGTCTCAAAGACGATGGGCTTCAGCTGGGCACCGGGGGTGCGCTGAGCCGGGTGGGTGAAGCGGATGCCATCGGCGGTCACCTCATACAGGCCGCCCATCTTGCGGAACTGGTTCAGGAACGCGGTCATATCCTTCTGAGCTGCGCCGCGCACGAAAATGTCGCCGCCGGTAGCCAGAGCCGCAGAAGCCCAGGACGCGGACTCGTTACGGTCGGGCAGGGATGCGTGATCGTAGCCGGTCAGCTCGTCCACGCCCTCAATGACGATGGTGCGGTCCTCGTTGATGAAGATGATGGCACCCATCTTCTGCAGAACAGCAATCAGGTCAATAATTTCGGGCTCAATCGCTGCGTTGCGCAGGACGGTCTTACCCTTAGCGCGCACACCGGTGAGCAGAACCTGCTCGGTAGCGCCCACGGAGGGGTAGTTCAGCACAATCTCTGCACCCTTCAGACCCTCTTCGGGAACAATCAGGGTGGTGCCGGTTTCGTCGTCCTTCTCAACGACTGCGCCGAACTTGCGCAGTGCAGACATATGGTAGTCGATGGGGCGGTCACCGATCTTGCAACCACCCAGGTTGGGGATGCGTGCGGTACCGAGGGTGTGCAGCAGCGGGCCTACCATCAGAATCGGGATACGAGAGTTACCGCCGAAGAGCTGAATCTCCTCTGCGTTCTTTGCAGCGGTGGTTGCATCCTGTGCGGGGTTGAGGGTCAGAACACCAGCTTCGCGGTCGTAGTCGACCTTTGCGCCGTGCAGCTCCACGAGGGTGGTAACGATTTCGACATCGCTCAGGTCGGGGACGTTACGCAGGGTCGAGGGGGTCGAACCGTGCAGTGCTGCGACCATCGCCTTGGGCACCAGGTTCTTGGCGCCTCGAACGTGGACCTCACCAACGAGCGGAGTGCCACCTTCAATGCGAAGCTTGCTGATGTTCTCAGTCATTAAAAATCCTTTGTGGAGTCGGCTGGTTTAGGCCGAACTTTAACAGTGTGCCGATACGCCGCGTTCTCATACGCTCATACGTGCCGTGCCCTCTGCCGGTAGCAGGGTGAAACGGGCGCATATATTCATCATTATTCTAAGCCCTGCGTAAAGGTGCTCCAAACGCCGAAGAGCCTTTGGAACTCGTGACTGAGATTTTGCTCTGTTGTATGTGTGATAAACCGCTCTGACCCCTCCAGATTCAGAGCTAGAAAAAACAAAAAGATACACAAACATTCACACTAATGCAAACATTTTCTGGTTCTTCACCGAAATTTGACGCCAGTTTCGTCTTTTTGACGCACGAATTTGAACTTAAGAGTAACCTCACCCCTACAATAACGTGCACACTCGTGCCCGCTGAACGGCGCCTCCACTCTCTAGGGGAGCCAACCGGCTCTCAACTGCGGCATCGGCGCCGGCATTGCCGTTACTCCATGCAGTACGGAGCCTCACGGCAGGGAACGGGCGTGTATTCACTGCATAAACCCTGCGATGACGCCCAACCACAACGGTTCGGCTTCCTGCTTCACTTCAACTTCAAAAATTCACCTCAACATCACCGTAAATATTCGAAAGTCAACTAAAAACCAGGGCACATCGCAACCAACCACAGGTTATTTCGCGGCTGCATCCGCGAAACAACCGGAGGACCCAATATGACACATCACAACACTGCATCAGCTATTTCACGCCGCCGCCTCGTACAGGGTGCGGCATGGAGCGCCCCCGTTATCATCGCCAGCGCAACCGTCCCTGCATGGGCGGCAAGCGGCGAGCCCACCTGTTCCCCCGCCCTGACCCTCAAGCCGACCGCAACCGGCTTCGACGACAAGGCTGGTGCATACACCGAATGGCTCGTCCCTGAAGGCGTTGGACGAGTACGATTCGACCTCGTGGGAGGTGCCGGCGGTGCCGCATCTTCCTTCACCCCCAGCTACCTGACCGACGTCACGAACGCATCCCTGGCTGGCGGCGGTGCCGGCGCGCAGCTCAGCGGCGTTCTGGCGGTCAAGCCCGGCGATATCCTGCGCGTCTGGGCTGGTAACGGCGGCGTCGGCTCCGTAGCCGGCGCGCAGCCCGCATTCGGCGGCGAAGGCTACGCAGCCGGTGGTGACTCCACCGGCTCCAGCACCGCAACCGGCGCAGCGCAGGTAGTGGGTACTAACAGCGGCTACGTGTACGGTGCATCCGGCGGCGGCTCCTCCGCGGTCGAGCTCGTCCGCGACGGCGCAGTCACCGTCGTAGCCGTTGCGGGTGCAGGTGGCGGCGGCGCACAGCTGGGAACCCTCACCACCCACCAGAGCCTCTTCGACACCCAGCCCAATGATCAGCTGAACCCGGCACTGCGCGTGGCACTGGACAGCCGCGACGCATCCACCACCGCAGGCGGTAGCGCAGGCGGTGACTTGGGCACCGATAACACCGGTCAGGGCGGCATGCTCATGGCAAGTCCCTACCAGGAATTCATGCCCCTGGACGAGGACGATAAGACCCTCGACATGCGTTTCGTGGTCACCGGCGGTACCGCTGGTCGCTCCGGCGCACCCGGCACCCTCGGTGAGGCACTGGCAGGCGTTCTCGACGAGAACAACGCGCTGAAGCTTCAGCCCATGTCCGAGGCCTGGTTCGAAGCGTACAGCTTCCCGCGCTACTACCTCTACGAGGGTGACTCCGTGCATGAGGGTGAGAAGGGCACCGGCGGTGCGGACGCTACCGGCTCCTACCGCGGTAAGGGCGGCTCAGGCGCTCTGCTCTCCCATACCTACGGCAGGCTTTCCATCACTTCCGTAGCATCCGGTGGTGGCGCCGGCTACGGTGGCGGCGGCGCAGGCCTGAACATCTGGACCGTCGGTACGTACAGCGAGGGCATTTTCGGCCGTCAGGTGCAGTTCGAGAGCGAAGGAAACATCTACTCGCTCAGCTCTCTGAGCAGCGGCGGCGGTGCAGGCGGCAGCTACATTAACCACGAGGTGGTTTCTGACTTCGCTCTTGCCACCGCGCAGAACGCCAACCCGACCGCTGGCGTGCGCTCCCCCGGTTCGGCGGCGCTGTACAGCTGCACCGAGAACGCAACCCTGAACACCCCCATCACTGAGGGTGCCTAAGCTTTAGGCATTGAATAAATACGCCTCCCCGGAAGCTGATGCTCCGGGGAGGCGCATTTATATGTGTGCCGAGGTTTTGGTGCGTAAAGGTTCGGATGCAGAAAAGCTCGAAGGCGGCGACTGATTTAGTCGCCGCCTCCGAGCTTTATATCTCTAGGTTTTAGAGCTCCTGGGTGCGGGGCATCCAGGAGGGGCGCTTCGCCTCGTACGCCTCAATAGCCTCGAGGTTCTGCAGGGTCAGACCAATGTCGTCCAGGCCCTCCATGAGGCGCCAGCGCACGTAGTCGTCAATTTCGAAGGGAACGACCAGCGCGCCCACGGTTACGGTCTTGGATTCCAGGTCAACGGTGATTTCGGTGCCGGGCTCGTGCTCCAGCGCCTTCCAAATCAGCTCAATATCGTCCTGTGCAACCTGTGCGGTGACCAGGCCCTGCTTACCGGAGTTGCCGCGGAAAATATCGGCAAAACGAGCAGAAATAACGACCTTGAAACCGTAGTCGCGCAGCGCCCACACGGCGTGCTCACGGGAAGAACCGGTACCGAAGTCCGGGCCCGCCACCAGCACGCTACCGTGCTTGTAGGGCTCCTGGTTCAGGATGAACTCGGGGTCCTTACGCCAGTTAGCGAAGAGGGCATCATCGAAGCCGGTCTTGGTCACTCGCTTGAGGTAGACGGCGGGAATGATCTGGTCGGTGTCAACATTCGAAGAACGCAGCGGCACGCCAATGCCGGTGTGCTTAATAATGGGTTCCATAATGGCTCCTTAGCTATAGCGGCGTGCTAGGCCACGACGTCGGACGGGGCGGACAGGGTACCGCGCACAGCGGTTGCGGCGGCAACCACCGGGGAGACCAGGTGGGTGCGGCCGCCCTTGCCCTGGCGTCCTTCAAAGTTACGGTTCGAGGTGGAGGCGCAACGCTCACCGGGTGCCAGCTGGTCGGGGTTCATGCCCAGACACATGGAGCAGCCGGCGAAGCGCCAGTCGGCACCGAATTCCTTGAAGACCTTGTCCAGGCCTTCTGCTTCTGCCTGCGCGCGGACCTTCTGGGAGCCGGGCACGACCATCATGCGTACGTTCTCGGCGATGGTGCGGCCGCGCACGATGTCTGCTGCGGCGCGCAGGTCCTCGATGCGGGAGTTGGTGCAGGAACCCAGGAAGACGACGTCCACGGGGATTTCCTTCATGGGGGTGCCCGCCTCCAGGTCCATGTATTCGAGGGCGCGTTCTGCTGCGACCTTGTCGTTCTCGTCCTCGAAGTCGTCCGGGGAGGGAACGGCGTGGCTCAGCGGCACGCCCTGACCGGGGTTGGTGCCCCAGGTGACGAAGGGTTCGAGCTCGTCAGCGTTGATGAAGATTTCCTTGTCGAAGACGGCGCCTTCGTCGGTGGGCAGGCTCTTCCAGTACTCGACCGCCTTGTCCCACTCTTCGCCCTTGGGTGCGTGCTGGCGGCCCTTGATGTACTCGAAGGTGGTCTCGTCGGGGGCGACCATGCCGGCGCGTGCGCCCGCCTCAATGGACATGTTGCACATGGTCATGCGGCCCTCCATGGAGAGGGAGCGGATCGCGGAGCCGCGGTATTCGAGCACGTAGCCCTGACCGCCGCCGGTGCCAATCTGCGCGATGACGGCGAGGATGATGTCCTTGGCGGTCACGCCGGGCTTGAGGGTTCCTTCAACGTTGATTGCCATGGTCTTGAAGCGTGCCAGGGGTAGGGTCTGGGTTGCCATGACGTGCTCCACCTCGGAGGTGCCAATACCGAAGGCCAGCGCGCCGAACGCACCGTGGGTGGAGGTGTGGGAGTCGCCGCAGACGATGGTCATGCCGGGCATGGTCAGGCCGAGCTGCGGGCCGACCACGTGCACGATGCCCTGTTCCTCGTCGCCGAGGGAGTGGATGCGCACGCCGAATTCCTTGGCGTTGCGGCGCAGGGTCTCGATCTGGGTGCGGCTGGTCAGGTCGGCAATGGTGCCGAAGATGTTGTCGGTGGGGGTGTTGTGGTCCTCGGTGGCGATGGTCAGGTCGAGGCGGCGCAGGGGGCGATTCTCGATACGCAGACCTTCGAATGCCTGGGGCGAGGTCACTTCGTGCAGTAGCTGCAGGTCGATGTAGAGCAGGTCGGGCTTGCCGTTTTCACCGGGGACGACGACGTGTGCGTCCCAGACTTTTTCTGCCAGGGTGCGCGGACGGGTGCCCGCGGTGGTTGCGTTCTGTTCGCTAGTCATGCTTTCTCCTGCTTGATGCGTTCCTACGGTGGATGCGTTCGGTGTGGTGCGTGCCACTGGTTTGCGGGATTGAGGAGCGGATTATGTACCCGATGGGACCCTCAAACCGGTATTTCCCTGCGGCGTGTCGCACATTTTTTCACGGATTCTTAGCCTGTGAGACGGCCTAGAAACACCCCGAACCAGCGAGTGTTTTTGTGTGGGTTTATTCTATGACTCCAGGGTAACCTTGCGGGATTATCCGCATTTTTCTGCGGCTTTTCGCATATTTTTACCCATAAACCCACATAAACACTTATTATGAAAAGCTCATAATTTATCCCGTAGGGGGTGATTCCATCTTCAGCTCTGCACCCAAAAGAGTCCATGAAGTCCGGGGTATCTTTCATATTCTGAGATAGAATATAAGAATGACTCCTTCCGCCTCACGTTTTAACGCACACGGAATGCGTCACCCCAACGCATCCACACACCACAACGCACCGGTTGTCGACCCCGTCAAGCCGCCCGAACACATGGCCGCCGACGAGCAGATGGTAGAGGTACACTCCCACGGCTCTTCCGGCGTTGGCGTGCTCGACAAGGCGACCCTCATTCTTGATTGCCTCGAGGCAGGCCCCGTATCCCTGGGCGACCTCGTCAAGGCAACCGGCCTGGCACGACCCACCGCGCACCGCCTCGCCGTGGCACTGGCACATCACCGCCTCGTAGCCCGCGACGTGCAGGGACGCTTCATGCTCGGCCCCCGTCTGACCGAACTCGCCTCCGCCACCATTTCTGATGAGCTCATCACCGTGGCAGACCCGATCCTGCAGAAGCTCAGCCTCGAAGCAGACGAGTCCACCCAGCTGTACCGCCGCCAGGGTGACTGGCGCGTGTGCGTTGCGACCGCGGCACGCCCCTCCGGCATGCACGAATCCATTCCGGTCGGTACCCAGCTGTCCATGCAGGCTGGTTCCGCCGCCCAGGTGCTGCTCGCATGGGAAGACCAGAACCGCATTGTTGAAGGCCTGCGCGATGCACACTTCAGCGCCGCCATGCTCGCGGCTGTGCGCCGCATCGGCTGGGCGCAGTCCGTGGGCGAGCGCGAGCGCGGTACCGCCTCGGTCTCCGCTCCGGTGCGCGCTCCCGGTGGCAAGGTGATTGCGGCTGTCTCTATCTCGGGTCCGATTGATCGTATGACCCGCCAGCCGAACCGCAACTACCCCGAGCTGGTCGTCAAGGCTGCTCAGGCGATTACAAACGGTCTGCGTGAGCTTTCTACTTCTCACTCAGCCTCGGATGTTGAGGAAAGCTAAGGCTCCGTTATAGATAGTTTTCACGAAAAGAATCCCTCCCCGCCTCATTGAGGTGGGGAGGGATTCTTTTATGCGGTTTTCAGATGATATGCCGCTAAATGTCCAGGGCTTTACGGTAGGAGTTGAGGCGCTTAGCTTCCAGCTGCACCGGGGCGACCACGCAGGATTGCACCGCCTTCTCAACGCCGGTCTGCAGGCGACCCCGCAACTTACGTGCGTAGTAGCGTGAGCCCATGGCGGTGAGCAGCCTGCCCACACCCGCCGAGGCGATGCCGAGGAGTATGCCCAGCAGCAGAAGCAGGGTGGGCAGGGGTACCGGAGAGCCTTCGGGAGTCGGGGCGGGCGGCAGTTGAATCTGCAGGTACGCCATGCCGGAGATGAGGGTCAGCCAGCCGACGCCTACCAGGGCGCTCAGTAGCGCGATCCACTGCAGGGTGTTGAAGATGACCCAGGGGGCGCGGGTGCGGCCCAGGCCGTAGTCGATGCGCATCATGTCCCGTTCGAGCAGTTCGGGTAGCTCCGCTTCGCGGGAGAGGGCGGCTTCCTTCATGCTGCGCTTCCACGGCTCGTCGATGCGGGCCGCCATCTGCTTGCTGTATTGGCGCACGGCGTTTGCCATGCCTGCCTTCTGTGCGGCGCTCAGCGGGGGTAGCGAGGATGCCACCAGCTCGGGTGCGTTCTCGTTATCGGAGCCGAGCATGCCCGAGGACTTCTCAGCCTTAGACGTGCTCTTCGTTTCGTCCTGCTGCCCCAGGTGCAGGCGGCGCAGGGGGTCAGCTTTCAGGCGGCTCATCCAGCGGGTGAGGATCCAGCCGGTGTGCTGACCTGCGGCGCGGCGATAGGAGGCGGTTGCCGCCTGCAAAACCTGCTCAGCCTGGCTGGAGGTGTAGCACGCCTTCACGAGCTTCTGTTCCGCTTCGAGGGCGTAGGCTCCGGCGAGCACGGTTCCCTCTCCCCCGGCGTAGGTGCGCAGCTGGGAGGCGGTGGCGTGCAGCTGCGCGTCGGTTCGCTGCAGGGATAGGCTCTTGGCGGCGGCTACCTGGGCGAGCAGGTCGCGCAGCACGTCGACACCCTCACCGGTTCGCGCGGAGACGGCGATGGGTGCGGCGAGCAGGTGCGCTTCGGTGCCCTCAGCCTGGAGCAGGCGGGTGAGGGATGCGAGCACGGCGGGCACCTCGGCGGATGCGAGTTTGTCCGCCTGATTGAGCACGCAGAGCGCCTGCGCGCCGGATGCGGCAAGCGGCACCATGAAGTCGCGGTGGATGACGGCGTCGGCGTATTTTTGGGGGTCGACAACCCAGACGAGTACGTCCACGTAGCGCATCATGCGGGCGGCGAGGTCGCGGTTGGTGGTGGTGACCGAGTCGAAGTCGGGCATGTCCAGCAGGATGAGGCCACCGGTGCGGGTGCGCATTTCGCCGCGTCCGCCTACCGCGCGGCGGATGCGGTTGAAGAGTCCGGGTGCCGGTTCGGTGACGGCGTTGGGTGCCGCCGCTCCCTCGACTGCTTTATTGTTTCCGCCTGCTTTATTGCCCGCGGTTGTTTCTCCTTCGGCGGCGAGCGCCTGAGTTTGCGGGTAGACGCGCTTGTCAATGCCGAGCCAGTCGAGCAGTTCTTCGCTGCCTTCTGCCTCCCAGATGGCCGCCTGCACGGTGGAGGTGGTCGGGCGCGTGGGTGCGGAGAGGGCAATGTTCTGCCCGGCGATGGCGTTGAAGAGCGTGGATTTGCCGCTGCCGGTCGCGCCGAAGAAGCCGATGACGGTGTGTTCGGTAGAGAGTTCGCGGCGCTGGCTGAGGCGTTCGAGGGTTTCGGCGGCGTCGAGCAGGACGGTTTCGGGGACTCGTCCCTCACCGTAGCTGATGGCTTCCTTTAGGGATGCGACGGAGCGCGCGAAGGGCGAGGTCGCCACGGCGGGAGTAGTGCCTTTGTTCTCAGGTTTGTTCTCGGGGGTAGTCATAGTGCGTTTTCTTCGTCTGTGGTGCGCGGTGTGGGTTATCTGCTGACAGGCGGTTGAGCGCGCCGCCCTTAACTATGCTGTAGCCGACCAGGGGGTCTGTGCACTCTTTGCCTGTGCAGCTTGGCTCTGCGCACTCATTTCCGCGGCAATTTTCTGCACCTGCTCGGCGGCGCGGTGAATGTCCTCGGCGTCAGCCTGCGGGTCGGTTTCTTCCAACACCTCGGTGAAGGGCTGAGCGTGCTCGGTGAGTAGATCCGCCATACGTTCGAGCAGGTCGGTGCGGGCACGGGTCGCCATGCGGCGCACCGCGTCTTCACCGAAGATGGACTCGAGCAGCTTGGTACCGACCACGCCGCTACCGCCCGCAATACCCGCCTCAATACCGGTAATGCCGCCGGTGAGGCTGAACGCGGCGACCATGAGCATCACGGCGGCGGCATTCACACCAAGGGAGAGGAAGCGGGCACGTTTGCGCTTGTCGGCGCCTTCTTCACGGATCATTTCGAGGACGGAACCCTGCCAGAGGCGAATCTGCTCGGCAACGGCTGCGGAGAAGATGTCCTCGGCAGACTGCACCTCACCCTTCGCATCGCCGTCTGCGTCCTGTTCAGGCGCAACAGATACAGCCTGCGGCGCACCTGCGACAGCCTGCGGCGCGACTGCAACAGCCTGCGGCGCATCAAGGCGCGCCAGCAGGGAGCGTCCGGCGCGGCTGGCACGCCAGCGGGTGCGGGTGTTTTCGGAGGCGCGGGCGGCCGCATCCAGCACGACGGCGTGGATGCCACTTTCGAGGGCGTCTTCTACCTTCTGGGCGGCGGCGGGCTGACCGCGCAGTGCGGAGCCGACGCGGTCGCGCAGGCGACCGATGGTGCTATCGAGGGAGCGGAAGAAGTCGCCGGTTCCCACAAAGTCGTGCCAGCGCGAGAGCACTTCGCCGCGCAGCAGGGAGCCGTCGGAGAGGGCGCCGTCGATGGTAGTCAGCGCATCCTCGTATTCTTCGGATACGATGCTGGCGAGCGAGTGGTGCGCCGCCTGCTGGCGTGCCTGTTCGGCGGCGAGCACCTGCAGGTTACCGGCGAGGGTTTCGACGGCACCAGCGAGGGTCTGCCGGGCAATGGCGGCGCGGGCGGGCGCGTCAGCGCCGAGTTCGCGGATCCACAGGGTCAGCGGAGCGAGACTGACGGGGGCGAGCATGCCGCTTTCGTCACGCGGCTGTTCGGTGACGGTGTGAATCAGTACGGCGTGGATTCCGGCCTCGTCGAGCATGCGTCGCAGGTCGTTTTCGATGGCATCTTCGTCGCCTTCGGGCACGCGGTTGAGCACCACGGCAATGGCGATGGAGCGTGCGGCTGCTTCGTGGAGCAGCTCCCAGGGCACGGCGTCGGCGTAGCGGTTGGCGGTGGTGACAAAGAGCCACAGGTCAGCGGCGGAAAGCAACTCCTTGGCGAGGGTGCGGTTCTCCTCAGAGACGGAGTCGATATCGGGTGCGTCAATGAGCGCGATGCCCTGCGGTAGCGCCGAGGTAGTAATAGGAATGAGGGCGCGCGCAATCTTCGGGTCGAGGCCGGGTAGTGCCTGCGACCCGGCGTTCATGCCGGAGGTGCGGGTGCGCGGCAGGGTGGGCAGGAAGCGTTCGGGCGACAGCGCCGCTTCGTCCTCTGCGCGGTGCAGTAGGACGGGGTGGCGGGTGGTGGGTCGAATCGCGCCGGACTGGGTGAGCGGCTCTCCAAGCAGGGTGTTGACGAGGGTGGATTTGCCGGCGCCGGTGGAGCCTCCGACCACGATGGTGAGGGGGTTGTCCACGCTGGCGCTGCGCGGCAGGATGTAGTCGTCAAGTTGGCGTGCCATGGCGGCGAGCAGGGTGCGCGCGGTGGCGGTGCCGTCGTGGGTGACGGTGTAGGGGGTGCCGGGGGTTTCGCCGGCTTCTACGTCAAGCGGGAGGGGGATTCGAGTGAGCAGTTCGCGAGCTGCTTTGAGCTGCGCATAGTCGGTGGTAGTCACAGCGCTATTGTCCCATAGGGTGCATCTGCTTTATGCCATGTTTGGGTGTTGGCGCGGTCGAGTTGTGGCTAGGTTGCGCGGTTGGGGGTGCTGAGGCTGTGTGAGGGGCTGTTTTTGATAGGTGTTTGGACAACCTGAAGGGGTTGAGATACTACTTGCGCATTGAGTGCAATAACTCCAATTTATGATTTACTCACAAGAAGAAAAGATGAGAAAATCCCTAAGTTTCCGCGGGAAAACAGTATATTTCATTGCGGTTATCCCGAACACATTGGTACGTTCTATAACCCGCATAAACCGGGCAAATATTAAGATTTGATAACTTTTTACGCTCAGGGGCAGATATGGTCATTTCGAACCTGAAAGTACGCTTAGAATCGTTGAGCACGACAACCAGGCAGGTCATAACCCACACCGATTCCTTCAGGGGGCTTCTGGCCTGCCCTTTCTATCGCATCCGTACTCACCGCGGTATGCCACACCTACCGGGAACGCTCACCGACCCCTCACGCAACTGCATTCAAAATTTACTGCCGTTGAGGTTCACTGCATCCGAGCTACCCGTTATTGCCTGCCCGTCTTTACTCTTGCGAAAGGTTGCGTATGTTCGGTTCGCTGTCACGCCGCCATCTTCTTGCCCTCACGTCTGGTGCGACTCTGAGTGCACTCGCAAGCGCCTGCAGCCCCGTCGTTTCTCGTCCTCAACCGCTCACCAAGTCTTCTCCCGCTGATGCCGCACCGGCGCCTCAGAGCACCCAGACCAAAGCTGCAACCACCACGCGCAGTATTACGCAGGCCGAGCCTCTGCCTGCGTCGGCTCTGGATGGTCGCGGACCGGCTATTCTGCCGGATCAGTTCTTTGAGCGTTCCGGAGATTTCTCGAACGGCACCCTGAGCCATCGAGCCATTAACGTCCCCCGCCCCACCATGCCCCCGGAAGCTAAAGAGCGCACCGTTGAGGGCCTGCACGCTTTCCTGCAGTACTGGGGTGCGGCGCAGAACTATATGCTTCTCACCGGCGACACCGACCCCTTCATGAATCTGCCCGGCCAGGAGCACTTTAGCAACATGGCACAGATGTACCGCGATATCTACCGCTACAACATCGGCTGGCTGGTCTCTAAGAACAACCACCCCATGTGCATTAACCTGAGCTCCCCGCAGCCGGTGCCCGCCACCGAGCAGGACGTCTACTGCTGGAAGGCGACCCTGAAGGTGGATGAGAACGCGTTCCTGTTCAACCATGAGACCCGCCAGCGTGAGCAACTCACCGGTATCTACGGCAGTAATCAGAAGGCGGACGCTTACGTCTACTTTGGCGCAGAGGGCTGGCAGATGCTGGAGGATCCGAAGTCTTCCCCGAGTGCTACCGCCACCCCTGCGGCTAACCCTGAACCGTCCACGAATACTCCGAGCGCGCAGCCGACCCCGAATGCGAGTACCTCTTCTAAGGCGGCTCGTTATATTCGAGGCTCAGCCTAAAGCTTCTTTGCATCCGTGCCTCAAAGATCCCGTCATATTGGGTGATATGACGCACGGATGAGGGCTTTTATTTGTGTGCCACGTGTGAAGTCTATAGGCTAGGGCTAGATGAGGTCCGCCCATTTTCGCCTCAATGCGTGTCTACCCGCCCCGCGGGTGACTGTTTTGCGCCCTTTCGATGGGGGCATGATGTTAGGCTGAGGATTAGGGTGTGAGCTCTTCACTTATCACCGATACTTCCGCATCACAGCACATTCAAGGGGATCACTATGATTCACAGCCGCCGCCACTTTATTGCGTTCACGGGCACTGCCGCCCTGGGTGCGATGCTTGCCGCTTGCGGTTCCAAAAAGACTGCGGAGGCGACCGCCTCCCCCACTGCTTCCGCATCGATTGCGGGTGCCTACGATAACCTGTCGGGCGAGCTGAAGTGGACCAAGTACGTTCCCGGTCATGGCGCTGCCCCGATGAGTAGCACCGACCCGGAGACCGGTCAGGTCTACACGATTGAGCCGACCGCCGGCCCGGCAAGCGTGGATTCTAAGGCGAGCGCCGTACCCATCCCCGTTGAGGATGAGAGCATGTACGAGAAGAACGCCCGTAGTCTGCGCGCCACCTTCGCATATTTTGCGGCGGCGGTGAATTACGCCCGCATGACCGGTGATCCCGGTCCGGCTCTGCAGGTGGTTCAGGCACAGAACGCTACCGACCGTGCGGCGTTGGAGAAGCTGCGTGCGTTCTATGCAACTGGCACGAACTGGCTGGTGGGTGGCGAGTGGACGTTCCGCCTGACCGATAAGCAACCGACGACCCGCGGTACTAAGTATTCGTGGGCGTGTTCTGTTACTCAGGCGCACGGCATGCAGGTTGAGAAGGCAACCAATACGACCAAGCCTCTGGAGGACACTGAGGCCCCGGAGATTAAGGCTCTCTACGCTGAGTACGATGAGGAGGCGAAGCGCTGGTTGGTGATTGCGCCTCAGCAGTATGATCCCGCGTTGACCCCGAAGCCGACTCAGACTCCGCGCGCGCATCCTTCGTCGACTTACACTCCGACGGTGACTGATGACAGCACCGTGGCGGCTAATGGCGGCGCGAACACCGGCGCGAACACCGGCGCAAATACCGGCGCGAACACTTCGGGTAACGGTGCCGCGCAGGGTACCGCTAACAATGGTGGCGCTCAGAACGGTGCGGGACAGGGCGGTGCCGGTCAGAGTGGTGCCGGCCAGGATGGCTCCCAGAATGGTGCGGCACAAAACGGTGCCGCACAGAACGGTGGTGCACAGGCTCCTCAGCCTGCCGCTACCCAGGCGCCTGCGGCTACCGCGCAGCCGGTGGCGACTCAGCCTGCCGCTGCGACGGCTCAGCCGAGTGTAGCTCCCGGCGCTCCTGATCCCGGCGCTGCTCAGCCCGGTGCCGCTGGTGGAGAAGCTACTCCTGCCGGGGGTGCCCAGTAGCCCCTCCCCTATAGACGATGAACGCGTCCTCGCCTTCGCTATATCCCGTGCCCTCTTCGGTGCGCTGTTGCCGCTGGTTGCGGTAAGTTCGCTGATGGGCGGCATATCACGCTCACTTGAGCGGTGGTACACACGGGTGTGAAGGCGGGGGCGCGTTATACTTAGGACTGTCTCTAGAGGGATATCCACGTGTGATATCCGCTCGTCGAGGCGCACTCTCACTCGTCTCTCACCTGAGATTCTCACTCGAAAGGTACTCCGTGGCGCTTTTCCCTTTGACCTCTGGGCTTTCTAATGGTTCCGCTACCGGCATCAGCCGCCGTTCTGCTCTGCGTTACGCCGGTGCGGGCGTTGCAGGCGTGTCGTTGAGCGCCCTGCTGGTTGCCTGCGGTGGTTCTTCGTCCACCACCGAGAACGCTGATGCGGATACCCCTCAGATGTCTCCCTCGGCTTCTGCGCGCACTGACTTTAGCGGCGAGGTCACCTTCGATAACTATGAGAAGAAGGGCACTTTCGTTCCGGCGACCGACTCTGTTCCCGCGCAGAACGTGCCGGTGCCCAAGCGTCCGGCGAGCGCTTCGGAGAACTCGGTGCAGGGTCTGTACGATTCGATTGCGTTCGTGTATGCGGCGATTAACTACCTGGTGTTGACCGGTGATGCGGCTCCGCTGCGTGAGTCGAAGGCTGACGAGAAGTTCATTGCCTCGTTCTCTTCGTTCATGGATGAGTCGAATGAGAGCTCTCAGGCGCGTGACTGGTTTGTTTCGCCGAAGGTGACGATGTCTGCGTTCACTGCTGTTCCGACTCTGGTGAAGAAGAGCGTGCAGTGGACTTTCGACCTGGTGATTGATTTGGGTCCAACCGTTGTGGTTGATGGCGCTCCTGCGGAGATGTCTGAGAAGGTTCGCCGCACTGAGCGTGGCCTGGTGGTTACCGGTGTGCGCCACGATAATGATTGGACTTTAACTATTCAGGATGAGTATGAGGCGCAGGCTTCGGCTCAGCCTAAGAATGGTGGTGCTTCTGGTGGTGCCGCTAACGGCGGTAATGCTGGTGATTCCGGCAACTCCGATAATGGTGGCACTTCTAATGGTGACAACCTTTAAGCCCTCAGATGGATGAGGCATCATGCCCTAACTCGCACTCGGGTTAGGGCATGATCTGTTTTACTCTGGTAGTAACGTACTTTCCCGGATTCAAGGTTTTTGTATGTCTTCTTTTTCTCAGTCTTCTTTCTCTCGCCGCTCCCTGCTGCGTCTGGGTGTGGGCGTTTCTGCTGTTGCCGGTTCTGCGGCGCTGTTGAGCGCGTGCGGTTCGGGTGGTTCTAGCCAGCAGTCTGGTTCTCAGGGCGGTAGCCTGAACGGTGCGAAGTCGAGCGCTAACCCGAATGGGTACAGTGATGATGGTCAGAACTATTCGGGTCTGGTGGAGTACACCCACTATGAGGGCGCGGTGAATTATGAGCAGGGTACGGTGGAGCATCCGCCGCGTAATGCTCCGAAGCCGAAGGCGACTGACGCTCTGTCGGTCAATACGGTGACGGGTTTTCATGAAGCGATTGCTTATTTTGCGGCGGCTATGGATTATCTGGTGAAGACCGGTAGCACGGATGCGTTCTCGACCGGTATTACGTTGTCGTCAAAGACTCGTTCTGAGGTGGATGCCCTGTCGGCTTCTATTCTTGCGGGTGTACAGAAGGGTTCCTGGTATGTGAATCCGTCGGCTTCCTATGCGCTTTCGAGTGCGCAGCCGTCCATTATGAGTGATGGCAACCTGCTGTTTAAGGGCAAGTACACTCTGGACTTCGGTACGGAGGCGGTGGCTGAGGGCAAGATCCAGCCGGTGGTCGCCTCCGCGAGTGCTTCTGCTTCTGCCTCCGCATCGGTTGAGCCTACTGAGCCTTCTGAGGATGCGCTGGTGTCTGAGTCGGCGTCCCCCAGCGCTTCTGCCACTGCTTCTGCGAGTGCAGCGGGGCCGGCGTCTCAGGTGACAATTCAGGAGTGCGATTTCCGCGGCCGCTACCATGCTGATTCTAAGATGTGGGAGCTGAGCGTGGCGTACGGTGCGACCTTGCAGGGTGGTACTACTGGTGGCACTGCGAGCGCGGCAGCATCCGGCGCAGCTTCTGCTGAGGCTTCCGTTGAGGCCTCCGCCACCTCCGCGGCGTCATAGTTCGTCATAACGCTTTGATCTGCGAGGCGCTTCTCACGCTTCGCCCACTCGACTCTGTATCCTGTTGGGTTTGCGGCTAAACTGGTTGCAATCACCGACTGACTGAAAGGTATCACTATGTCCGAGAACCTGACCCGCCGCGCGGCGCTGGGTGTACTGGGCGTCAGCTCCATGGCTTTGCTGGCGGCTTGTGGCTCTAAGGCTACTTCTGAGGCGTCTGCTTCCGCTTCTGGCTCTGAGAGCGCTTCTGCGGCTGCTTCTGAGTCTGCTACTGCGTCGCCGAGCGCTTCGGCTTCGGCGTCTGCTTCTCCTTCCGCTTCTGCGTCGGCTTCGGCTACCGCAGCGAATTCTCCGCTGCCTAATGACAATAAGGATTACAGCGGCGTAGCGAAGCTGGAGAAGATGGAGGAGCACGGCGAGTACCAGCCGGGTAACGCTGAGCACCCGCCGCAGAATGTTCCCTCCCCGATTGTTCCGGAGGCTATGCACCAGAATTCGGTGGCTGGCTTTGCGGCGGCTCTGGCGTACTTCGGTGCGGCGTTTGAGTACCTGCTGCGTACCGGCGATATGCACTACATGAACGAGGTCAGCACCGACCAGGAGACCCTGGCGGCGATGAAGAAGTACGCGGACTCCACCAAGGCAGGTATTGACGAGAAGAAGACCTGGTACGTGAACCCGACCGCCACTTTGACTATTGGCACTAAGCAGCCGGTTTTGGCGCAGGGCGCGTACAACTGGACCGTGACTCTGAACGTGGACCTGGGCGAGAAGCTGTTCAAGGACGGCAAGGAGCAGACCGTGGCGGCTGATAAGCGTCACGTGAAGATGTTCGGTGAGGCTGTTGGCCGCTACTTGAACAACAAGTGGGACCTGCACATGGACATCAACTAGTCCTCCGGGCTGGTTTTCTCCCCTGTTTTTGGGTCTTTTCCATCTCAGGATGCGGTTTTTCACTGTTTTTTCCATTGATGGCAATAAAATTTGTGGCTCCAGCTTGCGGTGAACAGAGTTCATCATTACTCTTATATACAGAGGTTGTCTTTTGGGCTACATAATGTTTCTAGAGAGCGCCGCACATTCATCATCCTTTATCGAGAAAGGGTTTGTGCGGCGCTTTTCTGTACCCTCTTCCTGAACCTCGTTCCTTGAGGTTTTTCTCTGGCATTATTACGAACTGTGACCGCAGGTTTAAACCTGCCGCCAGCGAGTAGTAGAGTTGCCACGTAACCGATTATTCATTGCGGAGACCCCGTCACGGCTGGCCTCCCCCAAGCTCATGTAAGGAGCACCCCATGGCAAAGATTCTCAACAGCATTGTTGAAGCAACCGGCCAGACCCCCCTGGTTAAGCTGAACCGACTGGACGAGGGCCTTCCCGGTAACGTTGCGGTCAAGCTTGAGTTCTACAACCCCGCAGGTTCGGTTAAGGACCGTATCGGTCGCGCCATCATTGACGCTGCTGAGAAGTCGGGTGCGCTGAAGCCCGGCGGCACCATTGTTGAGGGTACTTCCGGTAACACCGGTATTGCGCTGGCTATGGTGGGTGCTGCTCGCGGTTACCGTGTCATCCTGACCATGCCGGAGACCATGTCTGCTGAGCGTCGCGTGCTGCTGCGCGCTTACGGTGCTCAGATTGTGCTGACCCCCGGTACCGAGGGTATGCGCGGCGCTGTGGAGAAGGCTAAGGAAATCGTTGCGACCACCGAGAACGCTATTCTGGCGTCCCAGTTCACCAACGAGGCAAACCCCGCCATTCACTACAACACCACCGGCCCCGAGATTTGGGAAGCAACCGACGGTAAGGTCGACATTTTCGTGGCGGGTATTGGCACCGGCGGCACCATTTCCGGTACCGGTAAGTACCTGAAGGAGCAGAACCCGGACGTGAAGGTTGTTGCGGTTGAACCGAAGGACTCCCCGCTGCTCTCCGAGGGTCGCGTTGGCCCCCACAAGATTCAGGGCCTGGGCGCTAACTTCGTTCCGGAGACTCTGGACCGCGGCGTCTACGATTCGGTGACTCCGGTCAGCGCTGAGGACGCTATGCGCACCTCCCGCCTGCTGGCTACCCAGGAAGGTATTCTGGGCGGTATTTCTTCCGGTGCGGCTGTCTGGGCTGCTCTGGAGGAGGCTAAGAAGTCTGAGAACAAGGACAAGCTGATCGTGGCTATCGTTCCCGACTTCGGTGAGCGTTACATCTCTACCGCCCTGTACGAGGATATCCGCGGCTAATTGAGCTTCTGCACCCCCGTTAGTGGGAGAGGCATATAGTACTACGCCCCGTCTGCCGGTTGCATACACGGCAGGCGGGGCTTTTGCGTCTTTTGATGCGTCTTTTGACCGGCAGAAATATTACGTTCCGCGCGTTTGTGTGACTGAGTTTTTGGTAAGCGTGTCTACTATGACATGTAGCCAGCCGGGAATAGGCGAATGGGCTTCATTGTTGGTACCTTTGGAAAGGTCGCACACACAGAGCACGACCGATGAGGGAAAGGGAACCCATGAGTTTTATTGCGCGTCTGCGTGAAGATATTGAGAACGTCCGCCAGCACGACCCTGCTGCGCGTGGCGCTGTCGAGATTGCGCTGAACTATTCGGGTATGCACGCCATTTGGGTTCACCGTCTGACCCATAAGCTCTGGCAGAAGGATGAGACGAAGGCTCTGGCTCGTACTCTCTCGCAGTTTGCTCGTTTTCTGACCGGTGTGGAGATTCACCCCGGCGCGACCATTGGCCGCCGTTTCTTCATCGATCACGGCATGGGCATCGTCATTGGTGAAACCGCTGAGGTCGGTGACGACGTAATGCTGTACCACGGCGTGACCCTGGGCGGTCGCTCCCTGGAGAAGGTGAAGCGTCACCCCACCATTGGTGACCGCGTGACCATTGGTGCCGGCGCTAAGGTGCTGGGTCCGGTGGAGATTGGTTCCGATAGCGCTATTGGCGCGAACGCCGTGGTCGTCAACGATCACCCCGCCGATTCGATTATTACCGGCATTCCGGCGAAGCACCGCCCGCGTACCCCGGAGAAGAAGAAGCCCCTGGTGGACGCTGTGGAGTACATTGACCCCGCCATGTGGATTTAGCGCTTGCTAGCGTTTTGAGGCGGTAGCGGCGCGTCTGGAGGCTCCTGACGAGGCTCTGCAGGCCTTCTCCCCTGCTATAGCCCCTAAAATACCCCTGGAGATACCCTTGAGACACCTCTGGGTACCCCATATAAGACATAACGAAAGCCCGCCTTCGACCGGATTCTCATCCAGCCGAAGGCGGGCTTGACGTATTCAGCTACGGGAGCTTAGTGAACGTGAATGTCCGCTGCGTTCACCTCGGAACGGTCGCCGCTCCACATGGTGTGGAAGGCGCCCTCTTCGTCAATACGACCGTAGGTGTGTGCACCGAAGAAGTCACGCTGACCCTGAATCAGGGATGCGGGCAGGCGGTCGCGGCGCAGGCCGTCGTAGTAGGACAGTGCGGAAGCGAACACCGGCACGGGGATGCCCAGTGCGGTTGCCTTAGCCACCACGCGACGCCAGGAAGGAACGAGCTCCTCCATGAGGTTCTTGAAAGCGGGTGCCAGAAGCATGTTCGCGGGAGCCTCATCAGCGTAGGCAGCCATGATGTCGCCCAGCAGCTCGGCGCGGATGATGCAGCCTGCACGCCACAGCGATGCGATGGTGTCCAGCTTCAGGTCCCAGCCGTATTCCTTGCCTGCGCGGGTGAGCAGGTCCATGCCCTGTGCGTACGCAACGAGCTTGGAGGCGAAGAGTGCGCGGCGCACATCCTCAACGAACTCGGGGTCGCCTGCACCGACGCCGGTGGTTGCAATCAGGCCTGCGGGCAGTTCGCGCTGTGCCTGCTCGCGCTGCTCACGCTCGGAGGAGGAGAGGGCGCGTGCGAACACGGACTCTGCGATAGCGGAGACGGGGGAACCGAGGTCCAGGCCGGCCTTAGCGGTCCACAGGCCGGTACCCTTCTGGCCCGCTGCGTCAACAATAACGTCGACCAGGGGCTTGCCGGTCTTTGCGTCAACCTGTGCGAGCACCTCTGCGGTGATTTCAATCAGGTAGGAGCTCAGGTCGCCTTCGTTCCAGGTCTTGAAGATTTCTGCCTGCTGTGCCGGCTCAATGCCCGCGATGGAGCGCAGAATGTCGTAGGCTTCGCCGATCACCTGCATGTCGGCGTACTCGATGCCGTTGTGGACCATCTTCACGAAGTGACCCGCACCGTCGGTGGAGATCCATGCGCAGCAGGGTGCGCCGTCCTGAGGTGCCTTCGCTGCGATCTTTTCGAGCAGCGGACCCAGGTGCTTGTAGGACTCTGCGGAGCCGCCGGGCATCATGGAGGGGCCCCAGAGAGCGCCCTCTTCGCCGCCGGAGACGCCAACGCCCACGAAGTGCAGGCCCTTTTCAGCCAGGGCGTGCTCGCGACGGATGGTGTCGGGGAAGTGGGAGTTACCGCCGTCGATAATGATGTCGCCCTCATCGAGCATGGGGGTGAGCTGCTCGATCACTGCGTCGACGGGTGCGCCCGCCTTGACCATAATCAGGATGCGGCGGGGAGACTCGAGGGAGTCAACGAGTTCCTGCAGGGACTCGGTACGGATGAAGTCGCCGTCTCCGCCGTGCTCAGCCAGCAGTGCGTCGGTCTTCTCTACGGAACGGTTGTGCAGTGCCACGGTGTAGCCGTTACGTGCCAGGTTGCGGGCGAGGTTTGCGCCCATGACAGCAAGGCCGGTGACACCAATCTGTGCCTTCTTGTTTTCAGTCATGTATATAAGGATACGCGCTTAGGGCAGGCTATATATAGGTGGAGTGCAGTTTTATGCCCGAAGGAATCGCAGTTCCGACTGGATTATCTTCGCGAGCTTCCCGCTGGGCACCCTCGTGGCAGGTCAATGGGTAAACAAAACCGGTAAACAAAAACCCCGGTACCTTGCGGTACCGGGGTTAGCGGTGGGTCCTACCGGGATCGAACCGATGACATCCACGGTGTAAACGTGGCGCTCTACCAGCTGAGCTAAAGACCCGTAGTTCTCACTGTTTTTTTGTTCCAGTGGCGAACACAAGAGAAAACTATACGGGCTTTTGAGGCGCCACGCAAATCCGAGACACGTGTTCTATGTCTCAATATTTTTTTCTTTTTCGCAACTCACCCCACAGCAAGCCACATCAAGCCATGTTGGCCCCCGGCCTTATAGGTAGGTCATACCCCATCATTCCGCGCCATTCCGCCACCCCCACCATTCCGCACTATTTAGATACAAAAAGACCCTAACTAGTACTTTTGATGCGCATATTTTTCGCTCAGAGAGCTAAGCCACGAAACCCACATCACAAAAACCTTCGTTTGATGCCAAGAAGCCCACATTTAGGTCTAAGATAGTAGAGATAAGTAGCGAAGTAGACCCCACGGATCTATAGCGCTTAAACGCAGAGATTGTTCGACAATGCAACATCGCGGCGAACAATCTACACAACCGCACAGAAGAGAGGTTGGATTAGTTTGGCTAACGTACCGAACGAGCACTCCCTGAGCACCCTTCTTGATGGCCTCAAGGACATCGACGTAGAAGAGACCCAGGAATGGGCTGAGTCCCTCGAGGACCTTATCAAGACTCACGGCACCGAGCGTGCAGAGTACATCCTTCGCGCGCTGCTCAAGGAGGCTGGCGCAAAGGGCGTAAAGGTCCCCACTCTGGTCAAGACCGACTACATCAACACCATCCCCGCAGACCAGCAGCCCGAGTACCCCGGCGATGAGGAACTCGAGCGCCAGTACCGCGCATGGATCCGTTGGAACGCAGCAATCATGGTTCAGCGTGCCCAGAAGAAGGGCATCGGCGTTGGTGGTCACATTTCCACCTTCGCAGGTGTCGCTGACCTCTACGAAATGGGCCAGAACCACTTCTTCCGCGGCCGTAACCACCCCGGTGGCGGCGACCAGGTCTTCTTCCAGGGTCACTCCTCCCCCGGTGTCTACTCCCGCGCATTCGTTGAGGGCGTCCTGAGCGAAGAGCAGATGGACGGCTTCCGCCAGGAGAAGACCAAGGGCGCAAACGGTATTCCTTCGTACCCGCACCCCCGTTGCATGCCCGAGTTCTGGCAGTTCCCGACCGTTTCCATGGGTCTGGGCCCCCTGAACGCAATCCACCAGGCATCCTTCAACAAGTACCTGCACAACCACAAGATCAAGGACACCTCCGAGCAGCACGTCTGGGCATTCCTGGGCGACGGCGAGATGGACGAGCCCGAGTCGCGTGGCGCACTGCAGCTGGCTGCAAACGAGCACCTGGACAACCTGACCTTCGTCGTCAACTGCAACCTGCAGCGTCTGGACGGCCCCGTTCGCGGTAACGGCAAGATCGTTCAGGAGCTTGAGGCATTCTTCCGCGGCGCAGGCTGGCACGTCATCAAGGTCCTGTGGGGCTCCGACTACGACGAGCTGCTCAAGAAGGACAAGAGCGGCAAGCTCATCCAGCTGATGAACGAGACCCTCGATGGTGACTACCAGACCTTCCGCGGCGAAGACGGCGGCTACATCCGCGAGCACTTCTTCGGCAAGTACCCCGAGACCAAGGAACTGGTTGCAGACCTGACCGACGAGCAGATCTTCAACCTGCGCCTGGGTGGCCACGACGACAAGAAGCTCTACGCAGCCTACAAGGAAGCTATGGAGACCAAGGGCAAGCCCACCGTCATCCTGGCACAGTCCATTAAGGGTGCGGAGCTCGGCCCCTACTTCGAGGCACGTAACTCCACCCACCAGATCAAGAAGTTCACCATGGAAGCACTGAAGGGCTTCCGTGACCACCTGAACATCCCCATCTCCGACGAGGAGCTGGAGAAGGATCTGTACAACCCGCCGTACTACCTGCCCGAGGCAAACCACCCGGCACTGCAGTACATGCACGCACGCCGTAAGGAACTCGGCGGTTACATCCCGGGTCGCGCAAACGCACAGCCCGAGATTACCCTGCCCGAGTCCAAGGTCTACGCACAGACCAAGAAGGGCTCCGGCAAGCAGACCGCTGCTACCACCATGGCGTTCGTCCGCCTGATGAAGGACCTCATGCGTGTGAAGGGCTTCGGTCACCGTATCGTTCCCATCACCCCCGATGAGGCACGTACCTTCGGTATGGACTCCTTCTTCCCGTCCGCTAAGCTGTACAACCCCAACGGCCAGAACTACGTGCCCGTTGACCACCAGCTGATGCTGACCTACACCGAGTCCCCCGAGGGCCAGATCGTTCACGTGGGTATTAACGAGGCAGGCGCAACCGCAGCGTTCACCGCTATCGGTACCTCCTACGACACCCACGGCGAGCCGATGATCCCGATCTACATCTTCTACTCGATGTTCGGTTTCCAGCGCACCGGCGACGGCTTCTGGGCAGCATCCGACCAGCTGTGCCGCGGCTTCGTCATCGGTGCAACCGCAGGTCGTACCACCCTGTCCGGTGAGGGTCTGCAGCACAACGACGGCCACTCCCAGATCCTGGCGTCCACCAACCCGGCGTTCAAGATCTACGACCCGGCATACGGCTACGAGATTGCTCACATTGTGGAGCGCGGTATCGAGCAGATGTACGGCACCAAGGACGAAGACCACAACGTCATGTACTACCTGACCGTGTACAACGAGCCGATTCACCAGCCTGCTGAGCCGGCAAACGTTGACGTTGAGGGCATCATCAAGGGTATCCACAAGATCAGCGAGTCCCCGCTGACCTCCGGCCCCAAGGCACAGCTGCTGGCATCCGGCGTTGCTGTTCCGTGGGCCGAGAAGGCTCAGAAGCTGCTGGCTGAGGACTGGGGCGTCTCCGCAGACGTCTGGTCCGTCACCTCGTGGACCGAGCTGCGCCGCGACGGCATTGCCGCTGAGGAAGAGGCTCTGCTGAACCCGAACCAGCCCGCTCGCGTTCCTTACGTGACCCAGAAGCTGGCAGGCGCTGCTGGCCCGATCATCGCGACCACCGACTTCGCTTCGGAGGTTCCCGACCAGATCCGCCAGTTCGTTCCGAACGACTTCGCAACCCTGGGTGCTGACGGCTTCGGCTTCGCAGACACCCGCCCGGGTGCACGTCGCTTCTTCCGCATCGATGCAGAGTCGGTTGTTGTCCGCACCCTGCAGATGCTGGCAAAGCGCGGCGAGGTTGCAGCAGACGTTCCCGCGAAGGCATTCGCTAAGTACGACCTGCTCAACGTGAACGCTAACTCCGAGCTGGAGTAGCACTAAGCATTTAGCGGTAGAACCCCGGTTCTGCGTTAGACGCTAAACGATGCCCCCGGTTGATGAATCATCAACCGGGGGCATTCGTGTTTTAACTGTGAAGAGGCGCAGGGTACCCGACCTGCTTCCTGTTGATATTCTCGTTGACTATGCGTTTCTTATGTAATAAACCAGACGTGACTGGAGTTTTGGTTGCCGTGTGCACCTAGCCGGTGGTAGGCTTTAACTACCCTTAACTATGATATTCGCCACAGCATTGGTGGATATTCAGGGTGCCCGGTCAACATTACGGAGGGCACGGCTCACTCATCTACGAGCATTTACCCTCCATAACTCATAGGGGTTCATGATGAAGCTCTAGAACATTCTCCTAGCAGTAACGACGCTGCAGAAACACCCTTGTGCGTTGTCTGCATTAGCGTCTTGGCCTTTCGCTATGGGTGCGCTCCCAAGCTAGCAGGTACTCCCCCGAGATTCTGCTTATCGCTCTGGGATTCACATAGATTCCAGATTCTCTCGACACCCATATTCACCGAGGCATATGCTTTGCAACAATCAGCAAAATACAGCCCCGCTTTCTTTACTGTCACATATTCTTTATCCAACTTAAGGAGGGAGAATCATGAACCTCAAGAAAATCTTTCAACCCGCAATGGCCATAACATTTGCATTCACGCTAGCCTGCACATCCTGTTCTACAGGCCCGCAACTAGAACGTGATGAAACGGCCCAAGCAACTCTAGACTATAAAAATAACCGAATCATTACTCCACTCGAAGAATACAATGACACTTTCGATGAAAATTCCCAGTATTACAATCAAGCCTTGGAAATTCTCAGGCAGCGCTGTTTCGCAAAACACGGCCAATCCTACGAAATATATATCCCGGATGTAGAAGATAGGCAATTCGTTTCGTCCGGTCGCGAGTTTGGTCTCTGGAACCCCGAATACTCCGCCAAATATGGAAACTACAAGCGACCCGGGAATGCACCATCATCCGGGGGCTATGACACAAAAATCATGGAACAGTGCATGCCTGAAATCTTAGCCACGTTGAAAGAGATTGCCGGCATCAGCCTCGAAGAGCAAAGTGGCCTCAGAGAAGCCTATCGTCGAATCCACGGCCAATCCTATGCAGCTGCCATGAATCATCCTGAATGGAAAAAATACCGTGAAGCATGGTGGAAATGCCTATCGGATAAAGGTTTAACACCACGAAAGGGCGACGAAGAATGGGAAACACAAGAACTATCAGATGCAACCCGTGCTAGCGGTGATAATAATGCCCCGGCATCAGAAGAAGAAATTCGACTCAGCGTCATTGAAGCACAATGCAGTAAAGATACAGGAATGGCTCAAGGTCTTGCTAACCTCGTAGCTTCATATCAAAAACCGCTCATCCGGGATAATGAAACAAAACTAGAAGAACAGCGACAGCGGCAATCAGAAGTTAATCTTCGGTATAAAGAGTGGGTTCTCAAAAACCAATAAATATAAATGTCCCCGATTGATGAATCATCAATCGGGGACCTTTAATTTATTAACTACTCTACAGATAGAGCGGGCTAATTGGCGAAGTGGCCGGTCACCTCCGATAGCTCCCCCTATAACTGATGTAGGTGAGTTAAAGCACGAATGCCCCCGGGTGATGAATCAT
>ERZ772953.5-NODE-5-length-48279-cov-4.517688_pt1 | contig 48279 bp, 34 predicted proteins | sample MGYA00580685_ERZ772953 | MGnify/ENA primary metagenome ERZ772953 (study PRJEB29015, sample SAMEA2738080) | human oral metagenome | biome: human oral; feature: human-associated habitat; material: saliva | place: China | collected 2209 ...
GGCAACCGCCGAGCACCGAGACCTGACAATCGACGAGGACAGTCGGCCCTTGCGACACGACCCAGCTGGGCGGACCGAAGACCTCCATGAAGTCCGGCCCGAACAACTCGCCGATACCGATGGCCGAAGTGAAGACGATCGGCGCAGTGCGCCGTTCGACACTGGAGCGGTTGAGATCACGAAGCACCTCGACGCCCGAGTAATGGCTGTGGCCCAGCGCATCGGCAACCTGCACGGCGTTGATCCGCACCTTCTCAGCCAGCGACTCGTCGCCCCCGGTGCTCAGGTCGACCAGTAGGCTGCCCGTGAAATCACCCACGATACGCATGACATCCGGGTGCAACTCCTCCCTGCGGAAGACCGGCATGTTGATGACCAGATCGCGGTTCTCGCTCCAGGCTCCGATCACCTCACCGAAAACCGTGAGCAGCAGGACTGTGGGGGTCACGCCCAAGTCAGCTGCGAGCCCTTGCAAAGCTGCCCACTCATCAGCCTCGAAACGGTGGGCCAGTCGGCGCGAATGCAACGGGGCACCGAGGTCACCAGCTGGCAACGAGGGCGCCTCGTGCATCCTGTCGAGGCGCTCGAGCCACCACTGCCTGTCGGCTTCACGCGCGGGATCACCGCCAGCCGCCATGGCGGTGATGTATTGGGCATAGGTCATGCCGGGTTCATCCCACGGCTCATCCGGGTCCTTGTAAAGTGCGGCGAGCTGTTCGAGCGCCATCTTGAAACTCAGCGCATCGCCGACCCCCATGTAGAGCTTGACGAAGGTCCTGCTCCGCCCCTCCGGCAGCAGAGCGAGCCACACCTGGAAGACCTCGCCGCGGTCAGGACGCATGTTCTGTTGCGCCCTCTGCTCACGGATCTCCTGCAGCCTGGCGGTGAGCCCGGCCTCGTCGAAATCGCGCAGGTCATCCACTGGCAGGGCCCAGTCATCGGGTAGCGGGCGAACGTACTGGGCACCGTCGGCCGTCACCACCGCACGCAGCATCGGGTTGCGCTCATACAGCAGCCGGCAGGCGTGCTCCATGCGTCGCGGATCAATGGCAGCGCCATCGAACTCGTGGTAGAAATGCGCGACAACCGACTCCGCACCCTCATCGATGTGCTGGCCCGCCCAGTACGCCTGCGACATCACGGACAGGGCGAACGGCTGTGCATCATCGACCTGCGCCGGCACGGGGGCCGGCGCCCTCCCAGGATCGACCCGGCAGGGCTCGGAACCGTACGAGGCCAGCAGCCGACCCAAGCCCGCAACGGTGCGCGAGGCAACCGCATCCGCATAGGGGACCCGCACGCCGGAAACCGCCAGGAACCACTCGAGCACCGCCATCAGGGCGATCGAGTCGACCCCTATGGCCGTCAACTCATCGTCCCAACCGATCTCCTCCGGGTCCGCGTCCAGCTTGCCCGCCAGCAACTCTCTTACCTTGTCAGAAGCATTTTGGATCAGTCCTTCAAGAGGCACGGGATGATCACCCACGGGGACTCCTCGGTATCGGCGTACAAAAGTGATTAGGGAAGTCTGTCCTAATATAGTATGCAGCAGGTAAGACTCGTCCATGTATTTGAACAATTGATGAATCCTCCCGAAGGAAGGGCACTCCATGACGCATTCGATCGATCACCTCGTAGCCGCCGCCCGGGCGTCCGGCATCAAGCTCTGGGAGGAGAACGGCTCGCTGCGGTTCAGGGCCCCGGCGGGCGCCATGACAACCGAGCTGAGAGACCGGATCAAGGCCAACAGGAAGGCCATCATCGACACACTACGCGCGGAGAACGCGCCCGTCCTCCGCGGGGACCCGGAGCATCAGTACGAGCCCTTCAGCCTGACCGACATCCAAACCGCCTACCTGCTCGGCAGGTCGAGCAGCTTCCAAGGCGGCGGCACCGCCTGCCACGCCTATCTCGAGATCGACATGGGCCCCATCGACGCCGCCAGCTTGGAAAATGCATTCGACAGGCTGATCGAGCGTCACGGCATGCTACGGACCAGCTTCCACCGGTCCGGCTATCAGCAGACCCATCCCCGCCATGAGATCCGACGCCGCCCGATCACCGTCGTTGACACCGCGCAGCTCCCCCGACTGCGCGATCGGCTCTCGCACCAGATCCTCGACGCGGACCATCCCCCTCTCATGGAGCTGGCGATCAGCCGTGGTGAACGCCCCACCGATGATCGACTCCACCTGTCGATCGATTTCCTCGTCGCCGACTGGACCAGCATGACCCTCATGATCGATCAGCTCGTCGCCCTGCACGCTGATCCGCACGCAGACCTGGGCCCCGAGGGCCCGAGTTTCCGGGACTACGTCGTCTCGACGGAGCTGGACGAGGACAGCCCCCGGGCTGCGCAGGACCACCGGTTCTGGGCCGATCGACTGAAGAACATCCCCAGGGCCCCGGAACTGCCAGCACCGACCGCAACCGGACTCGACGGCCCCGTCTCCTTCACTCGTCACGCGCACGCCTTGGACGTCGATGCCACGTGCAGGTTCATGGATCTGGCCCGCAGCATCAACGTCTCCCCCGCCGCCTTGGCCATGAGCGGCTACGCGAAGGTGCTCGGCGAGTGGGCACAGGATCCCGAGTTCACGCTCGTCGCCACGCTGCTGGACCGCCAGGCCCTGCACCCCCACATTGATGCCCTGGTCGGAGACTTCACCTCCACGGGCCTGGTGCGTGTCAGTCGGACGGACACGACAGATGCAGAACGCGCCCGCACCATTTCCCAGGAACTCGCTGATGTGCTCGACCATCGCGCCTACTCCGGTGTAGCGGTCATGCGCGATCTCGCTCGTCTGTCGGGTGGCACACAGCTGACATTCCCCTATGTCTTCACAGCTGCCATCGATACAGCGTCCGGCCGTCGCGCCGGGCAGTCACTGGCCTGGCGCATCACCGGCGGCATCACACAGACCCCTCAGGTGTTCATCGATTGTCAGGTCTCGGTGCTCGGCGGTTGCCTGTGCGTGAACTGGGATGTGCGCGATGGCACGATCGAGCCCTCAGTCGTCGACGCGATGTTCCGGCGCTTCACCGTTTGGTTGACGGGAGAGGCCGGCGAGACCCTCTCGGGAAGCGAAGCCATGCACGGTCGGGCGCTCGGCATGGCGCGTGCGGAATCGCCCTCGTTTGTTGGTGGTGGGGGGTGTTGTCTTCATGGGCGGTTCTTCGAGGTGGCGGGGGCTGATCCTGGTCGGGTCGCGGTGATTGATGAGCAGGGTGAGCATGGTTTCGGTGAGGTGGCTCGGCGGGCGTTGGCTGTTGCTGCGGTGCTGCGGGGCGGGGGTCTTCGGCCGGGGGATCGTGTGTTGGTCTCCTGTCCTCGTGGTGTGGGTCAGGTCGTCGCGGTGCTGGGGGTGCTGGCGGCTGGTGGTTGTTATGTTCCGGTGGATGTGGGGCATCCGCGTGCTCGGCGTGAGCGCATTGCCGGGATCTGCGGGGCTCGTGTCGTGGTGGATGAGTCGTGGTTGGCTCGTGTTCCGGTGCTCGAGGATCCGTTCGGGGTCGAGGTCTCGTTGGATTCGTCGCTCGATGCGTATGTGGTGTTCACGTCGGGGACGACTGGTGAGCCGAAGGGTGTGGTGATGACGCATGAGGGGGCGATGAACACGATTGCGGATGTGGTGGCCCGGTGGGCTGTGACCGCGGATGATCGTGCGTTGCTGGTGTCGTCGTTGGGTTTTGATCTGTCGGTGTTCGATCTGTTCGGCGTGCTGGGCCGGGGCGGGTCGTTGGTGATTCCGCCTGCTGGGCGGTATGCGGATCCGGTCGTGTGGGCCGATCTCGTGGCCCGGTACCGGGTGAGTGTGTGGAATTCTGCGCCGGCTCAGTTGTCGATGGTTCTGGAGGCTGCGCCGGTTGGGCGGTTGTCTTCTGTGCGTCTGGTCCTGGTGTCGGGGGATTGGGTTCCGGTTGATCTGGGGGTGAGGTTGTGGGCTCACAATCCGGTGATGCGGGTGGTCGCGTTGGGTGGCGCGACTGAGGCTGGTATCTGGTCGAATTTTCATGTGTTGCGTGCGGGGGATGAGGTGGGCTCCTCGATTCCGTATGGGGTGGCGTTGTCGGGTCAGTGCATGGATGTGGTGGATGGTTCGTGGCGGGCGCGTCCGGACTTGGTAGCCGGTGACATCGTGATCTCGGGTGGTTCTTTGGCCAGGTGTTATGAGTCGGATCCGGAGTTGACCGCGTCCAAGTTCGTGGTTGTCGAGGGGGTTCGTTGGTATCGGACCGGGGATCGGGGTCGGTGGCTCCCGTCCGGTGAGATCGAGTTCCTGGGGCGCACTGACACGCAGGTCAAGGTCCACGGGCACCGCATCGAACTCAAAGAGATCGACTCACTCGCGACGCGTGCGCCCGACGTCGCCCGAGCTGTCACCGTCGCCCACGCGCCTCGGGCGGAGAGACCGAGAGATCTGGCTCTCGCCCTGTTCGTCGTTCCCGATCCCGATGCGCGGGACTGCGAGTTCGACGAGTACATGTCCACCTCCATCGCGTTGGCCCGACGGGTCGCGGCCGGACACGCCGAGTCCGGGAGCCGGGAATTCCTGGAGCGGAGCGTGGCAGCACTGGCCCAGCGCTTGGCCGCTTATTTGTCCCGGCAGGAGCGCCACACGATGACCTGCTGCGAATTCGCCCGGGAGTCTCCTTTCTCCGGCGCGGTCACACCGGTTATTCATGGCTTCGACTACCAGTACCAATTGTTCGTCCCCGACCCGGCTGTTCACGCCGGACTCGGCCCCGACATGCGTTTCGAAGCGCACGAGTGGCATGAGTGGGACGGGACCGTCCCCCGGGATGAGCAGCTGGGCAGGGCGAACCTCATCATCATCGACGCCGCCGACCCGGCATCACTTCTCCGCGGGCTACCGGTCGGCACGGCCGGCGTGGCCTGCATCGTCGTCACCACTGCACAGGACTCGGTCGAGCAGGTGCGCACCGCGCTGAGCACGACCGGGGTCGATGCCGTGCACATGATCGGCGAGGCCACCGACTCGATGACTCTGCTTGTCGGAACGATCGACCGCAGTCGCTCGGAGCTGGTCGAGCAGCATGTGCGCGAGCTGCTCGCCTCGAATCTCCCTTCTGGCTGGATACCGGCCAGCATCTGCGTCCGCACCGAACTCCCTCTCACCGGCAACGGCAAGATCGATCGGGAGAAACTGATCACGATCGCAGACGGACTGCATGCGGGCGCCGCGTCCCGAGAACTCCCCAGCGAAGAATCCCGGTGCCTCGACTTGTGCCGTTCAGTCCTGCGCCGTCCCGAGCTGACCAGCACCGACAATCTGTTCGCGCACGGCGCGGACTCGCTCGTCATGGCCCAGCTGGTGACGGCCGTCCGCGAACAGCTCGAGCAGGCCCGAGGCCTTCCCTTCGACGCCGTCCTGCGCGCCCTCATGGACGATCCCCGCCCCATCGGTCTGGACTCCTTCCTGGCCAACGCTTCGGCGGCCTCTGGAGGTCCCGCCGAAGAACGGCCGGCCCTCGAACTCCCGGAGGATTCCGAGCACGGCATCGCGCTGATGCGGATGGCCGGCCCGGCCCAAGGCGGGCTACTCACGGTCATGGCGCCCGGGGCGCTGCTGGACTCCGCCTATTTGCAGCCCCTGGCCGAGCAACTGGCCGACGGCCCCGTCATCGGAGTCAGGTCGTCCGTCCCGGATTGGTATCTGACGCTCGATCCCGCGAAGACCTTCTCCGAACTCGCGCAGGCCATCGCACCACTCATCACCGATCTGGTTCCCGAGCAGGTGCGGGTCGTCGGGCACAGCATCGGGGGATTCATTGCCGCAGCCATCTCGGGAGCACTTGCCGATCTGGGTGTCGAGACGCGCGCACCGGTCGTCATCAACGCAACGCCACCGACCCTGGCCGGGAATGACCCCATGCTCAAGGACATGTTCTTCCTGTCTGCCCTCGGCCTGCCCCCCGCGATCCTCGGCCTGCAGCCCGAGGACCTGATGTCGATGGCCTCTCTGGTCAAACGGCCGAGCGGCTCCGAGGGACCGATCGACATCCCGGCGATGATCGAGGACGCCGCGACGGGCGAGCCGGCCCTGACCGGAGCCATCGAACGCCTCCAGAACTTCTACCGGATGAGCGAGGAACAGCGCCTGGCCGGTTATGCGAGGAACCATCGCCGCCTGACCGGCGAGACCATCGACCAGCAATGGCTGTCATCCGAACACGCGCTCTTCTCACACAGCTACGAGGCCTCCTTCGCTGGACCCCCAGTGCTCCTCACCAACATTCATCTGGTCACCTCCGCACAGGACAACTCGTACATGCCGGGTGTGGAGGAACAGCGCACCGCGTTCTGGGACTCCGCGACCGTGGGCGAAGTGCGGCACTACAGCACTCCGGGAGATCATTTCAGCTGCGTACGGCCGCCTCTGGTCAAGCGTCTGGCCGAGACGATCCTGCGCATGGAGGAGGGATGCTGACACGCACCGCGCTGCACCGGTTCACACGGCCCGGGCACCCCACTGTCAGTGTCACGGTCCATGCGGGCGGCAGCGCCTCGTACTTCCGATGCTGGGTCCCCGCCGCTCAGCGGCTCGGAGTCGAACTGACGGTCGTGCAGTACCCGGGCCACGAGGAGCTCTTCTCCGAGGCGCCAGCCAGCACACTCGAAGAAATGTCCTTGATCGTGGGCGAAACCATTCGGAACGAGGCCGAGCGCACCGTGCTCTTCGGCCACTCGATGGGCGGGCTGCTCGCCTACGAGACTGCGATTGCGCTGGCCGGTCAGGACCGTGAGTTGCTGGGGCTCCACATCTCGGGGAGCAGGGCACCCGACCAGCCGGTGAGCAACCCAAGGCATGAGCTGCCCGACGAGAGGCTGGTCGCCTCGATCGCGGCGATGTCCCCGGACGAGCCCTGTCCGCTCGAGGACGAGCAGCTCGCAGCCGTGCTGCTCCCGCAGGTCCGCCTGGAGATGAGATTGGCCGAGACGCACCACCGGGCGCCGCTCCCGCTGGCCATACCGATCATTCTCCACATGGGGACGGAAGATCCTGATTTCAGCGCCGAGGACGCCCCCGCTTGGGAGCGGTTCACGTCGTCCGGCACCGAGTTGCTGGCCCATCCGGGACATCACTTCTACCTGGGCAGCGAAGCAGCAGCCGGCGAGATCCTCGAATCCATCATTGCTCGAATCCCCCGAGAAGCAGAAGACGAAAGGAACACCCCTTGCAATTCCTGAAGGACATCATCCGCTCCTGGTCGGAGAAGGCCGATGAGCCGGCCGTCATCGATGACACCAGGACGCTCACCGGCCGTCAGGCCGCTGCCGCAGCCAAGGCGACCATCGACATGTTGACCGAACACGGCACTGCCCATGAGGACATCATCGCCTTCACCGGGTCCGACACCCTCGCAAAATTCCCGATGAACATCGGCATCCTGCTCGCGGGCCGTGTGACCTCCGCCCTGGCCCCCTTCGCCTCCGCCCCGGCACGACAACACATGCTCAGCGAGTCGGGCGCCAGGCTAGTCCTCGTGGACGCCAAGACCCGTCACATGGCCGAGGATGTGATGACTGCCGATTACCGAGTTCCGATCGTCGAGGAGGAGTCCTTCATCGACTTCTCCCAAGAACTGTCCCCGGCCGAGCTGACTCCCTACGCGGAACGGATCTGCGGCGAGGACTGGATGACACTGCGCTACACCTCGGGCTCCACCGGCGAGCCCAAGGGCATGTACCTGCGTGCGCAGAGCACCGAGGACATGACGTACAACTACATCAGCCGCTGCGGTGGCGTCGGCATCACAGGTCGTTTCCTCTGCACCATGCCGCTGTCCTCACTGGAAGGCAACGGCATGGCCCAGATGTTCGCAACCGCGGGTCTGGTGCCCTGCGTCTATCGCGGCCGCGCAACACCAGCTGGTATTCTCAGCGAGCTGGAACGCTACCGGATCACCGACGTTTTCCTGCCATCCAGTCAGCTCACCGCCATTGTTCGCGATCCCTCCTTCGAACTCACCGATCTCTCCCACCTGCGCACGGTCGTCTACGCCGGACAGACGATCAGCCCCACCGATCTGTCCGAAGCCATAGCCGCCATCGGCGGGGACAAGCTGGTGCAGGTCTACGGACAAACGGAATCAGGCATGCTCTCCGCACTCGACAAGGATGACCATCAGTCCGGGGATCTTGAAATCTTGAGCAGCGCTGGAGTCATATTCTCGCCCGCGGACGTCGAAATTCGTGATGACAATGGCCGGGTCGTCCCCGACGGGGTGTCCGGTGAGATCTATGTACGGGGAAGCTACATCAACGCCGAGCGTTGGACACCCGAACGCACCCACGTCACAATCGTCGCGGAAGACGGTTGGATGGCCACCAGCGACTTGGCCCGTCGCGTGAACAACCGCCTGTGGATAACCGGCCGCAAACGCGACATGGTCCTCTATCGCGGCTACAACGTTCCCACCAGGCCCATCGAAGAAGCCCTGGTCGAGTACCCCGGTGTACGCGATGCCGTCGTCCACCCTGTCGAGGATTCCTATGCCGGGGAAGTGGTCTTCGCCTGGCTGCGCCTCAAGGACGGGGCCACCATCGACAAGGAAGCCGTCGCCGACTTCATACAGGAACGGGTCAGCAAGTGGTCCAGACCGTCGTACATTCAGTTCGTGGACGCTCTGCCACAGCGTTCTGCGCTGAAGAAGACGGACAAGGTAACCTTGCGCGAATGGGGGGAGGAGCTGGTGCGCACCGGTGCAGTGGAGCGCCTCCCCCAGCCGCAGACAAGCTGATCGGCCCGCCGCACGCACCGCACGGGGTCATCTTCGACGACAGACAGGTTCATACAGGTTCTCTTGCGCGAATGTGGGGAGGAGCCGGTGCGCACCGGTGCAGTGGAGCTCCTCCCCCCATTCGCGGACAAGCCGCCCGGCCCGTCGCACGGCAGCGCACGGGTCATCTTCGTCGAAGGTTCTTCCGCAGCAGCACACCGACGCTCAACACGAGCAGCCCTCCGAACCAGGCCAGGAAGACAATCAGATGTCCGCCATCGAAATCACCGGTGACAGCATCGTGCACGAGCTGGACGACTGCTGTCATCGGTGAGGCGTCGACAAGCGGGCGCAAGGCCTTCGCATACATCTCGCGCGGCATCATGGCCGTGTTGAAGAACATGGCCGCCATGATGAGCGGAGCGAAGGTGATCGCGCCCTGCGGGGTGTCGACGAGATAGCCGAGCATGACTCCCACTGCACCCGCCACCACCGCGATGGCGAACAGGATGACCAGGATCAGGATCAGGCTCGTCGCGTTCCCGTAATCGGCGCCGTAGAGAAATCCGGTGAGAAGTGCGACCAGAGCCGAGACGAATGCCCGGAGCCCCTCCGCGAGGATTCGACCGACGAAACCCGAAGATGATGGACCGGGCATCGTCGCGAGACGGTCGGGGAGCCCTTGGTGACGTTCGTGGACAGTGTCACCGGCTCCCATGAGGGCACCTGTGAAGGCCTGGGAGACGCCGATCATGATCGCAATGCCGGTCATGTTCACCTCACGTCCGGTGAACTGCTCGATCATGCCGCTGAACAGCACATCAATCATGACGACCATGATGAAGGGCATGCCGATCATCGAGCCGAGCAGCGATGGTGAGCGGAGCCAGCGTTTGAGGAGCCGGCCCGCATGAACTGGCACGGAGCCGAACCAGTTGGCTCTTCCGATCATCCGGGACCGAGTGCTCACGACTTCCTCCTGAATGCTCCGATGACCCACACCGAGCCGAGGAGCAGCCCAGCGCTCAGCCAGGCCAGGGCCTCCCAGCCGGCTCCGCCAGGATCTGAACCGTTGAGCAGGGCGCGATTCGTGTCGATGAGCGGAGAGAACGGCATGTGCTTCACTACGGGCTCGAGCCAGTCCGGCAGAGTCGTCACCGGGATGAACGCCGTCGAGAACATGAGGACCGGCACTTCGATGCCCTGGATGAGGCCCGCGAGCTGCACGGGTCTGGCTGCGCGCAGGCAGATGCCGGTGAAAGCGAGACCGAGCACGACGCCCATCGCCAGCGCGACGAGGAAGGCCAGCAGCAATCCCCGAAAACTGTCCGGTCGCGCACCACAGAGAAGACCGAGGACCACGACGGTGAGCAGCGAGAGGATCGAGCGCAGCACGTCGGTGGCGATACGACCGCCAATCGCCACGCCAGCATTGATCGGCATGGCCCGCATCCTCGACAGGAGACCGCTCTCCGCATCGACGGCCAGAGCCATGGCCGAGCCGCCGGCGGTGAACATGACTGCCTGGAACATCGAGGCCGCCATGAGGAAAAGAGCGTAGTCGAAGCCCGAACTGCTCGCCGCATGGCCGAAGACGGCCCAGAAGGCGAGCATGAACATACCCGGAATGACGAAGGCCGACACGATGGAGGCGCCGTTGCGACTAAGCCGCACATTGTTGCGCCATGCCGCCCCGGAAAAGGCCCGCCAGCTGCTGGGCCGCATTGTCCGCGATCGCTGTGCACTGGATCCGAGGACTGCCGTCATGATTCTCCTCGCGCTTCTTGGAGAGCCGGTCCCCCGGAGGCCTCGGATGCTTCATCCTTGGTGAAGGCCATGCCGAGGAACACGTCGTCCAGTGACGGCGGGTTCAACGCGGCCGACTGCACCTCGACCCCCTCTCGGCGCATGATGTCAAGAGCATCGGTCAGATCATCGGCTCCCCGCGCAGCGGTGAACGAGAGCGCCAAGCCCTCGACGGTGAATTTCTCGACCCCGAGCGCAACAGCACCGGGCAGCAGCTCCGTCGCCGCCCGGTACGCCTCCTGAGCGCTGTCGAAGGTGATCGAGCAAACGGGTTTGCCGAACTGCTGACGAAGGTCGACCGGCGGGCCCTGGAGCACCTTCCGACCCTCACGGATGAGAATGATGTCGTCCGAGAGTCGTTCAGCCTCGTCGAGATACTGCGTGGTGAGCAGGATGGCAACGCCGCGATCACGCAACCCCTCAACGGTTTCCCAGAGCTCGCGACGGGAAAGCGGATCAAGCCCTGTCGTGGGCTCGTCGAGGAAGAGCAGGCGAGGTTCGACGATGAGTGAGGCCGCAATGTCGAGACGTCGACGCATGCCCCCGGAGTACTTGCTGACACGCTGAGCAGCCGCGTCGGCGAGTCTGAACTGCTTGAGCAGGTCATCGGCCCGGGCCCTGGCCTGGCTATGGCCCATACCGTGCAGCCGGGCGAAGAAGATGAGATTCTCCCGCCCGCTCAGTTCACCATCGACGGCAGCGAACTGACCCGTCAATGAAATGTTCTCGCGCACCCGTCGAGGCGCACGGACGACATCGTCGCCGCAGACCCGTACACTGCCCGAGCTCGGCAGCAGGAGAGTCGAGGCGATGTTCACCAGGGTCGTCTTGCCGGCACCATTGGCGCCGAGCAGGGAGACCACCTGATGCTCCAGCACATTGAAGGTCAACCCCTTGAGGACCTCCGTACGCCTGTTCCCCCTGCCGAAACTCTTGTGAATGTCTAGGACCTCGAGTATCGCATGCTCGATCTGCGGTGCTTCCTCAATCATCTCTGTTCAGCCCATTCTTCCCGGTCTCAGACCTGGTCCTCGTCACGGATAAGATCGAATGTGTCGGGCACGCAGTGCCCTGCGACCGACTTCTCATGGAGGTATCTGCGCAGCGCCAGGGGACGCAACCAGCCGCCTTCTTCGTCGGGGACCAGATGGATGGTGGCCTTGATCGCCTGGCCGAGCACCGGGTGCGCCACCCCCTCGACCGAGGCGTGGCGGATCTGTGGATGCTCCTCCAGGAGAGTCTCCACATAGCCGGGGAAGATCTTCTCACCGGCACGGTTGATCTGCGCCTTGCACCGACCGACGACGCGGAACTCGAGAGGCCCGGCAGGGCCCGCGGCCCGTTCGATCTCCACCAGATCACCGCTGTGGTACCAGCCGACTGAGTCGAAAACACCTGCCGCCTGCGGCGGATCATCGATGAAGGAGGGGACCGTGTAAGGGCCTCTACTGAGCAACTCCTGGCCTTCGGTGCCGTCCGGTGCGACAACACGGGACAAGAGGATCTCGTCCTGCTCGGACAGCGGGACGAGCCGATGCGCACGAGGCTCGAGGACGCGGTCCATCTCAAGGGGCGAGTAGGCGACCAGTCCCTCGGCCGTACCGAAGACCTCTTGCACATGCGCTCCGAACCTGGTCTGCGCTGCGGCCGCAAGGTCCAGATCCAGCGGAGCGCCACCGACCAGTACCATGCGCAGGGAGCGGAGCGGTTCGGGGTCCCGCCCGGCCTCCTCCGACCACAGGCCCAGCAACGAAGGAACAAGCGGTATGTGCGTGCACCCGTGCGCGTGCACCAATGGTACGCAGGTGCTCGGCGAGGGGTCGGGGGCGAAGACGACGGTGCCGTGCGCCATGAGCGCGCCGAGGACCCCCGGTGAGGCCATCGCGAAGTTGTGAGATGCGGGTATGCCGATGAGCATGACCGTGTCGGGTCCGACCCCGCAGCGGCGGTTCGACAGCTCGACGGAGCACAGGTAATCCTCGTGCGTACGCCCGATGAGCAGACACGCGGCGCAGCGCGCCCCGCCCAGCTGGACGAGCGCAGGATCACTGGGAAGCATCTGATGGAGAGCCTCGCCGGACTCGGCGTCAGCCGCATCGACAGCCAAGCCGCCCGGTACCTCCACCTCATGCACGACAGGGGACGGACCGCAGGCGGGCAGAAGCCCGATCGCATCGTGCACCGCACGGTGCAGGGAGGGGAAGCGCCCGTCATCGGCCACCGTCACCACATGGTCAGCACGAGAAGCCTCGATGATCTCGATCAGTTCCCGGGCGCGCAAGGACTCGGTTGCCATGACCGGCAGGGCACCGCACTGCACGAGCCCCAGGAAGCACTCGAGCCAACTGACCGAATTCGGCAGGTACAGGACGACTGTCTGGCCAGCCGCTATCCCCTCGCCGCGCAATCTGCCCGCCACCGCCAGGCACCTCTGCCAGAGTCCGGCATAGTCGAGAGAGCGATGCTGATCGACCGCGGCTGGTTTTCCGGGCACCCTGACCGCCGCCTCACGCACGAGGCCGGTGATCGTGGAAGATGACCACAGCCCAGCGGCGCGGTACCGTTCCGCCCTTTCCGCCGGGATCTCCGGAACAGCGAGATTCCATGTCGTCACGTAGCCCTCCCACCCGACAGCAGGGCACGGTCGTTCTTGCCGACGGCGGTGGTCGGGATCGCACTGACGATCTCGTACCGATCCGGGTGCTTGAAGGCGGCCAATCCGCTGCCCTGCACATGGCGGCGCAGGTCGATCTCACCGAGCGCAGAACCCTGGCGGAGGATGAGGAAAGCGACTATGCACTGGCCGGTCAAGTCATCGGGCCGCCCGGTGACTGTCGCATCGATGACATCATCCAGTTCGAGCAGGACGTTCTCGACCTCCTCACCCAGGATCTTCTCGCCAGCACGATTGATCACCTGCACTGCACGACCCTCGACGACGAGGTTCCCGTCCGGACGGACCCGCACCAAGTCCCCCGTCCGGTAGTAGCCTCGGTCATCAATGCTCTTGGCCGTGGCAGCGGGGTTCGCATAATAACCACTGATCGTGTATGGCCCGCGCGTACGCAGCTCACCCACCTCGCCCTGCGGCACCGGACAACCATCAGAATCCGTGACGAGCAGTTCATCGGCGCTGCACATGGGCCTGCCCTGTGTACCCAAGCGCACCTCGTCGTCATCGTCCAAGCGCGTGTAGCAGACCAGCCCCTCGGCCATGCCGAAGACCTGCTGCACCCGACCGGGAAACGCCTTCTCGACCCGCTCGGCAGCGGAAACCGTGAGCTTCGCCCCGCCGATCTGCACCGTACGCAGGGATTCTGGAGCGGGTCGGTCTCCGAGCGCATCAACCCAGATCATGGCCAGCGGCGGGACAAGAGCAACCATGGTCACGCCGAACCGCTCGATGAGCGGTAGGCAGATGTCGGGCGACGGGGCAGGGGCCAGAACGACAGTTCCACCGGCCAGGAGCACGCCGAGCGCCCCCGGCGAGGAATTGGCGTAGTTGTGCGCCACCGGTAAAGCGGCCAAGAAGACCGTGGAGTCATCGACACCGCAGATCCTGTCGGACAGCTCCAACGTGAGAAGATACGGGTCGATGGCCCTGGCGATGAGTTTGGGGACACCCGTGGAACCGCCCGAGACGAGAAGGAACGCGGCATCTTGCGGATGAACGCCCCAACCCGAGCGATCCGCCGTCTGACCGGACGATGCTGAAGTGAGAGCAGCAGGATCAGTCCACAGCTCAAGGGTGCGCCCTTCACGGGCCAGCCGATCGGCAACGTTGCGGGCAATCGTGGCGTGCGCAACGCCGAGCCAGGTCTCGACAGTGACGACACCCACCGCAGCAGTGGAACGGGCGAAGGCCTCGAGCTCGGTTTCACGGTGCCCCGGCAGGGCCAGCAGCGGCATGGCCCCCAGCCGCAGGAGACCGAGGTAGAGCGGGTAGAACTCAATCGTGTTGGGCAGATGCAGGATCACGCACTGGCCCGGCCGAACACTCGACGCAGCGAAATTCTCGGCCACGGCATCGATCTGCTCCCACAACTGCGCGTAGTTCAGGGACCTCGCCCCATCGGTGAGGGCCACCCGGTCCTCATGATCACGCACGACCCGGGCGAGGACGTCGTCGAAGGTGAGCCCGCGCCACAGCCCCTGCCGTACATAATGCTCAGCGCGATCGGGGGGCATCGGGCAGAAACCGGCTCGGGGTTGCTCGAGAGGAGCCCACTGGCGGGATGCGGCCGAGGTCTCCACCGACATCGCGAGCCCACCGCGCTCGGCGTGCCCACCATGCCAGGCTGCGAACTCGATCTGACGAACCGAGTTCCGCGAAGACTCTCCGACGACGATGGACTCCCAACTGGCCAGCGTCTGGTCGGTCATCATCGCGATGAAGTCGGAGGGAAGACCCGCCGCATCGAGACGCTGCACCAAGGACATGACGCGCAGGGAGTCCATGCCATAGTTCATGAGCGGCTCATCGGGATCGATCTCCCCGATCTCGTCGACGGTCGCATTCAGCAGCTCTGCGATGAGAGCGTGCAGCTGTGCGATCTCACCGGGACGATCCATCGCCTCGCCCTCCTGTTCTGCGCTCAACGGACCTCCCTGAACAGAGCAACAATGTTTTTAGGTTAACCTTACCTACTCTGGCATTCCGGACAACGAGTTGGCAAACCTGGACCAGGACTGGCCCCGTCACCGAGCTGCCTCCAGCGCTCGACCGCGCCGCGCCAGGACGCCGAGCCAGCAGGCGGCCGCGACCCCGGCGACGCAGGAGGCCGCGAAAGCGAGGAAGACCGCACCCGCGGGGCTGGCGAGACCCTGTCCGCGGCCGGCCCTCAGCAGCAGGAACGAGCCGATCACCGGGGCGGCCACAGCACCGAGCCGACCGACCCCCAGGGTGACGCCGAGCACCGCGGCGCGCAGCGACGGTCCGACGGAGTCGGCGACGAGGGAGTTGACCAGGTTCTGGGTCGAGGGCGAGAACATGCCCAGCAGCGCGACGAGCACCATGAGGGGAACGCCGGAGAACAGCCCAGAGGGCACCAGCACGAGACAGACCGCGCAGGCCGTGCCCGAGACGACGGTCAGCGCCCAGGCGCCGTAGCGCATGGCGAGCAGCCCGGTGAGCGCGGAGCCGATAACAGCGCCGATGTTCAGCACGAGTGTCAGCTGAAGAGCGCCGTCGAGCGGCACCCTGATCTCGGTCATCAGCTTGGTGAGCCATGTGACCAGCCCGTAGAAGGAGAGCAGGAAGAAGAAGGTGGCCAGCGCCCCGGCGATGGCCGGTTGCACGACTCCCCTGGTCACGACGCCCCGCCGAGCAGTGACGTCCCTCGACGGTCGCGGCGGGGGATCGGCTGCGCCGGAGCGCATGACGCCAACGACGACCGGGAGTACCGCCGGACCCAGCAAGGCCCCCACGGCGAAGAGCACCCGCCAGCCCGTCCAGGAGACGCACAGATACGACAGGCAGGTGGCGATGATGCCACCGGCCGGGATGCCGCCCATGACCAGGGAGATGCACAGCGGGCCGAGGCGCAGGCCGCTCGCGGACCTGGCCATCGCCATGCAGATCGGCATCACCACGCCGAGGGCCGTTCCTGCGACGAGCCGCGCCGCGCCCAACCAGCCCGCGTTCGGAGCCAGGCCAGCCGCGAGCATGGCTCCGGAGAAGACGAGAATCCCCCAGCGCAGCACCCGGAGCTGCGTCAGTCGAGCAGCGAGCCGGCCCACGGTCAGGCCCCCCACGAGCATGCCGCAGAACACCGCCGAACCCACCAGGCCGGCCGCCCCCGTCGTCATGCCGAGCCCCCGATCGGCCGTCAGGAGGGGCAGGACGCTTCCGTAGACGCCCAGGTCATAGCCCTCGACGGTCATCGCGGCGGCCGCCGCCAGCACCACCCGCCAGCGCACCGCCCCGGCGACCCCCTCACCGGACCCGGGGAGCACCGGGCATGCGGCCTGACCACGTCGATCGATCATTGAAACCCCTTCTGAACCGGTCGAACCACTCGCATCGGAGACATCAAGCAGACAGTGGCCGATGACACCGGACAGGAATAGGTTAGACTCACCTAAGCGATAGGTTAGACTCACCTGAGATTGTTCAGTCTCTCAGACAGACAGATGGACGTGATGACCAGCACACCAAGGACGCTGTCACCGGTTCTTTGTGATGTCGTCCGGACGACATCCCCGGTCAAGCCCGACCTGCGGGCCGGTTTCGTCATGATCGCGTCGATGGCCGTCGAGTCGACCATCATCGGCCCCCTTCTCGGCTCCGTGCTGGCCACTGCCTTCGTGCTCGCCCTGTGCCTCGTGCTCGGCATGGGCCGGAGGACCTGGAGGCCGGCGGCCGCCTACGCGCTCATCGTGGCCGCGCAGCAGTTGTGCGTCGCCGGTGGCGCCATCCCCCTGGTGCCCTTCTTCGGCATCGCCCTCACCCTCGTCGTGAAGGCCTACCCGATCTACGTCACCGCCTGGCTCGTCCTCCGCAGGCTGCCGATGAGCGAGGTCATGGCCACTCTCGACCGCATCCATGTCAGGGGCACCCTGCTGGTCGTGCTCATCGTCATCTACCGCTACGTGCCCACACTCGTGGGCGAGATCCGGGTCATCCGCTCCGGCGCCCGGCTGCGCCACACCCAGCCGGGCTGGAAGCGCTGGTCGCGCCACCCGGTCGCCCAGTGCGAGCACCTCGTCGTCCCGGTGCTCATGCGCACCGGGCGGATCGCCGACGAGCTCTCGGCCGCCGCGGTCTGCAAGGGGCTCGACCCCGACGCCCACCGCACCAGCATGGTCGCGCCGCGCATCCAGCCCGTCGACGTGGCGCTGGCGGGCGCCTGCGTCGCAGTCGTCATCCTGCTGAAGCTGCTGGTCGGCTGAGATGGGTGTCGAGTTCGAGCGCTTCAGCGTCGCCTACCTGGGTGACGACGGCCCCCTGCCCCCGGCCCTGGACGGCATCGACCTGCTGGTTCCCGACGGCCAGACCGTCCTGCTCACCGGCCCCTCCGGGTGCGGCAAGACCACCGCCCTGCGCTCGATCAACGGGCTCGTCCCCGGCTTCCACGAGGCGCAGGTGAGCGGCCGGGTCCTCGTCGACGGCTTCCCCGTCGCACAGCACACCACGGCCGAACTGGCCTCCCGGGTCGGCTACGTCTTCCAGGACCCCCGGTCGGAGTTCTTCACCTTCGACGTGCGCAGCGAACTCGCCTTCCCCTGCGAGAACGCGGGCGTCGAACCGGACGAGATCGCCCGACGGATCGACGAGACCGCGGCGGCGGTGGGCATCGAGGAGCTGCTGGGCCGGGGCCTGTCGAAGCTCTCCAGCGGCGAGAAGCAGAAGGTCGCCATCGGCGCCGCCCTCATGCCGCGCCCGCGCATCCTGCTCTTCGACGAGCCGTCCGCCAATCTCGACACCGAGGGCCTGGCGATGCTGACCGAGGTGATCGGCTCGCTGAAGGCCCGGGGCGTGACCGCGCTGGTCGCCGATCACCGGCTCAGCTACCTGGACGGCGTCCTCGACCGTGCCGTCATCATGGACGCCGGACGCATCGTCGCCGACCTCGGCGCCGAAGACATCGCCGCCAAGGATGCGCAGTGGTTCACCGACCAGGGCCTTCGCCAGTTGCGCCCGGAGGCCGTCGAGTCCTGCCCGGCAGCCGGGCCGGTCCCCGGCGACGGCCTGCGCATCTCCTCGGCCGCCTTCGCCTACCCCGGCCACGACATGCTGTGGAGGATCGACGACCTGTGCCTGCCCGCCCGCGGCGTGGTGGGCATCACCGGCACCAACGGCTGCGGCAAGACGACGCTGGTCCGGGTCATCCTCGGCCTGCTCGCCTGCCGGGGCGCCCGGATCCGGCTCGGCGACGCCGACTGGCCGCGCCGCCGGCGCACCCGCGAGAGCGCCTACGTCATGCAGGACGTCGAGTACCAGCTGCTCGGCGAGTCGGTCCGCGCCGAGCTGCTCATCGGCCCCGAACCGGGCGAGCGGACACTCCGGCTGGCCGACGAGCTGCTGGCGAGGATGGGCCTCAGCGCCCTCGCCGGGCAGCACCCGCTGACCCTCTCGGGCGGCCAGAAGCAGCGCCTGGGCATCGCCCTGGCCTGCATGAAACAGGCCCCGGTCATCTGCCTCGACGAACCGACCGGCGGCCTCGACGCGGGCAGCATGCGCGCCCTGTCGGAACTGCTGCGGCAGGTGGCCGCCGACGGCGCGCTCGTGCTGGTCATCACCCACGACACCGAGTTCGCCGCCGAGACCTTCGACCACGTGATCCGCATCGACGACCACAGGATGCGCCTGGAGACCGTCACCACCCGCACGCGCCCAGGCGCCGCACGCACACCTTGAGAGAACGGAGACAACCGATGAGTCAGAACGATCCCGCCGCACCCCAGGGCACCACGGCCGCCCAGCAGGCCGTGCAGCGCAAGAACTCCAAAGTCCGCGACTACGTGACGATGGGCGTCTTCATCGCCCTGTACATCGTGCTGTTCATGTTCTGCGGCATGATCATGGCCGCCGTGCCGATCATCATGGTGCTGCTGCCGGTGATCTTCGGCCTCTTCGGCGGCCTGATCTTCACCGTCCTGCTCGGCAAGGTGCAACGCCCCGGTTCCTTCCTCATCACCGGCCTCGTCCTCGGCCTGTGCCTCATCACCATGGCGCCCGGCGGTTCCATGTGCTACATGACGATCCTCGGCGGCATCATCGGCGAGCTCATCCACTCCAGGCTCGGGCGCCGCTCCTTCCGCTCGATGACCCTGGCCTACAGCGCCTTCATCGCCTGCTACTCGATCGGCGAGTACATCCCCTTCGTCTGGATGAAGCAGGCCTACCTGGACCAGTACGCCGACAACGCCGCCCTCGAGGTGGCCCGCGTCGGCACGAACCTGCTGAACCCGCTGACGATGGCCCTGTTCTGCGTACTGGGCGTCGCGGCCGCCGTCATCGGCTGCTACTGGGGCCGTGCGCTGACGCGCAAGCAGTTCAAGCGCGCCGGCATCGTCTGACCGGCACGGTCACCACCAGCCGCCGAGGAGGAGGCATTCCATGAGCGCACAACCGGCACCGGACGCCGGGCAGCCGCCGCCGAGGAACATCTGGGAACTGACCGCCAGCGCGCACCGTTCGATGCTGCTGGGCGGCCTGGTCGCCTTCGTCGGCTCGGCCCTGAAGATCGTGCCGTACGTCGGGCTGGTCGAGATCGCCCGGGGGCTCCTGTCCGGCGCCCCGGCGGCGCGACTGTGGGGCTGGGTGATCGCGGCCGTCATCGCCATGATGGTCCACGGCGTCGCCTACACGGGGGCCGTCGGCGCGAACCACCGCACCGAGGCCGGGCTGCGCTACCAGCTGCGCCGGCGCCTGGTCGACAAGCTCAAGCGCGTGCCGCTGGGCTGGTTCAACGACCGGTCCAGCGGCGTGGTCCGCAAGGCGATCACCTCGGACACCAGCTCGGTCCACTCGCTCGTCGCGCACCTGTCGGGCGACCTGGCGAACACCCTGGGGGTCGTCGTGGTGGGCTTCGGCTACCTGCTGTGGCTGGACGCCCGCTTCGCCGGCGCGCTCATCGCCGGCTGGGTGCTGCTGCTCGCCCTGTGCATGCTGCCGAGCCTGCGCGCCATGGGCAGGAGATTCGAGGACTACTCGGCCGCCGAGCGCGAGCTCGCCGCGGTGACCGTCGAGATGGTCGACGGCATCAAGGAGGTCAAGAACTTCGGCATGACCGCCACGGTGTTCGGCCGCTTCGACGCGGCCCGCAAGCGGCACGCCGACGTCTCGATGGAGTGGATGAACGCCGCGGGGATCGGCATGGCGATCGTCGGCGCGGCGATGCAGCCGGCCACGACCCTGGCCCTGACCGCGGGCACCGGCTACTGGTTCGTCCGCATGGGCTGGGCGCAGCCCCTGACGGTGCTCGCCTTCGCCCTCGTCTGGGTGGGCATCCCCGAGGGCCTCCAGGCGCTGGTGCAGATCTTCCAGCAGGTCTACGCGGCGACCCAGGCGGCCCGGTCCACGCTCGACGTGCTGTCCACCGGGGAGCTGCCCGAGCCCGACGCGCCGGCCGAGTTCACGGCCGACCGTTCACTCATCGAGCTGAAGAACGTCTCCTTCTCGTACGAGCCCGGCACGCCGGTCATCGAGGACGTCAGCCTCACCTGCCGCCCCGGCACCGTCACCGCGCTCGTCGGCCCCTCCGGCGGCGGCAAGTCGACGCTGGCCAAACTCATCGCCCGCTTCTGGGACGTCGACTCGGGCTCCATCAGCGTCGGCGGCGTCGACGTGCGCGCCCAGACGAACCAGCAGCTCATGAGCTCGATGTCGCTCGTCTTCCAAGAGGTCATGACCGCCACCGACACGGTCGCCGGGAACATCGCCCTGGGCAGGCCCGACGCCACCCGCGACGAGATCGTCGCGGCGGCACGGGCGGCGCGCATCCACGAGCGGATCATGACCCTGCCCGAGGGCTACGACACGACGCTCGGCGAGAACGCCGGCTTCCTGTCCGGCGGCGAGGCCCAGCGTCTGACCATCGCCCGCGCCTTCCTGGCCGCTCCCCCGATCCTCATCCTGGACGAGGCCACGGCCCAGGCCGACGCCCACTCGGAGCTGGAGATCCAGCGGGCCATCACCGGCCTGGCGCAGGGGCGCACGGTCGTGATGATCGCCCACCGCCTGTCGACCATCCGCAGCGCCGACCAGATCGCCGTCGTCGACGACGGGCGCATCACCGAGACCGGCACCCACGACGAGCTGCTGGCGGTCGGCGGGCAGTACGCCGCGCTGTGGGCCGCGCAGAACCAGACCATGGCAGGAGTCCACGATGCTTAGCCGGTTCAACTCCTTCTTCGACCGGCCCTCGACGATCCACCTGCTGGTGACCGGCTATGTCGTCGCGGCCGTCCTGCAGGGCCTGGCCTTCAGCGCGCTCATCGGTTTCCTGCGCGCCCTCCTCGGGCCCGACCCGGGGCAGGCGTGGGGCCCGATGTGGCTGCTCGTCGGCTTCGGCGCCGCCGCCTTCCTCATCCAGGCCGCCACACTGATCCGCGCGAACAAGGTGAGCGCCTACGACGTCTGCGGCAACGCCGTGGCCAGGATCGGTTCCCACGTCGTGCGGCTGCCGCTGGGCTGGTTCGATTCGGGTTCGGTCGGGCGGGTCTCCTCGGCCATCTCGACCGAGACCGACAACCTCTCGCACCTGACACCCATCGTGCTGCCGCAGTTCATCTCCGGGATCGTCACCCCGCTGACGGTGCTGGTCGTCACCCTCTGCTACGAATGGCGCCTCGGCCTCATCATGCTCCTCGTGGTGCCGGTCGTCGCCCTGCTGTGGAACTGGGCCTCGCGGCTGCTCATGGCCGAGCACCGGCGGGCCCCCGCCATCGCCGCGCGCACCGCCTCGGTCGCCATCGAGCACGCCCACCTGCAGCCGGTGCTGCGCGCCCAGGGCATCTCGGGCACCGCCTGGCGGCCCCTGGCCGAGGCCCTGTCGGACGAGAACGACGAGATGAACGCGATCATGGCGGCCCAGGGACGCCCGACCATCGCCTTCGGTCTGCTCGCCCAGGCCTTCTTCGCCGCCGTGCTGGCCGCCGGCCTGGGCATCGTGCTCGGCGGCGGCCTCGACGCCGCGGCCTTCGTCGCGATCGGCGTCATGGCCGCCCGCTTCACCACGCCCATCTCGCAGTCGATCTTCTACGCCGCCGCCCTGCAGCAGGACATGGTCAGCCTCGACGCGATCGAGCAGATCGTCGAGGCCCCGACCCTGCCCGAACCGGCGAGCCCCGGGCACCCGGCGGGCACCGACATCCGCCTGGACGACGTGACCTTCGGCTACACGACCGGTGACACGCTCTTCGAGCAGTTGTCGCTGCAGGCCGCCGAGGGGCGGATCACCGCGCTGGTCGGCCCGTCCGGCTGCGGCAAGTCGACGGTCACCAAGCTCATCGCCCGCTTCTGGGACGTCGGCTCCGGCCGGATCACCGTCGGCGGCGTCGACGTGCGGAACATGGACTCGGCCGAGCTCATGGACATGGTCTCGATGGTCTTCCAGGACGTCTACCTGTTCGACACGACGATCGCCGAGAACGTGCGGATCTCGCGTCCCGGGGCCACCGACGAGGAGCTGGCCGAGGCCATCGCCCGGGCGGGTCTCGAGCCCGTCATCGCCGCGCTGCCCGATGGGCTCGACACGCGGGTCGGCGAGGGCGGGCTGAGGCTGTCCGGCGGCGAGCGCCAGCGCGTCTCGATCGCCCGCGCCTTCCTCAAGGACGCCCCCATCCTCCTGCTGGACGAGATCACCTCGGCGCTGGACGCCGAGAACGAGTCGGCCATCACGCAGGCGCTCGCCGAGCTGGCGGCCGGACGGACGGTCGTCGTCATCGCCCACCGCCTGTCGACGATCATGGCCGCCGACCACGTCTACGTCCTGTCCGGACGCGAGCGCGGCATCCCGACCCGCATCGTCGAGCACGGCTCCCCGGCCGAGCTGGCGGCCGGGGACGGCATGTTCGCCGAGCTGGTGCAGGACTTCTCGCAGACGGCGCGCTGGAGCGTGCGCTGAATCCCGGCCCGGGACGATGGGGCCCGGGCGGGCCCCTGGCGGGCTCTCCCGCCCGCGATCCCGTCGGGCCGGGGCGGGGGGCCCGGCCCACTCGGTGAGACGGCCCGCCTCAGCCCTCGTAGCCGCCGGCCAGCCAGCGCAGCGCGTAGCCGACGTGGAGTTCGGCGCCGATCGGCAGAGCGGCCTCGTCGAGCGCGAACTCGTAGGTGTGGTGCGGGTGGCTCGTGGCGGGGGTGCCGCCGGAACCGACCCGGGCGTAGACGCCCGGCGCGTGGTGGAGGAAGACCGCGAAGTCGTCGCCGCCGGCGCTCCTGGGGTTGTCCGTGATGACCCGCTCGACGCCGGGCACCTCGAGGGCGACCCGGGTGGCGAAGCGCGAGGCCTCGGGGTCGTTGTCGAGGACGTCGGCGTAGACGGTGCGGGTGAACTCGGCGGTCGTGTTGTGGGCGCGGGCCGTGGCATCGGCGATGCGTTCGAGCGAGGCCAGCACGGTGGCGCGCACCTTCTCGTCGAAGGCCCGCACGGTTCCCTCGAGGTGGGCCGAGGAGGCGATGATGTTGTAGTTCTCGCCCGAGGCGAATGTGCCGATGCCCACGACGGCCTCGTCGAAGGGGCTCAGCTCGCGGGCCACGATCTGCTGGGCCTCGACGACGATCGAGGCTCCCGCGACGAGCGCGTCACGGCACAGGTGCGGTTTGGAGACGTGACCGCCCCTGCCGTGGACATCGATCGAGAAGTGGTCGACGCTGGCCCACTGCGGGCCGGCGGTCGTGCTCACCGTGCCGACCGGAAGGTCCGAGGCGAAGTGGAAGCCGAAGACCTGGTCGAGGCCCTCGAGGGCGCCCTGCTTCTCGAAGATGAGGCCGCCGGCGCCGATCTCCTCGGCCTGCTGGAAGGCGAACTCGATGGTGCCGTCGAAGTCGGCGCGGTGCGCCGCGAGGACCTCGGCCGCCGCCAGCAGGGCGCTGACATGGCCGTCGTGGCCGCAGGCGTGGTTGGCCCCGACCGTGCTGGCCCACGGCGCGCCGCAGTCGTCGCGCAGCGGCAGGGCGTCGATGTCGGCGCGCAGCAGGATCGTCGGCCCCTCGTCGGCGCCGGTGAGAGTGCCGAGCAGGCCCGTCTCACCGACCCCGACGTGGTCGATGCCCAGCGAGTCGAGGCGGTCGGAGATGTACTGCGCCGTGCCGAACTCCTTCAGGCTCGTCTCGGCGTGCTGGTGAAGATGGCGGCGGTCGGCGATGATGCGCGGGGCGAGCGCCTCGATCTCGGCGTGGATGCGCTGCTGGTCGAAGACCATGATTCCTCCTGCTCGCCGAGTCCGGAGCAACGGGCCGCGCCGGCCCGGACCAACGGCGTCCTGCTGTCGTCGGCTGTTCAGGCGGCCTTGCTCTGCGAGGCGGTGGCGCTCGGGGACGCCGAGGGGGCGCCGTCCCACACCGGGAACTGCGAGCCCTTGTAGACGTCGGCGATCGTCCGGGCGACCTCGTCGGACTGGAAGTACCGCACGACCGTCCGGTAGGTCTCGTCGTCCACGTCGGAGGCGCGGGCGGCGATGACGTTGTAGTACGGTTTGGAGGCCTCGCCGACCTCCTCGCGCAGCAGCGCGTCGGCGCTCGGGGTGAGCCCGGCGTCGACGGCGATGTCCGCGTTGATGGCCGCCAGGTCGGCATCGTCGAGGGAGCGGGCGGTCTGGGCGGCGTCGAGCTGGGTGATCCGCAGGTTCTTCGGGTTGCCGGTGACGTCGTCGAGGCCCGGGGTGAGCCCGGCGTCCGGGTTCACCGTGATGAGCCCGGCCTTCTCGAGCAGCTTCAGCGCCCGGCCGCCGTTGGAGACGTCGTTCGGGATGGTCACCGTGGCGCCGTCGGCCAGATCGCCGACCGAGGAGACCCTGTGCGAGTACAGGCCCATGGGCTCGATGATCGTGTAGCCGATCGAGGTGAGGTCGGTGCCGTGCTCGCTGTTGTAGGTGTCGAGGTAGATCTCGGTCTGGAAGCTGTTGAGGTCGACCGAGCCGTCGCTCAGCGCCTGGTTCGGCTGGACGTAGTCGGAGAACTTCACGAGCTCGACGTCGATGTTCTCGTCGTTCTTGAGGTTCTCCGCGGCGGTCTCCCAGGGCTCGTTGTTGTCGCCGTAGACGCCGACCTTGACGGTCGCCCCGTCCTTGCCGGAGCCGTTCGAGCCCGTCGACGAGCCGGAGCAGCCGGCCAGCCCGACGGCCACGACCAGGGCCAGCCCTGCCGCGAGTGCGCGCTTCATGGAGTTCTCCTTCGTGCGGAATGGGGATCGGTCGTCAGTGGGTGACGCGCTTGACCAGGAGATCGGCGATCGCCTGGGAGACGTAGACGAGGACGAGGATGATGAGCGTGCAGACGACAGTGACGTCGTTCTGGAAGCGGTTGTAGCCGCGGGAGATCGCCAGGTCGCCCAGGCCGCCGCCGCCGACGATGCCGGCCATCGTCGTGAGACCGATGAGACTGATGATCGTCAGCGCCGAGACGCGGATGATGCCCGGGCGCGCCTCGCGCAGGTAGACGCGGAAGATGACCTCCATCGGGCTGGAGCCCATCGCCTGGGCCGCCTCGACGACGCCCGGGTCGACCTCGAGGACGGCGTTCTGGATCTGCCGGGCGTAGAACGGCACGGTGCCGATGACGAGCGGGACGAGGGCGGCGGTGGTGCCGATCGTCGTGCCCGTCATGATGCGGGTGAGCGGTCCGACGAGCGCGATGAGGATGACGAACGGGATCGAGCGGAACAGGTTCACGAGCTTGTCGAGTACCCAGTACAGCCGCGGATGGGGCCCGATGCCGCGCCTGTCCGTGACGACGAGGACGGTGCCCAGGACGATGCCGAGCACGCCGGCGATGAGGGCCGAGACGGCCGTCATGTAGAGGGTCTCGACGGTGGCGTCCCACAGGTCGTCCGGCCTCTTCAGGACGTTCGGCAGCAGGACGTGGGCGACGCGTCCGAGCCAGTCGGTCATCGGTGGTCCTCCTCGTCACGGCCCCCGTCGACGTCGGCGGCCTCGGCCGCCGCGCGCTCTCGGATGGACTCGATCTCGGCGTCACTGTAGTTGTGCACGCGTACCCCGGAGCCCGCCAGCCAGCCCTCGGCCGCGTCCAGGTCGGGCTGGGAGCCCGACAGGCCGAGCAGTAGGTTGCCGACCGGCGTCCCCGAGATGACCTCGACGTTGGCGAACAGGATGGTGGCGTTCACGTTGTAGTCGCGGGTCAGGGCGGCGACCACGGGATCCCCGGTGGTCGCGCCGGCGAACTGCAGGGAGACGAGGCGGTCCCCGCTGCCGTGCCTCACGAGGTCGGGGTGGGTGATGACCGTCGTGATCCCGGCCTCGACGTGGTTGGCGGTGTCGATGAAGTCGCGGGTCAGCGGCTCGTGCGGGTCGGTGAAGACGTCGACGGTGGAGCCGCGCTCGATGATGCGGCCCTCCTCCATGACGGCCACGTGCGAGCAGATCTGCTTGACGACGCCCATCTCGTGGGTGATGAGGACGACCGTCAGTCCGGTCTGGGCGTTGAGTCGGCCGAGCAGGTCGAGGATGCCGCCGGTGGTCTTCGGGTCCAGGGCGCTGGTGGCCTCGTCGCAGAGCAACACCGAGGGGTCGTTGGCCAGGGCCCGGGCGATGGCCACGCGCTGGCGCTGGCCGCCGGACAGCTGGCTCGGGTAGGCGCTCGCCCGATCAGCCATGCCGACCAGGTCGAGCAGCCCCATGACGCGCTCGCGCACCTGCGGCTTCGTCCGCCCGCCCCCCCTGAGCGGGTAGGCGACGTTGCCGAACAGCGTGCGCGAGCCCAGCAGGTTGAAGTGCTGAAAGATCATGCCGATCCGCTTGCGGGCGCCTCGCAGCCGGACCGCGGAGAGCCCGGTCATCTCCTGCCCGTCCACGCGCACCGAGCCCGACGTGGGCCGCTGCAGCAGGTTGATCGTGCGCACGAGGGTCGACTTGCCGGCCCCCGAGTAGCCGACGATGCCGTAGACGTCGCCGTCGTCGACCGTCAGGTCGACGTCGCGGACGGCGCGGATCGTCTCCCCCGGGCGGCGACCGGGGAAGGTGACGTTGACACCGGTGAGTTCGATCACCTGGATTGTACCTCCCGTTGCCGGCCGCAGTGCGGCCGTGATGGATGAAGCGGAGAAGAGGGGGCCGGCGGCGCACTCGCACCCTCACCGGACGAGGATTCGCGAGGACGGGCGCATTGGGCCCGGACGCCATGCATCGCTGCGCTCGGGCCTCGGCGGCCGGCGCGAGAACCGGGGTTCAGCGGACGCGACACATGGCGCTGGTCATTCGACAACCAACGACGACGGTGCGCATCAGGGAGAACTCCACGGACCCATGATGCCCGAGACCGCCCTCCGTGGCAAGCGGGCCCCGCGGGGATGGGCCCGGCGGGGCGTCGCGGAGGCGGGACGCGGGGAGGATGTGCGAGAATGAGTACGGGCGAGGACGTCCTTCGTCCTCTCTACGACGGATCGTCGGGCACGTTCCTGCCCGTGGAAAGGATTTGGTGGCGATCATGGCCACTGTCAGCTTCAAGGATGCAACCCGCGTCTATCCCGGCGCCGACCACGCCGCGGTGGACAAGCTCAACCTCGAGATCGGCGACGGCGAGTTCATGGTGCTCGTCGGCCCCTCCGGCTGCGGCAAGTCGACGTCGCTGCGCATGCTGGCCGGGCTCGAGGAGGTCAACTCCGGCTCGGTGTGGATCGGCGACAAGAACGTCACCGACCTGGCGCCCAAGGACCGCGACATCGCCATGGTCTTCCAGAACTACGCGCTCTATCCCCACATGACCGTCGCCGACAACATGGGCTTCGCGCTCAAGATGAAGGGCGTGCCGAAGGACGAGCGCGAGGCGCGCGTCCTCGAGGCCGCCAAGCTCCTCGGCCTCGAGGCGCTGCTCGGCCGCAAGCCCAAGAACCTGTCCGGCGGTCAGCGCCAGCGCGTCGCGATGGGCCGCGCCATCGTCCGGGACCCCCAGGTCTTCCTCATGGACGAGCCGCTCAGCAATCTCGACGCCAAGCTGCGGGTGCAGACCCGCACCCAGATCGCGGCCCTGCAGACCAGGCTCGGCGTCACCACCGTCTACGTCACCCACGACCAGGTCGAGGCCATGACGATGGGCGACCGCGTCGCCGTCATGAGGGACGGCGTGCTCCAGCAGGTGGACCGTCCGCTCGCCCTCTACGACAGTCCGAAGAACCTCTTCGTCGCCGGCTTCATCGGCTCCCCGTCGATGAACCTGCTGCCCGCGACGGTCGTGGACGGCGGCGTCGAGATCGACGGGCACGTGATCGCCATGCCGCGCGAGGCGACCGAGCGCGCCAGCGACGCCGACGTCGTGCTCGGCATCCGACCCGAGAGCTTCGAGGTCTCGACCACCGGTGAGGGGGTCACGATGGCGATCGGCGCGGTCGAGGAGACCGGCGCGGACTCCTACCTCTACGGCACCCTCGCCAACGACCCGGACGACCAGCAGGTCGTCGCCCGCGTCACGACCCGCACTCCCCCGCCCCGCGGCGACCGCGTCGTCCTGCACGTCGAACCGACGAAGGTGCACGTCTTCGACAAGAAGTCCACCGAGCGGATCTCGTGACCGCCCGCGGGGCCCGAACCGGAAGCGCCGTCCCGCCCGTGGACCGGGCCCCGGCCGGGCGGACGAGGGGCTACCGTCGGAACCGGCGCCGGGGCGCGCCGGCAGGACGATGAGGAGGCACCGCACATGAGCCAGGACGGACAGCTGTCCCCGCTGGCCCGCGCCGTGCGCGCGGGCTTCGACACCGACTCCCAGTACGGTTCGGTGACCCCCGCCCTGTACCCGAGCACCAACTACCGCTTCGCCGGGATCGGCGAGGACAAGCCGGCCTTCGACTACTCCCGCTCGGCGAATCCGACGCGCGCCCTGCTGGCGCGCACGCTCGCCGACCTCGAGCACGGCGCCGACGCCACCGTCACCGGCTCGGGCATGAGCGCGATCACCGCGACCGTCGAGGCCCTCGTCGGCCCGCACGGGCGCGTCGTGGCCCCGGCCGACTGCTACGGCGGCACCTGGCGGCTGCTCGACCACCTCGCGGCGCGCGAGCGCATCGAGGTCGACTTCATCGACATGTCCGACCTCGGGCGGGCCCGCGCGGCGCTGTCCCGCCCGGCCGAGCTGGTCCTCGTCGAGACGCCCTCGAACCCGCTCATGCGCATCACCGACATCGCCGCCACCGCTGAGCTGGCCCACGCCCGGGGCGCGCTGCTCGTGGCGGACAACACCTTCTGCTCGCCGGTCCTGTCGAACCCCCTCGACCTGGGCGCCGACGTCGTACTGCACTCCACCACGAAGTTCATCAACGGCCACTCCGACGTGGTGGGCGGCGTGGTCGTCTCCGGCACGGCCGGGCTCGGCGAGCAGGTGCAGCACTGGGCCAATGCCCTCGGTCTGACCGGCGGCGCCTGGGACTCCTGGCTGACGCTGCGCGGGCTGCGCACGATCGACGCCCGGATGCGCGTCCATGAGGAGAACACGGCCGCCGTCGTCGAGCAGCTGGCGGACAGCGACGCCGTCGCCCGCGTCCACTACCCGGGCCTGCCCGGGCACCCCGGTCACGCGCTGGCGGCCCGCCAGCAGCGCGGCTTCGGCGCGCTGCTCAGCTTCGAGCTGGCCGGCGGGCTCGACGCGGTCAAGGCCTTCTCGAGCGACCTGCGGGCCATCGACCTGGCCGAGTCCCTGGGCGGCACCGAGTCACTGCTGGCCCACCCGGCGACGATGACCCATGCCGGCATGACGCCGCAGGCGCGCGCCGCGGCCGGCATCACCGACTCCCTGCTCCGCCTGTCGGTGGGCATCGAGCCGATCGCCGACCTGAGGGCCGACCTGGCGGCGGCCCTCGAGCGCGCCGCCCGGGCCTGACCCCGTTCCTCAGGCGCCGGTGGCACACTTGTCCCGTGCCACGATTCCTGTCAGCGAAGCCGGATGCCCGGCTCATCCCCCTGCCCTGGGACACGCCGCTGGCGCAGTGGCCGATCGAGCACCTCGTCGCGTTGCCGCGGGGCATCTCGCGCCACGTCGTGCGCTTCGTCACCGTGGACGACCAGGTCTACGCGGCCAAGGAGGTCGCCGAGCACCTGGCGATCCACGAGTACCGGCTGCTGCACGACCTCATGCGCCTGGGCACCCCCTCGGTCGAGGCCGTGGCCGTGGTGAGCGGGCGCGTCGGGACCGACGGCGAGCCGCTCGACTCGGTGCTCATCACCCGGCACCTCGACTTCGCGCTGCCCTACCGCTCGCTGTTCAGCCCGGGCGTGCGCCACGACACCGTCCTGCGCCTGCTCGACGCCATGGTCGTCCTGCTGGTCCGGCTCCACCTGCTGGGCTTCATGTGGGGCGACGTCTCGCTGTCGAACATCCTCTTCCGCCGCGACGCCGGCGCCTTCGCGGCCTACCTCGTCGACGCCGAGACCGGCGAGCTGCACGACCGGCTCACCGACGGCCAGCGCGCCCACGACCTCGAGATCGCCCGGGTCAACATCTTCGGCGACTTCTGCGACCTGGAGGCCGGCGGGCTGCTGGACGAGTCCCTCGACCCGCTCGGCCTCGTCGAGACGATCGAGTCGCGCTACCACGAGCTGTGGAACGAGCTGACCGGCCTCGAGGAGTTCTCAGGCTCCGAGCTGCATCGCATCGAGTCGCGGGTGCGGCGCCTCAACGCCCTCGGCTTCGACGTGGCCGAGCTCGACATCCAGACGAGTCCCGACGGGCGGACGGTCTCGATGCAGCCGAAGGTCGTCGACGCGGGCCACCACTCGCGGCGCCTCATGCGCCTGACCGGCCTCGACACCGAGGAGAACCAGGCCCGGCGGCTGCTCAACGACCTGGACACCTTCCGCGCCCGTCGGCAGCTCCAGGAGGTCGACGAGGCGGTCGTCGCCCACCAGTGGCTCACCGAGTGCTTCGAGCCCGTCGTCAACGCGGTCCCGGCCGAGCTCCAGGGCAAGCGCGACCCCGCCCAGCTCTACCACGAGGTCCTCGACTACCGCTGGTACATGTCCCAGCACGAGAACCGGGAGGTGCCGCTGCTGGAGGCCACCGCCGGCTACATCAACGACGTCCTGAGGACGCTGCCGGACGAGGCGATGAGCGGCGACGCGATGGTGCAGGTCGAGGGAGGGGGGCGACGGCTCGCCAATCCCTACGACCCCTCGATGGGCTACGCCGATGAGGACGACGAGGACGAGGGGCCCGCCCACGATCCGTGGGAGGACGCCGCCGCGCAGGCCGACGCCGGCCCGGGCGGCGTCCTCGACATCGACGCACTGCGCGAGAAGGGCTGACATGCCGGTTCCTCCAACCGCGCGGCAGGGCAGGGCGCCCCGGGCCGATTGCTCGGGGGCACCTGTTCGTTGATCGGCGGGCCGGGTGGGCGCGGCATGTCGTGCGACGCGTGGTCGGTCCGATGTTCGCGGGCCGGTACCGCATGACGCTGTTCCGGTGGGGCGTTCCGGCTTCTTCGACGTCGAGCACGGCCCGGTGGCCGCGCACAGCCCTTGCGCCGCTCGCCCCTCACGCCGCAGCAGTGCCCGGCCCGGACACGAACAGCGGAATCCGTGGGCCCGACCGGGCGAGGCTCAGGGCTCGATGTCCTCGGCGCCGGGCCCGTCGTCCTCGTCGTCCCAGAGCTCATCCTCCGCGTCCCGGTCCCCGACGCTGCGAATGACCGTCCTCATCCGGGTGAGCTGGTCGGCGCTGACGGCGATGAGACCTGGCTGGTCGCCGGCCAGCAGCGTGTAGCCGCCCAGCGGGTCGGCCGCCGCCCCGACGAGCGGCGCCTCGTCGACCGCGGGCTCGGGCGCGGTGACGTAGGGGTCGTCGCCGGCGGCATCGGTGTCGACGGGCTCCGGCGGGCTCACGCGCGGCACCCCGCCGATGGCCTCGCGGACCCGCTCGCCGATGCTGCTGGTGCGCGGGTTGTGCTTGCGCGTCTCGGCCATGGGTCCTCCTGGCGTGCTCCTGGGCGGACGGCGCGCCGCCCGCGGTGACGGGCAACCACCCTAACCGGGCCGGGCCCGGCGGGCGCCGCCGGGCCCGCACGTCGGACGGCGGCCCCGGTCGCGCCGCCCCACGGGCTGACCCTGGAGGAGGTCCCGGCCTGCGTCGATCGGTCGGCGGGTGGGACTCAGCCCTGGTCCTCGACCAGCACCACGTAGAGGGTGCGGGGGCCGTGGACGCCGTCCACGCGGGACAGCTCGATGTCGCTGGTGGCCGAGCCGCCGGAGATGAAGGTCAGCGGGTGGCCGGCTTCCACCGAGGGGCGCAGGTCCTGCACCGACTCGGGGACGTCGGAGACCACCTGCGAGGCCCTGATCACGCAGACGTGGCGGTCGGGCACCAGGGACAGGGCGCGGCGGCCCTGGTCGGCGGTGTGGTCGAGCACGATCGTGCCGGTGTCGGCGATGCCGGACGCCGCGGCGGTGACGACCGCGTCGGTGCCGTCGAGAGTCCCGTGCGTCAGCTGCGGGTCGTCGACGCGGACCTCGAAGCCCGCCGCCGTCATCGCGTCCTGCCAGGACTTCTCCAGCCCGGACGGGACGACGACCGACTCCTTGGCGCCGGTGGCCCTCAGGCCGGTCACGACGGCCTCGGGCACCGCGGCCGGCTTGGCGCGCACGACGGTGGCCGAGTAGTCGATGACCTTCTGCTCGAAGGTGCCGACGACATCGTCCATCTCGATGCCCAGGCCGTAGGTCCAGTTGACGGGCTGGTCCTTGACCGGGTCCCTCTCGGTGATGTCCACCGTGGCCCGACGGATGCGAGCGAGGATCTCCTGCTTGGCGTCCATGGTCACTTCTCCTCTCCGCGGTTGGCCTTCCACCAGTCGCGGAACGTCTGGCTTGGGATGTGGTCGATGTTGCGGTAGTCGAGCCAGCGGTTGGCGACCGGCACCGGCAACGGGCCGATCTTGTGCGGGCCGAGGACGCGGCTGGCGGAGCGGGAGGCGTACATGACCGTCTCCCAGTGCTTGTAGTCGCCGAGCACCCAGGCGGCCGCCTTCATGATGACCTTCTCGCCGTTGACATCGACGTCCTTCGAGAGCTCCTTGCGCTCCGCGTCGGCGACCCGGTTGCGCAGGTGGACGATGATGTCGGTGAAGGGGATCTTGACCGGGCAGACCTCGTTGCACGCCCCGCACAGCGAGCACGCGTAGGGCATGGTCCGGTCGACCGGGTCGTCGATGCCGCGCAGCTGCGGGGTCAGCGTGATACCGATCGGGCCGGGGTAGACCGAGCCGTAGGCATGACCGCCGGCGCGCTCGTAGACCGGGCAGACGTTGATGCACGACGCGCAGCGGATGCAGCGCAGCACCTCGCGACCGACGGGGTCGGCCAGCACGTTCGTGCGGCCGTTGTCCATGAAGATCACGTGCTGCTCCTGCGGACCGTCGTTCGGGGTGACGCCGCTCCACACGGAGTTGTACGGGTTCATGCGCTCACCGGTGGCCGAGCGCGGCAGCAGCTTGAGGAAGATCTCGAGGTCGTCGTAGCTCGGCAGGACCTTCTCGATGCCGACGAGGGAGATGAGCGTGTCGGGCAGGGTCAGGCACATGCGGCCGTTGCCCTCGGACTCGACGATGACGAGCGAGCCGGTGTCGGCGAGGACGAAGTTGGCGCCCGAGACGGCGACCCTGGCGCGCAGGAACTTCTCGCGCAGGTGCAGGCGGGCCGCGTTGGCCAGCTCGGGCGGATTGGACGTGACATCCTCGGGGCACGGGCGGCCGTAGTTCTTCATCTCGCGCAGGAAGATCTCGCGGACCTCGGCGCGATTGCGGTGGATGCCCGGTACGACGATGTGGCTGGGGCGGTCGTGGCCGAGCTGGACGATGAGCTCGGCCAGGTCGGTCTCCCAGGCCGCGATGCCCTGCTCCTCGAGGTACTCGTTCAGGTCGGTCTCCTGGGTGGTGATCGACTTGATCTTCACGACCTCCTCGACGCCCTTGGCCTTGGCGATGTCGCCGACGATGCGGTTGGCCTCGTCGGCGTCGCGGGCCCAGTGCACCTGGACGCCGTGCGCGGTGAGGGACTTCTCGGCCTCCTCCAGGTAGTGGTCGAGGTGACGGCCGACGCGGTTCTTCACCTCGTAGGCGGCCTCGCGGATGTCCTCCCAGTCGGGGGTCTCGGACACGCGCAGGGCGCGCTTGTTGCGGATGGTCGTCGTGGCGTTGCGCATGTTCTTGCGCTGGACGACGAGCTTGAGCTCCTTCTTGACGGCCTTGGTGAACTTCGGCTGGCCCAGGAAGGTGCCGCCGTGCTCAGGGGCGGGAGTCAGGCGGGCGACGCCGTAGTTGCCCTCGGTGATGCGACGCAGTTCGGTGGTCATGGCACTCAGTCCTCCTCGGTGTTGGCCAGGACCTCGACGAGGTGGATGGTCTTGACGCCGGCGTTCTGCCGGGAGAGGACGCCGCCGATGTTGAGCAGGCAGGAGTTGTCCCAGCCCACGACGTACTCGGCGCCGGTCTCGCGGATGTGGCGGGCCTTGTCGGCCGCCATCGTGGAGCTCATGTCGGGGTTCTTCACGCAGAAGGTGCCGCCGAAGCCGCAGCACTGCTCCGCGGCGGGCAGGTCGACGGTCGTCATGCCCCGCACGTTCTCGAGCAGGCGGTAGGGGCGGTCGCCCAGCTTGAGCAGGCGCATGCCGTGGCAGCTCGGATGGAGGGTGACCAGGTGCGGGAAGTAGGCGCCCACGTCGGTGACGCCGAGCACGTCGACGAGGAACTCGCTGATGTCCAGCGAGATGCTGCTCGTGTGCTCGACGTCGCGCATCAGGCCCTGGTCGCCGGCGTGCTCGGCCAGCATGGGGTGCTGGTCGCGCACGGCGGCGATGCAGGAGCCCGACGGGGCGACGACGTAGTCGTAGTCGCTGAAGGCCTTCACGTACGACTCCACCATGTCCATCGACTCCGTGAAGTAGCCGGTGTTCGTGGTGATCTGCGCGCAGCAGGTCTGCTCCCTGGGGAAGTGGACCCTGCAGCCCAACCGCTCCAGCAGCTTCGTCATGGCGATGCCGGTCTGCGGGAACAGGATGTCGTTGATGCACGTGATGAACACCGCGACGTCCAGACCGGCGCCGGGAAGACCCGGTGCACCGGCCCGGGTGCCGGGCGAGGTGGTGGTGGTCATGGAAGAACCTCCGTTGACGATGATGGGCGAGGAATCGGTTTCAGGGGAGCAGCCAGCCGAGGACCGGGGTCGACATGAGGCCGGCGATGATGCACATGAACACGATGAGGACGATCGAGTACTTGAACACCTTGCGGAGAATCGTGGACTCGCCGCCGGCCAGGCCGATGGCGGTGGCCGCGACGGTCAGGGACTGGGGCGAGATCATCTTGCCGACGACACCGCCGGCGGCACCGGAGCCGACGAGCAGGGAGCGCATGGCCTCGAGGTTGGCGGGATCGCCGATCTGCTCACCGATGCCCGACTGCAGGCCGGAGAACAGGATGTTCGCCGAGGTGTCCGAGCCGGTCACGTAGGTGCCGATCCAGCCGAGGATCGGGGCGAGGAACGGGTAGACGGCGCCGGCGCCGGCGATGAACAGGCCGAGGGCCATCGTCTGGCCGGAGTCGCCCATGACGTAGGCGAGGGCGACGACCAAGCCGATGGTGATGAGCGAGAACTTCATCTTCTTGAGGTTGACGAGCAGCTCGCCGAACAGGTCCCGGATGGAGACCCTGTAGATGATGCCCACGAGGAGGGCGACGATGAGCAGCAGGAAGCCCGGCGTGCTCAGCCACGGCCACGTGTAGCTCTGGTGGGCGCTCGCCTTCCCGGTGGTGCTCAGCAGCTCGCCCAGACCCGGCCAGGCCATCTTGACGTCGGCCTTCTTGAGCAGCGTCTGGACCGAGGGGACGGCGGCGATGCCGAAGATGACGATGACGAGGATGTAGGGCACGAGGGCCATGACGATGCGGCCGGCGGTGAGCTTGTCGCCGCCCTCCTCGGTCCTGCCGGCGGGCCCGGTCTCGAGGGAGGGGTCCATCGGGATGCCGATGCGCTCCGCGGCCTCGGCTCCGCCCCTGGGCTTCCAGAAGCGCAGGAAGACCATGGCCAGGCCGACGGAGATGACGGCGGCGAAGATCTCGGTGAGGTTGTACAGGCCGGTGCCGGCGACGATCCACTTGACGGCGCCGAAGATGAAGCCGACGAACAGGCCGAAGGGCCAGCACTGCTTGATGCCCTGCCTGCCGTCCATGATGCCGAGCATGAGGAAGGGCACGACGAGGCAGAGGATGGCGCAGATGCGGGCGGTCACCGGGGCGACCTGGGAGACCTCGAGGCCGCCGGTGCGGGCGGCCATGAGGACGGGCAGGCCCACGGCGCCGAAGGCGACGGGGACGGTGTTGGCGACGAGCGCGGTGACCGCGGCGCGCAGCTTGCCGAAGCCCACGGCGATGAGCATGGCCGCCGCGATGGCGACGGGGGCGCCGAAGCCGGCGAGGGCCTCGAGGAGACCGCCGAAGCAGAAGGCGATGAGGATGCCCAGGACGCGCGGGTCGTCGGAGATGAGGAAGAAGGTGCGCCGCAGGTCGTCGAAGCGACCCGAGATGACGGTGACCTGGTACATCCAGATGGCGGCCAGCAGGATCCAGCCGATCGGGAAGAGGCCGTACAGGAAGCCCTCGACGCTGGACGAGACGGCCATGGTGACGGGCATGTGGTACGCGGTGATGGCCACGACGAGGGCCAGCGCCCATGAGGCGAGGCCGGCCCAGTGCGCCTTCCAGCGCAGTGCGCCGAGGGTGATGAGCATGCAGGCGATCGGAATGAGAGCCACGAGGGCGGAAGCCCACTGGTGGCCAAGTGGGTTGGTGCTGGGCGTGAACGCTTCGAGCAGTACCACGAGAACCCCCCGTTCGATGTTCTTTGGACGATGAGTGATGAATGCCTCTCCGGCGAGACGGCCACCATTCTGGGACGACAATAGGTCCTACCAATTATCGGGGTCAAGAAACCTTTTCCGACAAGGAAGGACTCCGGGACCGCCGCGGCCCGGCGCCGTCCGGGGAGGCCTCTGCGGCACCGTCCGCGGTCTTGACACGTCGGCCACAATGGGCCCATGCCCAGGACACGCGACGCGGGGGTCGGGCTGGACCGGCCCGAGCGCTGCCACGACTGCGCCATCATGCAGGCCAAGGGCATGTCGGGCTTCGACGTGGCGCTGCACCACATCGAGTCCGAGATCCTCGCCGGCAACTACGTGGCCGGCACGCAGCTGCCCCCCGAGCGGGAGCTCGCCGCGCGGCTGTCGGTCGGCCGCGGCGCCGTCCGCGAGGCCATCCGCGTCCTGCAGGCCCAGGGCATCGTCGTCTCGGGCACGGGCCCGGGCAACGGCACCCGGATCCGCGCGACCCCCGGCGACGCGCTCGGCCGGATGCTGCGCCTCCAGCTGGCGCTGGACATCACCTCGGTCGAGGACCTCACCGAGACGCGCATCGTCGTCGAGAAGGCGGCGACCGTCGCGGCCGCCCACCACGGGCCGAACGCGGCGCTGCGCCGCGCCGGGCTGCTCGTGGAGCGTATGGAGCGCCGCACCGACCCCGACTCGTTCAACGAGCTCGACACCTCCTTCCACATCGCCGTCATCGAGGCGAGCGGCAACCACATGCTGTCGATGCTCTCGGCGGCCATCCGGCACACGCTGTCGGCGCCGATCCGCCGCGCCGAGGAGCGCCTGGACGACTGGGACGAGGTGCGCTCCGGGCTCGTGGCGGAGCACCGCGCGATCCTCGAGGCCGTCCGGGCGCACGACGCGAACCTGGCGTCCGAGCTCGTCGAGAAGCACATCCGCCACTCCTACGAGGTGCTCCTGCCCGACGGCGCCGCCCCCGCCGAAAGCGGCACGCACGGCTGACCCGCCCCGCCCGGCACTCCCATGAGGAGCCCGGGCGCTCGGTAGACTGCCGACGTGTCCTTCCACGTCTATGACGAATCCACCGGCGCCGTCGTGCCCTTCACCCCGCTCGTGGAGGGCAGGGTGTCGATCTACCACTGCGGCCTCACCGTGCAGAGCCCACCGCACCTGGGGCACATCCGCAAGGAGGTCGTCTTCGACGTCCTGCGCCGCTGGTTCACGGCGAGCGGCTACGAGGTGAGGGTCGTCGCCAACATCACCGACATCAACGAGAAGATCTGGGCCCGGGCCGCCGAGGCCGGCCTCGAGTGGTACGAGCTGGCCTACGCCGTCGAGCTCGAGCTGCACCGCGCCTACTCCGCGCTCGGCTGCATCCCGCCCAACTACGAGCCCCGGGCCACCGGCCACATCACCGAGATGATCGAGCTCACCCGGCGCCTCATCGACCGGGGCCACGCCTACCCGGCCGACGACGGCTCCGGCGACGTCTACTTCGACGTGCGCAGCTGGCCCGAGTACGGCTCCCTGTCGCACCAGCGCCCCGAGGACATGTCCTCCGACGAGTCGTCCGACGGGCGCGGCAAGCACGACCGCCGCGACTTCGCCCTGTGGAAGGGCGCCAAGCCCGGGGAGCCGGCCACCGCCGGCTGGCCCAGCCCGTGGGGCACCGGCCGGCCCGGCTGGCACCTCGAGTGCTCCGCGATGAGCCTGAAGTACCTCGGCGAGAGCTTCGACATCCACGGCGGCGGCCTCGACCTGCGCTTCCCGCACCACGAGAACGAGCAGGCCCAGTCCCGGGCCGCCGGCTACGGCTTCGCCCGCTACTGGATGCACAACGCCTTCGTCACGATGGCCGGCGAGAAGATGAGCAAGTCGCTCGGCAACGGCACGATCGTCACCGAGGTCACCACGCGCTTCCCGCCGCGCGCCGTGCGCCTCTACCTGGCCCAGCCGCACTACCGCTCCACCATCGAGTACTCCGAGGGATCGCTGGCCGAGGCCGCCGCCCAGCTCGAGCGCATCGACGCCTTCTGCGCGCGCGCCGGCGCCGCGGGGCCCGTCGAGTTCGCCGTCGACGACCTGCCCGCGGCCTTCGTCGAGGCCATGGACGACGACCTCGGCACACCGGGCGCCTTCGCCGTCCTCCACGGGACGATCACCGCGGGCAACAGGGCCCTCGACGCCGGGGACCGGGGGGCGGCCGAGGAGGCGCTCCGCCGGGTGCGCGCCATGCTCCACGTCCTCGGCCTCGACCCGCACGACCCGGAGTGGGCCGGGACGGGCGGCGCCGACCCGGCCGTGCTGGACGGGCTCGTCCGGCTCGTGCTGGAGCAGCGGGCCGAGGCCCGCGCCCGCAAGGACTACGCATCGGCCGACCGGATCCGCGATGCGCTCGCCGGGGTCGGCGTGCGCATCGAGGACACGCCCGACGGGCCGCGGTGGAGCGTGAACCGCTGATGGCGACGACCAAGGGATCCGGCGGCAAGGGCCGCCGCAGGCTGGCCGGCCGCGGGCCCACGCCCAAGGCGGAGGACCGCGTCTGGCACAAGGCCCGCAGGGCCAAGCAGGAGCGGCTGGCCCGTGACGCCGCCCGGCCCCGGAGGCGGGCCGGGGCGAGCGGCCCCGGAGTCGGGACCGGTTCCGGACGCGGCGCCGGCCCCGACTGGGTCGTCGGCCGCAATCCCGTGCTCGAGGCGCTGCGGGCCGGGCTGCCGGTGCGCCGCGCCTTCGTGGCCGAGGGCTCCGAGCGCGACGACCGGCTGCGCGAGATCTTCGCGTTCGCCGCCGGGCACTCGCTCACGATGCTCCAGGTGCCGCGCACCGAGCTCGACCGGCTCACCGGCGGGGCCGCCCATCAGGGTGTGGCCGTCCAGCTGCCGGAGTTCGGGTACGCCGACCTGGCGGAGGTCATGGCCGCGGCGCTCGGTCGGGACGACGACCACGGCCTGCTCGTGGCCTGCGACGGCATCACCGACCCGCACAACCTCGGTGCGATCATCCGCTCGGCCGCCGCCTTCGGCGCCGACGCGGTCGTCATCCCCGAGCGTCGCAGCGCCGCGATGACCGCGGCGAGCTGGAAGTCCTCGGCCGGCGCCGCCGCGCGCATCCCGGTCGTCCGGGTGAAGAACCTCAACCGGGCCCTCGAGCAGATGGCCGACGCGGGTTTCGCCGTCGCAGGGCTGGCCGGCGAGGGCGACACCGGCGTGGCCGGCGTGCCGGGCGCGGACGGCCCGCTGGCCCTCGTCGTCGGCTCCGAGGGGCAGGGCCTGTCGCGGCTCGTCCGGGAGCACTGCGACGTGCTCGTGGCGGTGCCGATCAGCAGCGCCGTCGAGAGCCTCAACGCCTCGGTCGCGGCGGCGATCGCGCTGTACGAGGTGAGCCGGTCGCGCGGCTGAGGGAACGCCTCTCGACAAAAGATGCGCAGACACGGGATGCGCATCGGGCAGATGCACGACGTGCGATCCAGTCGTGCGGCGGGGAGCCCCATGTCGCATCGTCTGCACCGGCGGGGCCGTTCCGCCGCCGCGTGCGCCCGGGGCTTGCCGCCTCGTACGTGCGCGTGCGCCCGTCACCGCCCTTCGCCGCCGCCGCGCGCCCTCATGACCGACCCGGCCGGGGCGCTGCGGAACGGCTCGTCGCCGCGCTGCACCTGCTCGGGTCGGGGATGGGCTGAGGCGCGGGCGCCGGGCCCCGGTGCAATACTGGCCCCTCAACGGGGATCGCGGGCCCGCCGCGGCCCCTCAGCGCGGAGAGGACGCACCGTGGACGACGCCACCACAGCCGAGAGCCCCGGGAGGCTGGCCGACAAGGGCGATGCCGGGTACGACAAGGCCCTGAAGAACCGCCATCTGCAGATGATCGCCATCGGCGGGTCGATCGGCACCGGCCTGTTCCTGGGCGCCGGCGGCCGCCTCGCCCAGGGCGGCCCGGGCCTGGCGATCGCCTACGCGATCTGCGGCGTCTTCGCCTTCCTCATGGTCAGGGCGCTCGGCGAGCTGGCCATCCGCCGCCCCTCCTCGGGCGCGTTCGTCTCGTACGCCCGCGAGTTCCTGGGCGAGAGGGGCGCCTACGTCACCGGCTGGTTCTTCTTCCTGGACTGGGCCGTCACCGTCATGGCCGACATCACGGCCGTCGCGCTCTACCTGCACTACTGGTCGCTGTTCCGGCCGGTCCCGCAGTGGGCGCTGGCGCTCGTCGCGCTGGCGATCGTCTTCGTGCTCAACATGCTCAGCGTGCGCATGTTCGGCGAGGCGGAGTTCTGGTTCGCCCTCATCAAGGTCGCGGCGATCGTCGCCTTCATGCTCATCGCCATCTGGGCGATCATCGTCGGCGCCCCGGTCGCCGACACGACCGCCGGCTTCCACAACATCACCGACGGCGGGGGCTTCTTCCCGCTGGGCATCGCCCCGGTCTTCGCGCTGACGCTGGGCGTCATCTTCGCCTTCGGCGGCACCGAGATGGTGGGCGTCGCGGCCGGCGAGGCGGCCGAGGCCAGCAGGGTCCTGCCCAAGGCGATCAACTCGATGATCCTGCGCATCTTCGTCTTCTACGTCGGCTCGGTCATCCTCATGGCCCTCGTGCTGCCCTACACCGCGTACTCGTCCAACGAGTCGCCGTTCGTCACCTTCTTCTCCGGCATCGGCATCCCGCACGCCGGGGACATCATCCAGGTCGTCGTGCTCACCGCGGCCCTGAGCTCGCTCAACGCCGGCCTGTACTCGACCGGCCGCACGCTGCGCTCGATGGCGGTGGCGGGCGAGGCCCCCAGCGTCGCGGCCGGCCTCAACAAGCACCAGGTGCCCGCGGGCGCGATCGCCATCACCTCCGCCCTGGGCCTCGTGGGCGTCGCCCTCAACGCCTTCCTCGCGGAGGACGCCTTCAACATCGTCATGAACCTGGCGGGCATCGGCATCGCCGGGACCTGGGTGGCGATCCTCGTGACCCACCTGGCCTTCCTCAAGAGGGTTGATCAGGGCCTCGAGGAGCGGCCGGCCTACCGGATGCCCGGCGCCCCCTACTCCAACTACGTCGCGATCGCCTTCTTCGCGCTCATCGTCGTCGCCAATGTCAAGGAGCCCGAGGGCCGCTGGACGCTCGCCCTGTTCGGCCTCGTCATCATCATGATGGTGGCAGGCTGGTACCGGGTGCGGGGCCGGATCCGCGGCGACCTCCTCGACCACGTGCTCGACGAGGCGACCACGGGCTCCGACGACGAGCAGTAGCCCGCCCGCGCCACGGCCGACCAGGCTGGACTGCGGGACATGAGGCGGGAGGACCCCATGATGAACGTCCACATCATCTACACCGGCGGAACCATCGGCATGGTGGACTCCCCCCAGGGCCTTGTGCCGGGGGCGGACCTGGCCGGGTGGCTCTCGGGCCTCCTCCCGCCGGGCCGCCCCGCGGCGCCCGGCCTGGAGTCCCTGGCCTCCACCTCGCTGACCGCGCTGGAGCCGCTCATCGACTCCTCGAACGCCACGCCGGAGTCCTGGCAGGCGATCGTCGAGGAGGTGCGCGCGCACGCGGCGGAGCACCCGGCCGAGCCGATCGTCGTCCTCCACGGCACCGACACGATGGCCTACACCTCGGCCGCCCTGTCCTACGCCCTGGTGGGGCTGGAGGCCCCGGTCATCATCACGGGCTCCCAGCTGCCGCTCGGAGCCGAGGGGAGCGACGCCGAGGCGAATGTCCTGGGGGCGCTGCGCGCCGCCATCAGCGGCAGGGTGAGCGGGGTCGCCCTGTTCTTCGGGGGCCTGCTCCTCGCCGGCGGGCGCGCCACGAAGTCCTCCTCCTGGGACTTCGCCGGCTTCGCCTCACCGGTCGCCCCGCCGCTGGCCCGAGCGGGATCCGACGGCGCCTCCTGGGAGTGGGCCCAGGCCGACGGGAGCGCTGGGTCCGAGGCCTCGCCCACCTCCCCCACCGCCCGGGCGACGCCGAGGCCCTATGCCCGGCACGACGTCGTCGTCCTCGATATGGCGCCCGGCATCACCGGGGCGCGGGTGGCGGCGCTGCTCGATCCCCTGCCCGAGGCGGTCATCCTGCGGGCCTTCGGGGTGGGCAATGTGCCCAGCGACGAGCCGGGGCTGACTGAGGCGATCGAGCGGGCGATCGACGGCGGGGCGGCGGTCGTCGTCGCCTCCCAGTGCCACCAGGCCGAGGTGATCCTCGGGCACTACGACACCGGGGACGCGATCGCCCGGGCGGGCGCTGTCGGCACGGCCGACATGACCCTGGAGGCGGCCTACGCCAAAGCGCAGTTCCTCCTGGCGCAGGGCCTGGCCGGCGCCGAGCTCGCCGAGGCGATGGGGCGCCCGATCGCGGGCGAGCTCAGTCCTCGCAGGTGAGGCCCTCGGCGGGCATCGTGCCCTTGAGCAGGTAGTCGTCCACGGCCGTCGTCACGCACTTGCCCGCGCGGCCGTAAGCCGTGTGGCCATTGCCCTTCCAGGTGAGCAGCTGACCGGAATCGAGTTGATCGGCCAGGGACTGGGACCACTGGTACGGCGTCGCCGGGTCCCCCGTGGTGCCGATGACCAGGATCGGATTCGCCCCCGAGGCGTGGATCGCCTTGCGCTCATTGCCGGACGGGTGGCCCCAGGCCTGGCAGGACGCGTCGGAGTACTGCAGGCTGTCACCGAAGGTCGGCGAGGCCTCCTTGATCTCCGCAGCCTCCTTGTCCCATGACGCCGCGTCCCCCTTGGCGGGGAAGTCCGCGCAGTTGATGGCCCCGATGGCCTCATTCCCGTTGCCCTGATAGGTGCCGTCGTTGCCGCGCTGGGCGGAGAGGTCGGCGAAGTAGAGGAGCGTGGAGCCGTCGGGCTTCCCGTCCTGCGTCATCTGTCCCATCGCCTGCGAGAGGGCCACGTTGAGCTGGGGCCAGGCCTCGGACTGGTAGAGGGGCACCATGACCCCGGAGATGGCCAGGGAGCGGGTCAGCGGGCGGTTGTCGTCCGATGTCTTGATCGGGTTGGCCTCCAGGGAGGTGAGGAAGTCCTGGATCTGCTTCATCCCGTCGTCCACCGAGCCGCTCAACGGGCAATCCGAGCCCGACTGGCAGCTCTCCACATAAGCCCGCAGCGCGCTCTCGAAGCCCTTGGCCTGGTCCAGCGCCACCTGACCGCTACTGCTGATCGACGGGTCGATGGCGCCATCGAGGACGAAGCGGCCCACATTGCCGGGGAAAAGATCCGCGTAGGTCGCGCCCAGGTAGGTCCCGTAGGAGTAGCCGAGGTAGGTGAGGGCGGAATTGCCCGTGACGGCTCGCAGGATGTCGAGGTCCTTGGCGGCCGAGACCGTGTCCACGTGGTCGAGCAGAGCCGCCGGTGTCGTGTTGGCCTCGCACTTGGCCTCGCGCTTGGTGGTCTCATCGGCCACGGCCGCCCGCTTCTGATCCCCCGTCGCGTCATCCGGGAGATCGGTGGACTCTGTGCCGGAGCGCTCGGCGTCGAGCTCGGCATCGGTCAGGCAATCGATCGCCGTGGAGTCGCCCACGCCCCGCGGGTCGAAACCGATGACGTCATAGGCGGTGATGAGGTCCTTGGAGAACATGCCCGTAGTGACCTGGGGAAGAATGTCGACGCCGGAGCCTCCGGGGCCGCCAGGATTGATGAACAGCGTGCCGGTGGCCGAGTCAGCCGAGGCCGAGCGCTTCTTCATCGCGATCTGGATCGTCTCTCCGCCTGGGTTGTTGTAGTCCAAGGGCACCGTCACGCGCGCGCAGCTCATCGTCCCGGGCCCCGTGTCGCCACTGCGCTCGGTCATGCCGTCTTCCTTCTTGCAGGGGTACCACTCCACGCTCTGGCTGTAGAAGGACTCCAATCCAGCGGGGACGGAGGCGGACGCGGCGCCGGTCGCCTGAGTGGCGTCGGAGACCGATGAGCTGCCGCAGGATGACAGCGCCGCGGCGGCGGCGAGAGCGGACATGGCGGCCAGGACCTTGATCCGGCGGGGGCGAGAGGAGGCGTTGACGGTGCTCACGGTGTCAGCCTAAGCGCCGACCCCCCACGAGCGCCCTCCTCCCGGAGGGGAGAACGCCCCGGGGATGTCCTTCTGGCCATTGCCCCGCCAAGGTGGGGTGATCGCCCGGGTTGCGGACGCGCCTTGGGGTTGTGGACGTCCCTGAGGGTTGCGGACGCGCCCCCGGGGCACGTCCGCAAACCCGGAGCACGTCGGCAACTGGAGTACCGGGGAAGCCGTCAGCGGCCCGACCGCAGGTAGGCGATGCGCTCCAGGGTGGCTCGCCGCTGGCGCTCGAAGGAGGCGTTGGTCGCGGGCACGTACTGGCCGTTCTCCCGTACCCCGCACCAGCGCTGTCCCCAGGCCCAGATCGTGTCGAGGGAGCGCACGACGTCGAGCTCGGGCGGCAGATCGCCCTGACGGCCGATGAGCGCCATCTGGTGGTTCTTCCCATCGTCGGACACCACGTGCCCCCTGGCGGCGGTCGAGCGGCCGCGGTACTCGAAGACGGCGACCAGCTGGTGGCGCGAGGCCGGCCAGGGGACGGTCTGCGGCCAGATCCCCTTGAGGTGGATTCCCTCCCGGTCGACGACGGTGCGCGCGAGGGCCGTGTCCACGGTGAGCACAGCGATGAAGGCGGTCAGGAGGAACATCCCAACGATGTAGAGGGGACTGCCTCCTTCTTCCTCCTTTGTCACGAGCATGATCACGGCGCAGGCGCCGAAGAACAGGGTGAGGGGCACGCAGAAGAGCAGAGGCATCCTCGACCCCCGGAACTCCAAGCGCGGTTGGTCGAGGAGACGGGGGTCGATGAGGGGCCCGTCGCCTCCCACCGGATGGGGCGACGGCGTCGGGCCACCCGGCACTGGCATGGGGCTCCCGACGCCGTGCGCGGCGCCCGGTACCGGCGCTCCCAGTACCGGCGACCCCGGCGTCGGAGGCGCGCCCGGAACCACTCCGTAGCCAGCCGCCGTCGGGGCGGCGGGCGCCCCGTGAGGAGCGGGGCTGGCGTAGCCGCGGGCCACCGCCCAGGCCCACAGCTCATCGAGTTTCTGGTCGAGGGCGGCGGCCGCGTTGCCGATCCCGCTGGCGGTGGCGCGCAGGGGCAGGATCCTGACCGGGCGGGAGCCGTCGGCGGGCCGGTACTGGGCGACAGCGACCTGGATGGACCCGCGCGCCTGCTGCTCGTTGGCGACGAGCACACCGCGCGACGCCGGCCAGGGCAGATCGTGGGATCGGATGACGTCGCGCACGTGGATGCCGGTGGCGTCGAGCACGACCCTCGGCCGGAGGCACAGCACGGACAGTCCCGCGCAGAGGACGCCCAAGCCCAGGAGCACGAGGAAGCCCGTCATCTCGCCCGTGGTCGCCAGGATGATCGAGGCGACCACCAGGACGAGAGTCGTCGCGACGAGGAGAATCCCCATGACGCGCGCGACGAGGGGCTGATGGCGGACGATGGACTGGGGGCCGAGTGGACTGGCCGGAGTTTCCATGGGATCTCCTCGATCAAGGGAAGGGGCGGGCGCGGGAACTCGCTCGCCGCTCCCCCAATCCTTCCTGGCCGCGGCTCTTTGGGACACGGGGAGGCGTCCGCACGTGGCGGTCGCCGTCGCTGGTCAGACCACGGGTCGGCGATGACCTCTGAGCGGAGGGGGCAGACAGGGCCCGTCCACCTGGCAGGGCCTGTGAGGGCCTGTCTGGATCCTGTCTCGATCCCGTGCCCGCACGTAGCCTGGCCCCATGAGCCGATCCGACGCCGTCGCACCGCCCACCGCTGATCCGCGAGCGCAGATCAAGGAGTTCCTCACCTCCCGCCGCGCCCGGGTGACGCCGGAGATGGTGGGGCTGCCCGTCGTCGGGACGAGCAGGCGCGTGCCCGGCCTGCGCCGGGAGGAGGTCGCCCTGCTCGCCGGCGTGAGCGTCGACTACTACACACGCCTGGAGCGCGGCTCGCTGGCGGGCGCCTCCGCCGAGGTCCTGGAGGCGCTGGCCTCCGCCCTCCTCCTCGACGACGCCGAGCGCGAGCACCTCCTCGACCTGGTCCGCGCGGTCTCCCCCACCGGCAGGCCGCGCCGTCGGCCGCGCGCGGGGCGCCGCTTCGCGATCCGCCCCGGAACCCACTGGATCCTCGAGGCGATGCAGGTCCCGGCGATCGTCCGCGACGCCCTGGGCCGCTGCCAGGCAGCCAACACGATGGCCCGGGCCCTTTACGCGCCGCTCTTCGTCGACCCGATCCCCGAGATCGCCGACGAGGCCCCCTCCCTCACGCGCTTCATGTTCCTCGATCCTCGCGCCCATGACTTCTTCCCCCACTGGGACACGGGGGCGGAGGACTCCGTGGCGATGCTGCGCCTGGCCAGCGGCGCGGACCCCACGGACCCGGCGCTGACGGCGCTGGTCGGCGAGCTGTCCGCCCGCAGCCGCGACTTCGCCCGGCTGTGGGCGCGCCACGACGTGCGCTACATCTGCCGGGGCGCCAAGGTCATCCACCACCCGATGGTCGGGGAGATGACGCTCGCCTACGAGCCGGCGGCGATGGCCTCGAGCCCGGGGCTCACCCTCGTGTCCTACGCGGCCGAGCCCGCCAGCCCGAGCGAGGAGGCCCTGCGCCTGCTCAGCTCCTGGGCAGCGACTGAGCTGGCCGCTCCAGCCGAGCGGGGCAGCGCGCTCAGCGCGCCTGGGGGCGCAGTCGCACCATGAGTGCCTCGACGGCGAGCAGGGGCGCGGCGTTGGAGCGCAGCCTGGCCCGGCACTCCTCGATGGCGGCGATGCGCGCCAGCGACTGCTCGGGTCCGGTGGAGGCGGCTGCGTGGTCGACGGCCTCAACGAGGTCGATATTGACCCGCTCGACGTCGCCGCACATCTGGGTGGTGAGCACGTCGCGGTAGAAGGAGAGCAGGTCGATCATGGCCCGGTCCAGGACGTCGGTGCGGGCGCGCCTGGCACGACGCTTCTGGTCCTCCTCCAATTGACGAACCTGGGCGCGCAGCGCGGGCGGGATCCTGGCGTCCCCCTCCAGACCGAGTGCCCGCAGCAGGGAGGTCCTCTCCTTCGCGTCGCGCTCGGCAGTGGCTTCTTCGGCCTCGGCTTCAGCGGCGTCGACGAGCTCGGCGGCGGCCAGAACGGCGTCGCCGACGCTGCGCAGGGACACGGGGGCGAGCAGAAGCCGGCGCCGCCGCTCCCAGGCGCCGGGATCGGTGGCCAGGTGCCGGGCCAGCCCGATGTGGGACTGGCTGGCCCGGGCGGCCCGGGCGGCGACCTCCGGGTCCGCGCCGTCGCGGCGCACG
>ERZ772953.8-NODE-8-length-45466-cov-3.996653_pt1 | contig 45466 bp, 42 predicted proteins | sample MGYA00580685_ERZ772953 | MGnify/ENA primary metagenome ERZ772953 (study PRJEB29015, sample SAMEA2738080) | human oral metagenome | biome: human oral; feature: human-associated habitat; material: saliva | place: China | collected 2209 ...
TGTGCGACGCGGCGGTCAGGCCGCAGGCGGCGCCGAGCCAGGCCAGTGTGGTGAGGGTCGGCGCCAGCCAGGGCAGGGTCAGGCCGGCGGCGCCGGCGTAGACGGATGCGGCGCCCGCGGCGACCGACGCGACGGCCCAGGCGGCGTAGATGACCTGACGGACCCGTCCGGACAGGACGGACGCGAGGTCGGGAGTGGTGACGGCGGTGGTGGCCATGAGGGGTCCTTTCAGTCGGCGGCCGGGAGGGTGAGGACGTCGCCGCCGCGCAGGCTGTTGCCGTCGCCCCGGCCCGGGTTGACGGCCAGGATGTCGGCGACGGTGGTGCCGTGGGCGGCGGCGATCTGTGCGAGGGTCTCGCCGGCCTGCACGACGACGGTGCCGCCGTCGGGGGCGGTGTCGTCTCCCTCGACGGCGGGGGTCGGGCCGACGATGCTGACCTGGATCTTCGCGGCGGCGACCGCCTGCTTGATCTGGGCGATCTGCTCGTCCGAGATGCCGCAGGACTGGAGGATCCGGGCCACGTTGGCAGGCGCCCAGGCGGCCTCGGTGGCCAGGTCGGTCGTGTCCTCGGACTCGCTGCCGTCGGGGTTGACCTTGCGCAGGCCGCGCCCGGCGATGATGGCTTCGAGTCTTTCGAGCCGCTGGTCGTTGTAGGCGGCGATGGTCGCCAGGTCGACGGTCTTGCCGTCGGGCCGGGTGATCCGGCTGAGCGCCTCGATGCGCTGGTCGAGGTAGGCCAGCACGTCGTTCACGGTCGCCTCGTGACCGTCGGGCCGGCGGATAGTGTCGGTGAGCTGCATGTCGTTTCCCTCTCCGATGCAGGCGAGCCACTGCTCGCGGCTGATGTAGGCCAGGTCGAGGTCGAGGTCTCCGTCCCAGCCGGGCAGGCGGCCGGTGGCCGAGTACTGCCGGATGTCGCACTGGTAGGAGCCCTCGTTCCAGGGGTGGTCCTGGTATCCGGTCTGGGTCATGTCGGCGTACTGGGCGACCCACGCGCCGCAGTCGCGGTCGGCGCAGGTCTGCCACGGGAACGCGGCGGAGGAGGCGTAGACGACCGGGGGGCGGCCGGTGCGCTCACGGACCCGGTCGATGACCGCGCCGAGGTAGCCGAGATCACCCCAGCGGCTGTTGCTGCCGGGCTCCCAGTCCAGGCAGACGAGGACGCGGCCGACCCATCCGGAGATCTGGTCGACGAAGTGGTCGGCCTCGCCCTGGGCCCCGGAGCCGTCGATGTAGTGGTAGACACCGACGAGCTTGCCGGCGGCGAGGGCCTGCTCGACGGCGCGGCCGCAGTCAGGGTTCACATAGCCGGTCCCCTGGGTGGCCTTCACGATGACGAAGTCGCACGGCACGCTGGCCAGGTCGATGCCGGCCTGGTAACTAGAGATGTCGATGCCCTGCATCGGGCCGTCCTTCCCCTCCCCGTCAGGGGAGCTTCGGTGTCGGATAGCCGGGCGGGGTCGGGTTGGTGCGGCGGGCGTCCCACGTCGCGCGCAGCTCGTCCCAGCCGTCCTGCCACTCGCGGTCCCGCTCCGCGGAGCGCCTGGCCAGCCGGTCGCGGTCGGCGCGCAGGTTGGCGACCTCGATGCGCAGCTCGGCGACCTGGGCGCGCAGGGCGTCGGCCTCGACGCGCTGGTCGGAGGCCTCGGTCTCGAGCTGCTCGACGCGGGCGGCGAGGGCTTCGTACGGTGCGATCATCAGCTCGCGCTGCTTAGACCTGCCGGCCTTCTCGGCGGCGGCGGCGGCGCCGTGCGAGGAGATGCGGCCGGCGACGAGGCCGAGGCCGCCGGTGATGAGCGAGACGAGCACGGCGTCGGTGATCCACGGGGGCATCAGGCGCCGCCCTCCCACCGCGTGTCGGCGTCGACGCGGGCCCAGGCGCGGCCGAGGCCGGCGGGCTCGCAGGAGCCGCAGATGCGGGCGGTGAGCCGGTGCCACGGGCCGGGCGGGTACCAGCCGTTGAGCAGCCGGAAGATCGCCTCGGCGCCCTCCTCGGCCTTGCGGCGTCCGGTGTGCCAGCAGATGACCGTGACATGCCTGCCGGCCTCGGTGGCGTAGGTGGAGACCTGGAGGCATGGCAGCCAGTCGGCGAGCCGCTCGTCTGAGGAGATGGTGTGCAGCGGCGCGAGCCGGGCCTGCACGAGGGCTGTCAGGTCGTCGGTGGTCTGGGCGTCTACCATGCTTGCCTCCTGATGAGGAGCCCGACGATTCCGGCCTTGCCCTTGTGGAGGGCGCCGTTCTGCACGTGGATTCGTATCTTGCACTGGTCGGGGTCTGCGGAGATGACCTTGAGCATCGTGTCGGCCGAGTCGTCCCAGTCGTAGACGGTGCACAGGGGGAACCATTTGCAGCCGGGCCGGACTGGGAGGCCTGAGAAGGTGAAGGTCATGTTGGCGCCGGCCTGCAGGTCTGCGCCGACGAGCGTCGAGAAGCATGTGCGGATCGCCGAGCCGTCGCCGATGATGCCGTCGAGGACGAGCGAGCCGGACGCGTTGACCCACAGCTGCGCCGCCTGTCCGTCGGCGGCGTCGGATGTCATGTGGATTCCGGTGGAGTCGAGGCGGAGGTGGCGCTCGTGCCCGGCCGGCTGGTCGGCGAGGTCGCTGATGATGGTGTTCTGGGCGCGGTCGTTCTGCACGATGGCGCGGCGCTGCTCGCCCCCGCCGTTGTCCGTCTGCCCGCGCCACTGCTCGATCACAGTCGTCCCGGCGCTGGTGGTCGACGGGTCGTACATCATCATTCTCGACACGCCCCACGACGTGCCGGCGGGGTGCTGGTCGGATGCGAGGGCGCGGCCGGGGCAGATGATGTCGATGGACGGGTCTTGGTATATCCAGTGCCTGTTCAGTCTGATGCTCGTGTCCTCCGCGTGCAGGACCGCGGACGGGCGGGTGGCGGCGCCCTCGGTGAGGGCGTAGTCGCCGGCTGTCAGGTAGAGACTCGCGTAGGTGTCGCGGAGGCCGGGGTGCGCCGTGCCGGAGTCGCCGGTGCGCTTCGACGTCAGGCTGGCGGCGCGGGCGTCGAGTATCACGTAGTTCTCGTAGCCCTCGACGTCGCCGACCACGCCGCCGATGTTGAACTGCGTCGACCCATTCGACAGGACCGTGTACCGCTCGGCCGACGGCACCTTGTCGGGCAGCCAGCCGGCCGTGTCCGACACGGCGACAAATCTCAAGTGCGGCGCCTGGAGGGCGCTGCCCTCGGTGACGGCCGACCAATCTTTCAGCCAGGCGCGGCCGATGTAGCTGGTGCCCCAGCTGTCGCCCTCGTGGGTCCAGCGCTTGTGGATGAGATCTGCGAGGACGGCGTCGCCGTCGATGATGTTGTTCTGCCCGTCGAGGCGGAGCGTCTGCCGCCCTTCGGCGTTGAATGCGGAGAACCCTGCGCCGTTGAACCCCACCTTCGGGTTGGTGAGCGACGTCCAGAATTCGTCGGAGCGGATGATTGCGGAGGCGATGGTGGATGCGGTGATGAGGCCGGAGTTCTGGACGGCGACGACCTGCCCCGCCGGCAGGGGGCGGCTCTCCCACGCGCCGGAGGCGATGGTCCATGTCGCGACCGGCGTCAGGTCGGCGTCGGATGCCACCTGGGTCCACCATGCGCCGTCCGGGTAGCCGGCCGGCGTGGTGGGCGGCTGGGTGGAGACGGTGTTCCATCTGCCCTGGGTGGAGACCCCGGCGGCCAGGTTGGCGACCTGCCCGGCGATGGTGTCGACCTGCTGCTGGGTCTGGCGGACGGAGCCGGCCGGGCTCGTCGTGGTGTGGATCTCGTTCGCGTCGACGGCGGCGGACTGCGCCTGCTGCCATGTGATGTCAGCGCCGGGCGGCACGGCCGACTGGCCGGCCGGTGCGGTCGATGCGGCGGCTGCGTCGCGGCGGGCGGCGGCTGCGGCGGCGGCGACCTGGCGGATGGACGGGTCGAGGTCGCGGCGTCGCATCAGTCCTCCTGCATCTTGACAGTGACGGCCTCGGTCGCCATGTCGTAGTCGGCCGCGATCGTCGTGGCGAGCACCTCGCGGCCGGCCGGCGGGGCGGGCCTGTCCGGGCCGTCCTCGAGGCGCGCGTACGAGCGGGTCGGGGGGACGACGAGGGTGACACGGTCCCCGACGCGCCAGTCGGTGACGGGCCGAGTGCCGGGCGCGCAGGCGTCGGCGGTGACCTGCCACTGCACTGCCGGGCGGGCTGCTGCGGCGAGGTCTGCGTCGATATGGTCGAGGAGGGTGCCGTGCTGGGTGACTGACTGGTACGACTTGGTCTGCTCCATGAGCGGGAGGCCGGCTGCGTGAGCCGCGGTGTTCTGGCGGACGTCCATGAGGATGTCGGCGTCCTCGCCGGCTCCGGTGGCCCATGAGCGCGTGTACATTTTCGACGCGTCGGTGGTGACCTTGGCGTCGACGATGTTGCCGGCTGGCCGGGTGGCGTCCCAGACGCGCTGGACGGCCTGCGGGATCTGCGGCTGCCCCTCGACGCCGTGGTGCACCTCGACGGTGACGTAGTCGGGCCGCATGCCGTCCGCCGGCGCGACGAACGCCGGCCTGAGGGCGACGTCAGGGCCGCCCTGGCACCCCGAGAGGTCGTCGATGAGCTTGCCGGCGCTGTTGTTGGACAGGTTTGATGCGGTGTAGGTGCGGCGGTGGCCGTCGTCGTCCGGCATGCCCTCCTGTGAGAGCTCGGGCCGGTAGGAGATGGGCAGTCTCCCGGCGGTGCGGGCTGTCGCGGTGCGGATGATGCGGTCGACGATGGAGCCGAGGCTCATGCGCGTCCACGTGACCTGCTCGTGCTGGAGGTCCCACGTTCCCGACGTTCCATCCCAGTCGCGCCATCCTGTGATGATGCGGCGGTCGAGGAGGGCGCGCAGGCCTTGGCCGGCGATGGTGGCCGGCATGCCGGCCTCGCCATGCGGGCCCATGTTTGCGGACGGCATCGCCGTGACGGGCCCGTACATGACGGGCATCCATCCGGCGCCGTCCGCCGCGTCGTGGCAGATGAGTGCTGAGGCGGCCCACGGGTACCACCAGCGCCGGGCGACGGTGTCGAGCCAGTCGCCCGGGCAGACGATGGCCCACGAGCCGGCTGCGCCGAGCTCGTCGGTGGCCTTGGAGCCGCCGAGGAGCGGCACCTGCGGGCCGATCCGGCCGGTGGTGGTCTCGCACAGCCAGGCGGCCCAGCTCATTCGACGGGCCCCGTATCCTGGACGCGGTAGTAGCCGACCTGGTACCCGTCGGCGCCGCCGAAGTGGTAGATCTCGGTGTCCTGCTGCTGCCACTGGCGGTGCCTGTCGATGCGGACCGTGTGCCGGCCGGCGTGCACCCAGCGGAACAGGAGCGTGTGCTGGCGGAGCACCCAGCGGCGGTCGACTGGCAGCTCGAACCTGACCGGGGCGCCGCCGTCGAGGCTGACGGACCAGAGGATGGAGGCCGGGTTGACCTCCGCCTTCGTGTCGGTGTGCAGCTCCTGGCAGATCTCGACCGCGATGCCGCGGTCCTGCGGCAGGGCGAAGCTCATCGTCGTCGACCAGTCCCCGGCGATCTTCGTGCCGGGCGAGGCGTTCTCCTGCCAGTAGGCGAGCTCGCCCAACCTGGCGCCGTACGGCATGGCGTAGCGGCGGTCGTATGCGCTCGTCGTCGCGGTCGTCGCCGTGCATCCGGCCGGGACGGTGCGCCTGTCGAGGATGACGGTGCCCGCCGGCGCGGCGTCGCGCCACACGTGCACGGCCCCGTCGGCGTCGACGCCGATCGTGTCGGTAGCCGTCCCGGCGGCGGGCGGGCTTGTGAGCGACGTGTCCGTGTCCCCCCAGGCCGTGTAGACGGCGCCCGAGCCGGTCGACAGGACGCCCACGCCGGCGGAGACATGGTAGGCGAGGGTCGCAGTGCCGGAGACGGCCCCGCCGGCCAGGATGGGCGACGAGGCCGAGTTGACGTACAAGGCCGCGATGACCTGCTGGGCGGTCTGCGGTGTCGTCCTCTGTCCGGCCGAGTCGGCGGCCGCCCCGAGCTGCGCCATGGTGCCCCTCCTGCTGTCAGATGTAGGTGTCGTAGATGGTGATGTCGCAGCGGCAGGTCGTGCCCTGCTGGAGGCTCTCGACGACCGGCTGGACCTGCCCGCCCGGCGGTACTGACCACCAGCCGCGGCCGGTGACGAGTTGCGTCCTGTCCCCGCCCTGCGACGCGGAGCCGGCGGCGAAGTCGAGCCGCACCGGCGCCTGCTCGGTGACGGCGCCCCGGTAGACGACCCAGTGGCCGAGGCCGTCGCCGAGGCGGAACCCGGAGGCCGCATTCCCCGACACGACGGCCACGGGCCACGCCTCCGCCTTCCCGGCGTTGGCGAGGGCGCCCGTGCCGCCAGGCCCGTCGACGCCCCAGTCGAGAAGCCCCGCCGGGTCGAAGAGCGGCCAGACCAGGCCGTAGTCGGCTCCGGGGGTCGTCACCTGGACGGTCCGCTCGGACCCGTAGAAGTGCGGGTCCTCCGCGTACAGGGGCAGCTCCCACTCGACGCGCGCCCGGTCGTCCTCGACGACCGGGGTGACCTTCGGGTCGCCGTCGAGGCGGCATGTGCACCAGCGCACGCCGACGCCGGTGGTGCGGCGGACGTCGACTGCGCGGGCGCCGTCGCCGATGGCCGTCAGTGTGTCGGCGAAGTCGACGGCGGCGGCCTGGCCGGGGCCGAACCAGACTCCTCCGATGGTGAGCTCCCTGCCGGGCCGGCGGGCCCCGGACTGGACGGTCCCGGCGCCGAGGCGGCTGGTCTTCGTGGAGTCGACGCCGAGGCCGCCGTCGAGGCCGGCCGAGGAGGTCCACAGGTTGAACTGGTCGGCGGACGTCTCAGGGTTCCTCGTGGCCGTCAGGCGGTTCGGGCCGTCGGTGATGGTGATGATGTCCGTGGGGCTCATGAGAATGCTCCGGCCATCTCGTGCCTCCAGTCCTCCATGTCTCGGCGGACGGAGCGGCCGTCGTCGTAGTAGGTGGGGCTGAACACGTATGTCGCGCCGGCCGTGGCCGTGCTGAGCCGGTCGTTCGGGATCACCTGCTCGCCGCCGTGGAAGCGGATGAGCTCGGGGCCGTTCTCGCCGACCCAGGCGAGGCCCCGGCGGGCGCTGTCGGTGCCGCGCGCGTAGCCGACGTAGCCGCCGCCCCGGGCCATGCTCACGATGCCGGGGATGTTCATCGGGCCGCCGTAGCGGGCGTTGACGTAGTTCCACCAGGCGAGCAGCTGGTCGACCGGGCCCAGCCAGTCGTTGAAGCCCGGCCACTTGTACGCCTCGAACGTCGGCCTGATGAACTGCATCAGCCCGGCGCTGGGGTGGCCGGCGGCCGCATTGGAGTCCCAGTTGTTCATGATCGTCGGGTTGAAGCCCGACTCCATCTCGGCCACCTTCGCGGCGATCGCCTTGTACGGCGCCATCAGCGGGTTGACCGCGACCGCGGCCAGCCACCAGGCGTCGAACGCGGCGCTGCCGGAGGCGGCGCCCAGCCACCCGCTGATGTGCTCCTTCAGCCAGTTCCCGATGTCGGCGGCGATCTGGCGGGGGACGCCGGCGACGACCTCCCCGAACGGGGACGATGCGAACCCGGCCAGCAGGTCGTTGACCTTGCGTTTCAGGTAGCCGATCGGGTCCTTGAGGAGCTCGCCCAGGATATGGGCGATGTCGCCGAGCGGGTCGCCGGCCTTCTTGGTGCCGAGGTTGTGGCCGCCGATGGCGTTCTTCGGGTTGAAGGCGCCGTCCTCGTACATGCGCACGCCGAGGGCCCGTCCGGTCTGCCGCCAGATGTCCAGGCTCCGCGCCCGCTTGGCGGGGTCCAGCGGGATGTAGGCCTCGGGGCCGGCCTCGGCCCAGAGGATCGGGGCGTCGGCGATGCGGGCTTCTCTGGCGTCGTAGGAGCCGGAGGCGAAGTCGACGTGCGGCACGGTGGCGGTGGCGGCGCCGAACTTGGACGCGACGGTGTTGTAGGTCTCCACCACGCCGGCCGCGACCGTGTTCACCACGAACCGGACGGGCTTCGCGGCGAGCTCTTTCAGGGCGTCCCAGGCGGCCCCCACGCCGTCCTTCATCACGTTGAAGGCGCCGACGATGTTGTCCTTCACCGACGTGAACCGGGGCACGACAGTGCCGGTGAACCAGTCCACGACCGGCTGCACGATGTTGTCACGCACCCAACCCCAGGCGGCCCCCACGCCGTCCTTCATCACGTTGAAGGCGTTGACGACGCCGTCCTTGAATCCGATGATGCGCGGGACCACGGTGCCGGTGAACCAGTCCACCACCGGGCTGATGATGTTGTCCCGGATGAAGTTCCAGACGGCCCCCACGCCGTCGCGGAGCATGTTGAACTCCCAGACGGCCGCGTCCTTGAACGCGATGATACGGGGCCAGACGCTCGTCATGAACCAGTCGACGACCGGGCCGATGATGTTGTCCCGGATCCACCCCCAGGCCGCGCCGATCGCGTCCCGGAGGGCGTTGAAGCCGTCCCCGACCCAGCCCGCGAAGGTCTGGATGGCCGGCCAGGCGGTGCCGGTGAACCAGCCGACGACCGCCTCGATCGCGCCCCTGATGCCGTTCCAGACCGGCTCGAACACCGAGTGCCAGAGCCATTCGAGGACGGGTGCGATGAGGTTCTGCCACACCCACACGAGCCCGTCGATCTCGAGCTTGATGGCGGTCACGACGACCGCGACCGCGACCTTGATGCCCTCCCAGACCGGCTCGAACACGTTGTGCCACAGCCACTCGACGCCGGCCTTGATACCGTCCCAGACGGCCTGGAAGGCCGGCACGAGGGTGCCGGTGAACCAGTCCGCGACCGCCTGCACGGCCGTCTTGATGCCGTTCCAGGCGCCCTGCACGACGTTCCTGAACGTCTCGGAGTGCTGGTAGGCGTAGATGAGCCCGGCGACCAGGGCGGCGATCGCGGCGACGACCAGGCCGATCGGGTTCGCGGCGAGGGCACTCATGACGCCCTTGATGGCGACGCCGAGTTTCTGGGCGACCCCGACGGCCTTGCCGGCCGCCCCGGAGACCTTCACGATCGACCCGGCGACCTTCCCAATCGGCCCGGAGACCGCGCTGAGGCGCCCGGCGAGCGTGAGGAAACCGGAGAGGCCGTGCACGGTCGCGGAGGCGGTGCGCAGCGTGGAGATGAGCTTCCCGGCGACACTGATCACGGGCTTGATGCGCTGCGCGATCCCGATGGCCTTGATCGCGCCGAACCCGGTGAGCAGCGTCGCCAGGAACGCGGAGACGATGCCCTGGTGGCTGGACATCCAGTCGCCCACCGCGGCGAGCGCGGCCGCGAGACCGTTGATGAGGGTGATGGCGGCGGGCATGGCGGCGACGAGGGCGCCGGCCAGCGCTTGCACGAACGGCGCGATCGCGTCACCGACCGCGCCCAGGACCTGCCCGAACGCGGAAAACAGGTCCAGCACGGCGGGCATCGCCGAGGCGAGGCTGCTGCCGACAGCCAGGGCGAGCTGCCCGAGAGCATCACGCAGCGGCTGGGACTGGGCGAGCATCGACCCGAACAGGCCGATCACGACGCCGACCGGCCCGGTGAGGCCCGTGAACAGGCCACCGACGACGGGGAGGTTGGAGAGCAGGCCGCCCAGCGGGCCGGCCAGCGCCCCGAGGGCGGGGGCGAGGCCGGCGATCGTCTGGCCGAGCCCGCCGAGATCGACCTGCCCGAGCCCCTGCAGGCGGCCGTGCAGGGACTCCAGGAGCCCGCCGGCGCGCTCGGCCGCCCGGCCGAGACGGTCGGCGAGGGCGTCGATGAGGGGTTGCGCGGCCGCCGTGGCATCGTCGATGACCGGGATGAGCCCGTTGAACGTCACGCGCAGGGCGTCCAGGGCGGGGGTGGCGGCGGCGGCGCCGAGACGCGACAGGGCCGCCCTGACGTTGGAGAGGGCGCCGGTGAACGTGCCGCCGGCGGCCTGGGCGGCGCCGCCGAGGCCGGCCTGCATGGCGTCGGCGAACGTCTCGAAGTCGATCTGGCCCCGCGAGACCATGTCGGAGACGTCCTGCGTCGTCACGCCCAGCTGCTTGCTGAGGAATTGCAGGACCGGCACGCCCGCGGACGTCAGCTGGAGCAGGTCGTCGCCCTGCAGTTTCCCGCGGGCCGCGACCGAACTGAAGATGGCGCCGACCTCGGACATGGACCGGCCGCTGATCTGGGCCGTGTCCGCGACCGTGGACAGCACGGTCCGCATCTGCTCGCCGGACTGCACACCGGAAGCGGACATCGTGGCCGCGACCGTCGCGGCGTCACCCAGCCCGAACGCCGTCCCCTTCACCGAGGCGAGGGCGTCGGACATGATCGCCGACACGTCGGCAGAGTCGTGACCGAGCCCGACGAGCTTCGCCTGGGCGCCCTCGATGGCGAGGGCCCGCTGGATGCCGCCCTTGGCGGCGATTCCGGCCGCGGCGGCGGCGACGGCGCCGAGGGCGGCGGTGCCGGCCTTCGCGACCGTGCCGAAGGCCTGCCCGACGGTCGACAGGTTGAAGGCGTCGGAGAAGGACTTGGAGGCCCGCCCGCCGACATCGCGGGTCTTCCCGAGGATCTGCTTGGAGAGGGACTGGCCGAAGCCTTCGGCGTTCGGGACGATGGTGACGTAGCCGGTTCCGACTTCGGTTCCGTTCTTGTAGGCCATGGTCACCCCCGGGTCTCGATTCAGTTGTTGCCGGCGGCTGCTTTGGCGGCCTGGATCCGGCGGAACCTCTCGGCTTTCGCCGTGGCGTCGATGAGGCCGCCGGGCCGGTAGTCGTCGCCGGGCCTGGGCAGCGGGGGCGGCGGCTTCTGGGAGAGCAGGTGCCGCACGTCGTCGCGCAGGTCGGTGACGGCCTGGACCTCGCGGGACCAGATCTGGTCGTCCGGGCCGACCCTCCACACGGCCGCCTCGGGCGGCAGGTGCTCGGCCAGCACGGCGGCCTTCCGCACGGTCAGGCTGCCGTCCCACAGGCCCTCGAGCGGGTGCTGCGGGTAGTAGCGGGCGAAGTCGGCCTCGAGGGCCTCGCCGCGCTCGGCCAGGAGCGAGGCGAGGAGCATCAGTTTCCCGGGGATGCCTCCATGATGGCCCGGAACAGGCCGCCGACGGCCTCGGCGCTGCACGTGCCGTGGGCGGCCTTCTGGTCCGCCTTGAACTGGGCGTACTGCTCGTCGCCGAGCATCATGGTGAGAGCCCGCAGCACGGCGATGGACTGGGCGAGGCCGTCGCCGTCGGCGTCCTCGATCCGGCCGAAGGCTTCGATGAGCTCGATGTCGTTGAGCCGGTCGTAGCCGATGGTGTAGTCGTGGCCGTCGTAGGTGACGGCCAGGTCGGCCTGCTCGATGTCGGTCTTGACGCTGGCGGGGCGGTGGTCCTGGGGGCGTTTCGCGCCGGCAGGGATCTGCGTCTTCGCCTTGGTGGCCTTGGTGGTCTTGGCTGCTGCCATGCTGGGTTCTCCTCGCTCGGAATGGGTCTGGGTGTGGCTGGGCCCCGCGGCGCCCACGCGCTGGGGCGGGCCGCGGGGCCCAGGGATCGGAGGGGTCAGGCCTGCTTGAAAGCGGCCTGGTTGCCGGAGAAGTACAGGTACACGAGGCCCTCGAGCGCCTCCACCGTGAACTCGTAGAGGGCCACGTCGGAGCGCTTGTTGCTGATGGTCGCCATGTCGGTGACGACACCGTTCGGCACCACGTAGCGCTTGCGGTGGCCGGCGTTCGTGATCGAGTTCATGTCGAGCACGTACGCGTGCGGGTCCATCGTCGGGCCGGGCACGATCCCGCCGTAGGAGGCCGGCGCGCCGCCGGCCGCGGCGACCTCGGTCGGCTTCCAGCCCGGGTAACGCAGCCCGACGGTGAGGGCGGTCTCCTCGAGGCACTGCACCTTGAACGTGCGGGACACGCTGGACGGGATCTTGATGACGATCCGGCCGCCCTGGTGGCCCTTGACGTCGGTGGTGTCGACATCATCGTCCCAGTCGACGCCGTCCTCGGAGAGCCAGCCGAGGTCCTTGAACGGCGCGGCGAGGTCGGCCATGCCGACCGGCAGCTCGGTGCCGAACGGGGCGACGGCGACCATGTCCAGGTCGCCGCCGTAGATCTCGGCGTTCTGGTTGTTCAGGTTGTTGATGCTCACTTCGAACCCCCTTCTTTCTCGTCCTTCGCGGCGCCGGCCCTGGGGGCCGGCTCTTCAACGGCCTTGGCGAGGCCGTTGCGGATGAGCCAGCGGGCGTGGGCGGCGTTGGAGTCGTCGACGGCCTCGCCGACCTTGACCGGCTTGCCGTCGACCTGCTGGTCGGGTGCCAGCATGCGGATCCTCATTGCTGCGTTCCTTTCATGATGATGCCGATGACGAGCTGCTCGAGCTCGACGGACGGGTCCGCCGGGTCCGGCATGGTGATGGGCCCGGACTCGCGGCGGGCGTGCAGGTCCGCGCGCGCCCAGGCGAGGAGCTGGACCGCCGCCGCCATCCGCTGCTGGCGGCCCTGCTCGTGCCAGATCTGGACGCGGATGTCGTGCTCGGCGCTGCCGGAGCGGGCCAGCTCGGTCATGCCCACCTGGTCGACGCGCAGGAACCTCGGGGGCCGGTCGCGGTCGGGGATGGTGGCGCCGTACCGGAAGCCGGCGAGGGCGGGTGCTGCGGCGATGGCCCGGGGCAGCCAGTCGAGGACGACCGGGACAGGGTCGGCCGGCATGACGAGGGGCGGGGCGGCGCTCATCGCCCGGCCGCCGATCTGAGAGCCTTGTCGAGGGCTCCGTCGGCGGTCTCGGCGCGGAGGCCGCCCCAGCGGGTCACGTAGCCGCGGGGGCGGCGGATGCCGGCGATGTTGCTGCTGGCGTGCTTGGCCTGCCGGGAGTTGAGCTGGGGGAGGAGGGCGCGGTAGACCATGCCGGTCTTGTCCGCGATGACCTGCTCGGTGCCGGGTGCTCGCAGGGCGAGCTGGCGGATGCCTTTCTTGTTGGGCTTGAACTCGAAGCCCGCGGTTCCAAGGTCCATGCTGGTTCACCCGTCTGTCTTGGTGATGGTGAAGGTGATGTGGTCCAGGCCCCGGCCGGTCGGGTCGTGCCAGGGCATGATGTCGCCGCTGATACGCCAGTCCGCGCCGGCCCAGCGGACCCGGTTCCGGGTCGTGACCGGCGCCCCGTAGGGCGCCCAGACCTGGAGCTGCTGGGTGATGGCCTGCCTGCCGTCCAGCAGCTCGATGGTGGTCTGCGGCTGCACCGAGCAGCCCTCGACCGTCGCCACAACGGCAGGATTCGTCCAGTCCTGGTGGGCCTGCCCGTAGCTGGTGTAATCGCCGGCGGCGAGGACCTGGATGGTCTCGACGGCGATCTCCGGGGGCAGCATGTCAGGGCTCCCACAGCGGGTCGCCGCCGGTCAGGTCGGCGCCGCACGAGCAGGCGCCGCGGCCGAACATGACATCGCACCAGGGCCGGTGCCCCGACGGCATGGCCCGGTACAGGCCGCTGTCGATGGTGTAGGCGCCCCGGCCGCCGCCGGAGAGGCGGGCGCACAGCGCCTGGAGCTGGCGAATCTCCGAGTCCCACAGGATGCGGCCGGGGTGGCTGGTGTCGCCGGGGCCGACCGAGACCTGCCCGATGGTGACCTGCTTGCCGTCGTCGTTGTCGCGCTTCCAACGGCGGATGATCGCGCTGCGCAGGATGGACAGGACGAACGCCTGCTGGTCGGCGTCGAGGGTGGCGGTGGCGAGGCATGGGGCGACGTGGATGGCCTGTGCTTCGGCGTCGGCGATGAGGGCGCCGGCCATCTGGTCGGGGATGGTGGCCCATGGCGCCAGGTCGTCGGGCTGGACGAAGCGTCCCATGCCGCCCCCTTCTCGCTGAGGTGTTACTTCTTGGCCCGGACCGGCTTCTTGCGGGCCTCGGCGGCCTCAGGCTCGGGCTCCGGGGTTTCCTGCTCGAGCTGGTCGGAGCCGGCCTCAGGCTCGGGCTCCGGGGTGTCGAGCGGGCGCCACTCGCCGCCCAGATCGGCGACGAGGCTGTCCGGCACGTTCACGATCGAGCCCATCTTGGGATGTACCAGTCTGGGCATGGCTCAGGCCTTGTCGACGATGGCGGCGAACTTGGCGGGGAACACGTACCAGCCGTAGACGATCTCCAGGCGGAGGGCGATCTGGTTCTTGCGGCGCAGGTCGCCCTGGCCGTCCGGGTCGCCGAAGCGGATGATCTCGACGGGGAAGTTCCTCTGGATGCCCCAGCGGATGCCGTTCATGAAGTCCCCGACGAGGGCGCGGACCTTCGTGTCGGCCGCCTCGGGGACGCCGGACACCGTGTTGCCCTGGGCGGCGGTGATGCCCAGGAAGCTCGTGATGTCCGTCCCGAATCCCAGGTCCGGGTAGCGGGGGCTGCCGGACGGGTCGCCGTTCGCCAGCTTGGTCTGGAGGTTGGCCAGGGCCCAGGCGAACTTCGGGTCGATGGCCATGCCGGTGACCTGGGCCGGGTTGGCGGAGTCGTTGACGACCAGGCCGACGGCGGACCGGACGTCGGCGTCGGCGTCGGCGGTGGCGATCTCGACCTTCTTGGTGGTGGCCGTTATGTAGTTGTCCCAGCCGGTGATGACACTGCCGGTGAGCGGGTTGATCCGGTGGATCAGGCCGAGGTCGAGGGCGCGCGACAGGGCGACGCTGCCGGCCTCGGAGAGGGTCTGGAGGGCACCCAGCTGGTAGTCCTCGTCAGCCCACTGGACCTCCTCGTTGAACCGCATGGTCACCTGCGCCTTGTGGGGCTTGGCGGTGACCGAGGTGAAGCCGCCGCTGGTGTTGCCCTTGTCGGAGCCCTCCTCGACGAACTCGGCCTTGGGGAAGTCGTTGAACACGATGTAGTCGGTCTCCCCGAACTTCTGGGGTTCCTGGCCGGACAGCTTCGCGATCAGCGAGGTGGTGCGGGTCTGGGTGATCATGCCGTCCGCGATGTTGCGGGGCATGAGGACCTTGGCGTTGGTGGTGCCGAAAACAGCCATGTCGGGTTACTCCTTCTCTAGAAGCCGTTTCATGAAGTCGAGCTCGGCGGACGCCGGGCCCTCCGGTGGCGGGGCGGCCGCGCTGACGAGCCGCGGGGCCTTCGGGGTCTGCGGGGCGAGGAGCGCCAGGAGCTGGTCGGCGCTGGCCTCGAGCTCGGCCCGGCTGGTGCCGGCGAGGAACTCGGCAGCGCCCGCGGGGAGTTTCTTGGCGGCGGCGACCTCACCGGCCAGGGCCCGGGTCTTGAGGGCGGTGTTCTCGGCCAGGGCGGCCTCGAGCTTCTCCTGGGCCTTCTGGAGCTCGGTCTTGCCGGCCTGCTCGGCCTCGTCGAGGCGGGCGGCCTTGGCCTTCAGGTCGTCGTAGTCGGCGTACCTGGCCCGCTCGGCGGCGAGCCGGGCCTCGATGATCTCGTCGAGCTCGGCCTGGGTGGCGGGCGGCTCGTAGCCGGCCTTGCCGCCCCCGGCGGGCTCGGCTGCGTCATTCTCGGGCATGCTTGGCCTTCCTCTAGTCGATGCGAATGAGTTAGTCTTGAGACAGATGGGGGAGGACGCCTCGACACCGTCGGGGAAGGTCTCCCCCATCGTTCTGCTATCTGAGGGCGATCCGGTCGATCCGGGCCCCGTCACCGGACATGACGTACAGCTCCCGGATCATGTATCCCGACCGGTCGAGGTTGTAGCAACCCAGTTCCCTGGCCAGCTTCTCGGTGAGTTCAGCTTCTCCGATGTCGATGAGGAAGATGTCCTTGACGACACCCTTCTCCTGAGCCTTCCTGACCGCTTGGTGGATGCTGTTCCTGATCGTCTCGTATCGCGCCTTGGTGCTTTTCATCTCCGTCACCCGGTTGTCACGGGTGAGCCACACGAAGTCGTTCCTTGGGACCGATAGGGAGCGCTTGATCGGTTCGACATCCTCCCCGAGCCGCAGCAGCCGCTCGTAGGCCTCCACCTCATGGGACTCGATGGTGTCGCCCTTGAAGTCGAGCGGTAGGGCGTCCTGCCGGTCCTTCCAGTAGCGCTTCCACGCCGCCTTGTCCTTTTCCGGGTCCGGCGGGCCACCCATCGGCTGGAAAGGCCCGGCACCCCGCCTGGGCGGCTTACCGCCGCCTCCTGCTCCGGCGCCGCCTGCTACCTGGGTGGCCGGTGGAGGGGAGTCGTGGAAGCCGCCGCCGGCGCGCATGTGCCGCAGCACGTTCTGCACGGTGCGGGGCTCACCCGCCTGGTCGCAGGCCTCCAACGCCAGGTCGTAGGCGTCCCGCGCCTCGTCGTAGCCGGGCATCGTCGGCATGTCCCCCACGACCTCGGCCGCCGTGCAGCCGCAGTTGTCGTGGTACAGCTCCCCGATGCTCCGGCTGCGGCGGGCGTTGCCGGTGTAGACCAGCCCCACCTTCGTCCGGTGCGACCGGCCGGCCACGTACTGGGCCGACTCCGCGCTCCGGTAGTCCTCCCTGGTCGCCAGCATCGCGCAGAACGCGCACGGGTGGGCGCCGGTGACCCTGCGCCAGCGGCGGCCCGCGGCGGCGGACGACCACTCGATGGTGCGCCGGCCGGCGTCCAGCACGTGCCGGTTCGCCGTGACCGCCTGTGCCTCCACGATCCGCCGGAACGCGGCGTCGAAGACCGCCTGGCTGCGATCCAGCCGGCCCAGGTCGCGCATCAGGCCGACCGCGCGGCCTGTCGCCGGCCCCGGATCGAAGCCGTCCAGCACCGGCACCCCAGGATCTGCGCCTTGCGCCTCACGGAGACTGGTGACGAACCTGCCGGCCAGGCCGGCGGCCCGCTCGTGCCCCCACTGCTCGACCATCAGCCACTGCCCGACCAGCCCGTCGCCGGACAGGCGGCCCTGCCGGAGCCGGTCCCCGAGCTCGACGAGCAGCGCCGCCACAACAGCCCCGTTCGCCCGCTGGGCGGCCCCGTGGCGGCGGATCAGGTCGAGCGCCCCAGCGCCCGCCATCAGGCGCCCTGACGGGCCAGGGACGCCGCCAGCGCGTCAATCCCGGACGGGGCGGCCGTGGCGCGCTCGGCCTGCACCCGCTGGATCTCGTCCGCGCCGAGCCCGGCCATCTCCAGCGTGACATCGGCGGCCGCCGGCATGATCCCGGCGCCGACCAGCTTCACCGTCGCGTCCGCCGCGGCCGCCCGCGTCGGGGTGGCGGCGTCCCGCCACCGGCAGGACACGACCCGGTTGAAGTCCGGCCGGTCCTCGCCGAGGATGCGGGCCGCCAGACGGCCCACCTGCATCCACGCCTGCCCGAACTGGCCCTGCCGGCGCTCGGCGTGCTTCACCAGCCTGGCCTCCCCCGCACGGATCGCATCCGCCGATGAGGGGTTCTCGGTGACGAACCCGAAGTAGTGCTCGGGGCAGGCCGCCTCGGCGGCCATCAGCTGCGACAGCGCCCTCACCTGGTCCACGTACGGCGCCGGGGAGGCGGGCGCGAACTGGCCGACCGTCGGCGAGTTCCCGTCCTCGTCCCGGCCGATCGCCCAGACCGAGCCGAGCAGCACCTCCCAGCCGGTCCGCAGCGTGCCGTCCTCGCGGGTGAACTCCGACGGGTCCGCGCCCATCGCCCACCGCTGAGGGCTGCTGTAGAACTCGCGGTTGATTTCCATCCCCAGCAGGGTCCGGACCGCGTTGTCCGTGATGCTGCGGACCGCCTTGGTGATCTCCGAGCGGCCGCTGTGGCGGCTCGTCCGGCGCCGGTTCGGCATCGCCACCATCGGCACCTGCCCGGCGCCGTGCTCCTGCCGGTCCTGGACCCGCCAGGCCTGCCCGGCCCGAACGACCCGGATGATCTGGTCCGGCAGCAGCACCTCGATCTGCTCACCGGCCCCGCCCTCGTCGCCGGCCGCGATCCGCACCATCCCCGCCGACAGGCGCCTGGCCCTCTGGTCGAAGATCCCGGTGGCGGCCTTCGGGGACTGCATCGCGACGAGCACCTCGGGCTCGCCCTCCAGGCCGGCCGAGACCGTGACGAACCCGACCCCGAAGATCAGGGCGTCCAGGTGAGCGACCCCGGACTCCACACCCAGCCCGTTATCGGCGAACACGCCGTCGAGGCCCATGTCGGCGCCGCCGGACCAGCCCAGCCAGTCCAGCCGCTCCTCGACCGAATCCACGGCGATCCCCGGCCAGCCGATGACCGTCCGCACCCTCGCGAACGTCGGCGGGATCGAGATCCCCAGCAGCTTCGCCCGGTGAGACCCCTCGTAGTAGGCCTCCACCAGCCGGTTCGCCCGGTCAGCACGGTCGAGCTGGTCCCGCATCAGCCCCACGAGCCGCAGCTCGTCGTCAGACAGCACCCCCAGGGGCTCGCTCATAGCACGGTCACCCGCCCTCCACCGCTCCCCGGCCTGACGGCCCGCTTGGTCTTCGCCGACTGGGCGCCCCACAGCGCGAGTGTCGCCGCGACGACCGGTGTGATGTCCGCGTCGACGTTCTTCCGGTTCCACGCCCACGCCTGCCCCGACAGGACCGGCCTCGGTCTCGCCGAGGCGAGCGCTACCGCCAGCTGGATCTGGCCGATGTGGCGGAGATCCCCCTGCATGGCGCAGTCGTAGAACTGGCCGCACGCCTGCGCCATGTCGTGGACGCCGGTGGATGTCACCCTGATGCGCCGGGCACGCAGCTCGTCGATCATCGTCGCCGCCTGGGAGGCGCCGTCGACGACGACGCCGCGCACGTCGGCCTGCTGGCAGCGCTGCTCCACCCATGCGGCGATCCACGCGGTCCCCGACGCCATCTGGTCGATGCCGACGTGCCATCGCCCGTCCTGGCGGAGCCCGGCGACGGCCACGGTCGCGGTCGAGCGGTCCGGTGACACGTCGATGCCGAGCGTGATCCTCGACGCGGCCCGTGAAGCCGGGTCCTTGAGGTCCGCCCAGATCTGCTGGTCGATGACCTCTGCGGTCGCCGTCTGGTCCCACATACCGAGCCGCTCGCGTGCGAAACCGGCATCGGAGTACTTGCTGCGCTCGGCCTCGACGACCTCGAGCGAGAGGCGATGACCGAGGGCCGGGTTCGCCGCGTACCAGCCCTCCCGGTCGTCCAGGTCCACCTCACCCTCGAGCGACCACTCATGCCAGCAGGGCGTCCTACCGGTGCGTGACAGCGCGGCACGGCGGAGCTTGGTGAAAACCTCACCCGAGGCTCTCGGCCCAGGCGGCGTGCCGGCGAAGATGGTTTGCGGGTCGCCGGACGGCGCGGCGGAGATCGAGGGGTTGATGGCCTGCAGCTCGTCGTCCGTCAGCTCCTGGGCCTCGTCGCACACGAGCGTGTCGACGGTGAAGCCGCGCCCTGACGACTTCGAGCGGGCGACGAGCTCGATCGAGCCGCCGTTCGTCAGGTAGATCCCCTCCTGGCCATTCACGTTCCTGATCTCGCGCACGAGCTTGTTGAGCTCTTGGAACTCGGCCCCCGGGTCGGCGGCGCGCTCCCCGAGGAAGTACCGGAGCCGCCGGAAGTGCTTCCTGCCCGTCTTGACCTCGTGCGCGGTGTGCAGCACCCGCCGGCCGAGCCCGACCGTGACGAACAGCTCGTACACCTCCAGGATGGCGTTCTTGCCGTTCTGCCGCGGGCATGAGAGCCCGCAGTCGAGCGACGCCCACCGCCCGGCCCGCACCCGCAGCCAGTCCGACAACACGAGCTCCTGCCAGTCATCCGGGATGAGGCCGTAGGAGGAGGCGAGGGAGCATGCCAGGTCTCCGTACGTGTCACCGCGACGAGGTGGCGCGACGCGGACCCTTGGCGGCGTCTCGACGCCGAACCTGCTGGCGTTCCTCGAGCCGGCGCGTGAACTCGTCAAGTCCGGTCTCCTTGCGTGCAGCCGGTTTCTTCCCTGCCGCCTGCTCGAGCTCGTCGATCTGCGCGAGCACGTCGATGAGTCGTGTCGACAGGGCGGCGAAGTCGCGGTTCGAATCGCACTCGTCGAGCTGGGCCGCGAGCATGTCACGGAGCCGCTTCAGCCCCGGCAGCCTGCCCTGGCGGGCTGAGTTGACCAGCGTCATGCGGATCACCTCCGGCTGCGGACCAGGACGGCCCGGGGGGATACCGCCTTGGCCGGAGATGCCCGCTGGGGCCCTCCGGAGGGGATCCCCCCTGGGCCCGTGCTCGTTTCCCAGTCTGTTCCCGTTGCTCCTGTGGTCACTCTGCGAATGTCGAATCGCGCACGAATGGCATCCGCATCGCTTGTGACGTGCTTATCCCGGAAACCTTGTCCGATTTCTGGCGATTGCACACCCGATGCGCCGGCTGCTTGTTGTCGATGGTGTCGGGTCCGCCGGCGGAGAGCGGGAGGATGTGGTCGACGACGTAGGCCATGGGGTTGTCATGGTGAAGGCCTCGGCTTGTGGTGCTCGGGGCCTCGGGTTTCTGGGCGTGCTCCGCCCGCCATCTGTCAGGTTACGGTACCACGGGGTTGGTCCGCGGGCGCTGGGGGCGCGTCTTGGCGGTGGCCGCGAATTGGGGCGTGTCCGCTGGGGTTCTTCGCCCCGGTGGTGAGGAGGACCTCGGCTGCGAGTGCCGGGATCTGGTCGAGCTGGTCGAGCTGGTCGAGTGTGTTGGCGGTCAATTGAAACCCCTCTCGAATACTGCTAGTGCGGGCTTGACTTGTCCTGCAAGTCCGGGCTAGACTAAATTCGTGAATCGCAAGGCAGTACTCAAGAAGATCAAGGCCGCAGCCAAGGCGCGGGGCCTCCGATTCGAGACCCGCGAACTGACCCGGCACACTGCCGTGCAAGTCGGAGACACGACCCGCACCCTCGGCCGGCACAACGAGGTCGACGACGTGACCGCGGGCAAGTTCTTCGACCAGTTCGCCGACGAACTCGGCGGGAAGGGGTGGTGGCGATGAGCCGCAGAACGTTCACGGTCACGGCCGAGCGCGGCCGTGGCCCGTGGTGGGTGACCGAGTGCGCCGAGGTCGGCGCCGTCTCCCAGGTGCGCCGTCTCGACCAGGCGGCCGACGACATCCGGGAGGCGATCGCCTACCTGTCCGGGCTGCCGGAGGACTCGTTCGGCATCGAAGTGGCCCCGGTGCTGCCCGACGCGTTCTGGGAGGCGATGCGAGGCGCCGAGGACCAGCGGGCCGCCGCCGCGGCCGCGAACCGTGCCGCCGCCGAACTGAACCAGCGGGCCGCCCGGGTACTGCGGGACGAGGGCCTGACGCTGCGGGACGTCGGCCACCTGATGGGGGTCTCGCACCAGCGGGCCGCCCAGCTGGCCGGTTGACGCCGCGCAGGCCGGGCGGACGGCCCTCGCCGTGCTTGAACCCACGACCTCGAACACCTCCCACCCAGCGAAACCAGAAACGATCTTGTTCCATGGACAGCCATAGGCCGCAGAGGTCACTCGGCGTTCTCCCGCACACGATCGGTCGGCGTCGAAGACCGTTCTGACTGCCCAGCAGCGCAGTCATCCGCACTCGCCAGGCGTGCGAGGCGGCGTGCGGCGATGACCCGGCCCTCGGCGTCGCGGACGAGGTCGTCGGGCCACACGAGGTCCGTCCTGTGCGGAAAGTGCTCGGCCACCACACGGCTCGTGAGGTACAGGGTGTCCGGTCGCGGCTCCGGCAGGGGCGGGTCCACACCCCGCCACGCTGCCCCGACGGCGAGCGGCAGCGCGATGACGGCGCCCGGCTGCCCGTCACGGGCAGGGGCGACGACGGCGACCGTGTCCCAGGTCGACTCGGACAGCACCAGTCGGGGGACGGTGCCGGACGCGGGGAACCGGACCGGTGGCGTACCGTCACCGGGGTCGACGACGACGTCGTGCGGGGTGAGGTTGACCAGAACCGTGGCCGGTACCCGTATGGCAGCATGATCCTCTGCTCGGGGCTCCCGGGCGCGGGCCCGTGGACCTGACTTGAGATCAGCCATGAGGCACTCAAAATCGGTTTTCCACGACGACTGCGCAGGCTCGACGCCGAGGACGCAAGCTGCTTCCTCGAGCTTCGTGCATGTCAGCCGCAGTATGTCCGGATAAGTCAGTTCCTTAACGTTCTTTAAGCCGGAATCCGTCTGAATACCCTCGACCCCCAGATCCTGGAGAACCGCCCGCAGAGCCGGCTCGACGAGACCGTCTGCGTGCGTGACGACCAAGTGGTTCCGGACTCTGTAGAGGACCTCGAGCAGGTCGCGATGGGGGCCCTTGTCCTTCGCCTTCTTCTCACCGCAGTCCTTCGGGCAGGGGCGACCGAGATCGATTCCGCCGCTCGCATTCTGCGGGTTGTTGTTCCTGCTGAGAAGCCTCCTCCCGCTGAAATTCAATGCTTCGGCGACGATGACCGCCAAGCGCATCCTCGTCAGTTCGGGGGCCTTCTCCCACAGGTCGGCGACCGTCTTGAGGAGGTCGATGAGGACACCGGCCCCGCGGTCCGGGTCCTCCTCGTCGTTCGCAACCTCAAGAAGCCTCTGGCGCAGCGCACTGCATTTGTTCGCCAACTCGTCCATGTCCCTGTCGCCGGCAGCGAGAACACGGGTCGCGCTGAGGAGGTTGAGACTCCTCAGGCTGTGGAGGGCAGCCTCGCGCAGGGCGTGCTCGGCGTCGTTGTGCAATGCGAGCCGGTGGAGCTGGGGGATGGACCTCTTTCGGGCACCCTCATTCCTCTCATCGACGAAGGTCTGGAGGAAGAGCGGGGCGGCGTGTCCCGCGCACCACGCCTGGGCCGCCTGGAGCGCGCCGAGCACCGCCGCCTTCTGGCCGGTGCCGACGATGACGACGGCCGCAGGGCGCTTCGCCCCGAGCGCAAGAGCGATCTGGGCTTTGACGGTCCGCATGATCGAGGGCGTCGCGACGTACTCGCTGTCATCGTCTCCCCCGTAGTCGCACAGGTCGACGAGGACGGGAGTATGCCTCTCCCATCCCGCGTCCACCCGGGCGGTGAAGGATGCCGCGGCTTCATCGAGGGCCGTCTTCTTGGAACGAGAGTTGGAGGAGTGCAGGAGGAGGAACTCGGCCGTGAGAGCCCCCGCGCCGTCGAGCATGGCGCCGGGGACCGCTCGGCGGATCTCCTTGTCCGGTTCCCCGCTGAGGACCCGCTCGGTGACGTGCATGCCGCGCGGTGCGCCGACACCGCACGGAACGATGAAGAGCACTGCTCCTCGGCCGGGTCGCGCAAGCCAGTCCGGAAGACGAGGAGCGATCTCATCGAGGGCGAGCACCTTCGTCACCTCTGAGGCCGACGGCGCGGCGAGGTCGTGGACCGCCGCCGTCCCGATGCCATTGAGCCAACGGTGCTCCAGCAGCCAGCGGACCGAGGCCGGGCAGTCATCGCCGAGCTCGTCGGCAGTCTCCTGGGCGACAGCAATAATATGTCCGAGCTGCGGCGGATTCCCGTTGCCCTTCTTCTGGCTCGCCATCGCAATAAGATCGCAAGGAGCGTCCTGCTCGTGAAGCGTCAGGTAGTGCTTCTGCGCCCAGGCTCGGGCGACGAGGCCGGCCCCGTTGTCCGCACGCGCCATGTCGAGGGCGAGGAGTGACGCGAGGTCACGGTCGTCGAGCCCCGTCGGGTCGGTGGCGAGCCGCTCCATGAGGCAGACGAGGTCATTGAGACTGTCGAGGGGAAGAGGCATTCCGGCTGCCCGGCCCTTCGCCCAGTCCCGTGCCTGCTCGACGTATCCGAGGGAGCGCAGCCAGTAGAAGGGCGCGGTCTCGTACGAGCTGCGATCGAGCAGGACGGCCGCGTCCTTCCCAGCGCCGGGCGCGACCGCGGCCCGCCAGTCCAGACCGAGCCGATCTGCGGCGCCCATCGCGCCGAGCGCGATCATCGAGGCGCCGGAGATCGCGTTGACGACGACGTCCGGCTCGGTTCCCCCCCGGGCCTGCGAGGACACGGGGCTGCCGAGTCTCTCGGTGAGGCTCTTGATTCCCTCGGCCTCGCTGAGGTTCGCGTCGAGTATCTCCGCGCGGACGTCGAGGTCCAGATCCTTGAGAAGCCCGCCATGGACGCCCTCAAGACCCAGCGCATTCCCGAGGAGCTCGCCGATCCCGCTGGTCCATGTCCCTGAACTGCCGCTCCGGCTGACGAGGAGCAGGACTGTCACCATGCGCGGCGGTTCACCCGCAGCCGGGCAGAGCGCCCGCAGGATGAGGGACAGCGGCGGAGCGCTGAAGCGGGAGTCCTTCGCAGGGGGCTCGAGCAACAGGCCGAGCAGGCCTTCGGCGTCCTTCGCGTCGAGAAGGTCCTTCGTCTTCTTCTGCGCCTCCTTCTGGGCATCCTGCCGCTCAAGACTGGAGAGCCCGACGATGTCGTTGCGCAGGTCCCCCTGGCCCACCGGGTGGACGATGATGGTCATCCGCGCCTCCTGCTCGCTTCTGCTGCGCCGATGCCACCAACCAGCGATGGCGCACTTCACAGCTGCGATTGTGCACCCAACCCTTCTGCTGCGCCAGCAATGCGCCAGCCCTGGACCTTCGCCTCACCCGTGCGCGTCACACACCCACGAAATGCGTCCAGCGTCACCGGAGGGGTGGCACACTGAGCGTGTCTCACCCATCCGAGAGGATCCCCCATGTACCTCGTCATGCTCGAGACCAACGGGAACCAGCGTTACATCTTCTCCTCGCCGCGCCTGCGCGAGAGCATCGGTGCCTCGTTCCAGCTGACCCGTCTCGCCTCTTGGACCAAGGAGGCGCTCGGCGAGCCCAGCGTATGCCACCCGACCGATCCCTGGGTCTCCCGCTCCTCCGGCAAGGTCATCATCATGGTCGATGGCGAGTCGGACGCCGTCTCCTTCATCGGCCGGGTGACCCGCCGGGCGCTCGCCGAGGCGCCCGGTATGGACGTCTCGGGCGTCTACGTGGACATGGGTGGCAAGAAATACGTGGACGCCGCCGCGCTCAAAGAGGTGCACACCAAGGCCGCTGAGTACGCGCTCTCCCGCCCTCCGGCTCTCGCCCGCTTCTCCCAGATGCCCTTCCTGACGCGGGCGAAGGACTCCGTCCTCCCCGCGGCCCCGCCCCTGGGAATCCGCGACGAGGCCACGGACGATACGAGGACGGCCCTCTCCCTGCCCTCCCGAGTTAAACGTCACCTGGCACTCGCGTCCAGGGAGAGCCTTCTCGACCGGGCGCGAATCGAAGGCGGCCTTCCGGATGAGGAGCTCGCACGAGACCCCCTGAAGCTGGAACGCATGCTCCAGCCGCTGGGCGATGACGACTCACTCGCCCTGTCGAAGATCGCCGTCATCCACATCGACGGCAACGGCGTCGGCGCCATCATGCGGGACCTCAACATGGCGATGAAGAAGGTTCCGGACGGCGACTTCCGGAAGGAAGTCCGCTGCGGGCCGGACGACCCCGACGCTCTGCGCCGCTTCCTCCTGGAGGTCAACGAACGACTGGAGAACAGCGTCATCCAGGCCTTCGTCACCGCTTGGAGAGACGTCGCCAACTGGGCGTGTCGCCGGACGGGCCGCGAACACACGGCGATCCCTGTTGTCCCCGTCATCCTGGGCGGTGACGACGTCACCGTCATCACCTCCGGCGACTACGCTCTACCCTTCGCCGCTTCCTTCCTCGCACACTTCGAGAAGCAAACAGAAGAAGACGGCCTCCTGAAGTACCTCCACGGTGTCGACAAGGTTGCAACCGGGGAGCTTCAGCCCGAAGACGTCATCCCCGCCCCGATGACCGCTGCCGCCGGAGTGGCGATCGTGCGCCGCAACTTCCCCTTCCACATCGCCTACGAGCTCGCGGAGAAGCTGGTCGGTCGCGCCAAGGGCGTCGGCAAGAACGAGAATCCGCCGTGCTCCACCCTGGACTTCCACGTCCTGTTCGACACCACCGTCATCGACCCTGACGGCCAGCTGGGCGGGTATAAAGACTTGAGCACACGCCCGTTCTGCTTCGTCGAGCGCGCGTCGGACGCGGCGTCAGAGTCATTTTCGCAGGCTCCCGCCACGTGGGAGGACACGTGCCGCCGAGTCGCCCGGTTCAGGGGGTTCCGGGACCCCGACGACACAGACGACAGGACCGAGCCCTTCCCCCGTACCCGTGCCGCCCGGATCCGCAAGCTCCTGTCCGACGGTAAGCGCGACGAAGCAATGAAGCACTGGAACGCCGCGAAGGACAAGACCGGGACAGACCTTGACAAAGAGCTCGGCGACCTCACGGCCCTGTTCGACCTGCTCGAACTGGCCGACCTCCTGCCCGACTCCTACCTGCAGGAGACCACGGGACTCACACCACCCGAGGCCAGCACCAACCCCACGTCGACGCCAGCGGAGGCACTCTCATGACGCACACGCTCCCTCTCGCCGTCGTCTTCCGCTCCGCCTGGGGCGTTTCCACCGGCACGGGCATCGCCGGCGGCGTCGACTCCATCGTCGAGAAGGACGCAGCGGGCCGCCCCGTCGTCCGAGGAACCGTCCTGACCGGCGTCATCCGCGAGCGGGCGGTCACCGCGGCACAAGCACTCGATGACGGCGCAACCGACGGCCCGTGGAGCCGGTTCGCGCGCGACCTGTTCGGCCCCGGCCCCGACGACGACGGCCAGGACGACCGTCGTCAGCGCCACGTCATCTTCTCCGACGCAACCGTGGCCGGAGGCAGGGACGTACCGGTTCACGAGGTCGTCTCCCTGTCCATTGACGACGAGACGGGCACGGCCCGCGAGGACTTCCTGCGCTTCTTCGAGCGCGCGGGCGCGTGCCGCCTCCAGGGCACGGTCACCCTCGTTGACGAGGACGCCGAGGGGCGCAACCTCACGTGGTCCGACGAACAGCGCGACGCCGCCCGTCTGCTGCTGGCCCTGTCCGGACTGCTGGTGCGGGGCATCGGCTCCAACCGCTCCGACGGCGACGGCGTGTGCGACGTCCTCATCGGGGCCGACCCGGCCCGCCAGGCGGATGACGGCGAGCTCCTGACGAAGGTGCGCACGTGGTGCAGCACAGCGATGGACCGTCTCGCACCCGAGGCGGCCGCCGTTCCCGCGGCCACGGCAGCCGTCGTATTCCCCCGGGTCGCCGCGCAAACAGCGTCCTCAGCCAAGGCCGAGCCGCTGCCCGGCGGCAACCACGCCAGCACGGCCCCGTGCTCCCCGCAGTGGTGGTCAACGACCCTGACCATCGACCTGCTCACCCCGGTCGTGTCCTACGACGTGCCCATGTCCAACGAGGTGCGCTCGCTGGACTTCCTGCGCGGAACGGTCATGCTGCCCTGGGTCCACCGGCTTTTGCGGCGGGCGCTGACGGGCAACGGCGCCATCCGCGACGCCGTCGTGCACGGCCGGCTGCTGGTCTCCGACGCACTGCCGGTGGCGGGTGACATCGTCGGTCTGCCGACGCCGCTCGTCCTGTCCACCCCGAAAGTACGCAAACCGGACCAACGATGGCGGCAGGTCACCAACCGACTGGTTGCGGAGGAGCCGCAGGAGGTGCACTCGCCACTGCGCAGCGGCTTCATCTTCCCCGGGTGGGAGGCTCCGCCATCAGAACCGCCGGGCGAAGGCAGCAGGCCGGACGACGAGCTTTCCGGCGGGCTTGGAGCGCCACCGCTCACGGGCCGCCAGGCGACTGCGCACTCGGCTGCCACCGGCGCCGCGAAGGACGGGGCCCTGTTCCTCGTCCGGGCGCTTCCTGCCGGCCTGAGGCTCCGGGCAACGGTCACCCTGTCGAAGGACCTGGCCGACGTGCCGGGCGTGAGGGAGGCCCTCGCAGCGGGAAGCGCACGTGAGGCGCGCCTGGGATCGCGCCGACTGAGCGGCGCCTACGGGCACGCCACCTGCACCTTCTCACCGCTGACCAAAGTGACGGCCCCGCCCGTCAGCACCGGGGAGACCACCCTGTGGTTCACCTCCGACGTCCTGGCGCGCTCGGCCGCCCTGGGCCCCGGCGGCAGCCAACAGGACCTGGCGAACAGCTTCGGCCGCGCAGGTGCGCGCATCGAGGTCTGCCCGGCGAGCGATGACCGCTTCACTGCCGGCATCCGGCACCGCCGGGTGGACTCATGGTCGGCGGCAGGAGGACAGCCCCGCCCCACGCGCACGGCGATCCAGGCCGGTTCGGTGCTACGCGTCCTGGCCCCCGATGAGGCGGCCGCCCGCGCTCTGGCAGACCTGTCCGTCACCGGCGTCGGAGACCTGACGGCCCAGGGATTCGGACGCTTCGTCATCGGGCACCCCCTACTCGACCAGAAGCGTTTCCTCCTTCGGGACCTCCATCGCACCGACTTCATCAACCCCGCCGACGTCGCAGCCTCCCAGGAGGAGCAGTCATGAGCATCACCCGCTTTGAGCTGACGATCCATCTGACAACCACGTCGCCCCTGCACTCGGGCGGGGTGGATGCGATGGTCGACCCCACGCGCGAGGGCTTGGACCGGGAGGTCGTCGCCACCAGGTTCGCCCGCGACGCCCACGAACGCCCGATTCTCACCGGCCGTTCGGTCAAGGGGGCGGTGCGCGCCGCCTGCGCCAGGTACCTGGAGTCGAATCCCGAGTTCGACGTCGCCGCGGCACTGAAAAATGCGCAGGCCAGCCTGTGGGGCGACAGGGGCAAGAAGTCGCCAAGCGGCACGCCTCTGCGGGCCTCGGCCCTGACTTTCCACACCGTCGAGATTCCTCAGACGGCGCTGGTCGGCTCCGAGCCGGATGAGTCCTCCAACATTGAGAGGCGGGAGACCGGTTCAGGCGATCAGTCGCGCAGGCCGGCCCTGCCCCGCCGGGTCGGCATCGCCATGAACCGCTACTGGGGCGCCGTCGGGGATGGAGCGCTGTTTGAGCACGAGTTCGTGCCCGGCGGCACTGAGCTGACGCTTGTCATCACTGCGGAGGGCGTCGATGGCGAGACAACGGAGAAGCATGCGAGGAGCACGAGCAAAGCCGACAACGCTCCCGGCGGGGACACGACCGCAGCTGCAGCACCACGGCCCGCGACGGCGGCTGAGGTCAAGGCGCTCCTGAAGCTCATCGTCGGACTGTTCCAGGCTGGGCGGGTCTTCTTCGGGGGCAGGCAGGGGGCCGGCTGGGGACGGGTGGAACTCGATGAGAAGAATCCTGCGGAGTTCCGGGAGCTCACCCTCAGCAACCGGGCCGACCTGAAGGCGCTGCTGATCCCGACGGACTGCGATTCCTCGTCGTCCGGCACGCGGCTGACCCCGACGGACTGCGGTTCCTCCGCAGGGACTCGCATCACCATCATCTGGAACAGCCCCGCCGGGATCCTCGTGGCGGACCCGGGGCTGTCCCAGCAGGACAAGGCCAAGCGCAAGAAGGAGCGTGAGGCCGCGCTCGCTGAGGGCAGGGACGTCGATGACGAACCCGTCCCCACCGTGTCGCTGCGCGCCGACGGTACCGATGACGGCCCGCTCGTTCTTCCCGGGAGCTCGGTGCGCGGGGCGCTGCGCTCACGGGCCTCACGAATCGCGCGCACGGTGCTGGTGGGGGCACTCGGACACGAGCTCGACGACTGGTCGAAGTCCGGGGTCGGGGTCCATGACCAGCTCGCGGCCGACCCCACTCTGGTCCGCGACCTGTTCGGCACCACCGAGCGACGCGGAGCCCTGTCAGTTCTGGACACCCTCGCATCCTCATCGGGCACGCCCCGCACCGTCACCCACAACGCGGGCGACCGGTGGACGGGCGGCGTGGCCGAAGGCGCCTTGTACAGCGAGGAGGTGCGCGACGTCGCGTGGAACGCGATCACCCTGGAGCTGGACCCTGACCGGCTACCCGCGGACGACAGCCGCCGTCGCGCCGCCTGGTGCCTGCTGGGCCTCGTTCTGGCCGAGCTGGCCACCGGCACGCTTCCCCTGGGCAGCAGAGGGACCCGCGGACTGGGTCAGGTGGAGGTCAAAGGGATTACCGTGACGGGCTTGGAATGGCTCGGGCTCCCCGACGGCGGAACCAAGAGCTTCACGGCGGGCGCGGGCCGGAGCGGGCGCGACGTCGCCGAGGCGCTGCTGGGGCACCTGAAGGCCGTCAATACGATGATTACGCCGAATGCTGGCTCAGACGCTGCTGGGTGGTCCTCTTATCTCATTGACGTCGAGGAGAAGCGCAATGGCTGAGACACTCACGATGCCGCCGTTGAAGAAGGCTGTGTGGTCCTGCTCGTCCGACGACGACGGCACACTTGACGACCTCCTGGCGGAGGTTGCCTCCGTGGGTTCCCTTGCCGGTGTCGCCTACACGACGGCAGGCGCCCGCGCCATCACCTCGATCTCCGACGACGGCAGCCTCCAAGCCTCCGATGGTGCGGTTGAGGAAGGGACCGTCTACGAGGTGAGGATATGGAAGACGTGTCCGCCACCGGACGGCCCCGTCCTCGCCCACGAATGGCGCTGGCTCAACGGGTCCGGCTCCGCCGAGATCACCGTCTGGGCGATGACGGAAGGACGGTCGGGAGGCGAGTCGTGCTGGTACCGCAAGAACGCATACCTCCAGCACGGCGCGACCGAACCCTTCAACAAACCCGAGGACACGATGACCAGCATCGAGATCTTCACCGACTCCGAGTACGGCAACACGGTCTTCACCGACGAGCTCATGACGGGAACATGGGGGCCCTCCAATGGCTGACTTCGCGTCCTTCCATTCCTCCGTCAACCGGATTCCAGTGCTGCGAGCCTCTGCGCACAGGCTTGCCCAGCACACGGTCCTGCCTGGTGACCTCTTCCTCGACGGACCCGCACCGTCGCACGACCACCTCGATCCGCAGCGCTGGTCCGGCTCGGTTGACCTGGAGATCACGGTGCGCACACCGCTGGTCTTCGGCGAGCAGACCACCACGGAAGTCCCCGTCCGGCCGGGCCGCTCAGAGCAACGTCACGTCGTCGATCTTCCGCTCGACGCCGATGGAACCGTCCGCGTGCCGCCGACCATGGTCAAGGGCATGATCTCCCGCGCGTACGAAACCTTCACCTGCTCGCGTTTCCGAGTCTTCGGGGACGTGGAGAACCAGGGCGGGTTCCGGCGGACGGCCGATGATCGCTCCGTGCCACTGACGTACCGGGCAGATCCGGCCGCAGCGAACCAGCTCCTTCCCGGACGCGTCTGCGAAATCGATGGCGGTCGACTCGGCGTCGAGGTTCTCGACGGATTCGGAAAAAACGCACGAGTTGCTCTGATCAGGGACGATCTCAATGACGGTCATGGGACGATTGTCCGCACAAATCATCCTCGTATTCAGGCCGGTCCCGGAGGGGCGTTGAGCGACAAGCAGGTCTTCGCCCGCTTCCGTCAACTCACGAGGCACGGAGAGCAGGTCGAAGTTCGCCTCACGCAGTGGAAGGACAGTAAGAATACGCCGCATCTCATGGTCACTGGAGTGTGGGATGAAGATGACTTGGAGGTGTTCTTCCAGGTCGAAGGCAGCAAAGTGACGCATTTCAACGTATGGGGATATCCCTGCCGGACTGCCCCTGAGACGAAGTCCGCGCACGATCTGTTCAAAGAGAAAACCTACGAACGATTCTTCTTCAAGTCTGCGCATGATGGCCACAGCCTTGACGGCCTCGTGCTGCCCCTCACCGACGAGCATGTGGCCAGGTACGCCACGGTCCTCCGGTCCTACCGCGAGCAGCAGAAGGTGCCCGGAGGAGACAAGCACCTGCTCAACCGTGCAGCGGCGACCTGGGCAACAGGCTCATCTCGGCCGCTCTCTGCAGGCGACCTGGTCTTCGTCAGGCTTGACATGCTCTCCACCTCCGCCCAGGACGGGATTCCCGACACGGCTCAGGTCATCGACGTCTTCCCGACAATCGTCGGCAGACGCTCCTACGATGCCTCGCCTCGAGAACTGGCAGACAAGCAGGGCGTTCTCCCGCTGGCGTCGCGGAAGCAGGCGTCGGCGGCCGACCGGCTTTTCGGTTACGTGGTCCCGGATGCTGCCGATGGCGCCAAGGGCGGGGACGTCGCCGCCCGCGGCCGGATCATCATCGGGCCGGTCGACGGTTCGCGAGTCCGCATCTGCACCAAGAAGAAGGTACTCACGCCTCTTCTGATGCCCAAACCGTCGTCGGCCAGACGGTTCCTCACCGACGCCTCCGGCGGTACTCCCAAGAACAAGAACGGCGGCGTCCTCCGGCGCGATGATTACTTCGCTAAGGGGCAGTTGCTTGGCACTGCGGCCTATCCCGTGCACCGCAGGCTCCTTGACGGCAAGGACCTCGACGCCGACGGTTTTCCACAGCCAGCGACGAGAGCCGCGGTCCTGGGCGGTCGGGAGCAGACCAATGACGCGGTCCGTCTCACCGTCCGCTCCTGGGTCGAGGCCGGCAGTGTCCTGCGCTGCACCGTGTCCTTCACCAACCTGTCCCAAGATGAGCTCGCGGCGCTCCTATGGGTTCTCACGCCGGAGAAGCTCGTCCCCTCGGAGGAGCGCGAGGTAGCCGGCCCCGATGCCGTGGGATGTCTGCGCCTGGGTCTCGGCAAACCCCTCGGTCTGGGCGCCGTCGAGGTCCGCATTGCGCCGAACGGACTCCGAGTGCGCACCGGTACGGACCAAGCCGAGGGTTACGCGTCCCTGAGCAATTGCCTCGGTTTGACCGAGCCGACCGTGCCCACGACTCGCTTCCCCCTTCCGAATGAGACCGTTCTTCTCAAAACCCCGTGGGTGCGCGCCATGCAGCGCGCCGCCTTCGGCTACACCGATGGCCGGGAGGTCAGGCATATGAGCCTGGACGAGAACAAGGAGAACAACCAGACCAACGGCAAGACCGGTGAGCCGCATCCAGGCAAGGGCCTCTCCCCGCGCGACATGTTCGGCACCGACTCTGGAAAGCCGATTATCGTCACCGAGCGCCAGCGAGGTAGAGCTGAGCATCCACAAAGCGGGCGGCGACGTGGCGCTCGGCGGTAGCCGTGTCTTCGCGTAAGGGCAAATCGATGACAACCTGGCATCACGCATACAATGGCATTCCAACGGTCAAAGACTGGCACGCCGTTGGGCGGAACGGCTTCGTCGGCAACCGCCCGCCTTCCGGGCACGACTACCTCCGGCCGAATGATCTCTCGGGCGAGCTGCGCGTATCCCTCACAGTTGTGTCCCCGACCGTTCCCGGTCAGGGCACCAAGGACGGGCGGGTCGTCGTCGCCTCGCGCAGCGGAGCTACTGGCGGTACCACGAACTGGGATGATGTGTCCATCCCGATCAGCACCCTCAAGGGCGTCCTGTCCTCCGCCTACGAGGCGGTCACCGCCTCGCGCATGCGCGTCTTCGCGGGCCATGACCATGTGCTCACGCACCGCCGTACCACCCAGGAATCCGCGATTCTCTACCCCGTGTTCCTCGTCCCAGATCCAGGCGCTCGCAAGGGAACCGGCCTGCGAGCGCGCATCATGCTCGGAAAGAACCCAAGGCTCAAGCCGGGGCAGTGGGAAGAGCCGCCGTATCTGTGCGCGGTCGTCCTGCCGAACTCCGAGAGCTCCCGCACTTCGTTGTACGACAACAGGGGACGGCTGTACTCGGGGGCTGTCAAGCAGAAGGACCGCTGGCGTCGTCGAGGCACGGATGAACAGGACGTCACCGCACGACTCAGCCGGCTCAGGGCCGCGACGCCTCACCTCAGCAGGATCACCTTCACCATGCAGGAGGAGAGGTTTTACCAAACAAAGCGTCTCATCGTGGCTTCCATCAACGGCGAGCGCTTCTGCGGTGCTACCAAACGGGGCTCAAAGACCAACGGTCGCTCCTACACCGGCTACGTCGTCCGACTCACCCCCGAGGGCTCAGACCCTCTCATTGACACGAAGCACAACGAGTTCATCTTCTTCGACAACGATCAGAACCGAACCTACCGCGAGGTCTCCGAACGGGTTCTGGCGGGCCTCGTCGAGGTCATCCACAGCTACCTGGAGAACATCCGCACCCTCAAACGCCAGGAGGCGCGCCGCCATGAGGCCGGCGCACCGGACGAGTCCAAGACCCGCCGCTCCGACGCCCCGAACACCTGGCTCATCCACTCGATTCTCGACACGTCCCACGGCGGGCCGGGCCTCAGCGCGGACCGCGAGGCGATCGAGCAGTACCTGAGAAGGCTGGCCGCCGCCGACCCTGGTGTCCCCCTCTTCGCCTCCATCGACTCCACGGGCACGATCACCGGACTCTCCCTGTCCCAGGTGGGCAGACGCGTCAGCAGCGGCGCGCGCACGCCCGCGGAGCTGGCCGAGGCCGACGGTATCACCCCAGCGCGGGGCTATGCCGAGGCCTCCCTTGCGGACCGCATGTGGGGCTTCGTCGCCGACACCAAGGACGAGGGGCAGGACCAGGGAGCGGCAGTACGAGGACGCATCACGATCCACCCGATCACCCCAGCTCTGCAGCCCGAGGGCGAGAACTGGCTCAGGTTGCCGGAGGGCGACAGCACGGGCTGGATCCTGCCGACGCTGGCCAGCCCGAAGCCATCGACCGGCGTGCCGTACCTCCATGGGAAGAACGGTAGGACACCCCCGGAAAAGACGACCCGGAGCGAGACCTACGCGGGCGACCAGCGCCTCATCCGAAAGGTCTACCCGTCTCACCGTTTGCAGATCGATAAGCCGATCGAGTCCATCCCGAACGTCAAGCCCCTGACCGGCTCCCCGGGCCCCAGCGAGACCGCCGTCGGCTCCTACCTCGCGCCGGGAGCCGCCTTCACGACGACGATCAGCTTCGAGGGGCTGACCAGGCAGGAGCTCGCCGTCCTCGTGTGGCTGCTGACCCCCGAGCGTCTGGTGCCCGACGGCGAGCGACGGACCGGCAGGTCTCCCGTCGTCGGCTATCACAGGCTCGGCTTCGGCAAGCCCCTCGGCCTCGGGATGGTCGAGATCAGGGCCACCGCCGTCATCGTTCACAGCGGTGTCGAACTGGCCAAGACCTATCGGGACCTGGAGGGATGCCTGGGCCTAACCGCCCCAAGTGAGACGGCCGTCCCAGAGCTCCTCAAGGATCTGCCCGCAGACTTCGAGAGGAGCCTGGCAGTGCGGGCCTTCGTCCGCTCCGCCTACGGATGGAGTGACGATTCGCTCGTCCAATACCCCGACGCGGACTGTCCCGCCACAGATGACGAGATATCCCCCATCACGACATGGTTCAAGAACCGCGAGGAGAACCGGGTCAAGCACAAGACAAATCCGCAGAAGTACCCTTTGGACAACCGCTACAACCTTCCCGGCTTGGCCGATCCCCCGGCGAAATAATCCAATTCCTGAAGCGCCTCACATTTTTCGGACACCGATAAAGAGTAGTGTTCCCATGCATGAGGAGGCTTATGCAAAATTCAATTCCATGAGCCCGCCGGCTAGACGTTTCACTTGGATTGCGTCAAGGTTTTGCACAAGCCCCCCTGAGCGGACGAGGGTCGCCGCTTTCTTCGGGGGCTCGGCTTCCACCCGGACTTAACGGAGCTCCGCCTGCAACCGTCGTGACCTGCGGCGTCCTTCTTGTTCTCGCGCGCATAAAAACGCCCCAGCCAGGGGTTTTGATCCGAAATCGGCAACTCTCACACGCAAGACCGAAAACGGCACATACAAACGACAAAAGACCTGCTGGCGCGTCAATGCATCAACGCCAGCAGGCTCTTCGTGGAGGTGGCGGGAATCGAACCCGCGTCCTGACGAGGCGGACCAGGTCTTCTCCGGGCGCAGTCGACTTGACGGTCTGCTCGGCCCCCGCACTCACGTCGACGAGTTGCGGCCAGGCCCAGTCCGGGAGGAGTCCCCAGCGATCCCCCGGACACGGACCACTGAGCAAGCCTTCTGAATGAGGCCAGGAACCGGACGGAAGGCTACGTCCGGGCTGACCCTTCGGTCACTGATCAGGCAGCGAGAGCGAAGTCAGTGCGATTGGTATCGGCACTTGTTGGTTCCCAGAGGACATTAACGAGACGACTCTGGATTCTCGGCCCGCTTCTCCTGGAGCTACCACTCCAGTCGAAACCGATCACCCCCTGTTGAGTTGTCACCGACCCGGTGGCGGACCACGCGGAACGGCTGCACTGCAAGTGTACGCGCCGAGGCCACCGAACCGAAGCTCACTCGCAGGCGACGCCATCGCCGTCCCGGTCGAGCTCTGAGCGGTAGCCGGGCTCCCCGCGGTACAGCGGAGCCGCCCCCGCCGCGCGGGCCGCGCTGCAGTTCTTGTAGTAGGCGTACCCGCCGTCGGCGTCCGAGCCTCCACCGGTGCCGCCCCCGCCGGTTCCGGTGTCTGCGGTCCCGCCGCCCGCACCCTGGTCTGTGCCGGAGCCGGCGCCGGCGTACTGGACCGGGGCGGTCACCGTGGCCGTCACCTGCTCGGTCACCGTGACGGTCGGCGCGGGAGTGGGGCTCGTACTCGGCGTCACCGTCGTCGTGGCGGTGGCCGTCCTCGTCACCGCCGGGGAGCACGGGGCCGACGACGCGGGCTCCGCGCTGCTCACCCCGCCCAGCACGCCGATGAACAGGGCCGTGATGCCGGTGCCGATGGCCACGGCGAGCGGATGCTCGTGGAGAAGACTCATGGTGGCGCCGCTTTCCCTCAGGATGAGGACGGAGCGGCCGTGGCGCCCCGACCGCCGCCGCGAGAACCCCCATCGGCGCCACCAGATGAATTTTAAACAAGGGATGAGTGGGGGTTCCCCCTGATGTTCATCAGGTGAGACCCCACTGCTCCGTCTCGTCGCGGCGTGGCGCCGTGGCAGGGCCCCGGCGGGTGACGGAGAGCGCCGCTGCCGCGTTGGCCGCCGCCAGGGCATCGCCGAGGGCGGCGCCCTCGGCGAGCCGTGCGGCGAGCACTCCGGTGTGGGTGTCGCCGGCGCCGGTCACGTCGACGGCCTCGACAGCGCGCCCCGGGGTCGTGACGGGCTCCTCCGAGCCGCCGCGGGTCGAGGTGCAACCGGCCGCCCCGGCGCGGACGACGAGCACCGTCCCGTCCCGCAGCCCGAGGCGCCGGCGCACCGTCCGGTGCAGCTGCTCGTCCGGCGGCCCGGCCCCGGCGACGAGCACGGCCTCACGGGCGCTGAGCGTCAGGACGTCGAGCACACCGGTGAGGGCCCTCAGCGCCGCCACGGGGATGTCGAGCACGAGCGGGCCGGGGTCGAGGACGACCAGCGGAGCGGCGCCGCACTCCTCCAGCCAGCCCGTGATCGTCGAGCCGCTGATCTCGTACATGAGGTCGTAGCCGGAGACGCAGAGCACGTCGCCGGCGCCGGGGCGGATCCCGGCGAGGTCCGCCGGCCTCAGCATGCTCTCCGCCCCGGGCACCGTCACATAGGTGGGTTCGACCCCCGGCGCGCGGAAGGCGATGCAGAAGCCCGAGTCCTCGCACGTGTCGACGGGCCCGGCGACCGTGACGCCCTCCCCCGCCAGGGCGTCGGCGATGAGTCGTCCGTGGGGGCCCGATCCGATGCGTCCGGCGTGGACGGTGGGCGTCCCCTGCCGGGCCGCCGCGGCGGCCAGGTTGAAGCCGCCGCCCACCCGGGCCCGTGAGCCCGAGGCGATGACGTCGCCGCCGGCTGGGGGCAGGTTCGGCACGTCGATGCCGAGGTCGACGATGATCGACTCGAGCGAGACGACCCGACCGGCGCGCGCCCCGCTCACAGTCGCTCCGTCTCGACGGGTCGCCCGACGAGGCGACGGCCGACCGCGTGGAGCGCCGCGCCCGTCAGACCGGCGACGAGCCAGCCCATCGAGTTCTCACCCAGCCAGGTGCCTGCGAGCGGGCCGGCGAACCACACGTCGTCGCCGACGGCGGCCGTGGTGAAGCACAGCCCGGCGGCGATGGCGATGAGCCAGGGGCCGAGGGCCGCCCAGTTCACGCCGCCCGTGTACCAGTAGGTGCTGCCCCTGGCGGTGTCGGTGAGGCCCGCCGTGTCGTAGACCCGTCGGGTGGCCAGGTCGACGGCGCAGACGCCGGCCCAGGCGGTGAGTCCCACGGCGAGGAGCGTGAGGAAGGTGGTGAAGGGGCCGTAGAAGTCCTCGGCGACGACGGTGATGTAGAGCCCGCCGGCGAGCACGAGGACGCCGTCGATGCACACGGCGGCCATGCGGGTGATCCGGATGCCTCCGGTCAGCAGGTTGAGCCCCGAGGAGTACAGCGACAGATCGGCGGCCGCGATGAGGCCGGCGGCAGCGGCGAGCAGATACGGGACGAGCATCCAGGCGGGCAGGCTGGCCCCGATGGCGGCGACGGGGTCGGACGCGGAGGCCAGCCCGGGGTCGGAGCCGGCCATGAGCGAGCCGGTCGTGATGAGGACGACGAGCGGGATGCCGGCGCCGCCGACGACGGCGGCGATCAGGCCTGCGGACGAGACGGTGCGGGGCAGATAGCGGGCGTAGTCGGCGCCGGCGGCGACCCAGCTCAGGCCGGTGCCGGCCGCGATGTAGCCCAAGGCGCCGAGCACGGACGAGGGGCCGCCGGCGGGCAGGGCGCCGACGGCCGGCCAGTCGACGGTCACCGCCAGCAGGACGACGACGGCCAGCGTGAGGGCGCCGAAGATCCATGTGAGCCACTTCTGGATCCACATGATCGTCGCATGGCCGAGCAGGCCGATGACCGCCGCAATGGTGACGACGAGAAGGATGCACCCGACGATGACGGGCGTCGTGACGGGAACGCCGAGGATCCCGAGCACGGCCAGCAGGGCGAAGCCCGCCGTGGTGCACATCGTCGTCTCCCAGCCGACGAAGCTGATCCAGCTGACGATCGTCGGCCCCCAGTTGCCCCGCACTCCGAAGACGGCGCGCGAGGCCGTGAGGCCGGGGGCGCCGCTGCGCCTGCCGGTGGTCGACAGCCAGCCGACCAGGGCGAAGGAGCCGCACGAGCCGGCGATCGTCACGAGCAGCGCCTGCGCGAGGTCGAGGCCGTAGAGGGTGACGAGGGCTGCGCCCATCGTGATGCCGAGCACGCCCATGTTGGCGCCGAACCACATCCAGAACAGGCTCCCGGGGCCGCCGCGGCGCTCGCTGTCGGGCACCGGTTCGATACCCCGGGTCTCGATGCGGCCGACGCCGCCGGATGTCTGGTCGTTCATGCGGGTGTCCTCGGTGCGGGTCCTGGTCCGCGCGCCCCGTCCGGGGGGATCCCCGGGCGGGGCGCGGCCCACTCATTGTGCACCGCTCTTCGGAGGGCTGATGGCCCGCCCGCCGTGTTCGTGACACCGCCGACAGGATCGGATCATGCGTGCGGACCGGACCGCGTCGCACGGGCCTCCGCGGTGGTCATCACCAGCTGCTGGCGCCGCCGCCACCGCCGCCGCCTCCGGAGAAGCCCCCGCCGCCGCTGAACGACGAGCCGCCGCTGGAGCCGAAACCACTGCCGGAGCCGCCGCTCGAGGGGGCGGGGCTGGAACCGGCGCTCATGGACCGCACCATGTTCCCGGCGAAGTAGCCGTAGCTGAAGGAGGCGGGGTCGCCGTAGTACCAGGCCGGCGGCGTGGCGGGCAGGCGCCCCTCTTCGGCGAGTCGCCGACAGATCTGCGCCCAACGGTTGGTCAGGTTGAGGGCGATCGCCCACGGAAGATACTCGCTGAAGATGTCCCGACCCTCCTCGAACTGGATCTGGTCAGCCTCCGCCGTCGCCAGATACTCATGGAAGCCGTCGACCTGGTCGGTGAACGCCCTGCCGAGCGCGGTGCGCTGACCCCGGGAGTGGATCTGCCAGCAACCGATGCCGAAGACGACCGCCGGTATGACGAAGCCGAGGATCGCCGCTGCGCTGGGGTCAACTGACGCCGCTGCGGCGGACTTCGTCGGCGTGAACTGCATGCCCCCGGAGCCCACGAGGGAGAACATGCCCAAGAGGATCGGAAGGCCGATCATCCACCAGAGGACCGTCGAGAGCATGGCCGAGCCTCTCTCGCCGACCTTTCCGGCGCTTTTCATGAGGCGGCTTTTCGTGGCCGAGTAGGTGACGTCGGAGCTGAGTTGCTCGCCGGCCTTCAACAACGCGCCCGGCTTGTGCAGGGCGACCTCGGCGCCGGGCTCGGCCTTCTCGTTCGAGAAGATCGTGCGCAGGAACTCCTCCTCGAACGGCTGGTCGACCCGGGAGGCGTCCACGAGCCGCGCATATACCCTCTCCCCATCATCCTCGGCACGCAACTGGATGGCGCCACGCACAGCAAGATCCACGAGCACAGCCGAGGTCTCCCGCGCCCCGATCCGCCCGTCGATGAGCAGACCACCGACCGCCACCGGCACATCGGGCGGAACCACCCGCACCGGGATCGTCTCATGATCGGACTTCTTGTCAGGACGCACCGGAGCATCATCGGTGCCGGCCGGCACCATACCGGGCGGCACATCGGCGAAACGCTCATCCCGGCTGTTTCGCCAGAACAGGAGGAGTCCGACGATCGCCGCGATCGTGCAGGAGCCGCCCACGCCCAGAAAGGCGAGCGACGCCTTGGCGGTCTCCGACATCCGCGCCTTCTCCAGGTGGGGCTGGTTGTCGGAGACAAGCCCCGGAGCGATCTTCGCCCCGATCGTCGTCACCGTCCCAGCCGTCCTCGGCTCCTGCGTGAAGACCCCCCTGCCGTCCACGACGGCCTGACTCGTGCACTCCGTGCTCGTCCCCGCCGCACCCGAGTAGCACCGCGTCTCCTGCACACCGCCCGGCACCTCGACACTCACCGAGAGCCGGTCGATCGTGGGCGCCTCACTGCCGACGACATCCCAGTAGAGCTCGTCGTAGTCCCCCGAGCTGCGCAACGCCCCCGACACCGTGTAACCGATCGTGTACGTCGCCGTGGCCGAGGTGATCCTCGTGTTCGCATCACCGATCTTGAGCGTCTCGGAGCAGTCCCTGGGACCGCCCTGCTCACAATCAGTGCTCGTCGTGAACGCCGCCGACGCGTCCGGGCTCGTCACCGACACATCCGTGATGTCGTAGACGGCGTCCTTCTTGTCGGCCTCGTCACCGAACGGTTCCCGCGTCGGCAGCGTCCGCTTGATCCCATGCCGCCCCGAGTTCGACCCGAAGCGCCACACGATCGTCTCCGACACGCGGAGCAGGCCATCCGTGCCGACGGTGAACGTCGTGTCCCACGAATCGACGCTGTCGTTCGTCTGCGCCTGCGCCGTACCCGGCACCAGCGCCCCCGCAACCACGAGCACCACCACCGCCAACACCGCACCCACCCGACCAGACCAACCATGCGGGGCGCCGTCGCGGCGGCGAGACCGGTCGGCATGGGGATGATTCGAACTGCTCACATCGTTCCTTCCGTCGTCGGGGCGTTCGGGGTACGGACGAGATCACCCGAGGCGTGTCCGGGGCCAGTGGGGGTGCTCCTCGTCGTGCGGGCGCTCAGCGGCGGCCCCTCCTCGTGCGGTCGGCCAGCTCTCGCTGGGCCTCGCGGTTCATGTCGCGCTCGCGGATCGCCTGGCGCTTGTCCCACTCGCGTCGGCCCGTGCCGACGGCGAGCTCGACCTTGGCGCGGCCGTCCTTGAAGTACATGGCCAATGGCACGAGCGTGCGGCCCGAGGAGGCCAGCTGGCGTTCCAGACGTGCGATCTCCTGGCGGTGCAGCAGGAGCTTGCGCTTGCGCAGGGCCGTGTGGCTGCGCCGCCAGCTGCCCATGGAGTATTCGGGGATGTTGGCCTGGTGCAGCCAGACCTCGCCGTCGTCGATGGTGGCGAAGGCATCGGCCAGCGAGGCGCGCCCGTCGCGCAGCGACTTGACCTCCGTGCCGGTGAGGACGATGCCCGCCTCGAGGCGCTCGCCGATCGAGTAGTCGTGCGTCGCCCTCCTGTTGCGGGCGATCATCCTCTCGCCCTTCTCGCGCGGCATGCCCGCTCCCTCCATCGATGTCCGTCCGCCCGATCGGGGCGAGACCCGTGTCGCTGTCCGAACGGGCGGGGCCCGGTGCCGCCCGAACAGGTGAGCATAGCACCACCGGCCCCTGCCCGGCCCGTCTGCGGCACCACCCTACCGGCAACCGCAGGAGCGCGGGCGGGCGCGAGGGGCTCAGACGCGCAGATGGCGACGGGTGACGACGAGGGTCGGCAGGACGGACAGGGCCACGCCGACGGCCAGCACGGCGAGCATCGCCCGGCCGGTCTGGGCCCATCCGATCATCCCGAGCGAGATCGTGACCGCCTGCGAGAGCCGGTCGACGACGAAGTACTGCAGGCCCGCCATGACGCCGCAGGCGAGCAGTGAGCCGATCACGCCGGCGAACAGGGCCTCGAGCAGGAAGGGCAGCAGAACGTAGGTGGTGGAGGCCCCGGCCAGGCGCATGATGGCGATCTCACGGCGCCGGGTGAATGTCGACATGCGGATCGAGTTGGCGATCTGCAGGGTGCCGGCCAGCAGGAGCACGCAGGCGATGCCCATCGTGCCCCATTTGAGGGCGTTGATGACGCGGAAGAAGGGGTCGAGGATCGGGTGCAGGTCCTGGACGTTCTGCACCCCGTCCAGCGCCGAGAGCTCGGAGACGAGGCCCCGATAGTTCTGCGGGTCCTTGAGCTTGACGCGGAAGGACTCCTGCATCTGCTCGACGGTGAGGGTGTCCTTGACCGGGTTGTCGCCGTAGGTGGTCTGGAACTCGTCGTAGGCCTCCTGCTTGGTCTGGTAGTAGATCGTCTCGACGTTCGGGTCGGACTCGAGCGCGGTGCGGATGGCCTCGCGCTGGTCGTCGGCGACGCCCCCGCCCTCGACGCAGTTGCCCCCGACCCCGCTCGCCGCGGAGTCCTGGTTGCACAGGAAGACCGAGATCTCGATCCGGTCGTACCACTCGCCCTTGAGCTCGTCGACCTCGGCGATGGTCATGAGGCTCGCGCCGAACAGTGCCAGCGAGACCCACATCGTGACGATGACCGAGAAGGTCATCGACATGTTCCGACGCAGGCCCGACCAGGTCTCACGCAGGGTGTGACGCATCGATGGACTCCTTGTCTGTGTGTACGAGGTCTGTGTGTGCGGGGGCTCGGGCGGACGGTCCTGACCGCGCGGACGACCGGGGGCCCGCGGGCTCATGCGGTGCCGTAGGCGCCGGTGGACTGGTCGCGGACGACCTCGCCGGCGTCGAGTTCGATGACGCGGCGGCGCATCTGGTCGACGATCATCGCGTCATGGGTCGCCATGAGCACCGTGGTGCCGCGGCGGTTGATGCGGTCGAGCAGCTTCATGATGCCGACGCTGGTGGCGGGATCGAGGTTGCCGGTGGGCTCGTCGGCGATGAGCACGAGCGGGTCGTTGGCGACGGCCCGGGCGATGGCCACGCGCTGCTGCTCACCGCCGGAGAGCTCCTCGGGGAGTCGGTCGCCCTTGGTCGACAGGCCCACCAGGTCGAGGGTGGCGGGTACGCGCTGGCGGATCTCGGCGCTGGGGCGGCCGATCACCTGGAGGCCGAAGGCGACGTTCTCGTAGACCGTCTTGCCGGGCAGCAGCCGGAAGTCCTGGAAGACCATGCCGACCTTGCGGCGCAGCTTCGGCACGCGGAACTGGCCGAGCCGACCGACGTCCCGGCCGTCGACGAGGACGCGTCCGGAGGTGGCGCGGATCTCGCGCACGATGAGGCGCAGGAAGGTCGACTTGCCCGAGCCGGAGGCGCCGACGAGGAAGGCGAACTCCCCCCTGTCGACGCTCACGTCGATGTGCGACAGCGCGGGGGCCGTCTGGTTCTGGTAGACCTTCGTGACGTTCTCGAATGTGATCACGGCTGCTTCCTGACGGCTGGACTGAGGCGGGTCCGCCGCGGCCGCAGAAGCCCTCGACGGTTCCCCACGAGTCTAGGAGGAGCCGTTCCGGCGCCCGGCTCGACGCGCCCGGCGTGTCGCGCGGACGGGGCCTCTCAGCTCTCCTGCTCGACCCTGCGGCGCCAGCGGATGCCCGAGTCGATGAAGGCGTCGATGTCGCCGTCGAAGACGGCGTCGGGGTTGCCCGACTCGTGGTTGGTGCGCAGGTCCTTGACCATCTGGTAGGGGTGCAGGACGTACGAGCGCATCTGGGAGCCCCATGAGTTGCCATCGGACTTGAGGGCGTTCATCTCGGCCTCGCGCTCCGCGCGGGCCCTCTCCAGCAGCTTCGCCTGGAGGACCCGCAGGCAGGCCGCCTTGTTCTGGATCTGGGAGCGCTCGTTCTGGCAGCTCACGACGATGCCGGTGGGCAGGTGGGTGATGCGCACGGCGGAGTCGGTCGTGTTGACGCCCTGGCCGCCGGGGCCCGAGGCGTGGAAGACGTCGACGCGGATGTCCTGCTCGGGGACGTCGATGTGGTCGGTCTCCTCGACGACCGGCAGCACCTCGACGCCGGCGAAGCTCGTCTGGCGCCGACCCTGGTTGTCGAAGGGGCTGATGCGCACGAGTCGATGGGTGCCCTGCTCCACCGAGAGGGTGCCGTAGGCGTAGGGGCACTTGACCGTGAAGGTCGCCGACTTGATGCCGGCCTCCTCCGCGTAGCTGATGTCGTAGACCTCGTAGGCGTACTCGTGGCGCTCGCACCAGCGCTCGTACATGCGCAGCAGCATGGCGGCGAAGTCCGCCGCGTCGACGCCCCCGGCCTCGGAGCGGATCGTCACGAGGGCGTCGCGCTCGTCGTACTCGCCGGACAGCAGGGTGCGCACCTCGAGGGACTCGATCTCCTCGGCGAGGGAGCCGATCTCCTTGTCCGCCTCGTCCGCAGTGGCCTCGTCGCCCTCCTCGGCGGCCAGTTCGACGAGCACCTGCACGTCATCGAGACGCCCGCGCAGCCCCTCGACGCGCTCGACGTCGGACTGGAGGCGCGAGAGCCTGCTCGTCACCTGCTGGGCGTGCTCCTGGTCGTTCCACAGATCGGGGGCCGCGGACTCGACCTCGAGCTCGGCGATCTGCTCCTTCCTGGCCGGCACGTCGACGACCGACTCGATCGACGCGAGCGACTTGTCGAGCTGGGAGATCCGTTCGTTCAATTCATCCAGGGCCACGTCGAGCAAGTCTACGGCACCGCCCGCCGGAGCCCGGCGGGCATGGACGGGCGGTCCGCGCGAATGGTGGGAGGATGGATGGGCCGCCGGGCCCGTGGAGCGGGTCCGGGACGCGACAGTCGACAGGGAGTTCCCGTGGGTGCGTTGAAGAACCAGCTCAAGTCCGATCTCGTGGTGGCCATGAAGGCCAGGGACGAGCAGGCCAGGTCGACGATCCGCATGGCGATCGCCGCCATCATGAACGCGGAGGTCTCCGGGCCCGCCCACGAGCTGAGCGACGAGGAGGAGCTGCGCATCCTCACTCGCGAGGTGCGCACGCGCGAGGACTCGGCCCGCACCTATGCCGACGCCGGTCGCGCCGAACTGGCCGAGAAGGAGTCGGCCGAGGCCGCCCTCCTGTCGCGCTATCTTCCCGCCCGGCTGTCCGAGGACGAGGTGACGGCCATGGTCGCCGAGGAGATCCGCGCCGTCTGCGGTGACGAGGCCCCGACCATGAGGAGCATGAGCGCCATCGTCAGGGCCGTCAACGCCCGCGCCGCCGGCCGCGCCGAGGGACGGGCCGTCGCCGCGGCGGTGAAGAGGGCCATCACCGGCTGACCGACGGGTCCCGCCGCGGAAACGGCCCCTGGGCGGCAGGCGTGGAGCACCCGCGAGACCCGTGCGGACCCCGGGCGATGCCGCGGAGCAGCGCAGGGCCGCGCAGCGGGACGCGCCGGAGGCGCCCCG
>ERZ772953.9-NODE-9-length-44461-cov-10.637391_pt1 | contig 44461 bp, 64 predicted proteins | sample MGYA00580685_ERZ772953 | MGnify/ENA primary metagenome ERZ772953 (study PRJEB29015, sample SAMEA2738080) | human oral metagenome | biome: human oral; feature: human-associated habitat; material: saliva | place: China | collected 2209 ...
AGATTCGCATGCGGTAGAGGGGCGGGCGATGACAGGGGGCGGTGCTTTTTTGCGAGCCCTCCCCCCGGTTGACGAAATTTCAAAATGAAATCAGATTTCAATCTCCCTGGTCACCTTACGGTATACCCCGGTCAAATTCATTTCAATAATTTCGTCGATCGCTTGATCGTTCGCTAAGTTGTCATCGAAAACTGAAAGATCTGATGACGTCCTAGCCACCCTACCTAGGTAGGCAGAGGTATGGTACCCGTGTTGGATGTCCCAGAGGTACCATTTATCAAACTCATCAAAGGGGTCGTAAGGATTGTCTGTTGTTGTCAACCTACTTACCAGCATGGTGTGTGCTCTCTCCTTTCTGATGAGTTCATTCGTTGATCGCACGACGAACAGTGGACGTGGACACGCCGAGTGCCTCTGCTATCTCAGCAGTAGTCGCACCGTTCCTTGACATAGCCTCAGCTCGCGCAGCCTGAGAGTCTGTCAGTCCTCGTTGAGTTCGAGGTGTTGCCAGCTGCCTGATGTACTCGATGTCTGCGTTGGCTACTATCTGTTCGAGGAAGTGGTTTGAGACAGCACCCTTCTGGATTGCTTCCCACTCTCGAGCAGTTGGTGTTACCCGACTACCGGCCTTGTCCGCGCCAAGTCTGTGACGAGCAGTCTTCAACGCCATCGATTCAAGCTTTGCAATCTCATCATCGTCAATGTCTGGATTCGAGGCCCGCTTGGCGTCCACCACACCCTTAGCAACCGCCTGAGCCTGGCGCTCTAGGGGCTTGTTCTTAAGGGCGGTATTAAGTTTAGCCCGTAGGGATGAAACCTCAGGGGCGTACTCTTTAGCGGCACGGGGGTTCTTTACCAGAGATGGCTGACGAATAGATTGCAGTCTAGCTTTATTAGCCATGGCCTTCAGCTTATTAGCATGGTCGGCATATAAAGCTTCCATATCAGTACCAGAAGATAATGAGTGGGCGTTCTTAACCGTACTCATTTTATTTGTCTTGGTCTGATAATAAACCTTCTTGGTGGTTCCATTCTTAAGGGTCTTGGTATAATACCTACCAGTCTCCTTATAAATGAGTTCACCAGTGTTGGGATCTATATGACCCCCTTCAGAAGCCCGGCGTAGTTTACGTTCAGGAACATATGCCTTGGACTTGGCGAGAGAGATAAGGGTAGAAGCTCCACCCCCATTTTGGTATTTCTTCTTTAGCTGGGAAATACCATTATCTTTCTCCGACTGAACATAATTCAATCCGTGCTTCTCGGCGTCGATGACTACCATGGAGTGGCGAACCGCTCGGGCAATCTCCGAAGGCTTAGCATCGTGGAGGGTCATATCAGTAATCAGATTACTAATCTTGCCCATCTCGGTCTGCGTATTGGTCATACGCTTCATACCCGGAACCGCAGGATATGCAGTCTTAGGATCGAAACCTTTAAGGCCACGAAGAGTTGGTGTGGTCTTAACTTTAGTGGTTCCACCGAGAGGAATGACTACTGCGTTATCCCCATCGAAGTCTGCTCCTGACAAACGCTCGGCAACAGATGGGTGAATACCAACCGCATCTTTAGCCTTAGGTGTGATGAGCCGCTGGCCGTCCTTGAACTTGTTGTTGACGACCAACTCAGGGATCTCGAAAGTACCACCATGCGGATATCGAACCAGCGCCACTCGCTCCCCATGCTTGAAGTTGGGGGCGTAGATCTCGTTAGGCTTAATATTCTTAAGCGGGAGGAGAACCTGAGCAGCCTGGCGCGGAAGAGCGGCAGCTTTCAAATGCACGGAAGCGGAATCAACAGTCTCTGCAAACTTCTCAAGAAGCTTTCGCTTGATGACGGGGTTCGTAAGAGACAGAATCTCTTGCAAATCGTCTTCGTACTTCTTACGAGTAATGCCGAGCTGGCGCTTAGCCATGTCGAGACTCTGTTTGGAGAGAAACTGGGAGGCCAGAGACTTACTCCAAGAATCCCAAGAGCCTTCGTCGTTGACGAGGTTAAGCGGCGACAGATGCTTCTTTCCATCTTTGCCCGTGTACTCCATCTGACGACGAATAGTCGCACCAAATGGATTATCGGGGTCGGATTTCAGAGGTTTGAGGGCGTCGAGCTTATTTCCGGTGTTCTTCTTATTGGTATTGAATCGAACATCAACACCTTTAGGAAGATCATCGGAATACATAGCCATACCCTTTAGATAATGGCTGCCATCCACTGCAACACGGACCTGAGCATAGCTGCTACGACCCAGATCAAGGTCAGGAACACCGCGGCGGAGCTCAATAACACCATCCATGTCGCTACCACCGTCCGGACCATACTTAACCTCGAGCCGTTTCGAGTCGAGGTTAGTAGGCTTGCGAATACCAGTAGTGATATCCCCATCATTGACGACAACGCCAGGAGTACGAATCTTGTCAAGGTTCTTCACCACCTCAGATTTAGGTACTCCAGGAGGAGTCAGGACGCGGATGTTGGTGTATCGGTCAGTGCCCGCCTGCTTCAAATATACGTCGTGAGTCTCGTAGCCCTCTTCCTTGAGCATCTCGACGGCAGCTTTAAGCTGTTCGTTGGATACACCAAGATTAAGCTCGACACCGGTTCCGAAGTCAATATACTTTCGGTTGTCGGCGTCCTCACGAAGAATATCAGCAGCCTTAGAGATCTTGTCCTTGCGGGCAAGAGCGTCAGGCTTAAGGAGCTCTCGAACAGAACTCTCATTAAGCCCCATCTCACGACCAATAGCGGAAGTGGATAAACCCTTCTGCTTCAGCTCCAGAGCGCGGTGAACCTTATCGGCCTTGAGTTCAGCATTGGCATTCGTAATATGCGCTCGAAGCTGAGTCGTAGTGAGCCCCATCGCCTTAGCGATTTGAGCCTGACTCATCCCCTGTTTACGAAGCGCCTCGACCTGTCCCTTGAAGCCGTGGGCGGACTGATATGGCTCTTTTCCCGAACCCCAAGGATATCGCCCAGACCTACGAGGCATGCCGTAGTGGGCCAGGTAGTCGTCATGGTCTTCTTCTGAGAATATCACGATTCCTCCTTAGCCTTCTCTATCAGCTTGTCGAAATGCACGATCCGGGACATGATGTGCGAGATGTCATCCATCTCTGGAATATAGATCTGGACATCGTCGTTCTGGTAGATACGAAGTTCGTAATCCAGAGACGCGGGCTTCTCACCATACTCGAGGCAGAACAGTGCGGCGTAGACCATCAGTTGGTCCATCTTGACTCGACCGCTTCCTGTCTTCAGGTCATGAATTCTCAGGAAGCCTTTACGGTCATCGAAGGAAATAGCATCTGCGGTACCGAACGCGTTGATCGAATAAAAGAGAACCACTTCAGGGTCCATCTTGAATCCGATGGCGTCGTTCACATACGCATTAAAGGTCGCCTTGTTCCGAGGCATCCTCATTCGGAGTCGAATATGCTCCGCAGCGAGCGCATGCAAACGCGTACCATGCGCAGCGGCTTGCGCAGTCGCAAATGTACTGAGAAGCTTCTCGTCGTCGTAGTTCAACCATGAATATTTGGACGCACTAAGGAATGCGTGCGCTCCCTCCAGGGTTAAGTGTTTGTTCCAGTTCATGAAGAACGTGCTCCTTGTTCTCCGGGAATATGAACGCGCCGAATGCTACGGCGTTCGCTTTCTTGATGTAGTAGTCTTGATTGGGCTGATGTGGTTCACTAGCCGACTTCTTGACTTCAAGAAAGGCCCAACGGTTTTGGTACAGAACCGTGAGATCGGGTATGCCTTGAATATGGTTCGGATCATTCTTCAGAACCAGACATCCCGGAAGTCGCTGTTTGATCTCTCGAATCAAACCTTTTTGAAATATGCTCTCTCGAGCCATTCGCGATGTCCTTTCGCATAAGACTTACATAGAAGGGGCAAAGGGTCACTAAACGCGGACCATCCCCATAATCTCTACCCTGATACCGAGAGGCCGAAAGGACAAGAAAGCCTTAAACGCCGTGGTAGCAAAAACGGCGCACGGTAAAAGAGCGGTTTAGCCCCATTTTACCCCTTCTATTCATTATATGCGAAGTTTCCTACAAGGGGGCACTGATGTATTTGTACCATTGTACCAAAAAATATCGTACTTCTTTTTTATTTCTTTAATTTTTTACTTTCAACCATTAATAGAGAAAAAAGTGGTAAAATGGTACAAGATTACCACTTTTCGTTGGAATTGCAACGTTTCAGGGGCAATGATGGCAAACGTACAAAAATGGTACAAAAATGGTACAATGCCCATACTACCCAGGGTCCAGTGATGGCGTTTGAAGCGGTTTGTACCACTTTTTTCCACGCTTGTACCACTTTGTACCACCAAAAATGGTACAGAATCCTGGGCAGTATGGGCGTCCGCACAGCCCAAACAGACTCTCAAAGACGCTACAAGGCGTCCACAAAAGCCCGTTCGTTGAACTTCTTCTTCCGATAAATGGCTGCCAGAATCGCCTTGTCGATCGGAGAATCCGTCATCAGACGATAGTAGTTCAGCCGAGAATATGGCGTGTTGAGTCGATCAATTCGACCCTCTGCCTGCTCCATAGTTCGGTAAGAATAGTTCAGAGAGAAGAATACCATCGTGTCTGTCGTGACACAATTCCATCCTTCGGCGCCAGATGTGTATTGGACTAGATAGACCCAGTTGGATCCTTCAGGCAAGGGGTCATGCCGGTGTCCGTTGTACTCAGCAATCCGGTAACCCTCTTCCTCAAGTCCTCGCAGGATATCAAGTTCGTAGTCGAAGTTGTAGAAGACCACCAGTCTGGGGTGCCTTTCGAGAATGCCGAGAACAGCATGATACTTTCGGCGATTATCGTTGACAAGTCTCCGGAGCAGGTAGCAGAGTGCACCAGCGTTGGGTACTGGTTCATCGGTGTAGGGGTTGAATCTGGTCTTGAGGGCTTGCTCATATGGCTCCTTATCGTAGTCTACTCGGATATCATGTCTCACACGCTCGGTGTGTCTAGCGACAGGCATGTCCACCAGGATCTGCCGTCTGCGACGATCAAGAACCCCCGTATCAAGATATCGTTGGACCTGGGGGAACTTGGCGAAGTTGTTAAACACAACGTGGCGTCTGAGGAACTCGGTTCGGTTCCTGTAGAAACCATTTGCGACAAACAGCGGGATATAGTCGAGCCATACATCTCCAGGAGTCGCGGATAACATGATCCATCGGTTTCTCCGAGCAATCTTGATAAATGTTCGAGCCCACTTTCCGGATCCGCTCGCTCGCTGTTCGTCGAATATGAAGAACGCGTCGGTGACATTCTCCACCTTGTGGATCTCATTCCAGGCAAGGACATGGACATCTCCATTCTCCTCACCCCTATCTACTCCGACCCGAGCGAACTCAAGATCCCACTCACGGTCGTTCCGTTTCTTCGCAGTCGTGATCACATAGCACGGGATATGCGTCCGTCTGGCTCTCAAAGGGTTCACACCACCCCCGCAGATCGTCGTATACCAGTAGACCACCGCCGTCAGACTCTTCCCCGAGCCAACTGACCCGCATAAAACCTTGCCGCTCGATAGTTTCTGCAAAGCCTCTCGCTGATGCGGCCGTAGCTGCATTATAGATCCTTCCCGGGATGCTCATACCAGTGCTCCGAATTCGTCAACGATGGTCGACCAGTCGATGTCTCGCTTCATGTAATCGACTCGCTTACCCTTCTCGGAACGAGTGATCAACTCAAGGTTATCGAGACGAGGGTTGAGCGGGTCTCCGTCGATGAACCAGAGATTATGCGTTGACGGGTCATAGTCACCTACGAACGCCTTGTATACCAGAATGTGGTTGTAGAACATCCGGTTCCTACCAGTCTCTAATTCCCGGATATTCGTCGTGTAGTACCCACTTTGACCCACACAGAGCGCCCGGAGATATGAGTTACCCGTCGACTTACGATAACGGATGACACGCCCCTCCTCTGAGATGTAGTAATCCGGATGGTTGACGAGGTTTCCGATCCAGCGCCCGACCATGTCATACTCGGGAAAATAGCGGTCGCAGATGTCGTGGTTGATAAACATGGTGGTCCTTTCGTGAAATATAATGGGTGTGGGGAGGCTCTTAGACCGATATGATCCAAGAGCCTCCCTGATAGTGATCAGGCAGCCGGGAAGTTACCTTCGTCGGCGATCAGGGTCGAACGGTAGTATACTGCGCTGTTCCCCAGAGTTGCGGCACTGTACCAAGGATGGTCCTTGTCGTACTCGTGCAGCCGAATAACACGTGCGGCGTAGTCAACCTCGAGAAGGGGGTTGTCCTGTCGCGTCATGATCTCAGAGCAGAGGCAGCGTGCTGTGAACTTGATGAACCCACTCTTCGTGAGAATCGGTTCAGAGCACATACCCCCGCCGCCAACAGATCCAAGAATGCGAAAAATCCACTTGCGATTGCTTCGAGGCTCTCGATAAGAGCGGATGCGATCTGTAAGTAGAAGTTCACCCAGAAGCGCCCTCTCATTGTGCGACACCAACCATCATCTCCTTAGGGTCATGTCTGGTGAGTCGAACTCTGGACAGATCCCACTTCATCACACCATTCTTCCAGCTCAACTGGGTGTTGCGATTCTGGTTGATGTCATAAACCCTCATATGGTGCGTGATTGAACCATCAGGGTCTGTAGTCTTCCAGAATACCGGAACCCCTTGAGATATATAGGTGTAGAGCGGCGGGAGATCCTCAGCAGTATAGAGCTCCACGATGCAGTACCGAAGATCGTACTTAAGGAAATCGCTCTGCATCTCCTTGAGAACTTCTTCACTGTTGCGGTCACCCATTGTCCTCGCCCCACGTGTCGAATCCGTCCGCAGCGCCCTGGTAGGTGATGGTCCGCCTACCCCAGTTGATCCGGAGCTTCACGCGCTTCTTCTTGATGGTGATCAGCTTGACTCCGTCTGCCTTGGGTCCGATGTAGACACACTCGTCATCGATGAAGAGATCCTCGATCTCCCACTTTCGCTCCCCTTCTGGAGAGTACCAGGTGAAGGTCCAGCCAGTGGCGTTGTAGTTTCGGAGAGAAAATGGTGAATCAGACATTAGGGTTACCTCGCTGTATCGAATGTCGTGTCGGATGTATTTCTCGGCGGTTGTCAAGAGGTAGTTGTGTACCTCTTGCATGCTCTCATCGGTCGAGTTCGGCATCGATGACCTCCAGACGATCCTTGATGTGGTTCAGTACAACTTGGATATCCTTCGTGTCGAACGAGGAAATGGCGTCGCACACTTCCTTCACCGCGGTCTCACGGGCCTTGAGTGACATGAAGTGAAAACGACCGTCGTGCTCGTACTTCCTCCAGTGCTCGTGAGAAAGCCGCATGTGTATATTGCGGTCCTCGTCCAGGAAGTACCACGCCGTCTCGGTCATGGCGATGGTCTTGATGGAGTCGTAGATGTTGCCGTAGTCCCCGATCGACGGGCAAAGACCTGAAGCCGAGTACCAGCTTGAGAGAACGAGCTCGCCGTTCACGAGGGGGTAGGTGGTGTTCATGGTTGTGCTCCTTTGGCGGTCAGTGTGTGAAGATCTGGTCGAAGTCTACAACGTACACACCGTTATCGTCGTAGACCTTGGCTTCCGTGGTGCCTGGGATGTACATGAAGTGCTCGTCACGGATATCGTTGTGTCCCTTCAGAACAACCCAGTCAGACGAACCGTCCCAGTAGTAGTCATGGGCATGGAATGTCTCGTTACCATCAATATTGATGGAGATCTCGAACTTCTCGCCGGACGCGGAGAGTTCACCCCATCGCTTGATAGCGTCCGACATCTTGACGATCTCGGGACCTTTATCGATCTTAGCGATACGATACGTCTTAGATCCACAACGCCCGCTAGGCTCGAGCGTGAAGTCCTCTGGGTAGATTCCCACCTCTCGGCGAATGGTCTCGTTCACGAAAAGTCCGTGGAACATCACGATATCGTCGCCCGCCGGTGTCCGATCGAGATCAACGTCCGTAACGACGAAAGGCTCCTCACGAGCATACACGCCAAGAATTCGAGGGTACCAGTAGTTGTCGAGATCATCCTTGATGGTGGTGAAAATGTTGTCGATCATTACAGTACATCCTTCGTCGCTGTGAATTTGTGGTAATTTTGGGAATCGCGAGACCAGAGCATGTTCCGCCTCGAAGTGAAATCCTTGACGAGACCGTCCTTCTTTCGAAGAAGCTCCAATACGATAATATACGGAGTCGGCCCAGAGAACTCCCGAACTCCGGTCACGTAATATGACTCGTCATCCAGAACGACTTCGATCCGCCGGTTCAATCCCGCATACGTGTCGAATATGAACGGAAGCTCCCCCGATGTAACTCGAAGCTCCTCGTCGATGGTGATAATCATCCGACCCGCATAATCCGGCTCAGCTTTAGTGACCTTGATCTTCTCGTAGTCATATAGAAGAGTCCGATGCTCGATGCCGAGATCTTCAACATCTACGCCGGTGAGCCGAACCCCGTGTTCGTCCGTACTGACATTGTAGATCATATAGATCTTGTCTTCGTTGGAGTCCTTGATGAAATAGTTAGTGCAAGCCTTAGAGCCTTCTTCCAACTTCTTCACATAGTTGATGACGTCCTGTTTGGTGACGAGATACTCAGCCATTGTTGCTCCCTGTGTCAATAAGCACGAGCTCGCGCCCGCTAGAGTCCTTGAATCCTGTCCGAACAACAATCTCATCGTGCTCGAAAATGAAAAGATAATGGATCGGAATCTGATCCTCCCAGCACGCACAATCGAGGTATACTCGCTCCTTCGTAGAGTTAATTCGGTATGCGAGGAATGTTCGTTCGGCGTTTTCGAATCGAATATAGAACAGACGATTCTCTTTAATCATGCGAACGCCGAGTTCCAACCAGAAATCGCGGAGGGCCTCGGTTCCGGTATACATGGTCATTGGTCTGCTCCTCAGTGTAGTGGCGCTTTAAGGGTTGTCTTATTGACGAAGTACTCGCCCTCAAGCAGATAAGTATGCGGTTCGTCTTGCGGGATAATCTTCGTCTCTGAGGTGACTACGATGATATGCAGGTCGTTCGAATGGCTCTCACACGCCTCGATAACCGCGATGGAGTGGTCTTCGTCGATACAGCGAATATCGGACCAGGTGTAGTTCCCGAGTCCATTGGCTCGTTTGAACTGCATGACGACCCCGTCGACAGCTGCCTCCCTACGATATCGCTCAAGACGATCTGTAGTCCGATTTGAGAGAACCATGATGTTCTGACCGTCCGTAACGATCTGTTGGTAATCAGGATATGATCGCCGGATTACTGTTCGTGTGTCACGGTCGAGAAGAGTCAGCTCGATCTCGCCGTCGTACTGCTCGATGGTCCAGTCGAAACCGTGGTTGTAGTCCAGCAGAATAAACGGTCGAGACTCGTCGGGGATGTTGATAAGAATGCGCTTGTCGTTGGAATCCTGCGTGTCAAAGAGTTCTGGGATGTCGTTTACAGTCTTCATGGTGGCTCCTTAAAGTTGGGCAAGGGAGAGGCTCTCAGATCTTCGAATCTGAGAGCCCCTCCCCGGAAAATACGAGAAGTCTATTACTCCTCGTAGTCGTCAGGAACTTCCGGTCCGAAGTCCTGGTTGTACTCGATATCGAGCTCGTCCTCGCGAATGGTGATATACATCGTCTTGAGGTATGCCTTCACACCTCGAGCGTTCTCCATCTCCCACTCGTAAGGGTTGATGGTCAAATCGATCTTCTCGATATCGGTGTAGTCAATGAGGTTGACTGTGTCCTCATCAATAACCGTCCGCTTGCGCCCCTGGTTAGAGATGAAGATGATGCGCGGAGGCTTGACCCGGTAGGAAACCTCCACGGGAAGATGGAACGCCGGATCCTCGTCAGGGTCTCGCTGCTTGAGAGCCTTGATGTTGAATCCCATTCCGCTGAGCTCGTCCGCCTCGTTCTGATTGAGGAGAACAGAGAATGTCCGCTTTCCTCCGGACGGGTTGAACTTAGTGGGGGCTCCGGCGAAGTTGCGGAAGATGATTCGGACATTACGAAGTGTGACGTCGTTCATTTGGGTACTCCTGTGGTTGTAGTCTGACGTGTTCTGCGATCCCTGAAGAAAGATGCGCCATCCAATATGATGCCTTCAACAAGGCCAAAGCATTCATTCGAGTATCTTCCTCGTCAAGAACTGCTTCGGCTGTTCTGTTGATCTTCTCTAGGGTGATTTGGATTTGCTTCATTCGGGAAGACTTATATCGGGCCCCTAACTTGAGAGGCCCGACACAGTCATCGTCGCTCTTCGAGCACATTCGTGATTGCGTCCTCAATCTCGTTGAGAATCTCGGCTTGCTTCGTAGGCTCGACATTCCGCCAGAAGTCGACGTGGACGAAAATATCCGCGGAAGGCGCGCTGTCCTTCATGGTTGATCGTCGGCTTTCAGTGGAGATGTTGAATCTTCGAATCGTGAGATTCTTACCATCCAGGATATCGACAGCGTTCATCAGTTGTTCTCCTTAATGATCTCGGCGACAGCCTCGTCCAGCTTGTCCATGATAGCCTTCTTCTCCTCAATCGTCTTGCCGGGCTCGAAGTTCATAGTAACGGTCATCTCTCCAAAAGTCTCATCGGGAGAAATAACGCATACGATGCGGCTCTCGCCGGTCGTGACGAGCATCTTACGCATAGTGGTGTCCTTTCTTAGGAAGACCCTATCCGCTGTGTTGCGGATAGAATCTGATCTGAATCAGTGGGTAGTCATGGTGGGTCGATGGGCGGCACCCCGATCTTCGGTTGGCTCTTCGCTCCAACGCCATAGAACGACGGCCAGCCTGGAGAGGCAGACAATCGCAAAGATTAGCGAGAAAACGAAAATGGCAACACAAACATCGGTGATGCCGCCCGGTTCGATGGTGAACATGAGGCGTCCTTTCTGTGGTGGTCACTATGCCCCATGTTTCTGTCGCGAATATCAGTGCGCGGTCACGTATTCTCGAGGATCCTGAGCATACGACAACAGGCGATCGATCTCTTCAGGCTCGAGCTTCTCGAGGATCGTGGCGGGCATCACCTCGTCGTTACCGGACTGTAGGATCTGAAAGGGTGTCTTCTTGTCGTTGTCACTCATCGATCTCTCCGTTCGCTTCTAGTGTCTCCAACTTCTTGAGAAGCTCTTCGGCTTGCTTCTCCCAGATCGAGGACTGGTTTCGTTCCTCGAGAGCCATCTGCATGAGATGCCGAGCTGCGTTCTTGTGCTCGGTCATCTTGGTCATGCACTTGTCAATTTCCTCAAGCAGACTCATCGGCGTCCTTCTTCTTAGCGAGAACCTGAGACGCGTAAGACCTCGTGGCGTTAATTCCTTCCTGAATCATTCCGGCATATAGCTGAACGATCTTGACGAAGTCGATACGTTCTAGGCTTCCTTGGGTGAGGTGGAACACGATATCCACTCCGCCGTCTTCGGTGTCGACAACCTTTAAGTCGTCGGGGTTGTACAGACTCACTTCGTCTCCTTCGGAAGTCGGTTTGTGACCTTGTGACACTCCTTAGGAACCAGGAGAATATCGTTATTCGCCCGAAAGCGGAACATGACCCACTCGTCCTTAGGATAACGGAAGACCTGCCCGCCTTCGTCCGCGAATCGAAACTCGCCGCTCTGGGTCGGAAGTGGTGTGGCGTTGCGGATACAGGTGCCCGTGCCGTCTGCCGGATCGATCGCGGTAATAACGATCTTCGGGCGCTTGTTATCCATGTACAACTTCTCGTCCGCATCGGACAGACTGTTTGCGCTTGCGATGTAGAAAGAGGTGCTCATTTTCGAATCCTTTTCGGAATGTTGTACTCGTCGATCAGTGCGTCTAGAAAATCGCAAAGATCTTCATTCATTCGGTCGATTGTCGCTCGATTACGAACCTTGGGGATCGTGATCTCGATGGTGTACCCATTAGTGTTCCCTCCACGGGGAAGAACCCTCGATTTTACTCGAAGAGTCTTCCCCATGGAGTTCTTAATCCACTTACGGGCAAAGGTAAGCTCTTGCGCAGGCTCCCCTTCATCATCGTCTCCGATCTGGGCAAGAATATCCGCAGCGGAAACAATGAGGCTCATCGCCGACGCATCTCCCTAACGAAGATCCAGATAAGCCACAGACCACTTGTGATCGTGATCATGAAAATGTCGAAGAGGAAGTTTCCGAGACCGTAACGTCGTCCCATGATTGTTGTCCTTTCAGGCTGCCTTGACGAATTCCTCGAAATCGCCAAACTTGTTGATGGTGGCCACAGCCGTGTCGACTAGTGACCGTGCGTATGTCTTATCGATCCATTCGGGCTTGTTTGCCTTCTCGATAAGAGTTGCGTCCTCCCACTTGTATCCCTTGGTACCAGTGACATCTGCATAGGTCTGAGTCTTCTCGTTATAACGCTTCAGGGCTCCGCCCGGAATACCCGGCTCGTCCTTCACAGGAACGAAGAGACCGACTCTACCGATGAAGCTGAAGTGGGAGTGATCCGGGTCATCTCTCTGAATATACATCTTCGAGGTAACCGACTTAGCTTCGCAGTAGTCACGGAAGGTGAGCTCCTCGTGAGAGAAGAGCTGCTTGAATACGACCGGATGCTGGAACTGTGCACCGGTGGCAGTCCAATCGCCGTCCTTATACTTAGCAATATAAACGGCGTCGTTGACAAGACACATACGCTCGTAAGTGGCCTCGTGCTCGAACTCGTACCCGTACTTCTTCCCGAAGTCAATAACCTTCTGAATAATCTCAGGAGTTGCCTCAGGAATCTTGATGGAGTCCGTCTTGATATGTGCGACAGTGAATCCTTCGTTCTCGACGTACTCGAGAAGATCCACCATGAACAAAGCGCCCCGCTTGGCAACGATGTTGTCGACATTCCTCGGGTCACGGAATGCGTTCGGGAACTTAGCAGCCGTCAGACCGTAAACGCTGTTGATAACAATCTTCAGCGAGTCAGCAAGCGCCTTGTTATCCACGCCCTCATCGAGGAACTGTGAGAGAACGCCATTCAGAAGAGTGCGGGCCTTCTCGTGATCGCCACGCTTGATGGCGACTCGAGCCTGCTTGATCTCTGAATATCGCTTCGTGTACTCATCACCGAATAGGTTGAGGTTCTCGATGCTGGAGGGGTGCATACTGGCAACGTCGAGGAGTGCAACGTTGTAGTAGATGCCCGGCTTCGCATGGACGAACCCACCCTCACCGGTAACGAAGCCTTTATAGGTAGACTCCATACCGAGGATACGGCCCTCATCATTCACCTTCTGTTTATACTCGTATCCAGGGAACTCCTTGCGCAGGTCTGTATAAATAAACTGGCTCTGCGGATGACGGTTGTTTCCGAACACAATCTTAGTAGTGTGTGCGTTTGTTGAGGCGTTGATCGGAAGCCCCGAGATCTTCGCCAGAATCTCTCGAGCGACCCAGTCCTCGTGTCGAGCATCGAAGACCGCTTCGGTAGCAATAACATCGTTATCGCAGTACTCAGCGACCTTGATCCACTTGTCCTCTGGAACGGGCTCGTCCCAGGGATAGTCCAGCTCCTTGTGGACCAGACCGAGCTCAATCTCCCACTTCTTGAGAGACTGCTTCTTCGAGGCGAAGTCGTAAATATCCGCGTAGCTCATGTTATAAGCCTCGGCGAACATTGCGTCCTTCTCGCCGTTGATGATCCGCTGGCTCAGCTGGAACAACTCGTAGTTGTTGTAACCGAGCATTCGTCCGTACATGATATGGTTATCGTACCGACGGCAGTTGAACCCAACCAACTTGAACTTGAGAAGCGGCTCAAGATCTTCGGCGGTAGGGTTGATCATCCTGGCGACCTTCTTGGAGCCCTTGACCTTCCAGTTCACAAGGAATAGGTTGGGGAATACCTCAACGTCCCAGAAGACAATATCGCCATCCGGATCCTTGCGCTTCTCCTGGACAATCTCGCGGAACTCCTCCTCGTTCTTCTTACCGCAGAAATGCATCTGCTCGATAAGCTTGAGGCAGTACTCGCTCTGATTGGTGGAGTTCGCAGCGAACCGAATAACGGTCGGCTTCATGACGCGGAGGTCATAATCCATACCTTGCTCGTACGCATCGTCCAAGACCTTCTTGATGAAGTCTACAGACGGACGAGTGGCAGGATGGATCTCCTTCTTGAGGTTTCGAACAATAAGATCTCGGAGCGTGTCCTCGTTCTTCATCACCTGAATATCGATCACTTTGCGCTCCTTGAGCGGTAGCCCCTCCGATATCGTCGCAACCGGTAGATCGTTGCATAGCGACAATCGACGCCGGAGGCTGGCCTTACCCGAGAACGCCTTGACTTCGATGTTGTCGTCGTACATTGCTGAGAGCTGCGTAGGATCGCCCTCGTAGATGTAGTGGAGGTGGATGCCGCTACCGCCTTTGCTATACTCTGCATAGGTTGGCGGCCACTTGGACGCAGCTTCGAGATTGCGCTCCTTACTCTTTTCGCCGTCGACCTTAAGATCAAAGTCAATGACGATATGATTGACCGGCGGTCTGACGTAGTGCTCTTCCTTCGTGTCGATGTCGCTGAGAACGGTGTCCACACTGTCCCATTTGCTAGCAGGTATTCCGTCCCGCGCCAACTGAGCAGGACAACTAGCAAGAACATCGTCAAGAAGAGACACAGACTTGTCCAGTTCAAGACGGTACTCCTTCTTGGGTTCTGCGTGCAATTCTGTGATGTTGAACAGATCGAGTTTGATTGACTGGTAGAAGTTGTTAACCTTCGATCCTGAGTCAGTTCGAGACTGTTGCTTGAAAATATGGAAGAACGCCTTGAACTCGTCCTTGAACTTGTTCTTAGGCATTCGATTGATGTTGCTCTCTTCGCAGTATTCCTGATACCGAGCATAAGCGGATCTGAGTGAGATCCCGCCGTCAAACTCGTCAAGATTATCCTCCACGAATGCGTACAAGAAGTTTGTCTTATACATCATCGAGAGGGGTTTATACGCATCGTAGTAGTGAGGACCATAATGCTTATAGACCTCGATGCAGTGCGTAGCGAGCTCACCGAGATGAGCGTAGATATCACGAACGAGTTGATCATACTCGCCATGAGGAACGCGGTTCCCCGAAGGACAAATATCGATCAACCTCCGAATGAGTCCAGACTTGGTGTCTGTAATATGGATCGGAGAGTTGGTGCCCATGAAGACCATGCAGTCGAACTTCATCTCGTAAGCCGACTTGAACTTCTCATCGATGGGCATCTTCTCGTGTGCAATAAGACTGTTGAGAACTGTGTTATCAGCAATACGAGAAAGATTACCATCATGCTCTAGGGCAACGAGAGGGTTCGAAGCAAGCGGCGCTAGAGCGAAACGGTTGTTTCCGCTAGCAAGTGCCTGCGACTTGAACGAGGCAGAATATCCCTCGAACAATCTCTCGATGATGTTGATGATCGTCGACTTACCAGAGCCACCCTCACCGTAGAAGACGAAGAACTTCTGGATCCACTTCGAATCGCCTTCGAATATAGATCCAATAGCCCATTCGATCTTTCTGCGGTTGTCCTCGTCATACAAGGTCGAGACAAGCTTGTCCCAACTATCGGTCGGACCAGACTTCAGAGAATATGGAAGTCTCTTACTCGCATAATCTTCACGACGAGGTTCATCGTCCGCAAAGACCAGTTTCCGATCCAGTTGTGTAAATGAGTCAGGGAGGTTCTTGATCCATCGACGATAGATCGTCCAACTCTGAGAATTATACGAGCTCATCAAAGAAAGGTTGACATCGCCAGAAAGCTTACTCTGTTGCTCCTGATAGAGCTTCGTAAGCTCGGCGTCAACCAGTTCCTGAAGGTCGTACTCTTCCGTAGACCACAGACCCTTGCGAGGGTCCCACACAGCGTAGAAGTCGCCACCTCGGACCATCACGTCAGTCATGCGACCAACGCGGAACGATGGGGTCACCCGCCACTCGTTCTTCTTGCCCTGCTGGACTGTCGCTTTCACGAAATCCATCGCGGCTCCTTTCTATCAAATGCGATATGTGGCCCTGATCCAGTAGTTCGCCTGGGTCCACATGTCAAGCTCGCTTTGGACCGGAATACGACCCTCGAGCTCGGGGAAGTTGAGATATGCCGAATCCGGCATAGGGAAGAACGAACGTCGTCCATCCATGAGTTCTGACAGAATATGCTCAACCTCGAGTCGGGGCTGCCCAGCCGGCTCTTGGAGCTCTGCATCAGAATACTGCTCGAGACCGGCGTTCTGGAGAAGTGTCCAGAACCATTCGACCGGGTTCGAGATACGGATAGAAAGTCGTTCGCTCAGAGATACCAAGACCTCGAGAATCGAGACCTCAGAATCGACCCAGGACTGCGGCACATCACGCTGAGTCTCATACGCAAATGTCTCACGCATGTACTGAGCATGGCCCACCTGGTTGTCGTCCATCACGTGCCAGACGACAAACTCGCTCTGGAAGAGAATCTCAAGAAGGATCCAATGAGTCTTCGCAAGATTCTTGGTAAAGCGATCCATGCCCGTCTTCTTGACGAGCCACTCGAAATATACTTCAGTCAAGGGTCTTCACTCGATTCATGGGGATCTCCTGCTCCTCGAGAAACTCCTCGAGGCCGCAGTTGTGGAAGAACAGCTGAATATCAGTCTCTTCACGGAAGTTGCGAAGATACTTTACGCTTCGAGTCTCGTCAACATCGAAGTCAACCATGTCGTCAATAGCGTTCTCGATGTAAGCCTTGGCTCGAATATCCGGAACGATGGACTCGTCGTCCGCAAGGAACAGAAGGTTGTCATCAGCCAGGTAGTGCATCTCGAAACAGGGGAACTCTCCCCAACCACGCCAGAAGCTGTCTTCGGTGACGCGAATGATAGGAAGCTCGTGCTGCTCGTAACCCATGTAGAGCTTCATAACTGCCTGCGCCTCGTCATCGAACATATATGCGTCCACCGGCGGATCCGGGTCGATCGGCATATCGATATCGTCCTCGAGAGGAGCGACCTGGTCGAAGTCAGGCGGGTTGGTCCACAAGGATCCGCGCTGTTGATCCTGCATAGCCTCGTACTCGTGTCCGGGGATCGGACGACCGAGCATGTCGGTGTGCTTGGACTTCACCGGTTTGACTTCCTCACCATTCTTGATCCTATCGGTCTCAAGCTTGAGCTTGGTCTCGTAGAAATGACGAATGGCTTCAACTTCCTCGGAGAGACGGGCTTCGTGCTCCTTCTCTGCGAAATGACGAGCCGCTAGGGCTCCGACGAGAGCACCGACCGCAAAGGCCAGCGCCACCTTCACGGTGGTGTTCATTTTAGTGTCCTTTCTTTCCTAGTTCTTAGATCTGGTCCCAGATGACGCCCTGGACGTTGGGGTCGATGATCCAGGAGCGGTAAACCTCGGTCGTGTCACCATCGCCGACGTAATCATCGATATAGTCACCGATGTTAAGATCCACATAGTTATCGCCGTTCCTGTCGTAGGTCCAGCCAACCACAGCACCAGCAGGAGTACGGCTGATACCAAGGGCATCGTAAACCTCATTGAGGAAGACATGGCCTCGGGCCACGAGGCGATCGTTGAAATATGCCTGGGTAGTTGAGAGCATGATCTCATCGTGATCGCGATTGCCCTCCCAATCCTCGCAGCCGGGGCCGTAAACCCGAGCATAGGGAGACAGGCCTTCGATATCGATCCGATGCGGTCGAATGCCCATCGCCTTGAGATCCTCGAGATCCTTGACGATGGGTTTGTCATCACCCGCCTCCTCAGGAACAAACTCGTCCTGAGAGCGCTCGTTGACCCAGTTCTGCATCTTGCGGACGCCCTCAGAGCCGAAGACCTCGGCAACGCCAGCCTTGTAGTTCTTGAGAGCGCGGTCTACAGCGGAATATGCGGCTACAAGACCGAGGTAGCGACGGGTCTGAATGGCATGCCCGGAGACAATAAGTGCTGCTCCGCACGTCGTGAACAGAAGAGTCTTGCGATATGCAAAGAGGAAGTTCTTAGCGATTTTGGCGCCGAGAATACCCTTCGCCGAGATATAGACTCGCTTGTCCTCGACGGTCTCGCTGGTGATGGTGGACCAGGCGCCGAGGTGGGCAGCAAGCTCTTCATTCTCAGAAGCTGCTGACGTCTCGAGAGCCGCGGATACGACTCCTGCACCCATCGCAACGATTCCCGAAGCGATGAGAATATGCGGCGAGTGCTTACTCAGTTTCATTCCGACCTGCGAGAATACACGGGTCACGGTTGAAGTATTCATGGTTCTCCTTAGTTCTTAATCTTGCCGCTAGCGACAAACTTCTTGAAAATGGCGACGACTTGCGCGTCATTCATCTTGTCGACGCGCTTCTGCCAATGCTGTCCGTACAATTCACGAAGCTTCTGCTTCATCTCGAAGATAGTCATCAGATCTTCACAGGCCTTTCAAGGTCGAGGATGTATCCGTCACGAACACGGCGGACCTGAGCCGTAGCGAGCGTGCGCCACCCCCAGTTTTCGTCCACATGAGTTGAGGTGATCCCAGCGAGGTCAAGTAGATCACCGACGGTTGCGATGTCGAAGTTCTTAATCTGATCATTGAGCCTATCCAAGACCTCATAGGCCTCAACACGGCTGGCAAACACAATTTCGCCAAAGTCGTGGCTTCGTCGAGCCTCTCGAGAAAGTTCTCGGCGGTCACCAGGACCATCGTCTGGAGGTGTGACTCTGGAGCCTGAGCTATAGACTCGATTGTAGGGTGTGTAGCCGCGCGTAGAGATCCGAGAACTCGACACGGGGCGCCCTCGAGACTCTCCATAAAGTGCTCGCTCGATCGCGTTTGTAACCACATCCGAAATGAGGGACTTTGCGGTTGGGATGACAACATCCTCGAGCAGGAAGCTACCAATTGATCGGGCGTCATCTGCGATAAATGCGCTCTTGACACGACGGATGATGGAAGGCTTCCGCTGAACAGCAGAATTGGTGACGGGTTGTAGTTTCTGCTTCCCGGACTCAGTGTTTTCATCCTTCTTAGGCTCCTGGTTTGACGGGAAGCTATCGCGAGTTGGAATATCGCTCATGTGTGGTCTCCTTAAAATGAAAGACCTATCCACCGTGTTAGGATGGATAGGAAATAGTCACTCGGACTCGTCTTCTTCAGACTTGTCACGGAGGTTGTTCTTGACGTTTGTCACGATGTCGCGAATCATACGGTAGTTGGTGTTCACGAACCGGTCGGTAACCGTCTCAGAGACGACAAAAGAAATCGCGTAGCGACCGACCGCAAATGCAATCTTCGCAGGGAGTTTTACAGGTGCGGGAGCGATGGCGACGAGAGTCTTACTGACGACTGAATCGACGGCCCACCAGATCGGGAGACCAACGAGACCTTTGATAGCTGTCTCGGGAGTCATGTCAATGTTGTTGTCCATGATGGTGTCCTTTCAAATATGAGTATGGGGTGGTCATTATGGAGTATGTATTTACCGCGGGGCCCGCCGATCTCAACGAGCCCCGTCAGCAAATATGATCACTCCCCCATGAGCTCCTTACGGACATCCTCGGTCAGAAGTCCGCTGTCGAGCATCTTCTTCTGAGACTCGTTGAGCTCGGCGGAGATTCCCGATGGCATGATCTCGTTGAAGAATGTCTCCATGGAGGACTGGTTCTCAAGAAGGTCGAAGAGAAGGTCCTCGAATGCCTTGGACTGGGCGAATGCCTCGGTCTGCTCCGCATTCTTGACGAAACGACGACCGTCCTCAGACTTCTTTCCGTATGCCCCGAGAAGGAAGCTCTTGAAGAACGAATAGATCTTGAAGTTGTCACCCTCTCGCATCAGGTTGACGAGGTGGTTTCGAAGACCTCCCTTAACGGAGATCTCCTGCTCGAGGATCTCGCTCTTCGAGTAGTGGAAATATGCAATCTCCACATACTTGTTACCGTCGAAGTCCTCGGCTACGATCTCTCGCTTGAGCATGGTGTCTACCTTTCTGTTGTGTGTAAAAAATGAAAGACCCATCCACCGTGTTAGGGCAGATGGGTGTAGTTCACTCTTCCTCTGAAGAGGTCTCCGGATTGGCTTCAACAATCGTGGTGACGAGGTTGCCGTCGGCGTCCTCCGTAGTGGTGATCTCGACGGAGTCGTCCTCGATGGCCTCAAGAATCTTCTCCTTGGGCGCAAGAGCAACCGCTACAGCACCAGCAGCAAGAGCAACCCCGCCCCAAACGAGGAGGGGGTGGTTTGCTGTGAATGTTGTAACAGCGCTCAGCGCTCGGGATGCGAAGTTGGGCTTCGGGGAGTCCTCGTCGATGGCCTTTACGGTGGCGGGCTCGACAACGACCTCGGGCTGAGTTGTGTCAGACATGGGAGTGTCCTTTCTGTGGTAGGTGGTCATTATGGCAAATGTTTTCCTCGCGGGTTACCCGACTTTCCACCAGTCGGCGGTAGGCTCCTCCTTGAAACGGATACCCACGGCAGGTCGTCCGTCTGGCGTGAGCAGACCCATGTAGTCAACTTCACACTTGGAGTGGATGGTCCACCCAAGCTGGTCGCCCATGGCATTCTGCTCGAGCTGAACAAGACTATAGAAGTCGTTGAGACTTACCGGGTTTCCCTGGATGAGGTCGAAGTTGATATCGTTGACAGCCTTCTTGATGTCCTCGAGAGTGCTGTCGAAATACCTGCCAGAATATGTGTCGTAGCACAAGAACTTTCCGTCTCCAACTACGAAGGTCTCCTTAGCAGGTCCTTGATAGACTTGTCCCTCGCGCTGTTTTCGAGCCAGAAGCTGATCGCTTTCCTCGAGGGTCGCTTCGTCCGTAAGGTTCCGAATATCCTCTCGATAATGGGTCACAGCTTCCGCAGCCAGTGAATATGCAGCTGCAAGAGCGGCTCGACGACGCGCCGATACAACGTTCGCCGCAACGATGCACGAAATGGTCGCAGCGCCCAGCACAGCCGCTGGAATGTAAAGCTTCCAGGTAGCGCGTACCTTGTCCCGGAGGGTTGATTCCTCTGGGAGATCATGTAGGATATTGCTGACGGGCACGGCCGCACGATAGGCAGCGACCGAAGTTCCGACCACGCCAGCCACTGCGAATCCGGTGAGGATATGTGGGGCGTTTCGATTGAGAACAGTGAGAGCTGGACGTATGGTTTTCTGGATGGTGTTGACATTCATGGTTCTCCTTTGGTAGTGTCGTAAAACGAGACCCTATGCTCTATGTGGAACAGCTAGAGCATAGGGTTTTTCTCACATCCTCGTGGTGCTTTCTATAAGGGCTCCTTTCGGAAATGGGTGGTCATTATGCGTCGTGTTTTTCTCGCGGCGTAGACATTTCGTGGGTTCCGACGATTGTCGCCAAAACAATCATGACGATCGTGACCCAAACAGCCGCCACCATTAACACTCCGAAATATGCATTAGGCGCGGCGTTCCACATGATGGGTGCGGTAACCAACATCGAGAGAAGGCCCATGACAATGATGTAGGTGTAGAGAACTGCGACTAGAGGTTTCATAGTTGTCACCTTCCTTTAGAATAACCGATGGCGTCGAAGAACATGATGAGTATAATGGTGGTGAAGAACCAGATGGCGACTACCTTACCGAATATACCGAAGACGCTATGGAATAGAATCGCATAGACGAGTAAACCATACATTCCTAGGATGAGGGATACTCCGAGCCATCCTGCGATGTTGTGGTACATAATATGTCCTTTCAAAAACTCTATCCACCGGGTTGGGGCGGATAGAGGCTGATCACTTGTGTGTCGGTTTGCACTGGCAGAACTTGCTCGTCTTGAGACTCTTGGGAGCCTCAGGCACGTCGGCAAGGACTACGCTTTCGGTCTGGAGCTTACGATTTGCAATCATACTTTTCATCGTACGGTCCAAGACACGGTTGACGTAGAGCTTACCGCCGATGCCGACGGCAAGGCCAAAAGCAGCAGCGACAATCTTCGGGTTCATGGTGGTGTCCTTTCAGATAGGTGGTCATTATACATCATGTTAATTTCGCGATCTGAAAATCCACCCCGGGAATTTTTGGGTTTTTGAAAACCCTATGACCCGCGTCAAAGCCCTATACGCTATGGTGTGAATATAACGTACAGGGCTTTGAGCGGGTCATGGTCAGATGCGAATCTTCGACACGAACCCTACGGCCTTCGAAACGACGGGATGAAGCTGCTCGTAATTCAAGATTAGCAGAATCCCGCTCACCGAAGCACAGGCCGACAAGACAGCATCCGGACTAGGCACCCATCTCTTCTTTTGGTTGAGAGAGTGTAGAGTCTTAATGTCGTCTAGGACGGCTTTGTATTCGGGTGAGCCAGGAAGATGCTCCTCAAGCATATACTTAAGAGCTTCCTCTTCGGCGACTTCAGAAAGCGAAGGGGTTTTGTCAAACATGGCGGGTCCTTTCGTGAGTGGGGCTCATTAAACGCCAAGTTTTTATCGCGTCTCGGTGTCCATTCGACGAACGTCCAGAGTCATGACGCCTCGTTTGAGAACGTCCTCAGTGGGCGTCTCGATCTTGGCGTACGTCTCGTTCTCAGGCGTCACATGGAGCACCCCGTCCTTAGGCGGCTCGTAGTTCTTGCTCGACAGACCGAGCAGAGCACCCAGGAAGGTGTCAATCGCAGTGATCGTAGCAGCGACCTCAGTCGAGGCGGGGAGGCCCCAGATCTGAGCCACTGTCAGATAGAGAGTTGCGGTAGCGGGCAGAACGATGAGAGTCACGAACTTCAGTCGATCGTACCACTGGTTACTCAGAGTCATTCTCTCTCCTAAATGCTGCGGCCTTAGACTTTCTTCGGAAATCTCTAGTGATCTCCATTGGAGTGGAGCGCTTGATCGGCAACTCCTTCACCTCTTCAAACAGCTTTTCAGCGAGGCCGTTTCCGCCGAATGCTGAATATGGCTTGATGAGGTATTTGACGAGATCGTCATATTCGTCTTTCAGAATATAACCACGATCCAAATAGGTCATACACAGATGAACTATACGATCGTGAGCGAGCCCCAGCATGAGTTGGGTCTGGGCGTCATGTCGGGCCGAACGAGCCTGAATAAACGCCCAGAAACCACTACTCGCTAGAACTGAAGCCGAAATCGTGATAACGAGCTCCAGTGCATGCGGCACGGATACCTCCTATGTGTATGGGACCACCAAGGGATATGATCCTACCGCTCAGGCTTTGGGATCAGCCGATTGCGAATACCGGACGGACGCCGTGGGTCTCGTTCTGGACACCGTCTCCTGAGAACCGAACGGTCGAGCCCCCGCCGATATTGCTAGCTTCAGCCCCATAAACGCTGTATGTGTTAATATAGGTCTGATCCCGAAGCCAGAAATCAGAATCTCCGGGATTCCAACCCATAGAGAATAGCTGAAGCTGCCGACTAGAGACCTCGTGCAGTCCGTCGGAACCAATCCCCGAAGTAGCTGAGACGCGAGTCCCGTAAATCATGATCTCGTTAGGGATGATATACTTAACTCGGGGGTCGATCGACTTCGACTTGATCGTTGGAGAAACGAATCCGCCGCCCTCATTCATCTGAGACTGATACGAATCGACGTGTAACCGAATCGTATTACTATCGAACACGCGAATCACATAGTCATCGCAGCCGTTAATGTTCTGCCAGACCTTAGATCCCCAGAACGAGTTGGTCGACGAGGCGGTCGTATCGTACATCTGCTGTCGATACAGAGGACGATCGGGCATAACAACGATATGTGGAGTAGGCAAGGCGTTGTTGACATTCCAATAGTTGAAATCAACAATACGCCAAGCCATGTTGTTGTTGAACCAATAATCGCCCAGCCAGAGACCTTCAAACGTCCCCGAGGTGATCGCCTTATGCTGTTCGGGTGAGATCCGCACACCGAGATTTCGCCCTCGAATGATGTTCTTATGCATCTCAGGGCTCCCGGTCAGGAGAGCGAACACGAGATCGTCTGCAAGGATCGTCTTGGTGCCTCGATCGCCGTCGGTGATGAAGACATCATTAGACTTGACAGTCTTAACCCTTGCGAAATCCTTAATCTTCATAATCGACCTTTCTCAACCGACACAGACGCACGCCATATACCATGAGGTGCCGTTTGAGTTGATGTAGTTAGAAATTCGCTTCTGGCAATCGACCGCCAACCAGCTATTCGCGAGTATGGGATCACTTAGAAGCTTGAAGCGATCGCGAGGGAGAAGCTCTGCGGAGGTGTCACCATTCGTATCATAAATACGATCCGGATCGATCTTGAATAGACGGTATTGAACGTTCCCGTTCTGCGGGTTCGAGTCCGATCCGACTAGAGAGCGCATAGAAACCACGCGGTTCCCAAAGACCTCAACCTCGTTCGGGAGAAACACGCTGACCATTTTCTCGGGCGCTGAACCGATAATACCGTTATTCACAGAAGCTGAATTATGCTTATAGATCCCAACGATTGCAGCGCCATTAGCCCACCAATGATCGATACATGTACTCTGAATTTCTGATGCGCCAGCGAGGGCGAAATTACTGCTCCAGTATCCGTTAGAGTTGGTTGGCGAAGAATACATCGCACCGCGAGTGGTTCCACTCGTGCAGCAAAGAACCATGTGATTACGCGTCACGCGACCGGGCTGCTTGTAGTAATTGAAGTCGACAATATACCACTTGCGATTATTCTTATCCGTGTACCAGTCTCCGATTACAGGAGGTTTCCAAAGCGAATCGACCCCAGCTGGCTTATACTCGTAGTTGCAGCCTGCTTGAACCCAAGCGATATCAGCTTGTGGAATTGCTCCCGTAGGGTGTTGAGCATCGGCGTTCCGACCCCAGGTAGTGCCTCCGTTGGGATATGGGTTGGTTGCCATGAACGGGTTTACAACCATAGCCAGCAGTTCGAGCTTAGATACCTGGTTCAGAATAATACCCAAACCCTTACCTGGAGCCCCGGTAGGACCCCTTTCCCCCACGGGACCCTGAGGGCCGGGAGGACCAGCAGGTCCCTGAGGACCGGGAGGACCAGCTTCGCCCGTGGCTCCCTGAGGACCTGGAGCGCCTGTGGGGCCGGGGAGTCCGTTGGGTCCGGCATCGCCTCGAGGACCCTTTTCTCCCGGAGGGCCCTTATCGCCAGTTGGTCCCGCCGGTCCCTTATCGCCAGTCGGGCCCTTAGCTCCTGGAGCACCACCTCCGCCCGCTCCTCCGGCACCGGGAGGCCCAGGAGGTCCCTGAGGTCCGGCAGGACCACGTTCGCCTGGATCACCCTTTGGGCCACGTTCGCCTGGATCACCCTTTGGACCACGTTCGCCTGGAGCTCCATTCTTACCAGGCTCACCCTTAGGTCCGGGCGGTCCCTGCTTACCCTCGATACCACCACCGACGTCACTAATGACGTAGCGCTTAAGGTCCTCCATATACAGAGTGTTTGTACCGGTATCGGTATCGACCACGAGAGCGTCCGCAGGGGACGTGTTGACTCGGTCGGGATACTTGCCATTCCACCGAGTAGGCTTAATATCAGGCATCGATTACCCCTTACTGCAACTTGTAGACTCGTCGACCGATAACTGGAGAGCCCATAGAATCGAACAGTGTGAGACCGTTATTATCTTCGATGGTATCGTAAATAAGGCGCTCGTCATCCGAGCCCTCGCCGAGAAGCTCCCTCATTCGGTCGATCTGCATCTGAAGCTTTGCCGCCTGGTTACCAGACAGCTTGTCTTCCATATAGAGAACCCACTCGTCGTACTTCTGCTTGAAGCTAGCGAACAGGTCCCTCTTCGCGTCATCCGTCACCTTCTGAGCGTCTGTAAACCAGTGCTCCCAGGAAGAACGCCACTCGTCGACTAGCGTGTCGATCTGCAAAGTCTGGAGCGGCCCCGTGATGAACGGGCAGGATGACGTCCCTCGGTTGTTGACGATCGACCAGGCATAGATGTTAGGGACCCCTCGGGTCACTCGAACATATGCGAGCGGGAACTGCCCCTTAACGTTTGAGTTATACAGAGCGGGGCGCTGCGGGCTCTTAGACGGGGTTCCCTTGATCGCCTTGAACTCGGATCGTCGGACTGTGGGGTTCTTGTCGATCTCGATAACGATGGCGTCGATACGATCATAAAGTGTATCCGGACCATCGACATTCAGTCGGAAGTCCTCGCTGTTGTCGATCCACGTATCCATGAACCAGGCTCGCCCCGGCTTGATGGTTACGAATGATCCCGTGGTAACATTGTTTCGTCCCGCAGAGACCTCGAGGGCCTGCCCGACGTTGAGGAAGATACCATCGGTAATGATCCCCCGAAAAAGCGATCCAAACTGATCCGCGGAGTATTTTCGGTCCCCATTCGTGGAACTATAAAAGCCATAAGTAACCGCCATAGTTACCCCTCTTGATTGTAGTAAGTTTCGAATGTGGGGTATTCATTCCAACCCTCATCGGGGGTGTATGAACGAATATACTCAGTCACTCGACCGACACTCATGATGCCCAGTCGGTTCTGGATTTGGACGACGTCTCCCATTTTGAAGTCCTCGCCAAACTTCCACTGAGAAGTGGGGACTAGCTCGCCATCGTAGACACTCGTTACGGTGTGATCGACCAATTTCTCTCGTCCGCGCTGCTCGAGCATGGCGAGATATTCTTGGGTGGAGATTATATTGTCGCCCGCGTTCTTACTCTGAATATCTCGAGCATCGATGAATATCTCTTTTCGACGCCACCCAGAGTTAGTCCTAGCCTGGAAGATCGCAGGAGTTCCCTTTCGGTCCGCCCAACGACCTTTTCGGTCTTTACCCTCACCCTCGCCAGCAACATATGCGATAGTCTTCTCTTTCTCTGCCGACGTCAGATACTTAGTCTTCCTAAGATTATCATAGTCGGGCGAGAAGATCACATACGGATTCTTTTGCTGATTGAAATGTCTCTCCACGCCCCAATAAAGCTGGAACTGATATCGCTCCATACGAGGAAAGGTTGGACGATATGGCATTCGATATCCGACATGTCGTTCCTGGCATAGCTTCTGAATAAGCTCGAGGCAGTTATCGCCAGTATACTGTGCACTGATATTCCCGCCTTGATCGGCTGGCATGTTTTCAGGCCAGATCCAAGTCAGCTCGTTCATCTTCCGGGCGGAATTCTGAGGATTTAAGACGTTCTGATTCAGAATACCGAAGATGACGTTCATGAAGCTGTAATTGACGATCATCGTCGTTGGAATGATCCGACGGTCAAGAAGCGAGTCGTAGGTCCGCCCTTTAAGCGTCACATAATCGCCCTGATCTTCATCCGTGGTCATTTCGATCGATTCGATGAGCATGTAGTCGCCGGATGCAGGGAAATAAATCCCATCATGATGCTCGATAGGGCCTTTCATGGCCTCGTCTGCGGGAATCTTCAACTCGAAGTCCCCGCACTTATTGTATCGAACCGTCCAAATTGCGGAGCTAATCTTATCGATGACACGTTTGGTATGCATGTCATAATCCACGAGAAATACGTGCATATTATACTCCAGAATATCGAACTTCGACCTCGAGAGAAACCAGCATGTTTTCTCGACCCTCTTCAGCTTGGAAATACATAACGTTTCGTCCGGGTCGGATGGTGAGCCAATCATTATTCAGCGGAATGCACTGGATAATATTAATCTCTTGCCATGTCCCCGCCCTTCGAAGCGTAACGCGTTTGTTTCCCTGTTGCGAGGTGATCGTTACAACATCGCCTTTATCGAGTTGTGTCTTTTGACCAATTCGATCAAAGTATTTGGTGTCGACATAAAACTTTTCAGCAGTAAATCGATTCCAAATAGAGAAGTTCTTAACGGTACCAGTTGCGGCGACCGTGATGGTTACGCCGGTTTCTGCGTCGCCAGAATACTCGATAAGAGTCTCAGACTCTGACTTTCGTTTAGAAATCTCGATCGTCGGACTAGTCGGTGTTGGGTCCTGAAACTCGAACTCCATATTCGGCTCGTCGAGCTGGAAAGGAAATACCTCATAGCGGCTAGCGCCGAGACCGTGAAAGAACGGATCGGGACAGATGATCGAAATGGCGACCTCTTCCTTCTCCGTAAATATAACCGGATCTATGGATTCGACCCAGCCTTTAATGTGAAGATGTCGATAATCCGTATGAAACTCAAGGCAGACTTCGCGACTCGGCTGAAAAATGCGATAGAGCTTATGACGAGCGCGCTCCACATCGGGTTGGGTCAGAAGACCCAGGGTGAGCGAGATGTTTCGCCCGCCCACCCTAGCGCCATTAAAAGCATCGCCGTCATTGGAAGCGATCGATGATGTATGAATGGTGGCTTTAGCGGGCCCGATGCCGTCGACATTGAGCACCGCTATACCATCTTCATAAGGATCGTTTAGTGTAAGCTCCAATCGCTCGTCCGCATAGGAAATCGCAGCGATGGACTTAATCACCGTTCAAGAACCCCCTTAGCCATTGACAGCTGATTCTTCGTCTGGCGATAGATCTCTGTCGGAGACAACGCCTTCGGAGATGTGTTGTTCTGAATGAACTGAATTTGTGTGGGCTTCTGCACCCGCTTTTGCTCCTCTTCCAGAGCAAGTTGTTTACGCATGATCTCGTTGAGCATGTAGGTTGTGACGAGGCGTCCGCCACCATCACGAATACCCCATCCTGCGAGATCCCTGTGACGTTCCTCGAAAGAGCGCCACCCCTCTAGGCTGACTCCCGCCTTAAACATTCCGGACGTATTCGAAAGAGCCTTACGGACACCCTTCATGTTCAGAACGGGTTTGATCTGAGGTCGAGCCAAGACCATCTCGTTGAGCTTCTGCTCTTCGACGGCTTTCTGGAACGACTTGATCGACTTGATCGCCAACGTACGTGTAGACTTCTCGGCATGATGCGTATTGTTGTTCACACCTACGATGAAGCCCTCAACCACATGCTTACCGACCTTCTTGAACTCTCGAGAAGGAGATTTAATCCCGAGGGCCCATTTAGCGGCCGAGAGAGCACCCTGAGCCATGCTGGACGCGGTGTCCTTGACCGACTGAATACCATTGTTAATGGCATTCTTAGTTCCATCAATGATCGCTTGACCGATGCCCTTAGCCTTCTCCTTGACTTCGGAGACCTGCTCCTGAAGCGCGAGCTTCCCCTGGTTGATGAACTCCTTGATCAGCTCTCGGATGGCCTTTCGGAGTGCCGGTCCGTTATCATGTAGCGCCTGTGTCATGGCGTTGATGAAGTCGATAACCAGCTTCCAACCAGCGTCAACAATCTCCGGAAGCCTTGCGCGTACCGCAGAAATGAAGTTGAGCACGATATCAATCGCGATGTTGGTGGCTTCACCGACGTGATCCCGCATAGCACGAAGGAAGGCCAGAATAATTGTCCAACCCGTATCGATAATGTTCGGGATACAAGTCTTAGCCGCTTCACAAAGACAATTGATAATCGTGATAGCGAGTTCGGTGAACTTAGGCAGGAGTTCAATACCTGCGTCAATCATCGAGCCGATGATCGTTACAAAGTTCGCCTTGATCGTCTCAACGTTGTTGGCAAGAGTCGTCGTGAAGTTGACAAATGCCTCGGCAAGGGTTGTTCCGAACTTCGGAATCGATTCCGCCAGAGCATCCAGGGTCGCCTTAAGAGCGTCAAGTCCGACGGTCCCAACCGCGACCAGTGTACCCAAACCCGCGGCGAACAGAAACACACCAGTTCCCGCCAAGGCCACGGCCAAACCAATCATCGTAATAGCGGCGGCAAGACCCATAAGAGGAAGAACCACGGGGGTCACTGCGTATCCAGCAATCACGAAGACAGCTAGAGTACCCGCGAGCATCGCAAGCCCCTTGGCGATCTCTCCCCAGGACAGCTTACTGAAGCCCATAAGCACCGGATAAAGACCCATAAGGGCCGCAGCCACCACACCAAGAGCAATCGCGCCTGGGAGAGCGAACGTCATGGCGGTAACACCCGCAGCGAGAATCAACAGAGTCCCGCCGAGCATCACCATGGATTTACCAATCTCGCTCCATGACATCTTCCCCCACTTCTCCATGACTCCGCCGATAACCTTCAGACCATAAGCGGCCACGACAAGTCCGGCAGCGGCAAGGAGTCCAGTGGGTGGAACGAGTGCCATGAATGCTCCAACAGCTGCCAGAGCAACACCCATAGAAATAAGACCCTTAGCGAGAGTCTTCCAGTTCTGCTTCCCGAGGTCTATAACAACATCGGAAATTCTCTCGATAGCCATCGCGATGATGAACAACCCAGCAGCGCTTAGAAGGCTGCTAGCTCCTCCCGAGAAATGAGAGAAGGCCGCAACCGCTGCGAGAATGACCACGACCGAACCAAGGCCCTTAGCTAGTTCCTTCCAGCGAGTCTCTCCGAGCTTCTTAATCGGCTTGACGAGCATATCGATAGCGAAGGCAATAGCAACGATGGCCAAAGCTCCTCGAATTGTCGAGCCGGTGCCAGCGAACTTCATAGCGATCACGATTGCCGCTAGAAGCACGAGAACAGCGCCAAGGCCCTTAAGAAGCTTCTTCCAGTCGATCTCACCCAAACGTTCAACAGCGCCGACCAACATCCGAATCGCAAACGCAATAAGGATCATAGCCGCCGCGGCTTTAAGAGAGGATCCGTTGTCCGAGTCCATGAACTTCATAGCGAGTGTGATGCCCGCGAGAAGCGCAATCGTAGCGCCGAGACCCTTAAGAAGACCCTTCCACTCGATCTTGCTTAGCTTTTCCACAGCACTCGAGAGAACCCGAATGGCGAAAGCGATAAGCACCAAAGCTGCTGTGGCTTTGATAATATCGGTGGTACTCTTAGTGTCGACGATACTTGTGAACATGGCAAGCGATGCGCCAAGTTGCGCCATCATCACAGAAATAGCACCAGTAGCCTTCAGGAGTGAAGACGCCGGAATCCGAGAAATGGTGTAAACGCATGCCGTCAAGATACCGATAGCAACCGCGATCGTCATGAGCTGAGCGACCTTGAGGCTGGTCTGCATCTCCTTAAGAGAGTCGGTCAGCTGCGAGAAAGCATCTTTGATTCGAGTAATCAAGCCGGGAGAATCATCTCCGCCCTGCTTAATCTTATCGATGATACCCTTAACGCCGCCCATCACGTCGGAGAACTTCTTAAGCGCTCCGAGACCGCCGACGGTGAGAAGACTCTTCAAGATATCGTCCAGAGACATACCACTGGCAATCTTACCGACAACCTCGAAGACCTTGTCGAAAGCGGACTTGATGTATGGGGCGACCTTCCGGACAGCCTTAAGAAGACCCTCAAACGCTGCCTTGAGTTTCTCGAGTACGAACTTAGCGCCTTCACCCGACTTCTGTGCGACGGTCAGAGCTTGATCGTATCGTGTAAATACTCCGAGAACCTTGGAAATGGCATCCTTGACTCCGGACATGGAGTCTTTGAAACCTTCCCAAGCAGCCTTAAGTCCCTCAACAAGGTGGATCGATTTAGCCCAGTCTCCGACAGCCTTAACTACGCCGCTGACGAACGAGATAATAGATCGGATAACGCCCGAGACGATGTCGCCAAAACCCTCGATAAACCGCTGGAGACGTCCTGAACCGGTGAGGAATTGATCCAGGCGTACCGCAAGATCGCCGAGCTTTGCCGAGAATGACAATACCCCGCCGGCACCAGATCCGAAAGCCGAGAATATCTTCCCGAAGACCACACCAACAGATTTCACAATCGTCACGCCGATATGGAGAATCGAGAATACACCCTTGAATGCGCGAGCGATCTTATCGATGGTTCCTTGACTAGGAACGAGCTTCTGGATAAATGTCGAGAAGCCGTGAGTCATCTTAAGAAGGGTCTGCGCGGTCATCGGCGGGAATACCTGTTGCCAGGCCTTACCGATGGCTGAGAAGAGCGGAACAATCCCCTTGACCGTGTTTATCAGAGCATTAATAACTTCGGTACGACCGCCGAGGTCCTTCCACCCCTGAAGCATCTGGTTTCGAGCTTTAGACATACCCGAAAGAGTTCCAGTAATGGCGTTTCCAACGGTAGTCCACAGCTGGGAAGCTTCCTCGAAATCGCCGAGCAGAATCTGCCAGGTCTCAGCCCATCCAGACCCCATCTCCTCCTTGACCACATCGACCAATTGAGAGAACGTCTTGATCTTTGTGGCGGCATCCAAACCCGTCTGGGCAAGCTCCTGAATCTGGGCGATTTCCTCGTCGGTGTAACCCATTGTTCGGAGCTGCTCTTCGTTATACTCCCCCGCCATCTGAGACAATGTCTCGAGCATGATAGAGGAGTCAAGCCAACCCTTGGAAAGGGATGCTCGGAAGGATCCTTCCTTAGCGATGAGCTCATCAACGTGAACTCCGTGCGCCCGAGCCGTCCTCTTAAGAGCATTCTGGAACTGCTCGCCACCCATTCCAGCGTTCTCGACAGACATCCAGTCCTGAAGCTTGACCGTTCCTGAAGAAATGGCCTGAGACATCTGAAACATCGCTCGAGATGCCTCTTGCGAGTTGACACCGGCGACAGCAGCGAACTGGGAAAGTCCCTTAATTGCCGAGGTGGATTCTTTAAGTCCGACACCAGCGGCCGTGAACAGCGAAGCGTTCTTCGTCATGTCGGAGAACGAATAAATCGTCTGGTCCGCGTAGGTGTTGAGTTCCTTCAGAGCCGCATTAACGGTCTGAATAGACTCGCCCTTGGACTTGGTGTTGTTGAGAATGGTCTGGACAGAGTTTAGACCCTGCTCGTACTCCGCGAAACCATCCTTCATCGGCTTGAATGAAAGAGAGTTAAGCGCACTCCCCACCTTAGATGCGATAGTTGTCGCAATATTACCGAGCGCAGTACCGGCGGCAATGGCCAAAGTCGAGAAGCCGTTGCGAGCGCTTTCGAGTCCACTCAGAATCGGGTTGAAGTTGACCTTGTTGATGGCCCCTGAGACCTCGGCCATGCCCTGCCCGGCGCCCTTGAGGTTCAACTTCTGCTTGAGCCTATCTAGAAGGCCTAGGGACTTGTTGACGTTGTTGGAAAACTGGTCAGCGTTGAATTTCAGCGATACAATTCGCTCGTCAATACTAGCCACTCTTCAAAGCCCCCTCTACGTCACGTAGTATTTGTTCGAAAATAGGGCGCAAAGCCGGGTTGATGTAGTCGATACCCCGGACGTAACCGCCATTACGGGTTCCGTGTCCGTACTGAAGACCAACAGCCACGTTGAACCCGTTCTCGATATGGTCGTTCTTCCAAACAATCTCGGCGCTCTTACCTTTGCGTTTGACTTCATACGACCATGAGCCGGCAGTCCTGCCGGAGGCAACCGGAGTGGCTTTAGACAGCGCGTTCACGCCCTTACTCCCGGCGGCGTCAAGAACTTTCAGGTACTTACCGTCGCGGAGTCCTTTCAACCAGGACTCAGTTTGAGAGTAGTCTCCAGTAGAGCTGAACGTAAAATCCATCCGATTGCCTCCTGACTACCATTTTGACGTTTACGGCTGCTCGGCCCGATCGAGCATCGAGTTGACTCGAGCGTTGGTGTCGGGTCCGTAGATCCCGTCGACCTCGGCGCCTACAGCAGCCTGAACGTTCTCGACAGTGGCGTCGTGAGCCTCCTCCGAAGCGTCGCCCCAGATTCCGTCCTGGTCGGTACCTACGACAGACTGCGTGAACTGCACACCATACGGGAAAGAGTTACCTCCCCAGTTGGATGCAGCAGCAAGAGCATAGCAGCGAGCGCGGGTGTTGGGGCCGGCCACGTTGTCGGGAGTGGCGCGAACAGCTCGCTGAAGGGCGCGGATGTCGGAAGGACCGGCAGGAGCAGACCCCGTAGAGGCTCCAGAATCAGAGTACGCCGGGCGGATCACATATGCGATCGACTCGCTGCGAATCCGACGCCAGACGCCGTTACCGGCAGACTGCGAACCGTAGCTACCAGACGACGTGTTACCCTCAATGGTCTGAAGCGTACCGCCGCCGAGGTTCTTCTCAACGAACCCGACATGGTCAGTACCGCCACCGTCCCAGTTGAAGATGAGGACATCTCCCGGCTGGGCATCGTAAACAGATACGAAGTAGGCCTCGGGATGCTGTCGAACCTTGTTGACGGTGTAGTCGGTATTGAAGGAGAACCCTCCAATGGAATCGATCTGCCCACACTCGTCAAGGCACATAGAGACAAACAGCATACACCACCAGATGCTGTCAGAAGGTCCAGCCAACCAAGTCTGCCCCGTCTTGTTGGCCCAGTAGCGTCCGGCCTCTGAGCCGGGCTCAGGGTCGTTAGGGGCGTAGTATCCGATTCGTGAAGCGGCTCGTGCAAGAACCTGCTGTGCAACGCTCACTGCATCACCTCAGTAGTCTGGGACACGTTGATGTCCTTATCCTCCATAGGATCAGTACCGATATGGACCTGAGGCGCGAAAGCCTCCTCAGGGTACTCTTCTGCGGAACTCATACTCTATCCTTTCGTTCCATACATCGCTCGGCGACGTTCGTTCTCAGCACGATAGTCTCTAGAAATTTCGTCCATGGGGCGCTTCGGCGCGTTAGGATTGGCTTGTTCGTTCTTGATGTTATTGATCCGGATAAGCATCAACAAACGATTTATGTTCCAAGTCTCGCACGAGAAGGGAATATCGAGAGCAACAAGCCAATAGTAGATTAACTCTGTGGTGGTTAATTCAGGGCTCTCTTTTTCTTTACCAGGACGAGTTTTAATCGTCGAAGCGGTCCTCGTATCTGTCATGTAGGCGAAGACCTGTTCTATATGTTTAGGCGTCAAACCTAAAATCAGGTCGTCGGAAATTTCTCCGTCAAGAGACATACACCGGATGTAGTAGATCACTTCGTCCATGGTTTCGGGAGGGTAGTGTAGAAACGCTCGTTTCCACTCAGACTCCCATTTTGACATAGACAACAAGCTATGCTCGAGGTGGATAGTCCCGCCCCCACGATACTCAAAAGTTTCAGTCTCTTCGTTGTAGAATTCGATCGAATCAATTGTTAACGTAAGCACGGGACTATCCTAATCTAGATCACGGACCGACCTGGCCGGTGATGCCGAGGGTCGCAAAGACCTCGTCGGGGAGGAGGAGCTTCGAGTCCTCGGAAGCAGTTCCGTAGATCTTGTCGGTGATCTTCTTGAGATCCGCCGGCTGGAACTCGGACGCGAGCAGCGTGATGGACGAGACCGGGTTGAACCCAGCAAGAGGAACCGGGGTCGACTTAGCCTCCCACGAGAACGCAATGGGCTCGGGAGAGTCGTTGATAGACTCGTAGCCCTTCTCGGAAGGAGCGGCAAGAAGACCGTAGACCAGGTGGATCTTGTAATCCGCGTCCTGACCATCGGTGTCGTTACCGACCTTGGTGCGGTAAGACATGGCGAAAGACGCGCGCTCCTGCTGTCCGACCTGGAGGCCCTTCTTGGGCGTGGAGACACCGTCGCAGGCGAGGAACTCGTCCGGGTAGGTGTACGCCTCAATGGTGGCTGCGAACTCCTCGGCGGAGACCATGTTCAGGTACGCGATGTTGTCCGCGTACTTCTTGTTACCCTCCGCACCGGAAGGCTTCTCGGTGACCTTAGTAAGGCCGTTCCAAGCGACGCCCTTTCCATAGGACTTCTTAGACTTGTCCCAGACAAACAGGACGCCATGGTCGACACCGGACTCATACCGGTGCTCCCCAATCTTGTCCCACTCGATGACTGCCATTCTATCTCCTAGTAATAGAGTCTGAAAACTTGGTGGTAGAGACCGTTGGTGACGAACATTCGGTCTGTAGTACACCCTGGAAGATCTGCGATCTTGTCAGGAAGCGGGTCGTCGGGATTTCTGTATATAACAGTAACCGAGTACCGCTTGATGTGGCGATACGGAATATTATCCGCATGGCGAGTATTACGATCCTCTAACTCGTAAACTATGTAGGGAACTGATCCGGCCAAACGGGGAGGTGCTTGAAAATAGACCTCTTTATTGCCCGCAGTTTCCTCTAAGAGTTTTTGGAGATCAGTTCGAAGGCCCATTATAAATACCTCCGACAGTGAGGATCACCCGGGGGTACCGAATCTCGACATTGGTGACGATGAAACGATACCCCATCCAAACCACATACCTGATGTTGAACATGTCCTGAATGGCGCTGTTGTCCGCAATAATGCTAATGCTGTTATTTACGTTAAGACGCCCGTGCACATTATCTTCATCAGATCGCAAGTTTCGCTGTCCACGGAGTACATCGCCGATGAAGAAGCGTTCGTCAATTTTCTCTTCATAGACCCCAGGGCTCGTCTCTTCATACTTGACGAACCCCACACTCCCTGCGAAACGTGCCATTTTGACCTATCAGGCCTCGGGGACGACCGGGGTGTCAGTCTGCTTACGCTCGATGACGATGGCAGTCTTCGGCTGGGTCAGAGCACCAGAGCAACGAGTCTCAAGCAGGTACTTGAACTGGTTGAAGTCGATGTCGAAGTCATCGAACATGTTGACCTCACCGCCCTTGTCAGCGCCGATAGTGTAATCGGCGATGTTGACGATGATACCCAGAAGGTCGACAGCGCCGTTCTTCTTGGTGTCTCGAGCGGCGCCCTTCATGACGGGAACCTCGACGATGTCGGCGACTCCCAGAGCCGAGGCCAGAGAAGCCTTGGTCTCGTAGAGGCGACGACCGATCTTGTCCTTAAGCAGGAGGAGGTCGGTAACGATCGTCTTGGTCGTGTAAAGGGTGGGCGTACCAGTACCCTCGTAGTCGGCGAAAGCCTTGATGAAGGCGTCGACGAGGTCCTCACCAACAACCTTCTTGTCGAGGATAACCTTGATCGAGTAGAGCTCGTCATCCTTCCAGATCGGACGAATGTTCTCCTCATTGATCTTGTCCTGGGAAGAGATGTCGCGACCGTCGCCGATCAGAGCCGCGCGAGCGAGCTCCTCATCGAGCATGAGACGCATCTCCTTCTTGACCCAAGCAATGACGTTCAGGTCAGTGATGTCGACAAGGTCATCGCGGTCGAACTTCTGCTTCTTGTAGATGGTGGTAGGTGTCGTCACTCGCTTGAGGAGCTTGAACACCTCCTCCTTCTTCTTATTGCCCTTGACGTAACCAAGCGCACGAGCCTTGTCGTCCGTGATGTCTGCGTGAATGGACTTGATTCGAGAGAACGGAGAGTGCTTAGCCCCGTTAAGGACGCTCGCAACCCAATCAGTCCGACGCTTGATAAAAGTAGGCTCATCGGTAACGGCCCGGGCGTCGGGGAACAGAATATCGATGTTATCGATACCGTAGGTTCCGGCGTGGGCAATGAATGCATCCTTGAAGGAGCTAAGGTTGTGAGACCGAGCGTCGTTCAGAGCATCCTCAACCGCGGAGTGAGCGAGAGCATACTCGTTGTCGGTGCCGGTCATGGTCTTCTCGTTCTCGAAGATGTTGGAGTGCATAGCCTCATCTTCCTCGCTGTCGTTGTTGTCGCTGTCGTCGTTGTCGTTATCGGCGGCCTCCTCGAGCGCCTGACCAATCACGTAATAGACAGCATCCTTCTGCTTGTCTGTGAGGGTCTCGAGGACGTCGGCCACAGTCTCTTCGGAATCAGCCACTTCGTTCTCCTTGGAGTTATTCTCTTCTGGCTCATCTCCGTGACTCAGAGAAAGGCCTGTATGGATAATAGCTTCGTCAAGCTCCTCAACGGACCCGTCCGAATGCTGAAGGGATACGTTGTCGATTCGAGCCCCGGGGTTGGCGCCCGAAAGAACAAGACTCACCTCGACGATGTTTCCGTGAAGAACGTCCCCACCTCGCTGAGTCAACTTATTGGCGAAGATCGACAGACTAGTCACATCGCCGTGCTCTACAAGCTCCTTCGCGGTTACTGCGTATTCGCTCTTGTTAAACTTGCCGTAGCAGTATACGCCGTCCTTACGATTCTCGAGCTTAGCGTGTCCGAGAACGTTATCGGGCGAATCGTGACCGTGCTGCCAAACGAGCGGGACGATTCCGCCATCGTTATCAACGAATGCGTCGGAACGGATAGTTCGCCCATCAGAGCAGCGCAGGTCGTTTCGAGTAGCGTAGCCACTAAAGTCGAAGTCGTGCTTCGAAACTCCCATTTTGACTACTCCTCCTGTTCATCGTAGTATGTCGGATCAGTATACTCTGGATAGCTGTTGCCTCCATACGAGTCGAGCTGATTGACGTTGGGATTGCCGAGCTGGTCGGCAATAGGCTCGTCTGACTGCGGGAATCCAAACACCGGACGCAGTTCATTACCAGTAAGAACCTGGTTACGAATGAGAATGTCGGCGACGTTCGCAAGTCCAGTGATCGTGGTGTTACGGAACACGTCTCGCTGATAGATTACCCGCTGTCCCTGCGTCCGAGCGGTCTTAGTCAGGAACGTTCGGTTCATCGAATCGGCGATAGCAGCAACGATTGGCTCGACACAGCGATTCCAATAGTTGAGCATCATCTCTTCAGTCGCCTTGCCTTGGAAGACGTCCGCCGGCATTCCGAGCCGATTGTAAAGCTCCTCGTTAAGGAACTTAATCTGATCCAAGAGGTTGTTCTCGGCCGGACGATTGAGCTGAGTAATCTTCTCAGTTCCGTCGGTATAGACGATACCGTGAGGAGAGTTATTCAGCTGTTCGTCAATCATCGCTTGACGCTTCTTCGCCTGCTCCTGACGAGCTTCAGACTTGATGACGTAGGGGAGCTGGATGATAAGGTCCAACTTACCCTTGCCGGCAGCTTCATCAATCGAGTCCAAGATCGACAGCTTCCGCTGGAGTCTCGAGATCGTCGAGTTAGGCCCGTTCATGACATCAGACATCGGATTCTCAATGATCGCTACGGACTTCTTCGGCATGAGGATCTCATGCTTCTGTCCGTCTTCATCGTTGTATACCTCGACCGTGACATGGCGAGGTCGCCAATCAACCACTCGACCGACCCGTAGGGAACGAATGTCGAAAGACTCGGTCTCTTTAGGATTCAACGTGGTGTCGACCGGAACGAGAGCGATTGCGCCCTCGTCGAACAGACTAAGTACCAGACTTTGAATGAAAGGTCGAATTGTCTGATCGAGATTTGGAGCGACGCTTAGACACTCATTCAAGTCCGATCGCATCTCTTCCTTAAATCTACCATTTTGATCCACACGAACATGGCGGAAGTTTACTGAAGAGACGTCAATTGCGATCTGGTTGTAGATCGTCTTGATTAGTGATTTGTCATTCGGAAGAAGCCGCCTAGTTACCGAAGACGGTCGCATGGTGGTTACCGGTCCAGAGGTCCAGTATTCCTTAGGGTTCTCCCGGCCCGTGAATGCGTTCCAGGCATGGGCTAACCTGGTGCCGAAGGTATCAGCCAATTCGTTTAGCCCTCCTCTGGTTATCGAAATGCTTTGAGATTCTTCTGGGACTCGTTAATGTCCCAAGCAGACAGTGCCTTACGCCCGACTTCCCGAACAGAACCATCAGGGTCCAACGCCACAATCGGAGATTTACTAACGCCTTTAGCATCGTTAAAGTCTTGAAGGGCGTTGTAACTGCGATTCTTGACTTCATTGATGTATGTGTCATTGAAATGGTTCTTCAGAAATTGAGCAGCCAAGAACTTAGTATACACATCGTTCGTAGCAACCTGCGGATAATACATCGAATTGATGTATTCCTTCCCGAGAATCGCTTGTTTCTTTCTACCGACATGCATAACGGGTTCGTTCATGACCTTGTTAAAGATCTCATATGACTCTTTCGCCGAAGGAGCTTTTAGATCTTTAGTGGTCTTGTATGTAGACTCAACCCATTTTTTACTATACTTCTTTAGGCCGACACCCTCACGCATCGAAGGCATGATGCCGCGATACTGAGCAGCATCTACATTGTTAGTGCTGAAGTATGAATGGTCGCCAAGCTTCTTACCTTCTTTACCCCTATAGGTTCTGTATAGAGTACTCCCAGCCTTTAGCTTCACCGCTTTAGAGCTTTTAGTGTCGACCACTTTCTCGACATCTTGAATACGTTGGGCTACTTTAACATACCCCGCCATTGCTCCTTGTCGATGAGCTTTATCTTTATCTTTGCGAACACCCCATCTCATACCTTTGACGCCATGGTGTGAAAGGTAATCAATCATTCGAACGCCTCCTTGTTAAGCTTAAACGCCACAAAGGCGTCAAGCATCGCGGCCACGGAGTCGATCTTGGCGTCACGACGCTTCTTGAGAAGCTTACGGTTTCCATTGGTGTCTTCGAGTGTGATGCAATTACCCATCGTGAACTGCATGAGAACTTCGTCGAATAAGAGACAACGCTCTTCGGAAAGTTTCTTCAGTTCTCCTAACGGAACAGACTCCGTCTTGGCTCCCTGAATAACTTTCTCGATACCGTAAGGACCGTTCTCTTTCTCCCAGCGGTCTACGAACTCTCTCGCGTTGTACGGGTCGAACCCGAACGTCCGAACATCGTAACGAGAATCATCGATGAAACGATCCAGATCATCGTACACCTCCATCATGTCTAGAATGGAGCATTCGAGAACCTGTAGCGAACCCTCCTCGATAAATTCGTCGTACTTCCGTCTCATAGCCGTTGGAAGTTTAGCAAGTGTGAGACTCGAGATGTAACATCGAGTCTTCACGCCGAACTCGCCTCGACCCAGAGGAAACAGGAAGGTGAATGCGCAGAAGTCGTCTCCCTGAGAGAGGTCCGCACCCATCGAACACGGAAGTCCCCAGAAATCTCGACGGCGGTGAGGTAACGTTTCTTCGTACGTGAAGAAATACGTATAACCCTCCATCGGGATTCCGAAGCGCTTAGCCAGAATATCGTTACGAGCCGAAGGAACGTGTTCCGCCCTCTCGACGTCGCGCTGATATGTCTCGTAGGATACCGTGATTCCGATATTAGGTTGCGCCTTGACCCACATTTCGGGGTTGGCCACTTCCTTAATATCGTCCAATCGATAGTACCAGATAGACGTATGTGGATCGTAGAACTCTCCTTTGAGAATCTTGAGAAGCTCGAGCTTCATAGAGTCCCCGGCAGAGTTTCGAACAGTTCCTTCGGAAGAAACGGCAAGGATAAGGTAATCCTTGATCTTCGAGGCGCCCTGCTCGATGGCACCGACAACATCCTCCCGGATATCGCCAGACAACCACTCGTCGACCGTATTCATCTTGGTACGAAGTCCCTGAAGCTTGTCGATTGTCATTGGACGAACTTCGAGAAGACTTCCCGTTAGAGTATTCTCGATACCCTTCTTGGAAGGGAAGAGTTTAGGCCTGAGCGCTTTGTTGGAGGTCGCGTTCTGGCTTCCAATAGTCAGAAACTTAAAGAGGGGACCTCGTTCCCGAACGATAGCTGTCCGGAAAGCGCTCATAACCTCTTCGGCCTGCTTCATCGTGGGAGCGGTGGTGATCTGATGCGTTGTGGTGGTATCAATCACCAGAAAGTATGCTTGAAGAAGAGTCTCGTATAGAGATTTCGCAGCACCTCGACCAACAATCAGATACTGTTTGTTCGTCAGTCGGAGCTTTACTTTCTGTCTCTCGAAATGACCGCCGTGACCGTTCTCATTCGGAACATACACGGACCGCTGCTCGTAATACCACCAACCGAAGATTTGTTCAGCCCATAGAAGGAAGCTGTCTAGAAGTTTCAGTTCCTCACCGTCGGTCAACGTCATCTCTGCCTCAGCGAATCGGACAAAACCCTCGACGGCTCGGTCATCATAGTAGATGTTCGGATCAGCGATGAGCCCATCGATCCGATTCATCTCCATAGCGATCTCCCGACACACCGGAATATCGCCTCTAAGCACCTTGGCTCGAAACTCGCCGTAGTACTTCGGCGTCGCGGTGTTACTGAGCATCGCTAAACTCCTATTTTGACGTTAAGCCTTCTTACGGAGGCGCTCAAGGTTGGCGAGGATCTTCTCGCTTCGCTTGTTGGCTACGATCTTGTCTCGCTGGGCGGCCATTCGAGACTTTCCGGCTCGCCGAGCGGAGGCGATAATCGAATCCTGCTGGACCTTAGTCTTTGGAGACTGTCGGTTCGGGACAATTGAATCCTGCTGTACCCTGGCTTTCAGAGCGGGTGACTGTCGGTTTGACCTGACAACATCGCTAACTTCAATCGGCGGGTTATTGCGACGAATCTTCCAGCGCATACCCTTCCTACCGTAGTGAGCGAGAACCTCATCATCGTAATGTACGTCCATAATGACTCTCTTTCGGGGAGATCAGCCGAACTGTTTGTTGAACTTTCGACGACCGTTATAGATGTTAATCTCATGCATCATTCGACGCATTGCGCCGGACTTAGCGACGGCTTCGTATCCGGATCTGCCGGCTTTAATGGCCTTGTCCGCTATCTGTGCATTAGTCGGAAAAACGCCAGCCGCCTGACCTCCCTTAAAAGCAAGTGCCCCGGCTAGAACAGCAGTCCCAACGTATCGGGTATTCCCCGTCGCCAGGTTGCGAACGCCCCGAGCAGTCTTACCGACGTCGCTTCCCTCGGGCCTGCTGTGCACGCTTTTCCCAATCAGTGTTAGCTACATGATTGTCGAATGCCTTCTTATAAGAGGCATCTGTAGATCGTTGCTTAACCTTGGCTTTGATGAGTTTACGGCGATTACCAGCTCCCTCACCGTAATACATCTTTGCTTGAGTGAACTCTCGGGCAGCGCGATCAGTCTTCCGGCTGACTCCGGGAGTTCGCTGCTTTCGCACACCCTACTTCATTCCCTTGACTCCGCTGTGGTCGAGAAAATCATCGGGTCGTTCATAGATCATTTCATAAACTTTCGTACGGTGTTAAACCCATTAGAAATCTTCTCAGCGGAAGAAGTGTCAAACCCGCCAGCAACAGCCTTATCGAGGAGAGCCTTCATGGCATAGCCAGCGGCTGCTCCGGCAGCGGCACCTGCGATCTTCATGGTGACGTTTGCGAAGTTCTCGGCGTACTTTTCGCCGAGCTTCTTACGGTATTTGCTCTGAGGCTTCGCCGTCAAATCGTGATACTGCTTCTCAAGGTTAAGACGTGTCACTCGACGCTGTAGCTCTTTGTTGGAGAGCTTATGGTTCGGTGTAGTAGAGTGTGCATGCTTATAGTCGCCATGCTGGTTTGTCAAGCGGGTCTTACTGACGCTGGCTCTGTTCTTTCGAACGCCCCACTTCATACCCTTGACGCCGAAATGCGCCAGAACGTCATCTACGGAATCAAAAGTCATTTTGACTCACTTTCCGCGAGGACCTGAATCCGCCACTCAAGCTCGCTGATCTGTTTCTCGATGGCTGTCTGAACGAATGAGTTCGATGGCGGATCAAAGAGTAACCTACATCGTAGGTATACGTAACTCCGAACGAGAAATAGAGACATCTCGGGTTTGAACACGTCTTCCCAGACAGGCCCTGACCCGGTTATAAACTCTCGATAGTCCGTAGCCCCAAGTTGGCGAAGAGTTGAGATAGCAGTGTTGATATGCATACAGATATCGGTATCGAAACTGTAGCCTCGGCTATCGATTCCTAAAACCTCTTTAACGTCTTCGACGATTGATGACATTTCACCTCCAAGGAACGGTATCGTTGGGAGCCCGATCGGGCGGTAAACTGTAAAGTAAACTCTTGTCGCCGAAATGAATGGCATTATGTGTCTCAAGAGTTGTTGTTATCAGATACTCGGGATTGAGTATGTCTGGATTGTAGTCCTCTAGATCTTCCGGACAAATCGGATTCATATGATGAACCAGAATGTCGCTATAGATCTCTCGGTCATCTATTCCCAGATCACAGGCGTTGTCTCGAAGTATCACTTCGTTCCTGGCGGATAACCATTCCGGAGATCTGTAGAATCTCTGGTTCAGGTATCGGTCAAACCCGAAAGTGCTTGCCCCTACATTCCCGCCCAATTTCAAGTACTCGTATCGGTCCTCGAAAGTCCTCAGACGAAAAAGCTCAGTGACGTTGAGTCTCTTATCCATCACTCGTCACCTTGGTAGGACCGCATTGCCGAGATGGCCTCAGCCATAAGACGTTCTGTGTTGGTGTTGGAATCGAGAACCGTCTTCTTAGACTCAAGAACGGCGTTCTCCCGACGCAACTTCTCGAGTTCGAGCTCTTCACGGAGAGTTCCTCGTTTGAGAAGTTGTGAAACGATCATGGGGGATGCGGTACCATCCCTTAATTGGCGCTCGGCGAGCTCATAAGCGAGCCCGATGAGGATATGCTCCTGCTTTTCCGGGGTGGTAGCCCCTGAGACCCGAGACTTTTTGGTGCCTCCCACTGAGTTACCTCCTAGTCCGGGAAGTAATGAATGAGATCTGGGCAGTTCGACTACAGACCCAACGACTTCTACCCGCCTTTCGAGGGGTACCAATCCTCGAATACACGCCGGGAAGGAGCACCACAGAAAACCCAACGGTGCAGGGAAATCGTTAGGCCTGTAGCCGAACTGCCCAGATCGAAATCGCAAGCCTCAAAAATCCCCGCGGGAAAAAATAAAGA
>ERZ772953.11-NODE-11-length-37573-cov-4.151474_pt1 | contig 37573 bp, 13 predicted proteins | sample MGYA00580685_ERZ772953 | MGnify/ENA primary metagenome ERZ772953 (study PRJEB29015, sample SAMEA2738080) | human oral metagenome | biome: human oral; feature: human-associated habitat; material: saliva | place: China | collected 2209 ...
TGATGCCGATTCCGACTCCTTCAGAGGCGTACAGGATCGCTTCTGCTTTCATCCGTACCAACACATGATTGTCGGAACGCTTCCTCCACCTGATCAGGACGGCTGTTTCTTCCAAGGTGACCTCAACCTGCACGCCCCCACCGCATCCGAAACGGCACAGGAAATCCACGAAAAATACGGTTTCGTCTCATGCCGGCTATATCAACAAACCACTATACACCCCACTCAATCAATCGCCGAGCAAGGTCAGACGCGAGAGCAGCGACACCCGGCTCGAACATCATCGTGACGTGATTACCCTTAATTGGCACAATACGTAGCCCAGACAAGTGTTGTCCCCAGCCCAGATCCTCACTGGTGTTCATGGTCTCGCTCGTCCCGAGGGACTGGTCCGTCGCTCGGTAAAGAATCGCTTCCCCGTTGAACACGGGTGCCCGGAATGAACTCAACAAGCTAATACTCTTGCGGTAGGCTGACTTGAGATCACGGAGCACGTCGGCGACCCCCATTCCGTCCACATTTGACTCAGCGATGACCCTTTCGACGAATTCGTCGTCTGTGCCCTCATCACCCATCTCGTTGGCCACCTCCGTGACTCTGGGTCCGAGGCGATGCGACAGATAGAGTGCAAATCGAGCTCGATTCAACCCAAATCCCATCTGTGGATCAGGAACCGACGCGTCCATGATGACCAAGCGAACTCGGTGTCCCCGCTCGGCCAGCAACTCGGCCATTATCGAAGCGACAACGCCGCCGAACGACCAGCCACCCACCACGCAAGAGCCGTCTGGATTCAGGTCGAGCACCCTTCCTACGTAGTACTCAGCAAGCTGCTTCAGGGATGTGAGTTCGGTGTCGCTGTCAGGTTCCTGCAAACCGTAAATCCTCGTACCGCTGGAAAGCCCCTGCACGAGGGGAAGGTAGGCCATCGCATTACCGGCAGCCGCATGGACAAGGAAGACCGGCTGTGACGAGCCATCCTGAAGCAGCACCACCGTGTTCGGACGACGTCTTTTATCATCGAACGCCTTCCGAATCAGTCTCGCCATGCGGCGCGGTGTGGGTTCCTCCAGTAGTTCCCTAAGCTCAATGCTGACGCCGAAGCTCTCGTTAACTCTCGAGCACAGGGCCATACCCAGCAATGAGTTGCCACCGGCGTGGAAGAAGTTGAGGGTCACTGGAAGCGGAGAGGCGTGGAGAACCTCCCCGAAGAGCCGCGACACGACGAACTCGACGGCGTCGGCCGCGTCAGCGTCAGCTTCGGTCCGCTCGATGGAAACCGGATCCGGCAGACGCGCCTTGTCGACCTTGTTGTTAGAATTCATGGGAAGCTCCGCCAAGACAGTGATGCTGTCTGGTCTCATATGCATCGGCAGAGTGTTTTCGGCGAGCCGGTACAAATCCTCCACGACGCGCGTCTCCCTGCGTCGTTCGAGCGGTGAGTTCACGCCACGATTCGCCTGCGTCCCGTCTGCGAATTGCGACGTGAGCGCAGCCCGCGCTTCCACGCTCAGGCCGCGTGACACCAGCAGCCGAAGCGCTCCCGCTTGGTCGCCTAAAACAGCGTCCATCTCATACCCCATGCCAGCCAGCCGCACAGCGACGTCTGCCACATCGACCGGCTCACCGCCGACGGGGGATTCTCCTCTGTCGAGCGCCACCCACTCATCAACAAGGGCCACCGTCCTGGAATCGCGAATGCCCTCGACGAGGATGATCGGCAAGTTGTCACCGATCGCCCTCCACAAGCCATCAAGGCCCCTTACTTCACACGTCCTCGAGGGAAATTCGGCTGACCCAGCTAGATCTCTCACCCTGAGGATGCGAACATCGTAACGAAAAAGCGACATCTCGTGGAAATCTGGTAACTGCTTGGCGACTGGAGAAACTCTCGCGTCAGGCTTGTCCGCTGCCCACGAGGAGAAGAAAGAGGGGCTGAGAACCAGCTCTTCGTCATCGCGCATCGCAACTCGGACCCTTTCGACGGTGACCGGATCACCGGATTTCCGCTCGTGTTCAGCCAGTCGGGCGAGATGGAATTCTGGCAGTAGCTGCAAAGACCGCACATCACCTACGAACAGCTGACCGCCCGGACGTAATTTTGACCATGCCAAGTCCAAGACGCGGGTGAGATAGTCCGACGAGGGGAAGTATTGAACCACCGAGTTCAAGACGACAGCATCGAAGGTCTCGTCGATGTCGGCTATGCCATCAGCGGAAGCCGCTTGGAGGTGGATCTGGCCAGCACCAGATCCGAGCGCGTCAGTGCTGCGGCGGACCTCGTCGAGGGCACGCTTGGAGATATCGACGCCGGTGACGTCGACCCCTGCGACAGCAAGGGGAAGTAGGATGACCCCTGTGCCGCAGCCCACGTCGAGCACATTCGCGGGCTCGCTCGCCAGAACCCGAGAGACAGCCTCGGCGCCCCATCGACTCATCTGATCGGTGGGAATCTTCTGGTTTCCGAACGAGTCCCGCCAGCCGACGAAGCGTCGATGCTCATCGTTCTCATGATTGGCCGTCTCGTAGATCGCCTCGTAGAGCTGACGCCATGATTCGACACGCTCACTGGCTGCCTCCGAGCCAGCTTCCTGCTCCGGATTGAGGACCACGTACGCGCTAAGGCCACGGTCGACTCCAGAACCGCGTCCCACAACGACAACTCTGATGACCTCAGGATGCGCGAGCAACGCATGTTCGATCTCGGCAGGCTCAACCCGGAAACCACGCACCTTGACTTGATCGTCCGTGCGTCCCTTGAACAACACAAGCCCGTCATCGCGCCTACTGACCAGATCACCTGTTGCGTAGAGACGGCCGAGGCGTGTCGTCTGGAAGGCCCGCTCGGTTGCGTCGGGCTGCTTGAGGTAACCGCGGGCCAGGCTCGCGCCCCCAAGGAACAGCTCGCCGGGCGTTTCGAATGGAATCTCTGTGTGGCCGGGACCAAAAATGTTAGCTTGGGTGTTGTAGGTCGGTGTCCCGATCGGGGGATCTCCCTCAGAGGGGGTGCAGTAATGATCAAGAGTCACGATGCTGGCCTCCGCCGGGCCGTACAGGTTGAGCACCCGGTAGCGTCCCGCGTACTGCTCAACGAGGTCGAGGGAACACTTCTCGCCCACCAATCCGAGCATCTGCAGCGAGGGGACCTCCAAAGGAACGGGCAGAGCAGACACCGCCGACGGGGTATAGATCGCATGTGTAACTCCGAGGCGACGCATGAATTCCACCATGCGTCCGGTGGGGGCCACGTCCTCGTCCCGCCCGACCACCAGCGTCGCCCCTACGCCGAAGGTGACAAAGACCTCCAACACGAAGACGTCAAAGCTGATCGCACAGAATTGTAATACCCGATGCTCCGGCGCTAGTTCCATCCGGTCGATCTCGTGGTCCACGACGTTGCGTAGGCCGCCATGAGTGACCATAACTCCCTTGGGCTTGCCGGTCGATCCAGAGGTGAACACGATGTAAGCCAGCTGGTCAGCATCAGTGGTCGTGGGGAGTGAGACCTCAGGCCCGGGCGAGGCAACAGAGTCCTCGAACACAAGAACGTCCGGATCATCTACCAAATCGTCGGGAATCTCATCCCTTCGCACGACCACAACAGCGGGCTCAAGATCCTCGCGGAGAATCTCCCAGCGCTGGGCCGGCTCCTGGGGATTCACGACGCAGAAAGCAGCACCCGCGCGATGGGTAGCAAGCATTGCCTCAACAAGGTCCGAGGAGCGTCCCATCACCAGCGCAACGATGCGCTCGGGACCTGCTCCCGCCGCGACCAGCCATGACGCGAGTCTTCCGGTTCGCTCCTCCACCTCGCCATAAGTGAGCTGTCCTGAGATACCATCGAGCGCGACCCGAGTGGGTTCTGTATGAGCTAACTCGACGAAACGATGGTGCACGCCGGGAATGCCGACCGTCCTGTCCGTCGCATTGGTCGAGTCGACGAGCGCTCGCTCAGAGTCAGTGAGTAATGGTAGCTCGTTCACCAGCGTCTCCGGAGCTTCGGCCATGGCCCTCAGCACGACAATGAAATGGTCGAGAAACTTCTGTGCCACTGAGCGTTCCACCCGATAGGGGTCAAAGATGCAGCGCAGCCGCAAACCTTGGTGAGTAAAAGCCATCAGCATGATCGGAACCCCGGTGCGGACGAAGAAATCCACGCTGTCGATGCGGAGGTCAGCGAAGTGGTTCCAAGCGTCCCCGTCTTGCAAGGAGTTCTGGAGCACCACCGAGTTCTGCAGCAACGGTACCCCGACCGAGTCCGGTGACTTCGGTAATTCACGATCACCGGAGAAGCTGTGCTCCATCACGGCACGTGACTGTTGTTGCACCTCGTGTAACCACTGGCGGACGGTGACGCCCTCGGGGGGAGCCAGCCGAAGCGGTGCCACATCGACATAGACGCCGACGTGCTGGGTTGCCCCGGGAAGGTCCAACGGGCGGCTAGCGTTCGTGAGGCCGACGACGGTTTCTGCCGCACCAGCATGGCGCTGGACAGTGATCGCCCAAGCGGCAGTCACCAGGGCGGACAGAGTGATCCTCTCCCCAGCCAAGCTCTTCTCCCATTGTCGCAAGATAACTTCAGGTATGGTGTGCTGCACCCACGAGTCGACGTCGGGATCGGTCATTTCGCTTCCAGGAATCGACCCGATACCTGGAAGAGGTTCGGGAACATAGCCGGACAGCTGCTGCTGCCAGAACTCCCGTCCTTCGGAATCATCGCGGGCAGCCAGCCAATCTACGAACTCGTGGTGAGCCCGGCCCTGCGGGGTGGGTTGGTCTCCGTCCGCGTAAGCCTTGGCGACCGTGGTGACGAGCAAGGCGACGCTCCAGCCGTCCATGATCAGGTGATGGTGCGTCCACACAAAAGCTTGTGAATCATCGCCCAAGAAAAACAGCGCAAAACGCGTCAGCGGCCCACGGCGCAGATCAAAGCCGGCAGCACGGTCAGCGACCACGAAGCGACGGATCTCGTCATCTTGCTGCTGGACAGTGAGCCCGCTGAGGTCTCGCACGTCCCACCCCGGCTCGATCGAGCGCAACACGACCTGCAGCGGTTCGACGCCGCGCCACGCGAACACAGTGCGGAGAGGAGGGCACGCCTGCATGACCTGCGCCCACGCTCGTTGAAACCTTGTAAGATCGAACGCTCCGGTGAGACGTAGGACTATCTGTTCGACGTAGAGACTACGATCGTCGGAGGCAAGGCATTCCGACAGCATACTTGCTTGTGAGGGGACTAATCGGTAGGCGTCCTCGATTCGCGCAACCCCTGACGCCGTGAGGGGGATCGTCATGATTTCCTTCCTCTATCGCTGTTATCGCTGTGGACGTGCATTCACGAGCATTCACGAGCCTGACTTGGCCTACAGACCGAGCTCGTCAGCAAGCGATTCTCGGAGCTCCTCGGGGAGCTCGTTCGACCGCGACCGCTCCCTGAGAGCCTCAACGAAGTCATGCTGCAGCGCCTCGACCTCTCCGGTCTCAACTACTGTCGTGTCATACCACCAGACGGCTGTGATCTCGTCGTCCTCGCGTGTCACCTCAACCTGCAACTCGTGGCCAAGACCAGGTGGCACCTGCGCCTCCAATGCGCTGGACCGCACGATCTCGATTGAGGCAGCGACGGGCGCGGGATCCACCGCACGATAGTAGAGCAAAACGCGCGCCTGAGGAGGCCACTTCGGCGCCTGGTCAGGCGCGAGACGGATCGCGTCGTATCCGAACCCCTGCAGCGGCGGAGCCGTGGCCCCTTGACCCTCGTGCCACGCCACGGGATAAATCGTCGTAAACCAACCTACGGTACGGGAGAGATCAGATCCTTTCACCCGAAGGGCACGCATCGTGCCTTCGAGCTCGATTGCGACCGTACCTGAGGATGAGCGGTTAGCAAGGACCTCACCCAACGCATCGGCTAGGATGGCCTTCATCGTCACGCGGCTCGATTGCTGGGCGGCGACCAAATCAGCGGCAAGGTTGGGTTCAAGAGGCAACACAGAACGCTGATAGCTTCGCTGCATCGGTCGTCGAACCGAAGCTCCTGCGGAACGCTGCTCAGTCCCCTGGGTGACCAGCGGATGCTTGGCCAGACGCGACGCGAGCCGCGTCCAAGAAACCCAGCTTGAAGTGGTGGGAGGCAGGTCCTCGACGCCGTCGAGCAACTTCGCGAGCTCGTCGAGCAAGATGACCTGCGAGGCGTCGTCAACGAAGGCGTGAGGGAGAGCGAGGCCCAGCAACGATCCGCCCGACTCGCCGTCCCAAAGGTGCGCCTCAACGACCGAGTCGTCCGCGGGGGGCTTCGCGCAACAAGTGGCGAGAATCTCCTCTGCATCAGACACCTCGCCAGCGCCGTGGAATGTCATTGGCACGCGACGGTCGGTGTCAAGACGTCCCGTCAGTGGCAAGGTGGTGGCGTCGATGGCAAGGCGCAAAATGTCGTGGCGTCGTACCAAGCTGGCTATGGCCTGCTCGACAGTGTCCTGGCCGAGCCGAGTCTGGCTTCGGACCAGCAGCGGAACCCGCCAAGCACTCCATGGCCTAGCGCCCTCGTGTAGAAGACGAAGCTGGGTGGGGACTAGATCAACCAGCACATGGCCGTCTTCGTCAGTGTCGGGGTCGATCAGCCCCTCGCTGAGGCGGGTAGCAAGGTAACCGATGCTACCGGCTTCGAGAACGTCCTGGGGGGTCAGGGACCAGCCCAACTGAGTCATCTCCGCTGCTAATCGGATCGCGACGACCGAGTCACCGCCTAGGGCAAAGAAGTCATCCTGGGCGGTAACGCCCGTCAGACCCAGCGTCTCTTCGACCCGCGTTATGAGAAGATCGGTGATGCTGCTGAGCGACTGCGCTTCCTGCTTGTGGGCAGCAGTCGTGGTGCGAGAGGGCGGTGCAGTCGCAGTTCCGCTTCGGGGCTGCGGGGCGTGCCAGTACTTGGCTCGCTCGAACGGGTACCCGGGGAGATTGATCGCCCGAACTGCGCCCGCGCCGACGTCGCTGGCGACAGCTCTGCCATTAGCCCACAGGTCACCGATGCAGCGCGCAAGATCGTCGCCATCTTGCGGGGCGCTCTTCGGTCCGAGCGTGAGCACACCTCGGTGCTTTGAATCGTCCCAGGATGCCGATATCTTCGCAGCGGATGTGAGGGCACGTCCCGGACCAACTTCGACGAGAATCACGGAACCACGCCCGAGAACCAGATCGAGGTCGTCCGCGAAGCGCACTGTCTGACGAATTTGACGTCCCCACCTCTCGGGGTCGATAGCCTCGGCGGCGGTGAGCCACCCGCCAGTAAGGTTCGACGTCATTGGGAGCTGAGGCGCTCGCAAGGCGGCCGCCCGCATGCTGTCTACGAAGGCGGCCGCTGCCGGCTCCATCGCCACCGAATGGTAGGCATGACTGGTGACCAGTCTGTGCACTGTGACCTCGGCGGACGAGAGTCGGTCCACCACCCGTTCGAGCCTCTCCGCGCTGGCAGCGAGCACGATGTCATGGGGCGAATTGATTGCGGCGACATCCGCTTTCTCTACCAAAGCTGCGTCTAAAATTGTGGTGCTTTCTCCCCGAAAGGACATCATCGCGCCGGGTGGACAGGCGGCCATGAGTCGCCCCCGCTCACAAACGAGGCGTGCAGCGGTTTCGAGATCCATGACCTTGGCCGTCGTTGCTGCAGCAAATTCCCCGATGTCGTGTCCCACTACTATTTCTGGCACGAGTCCCCGTGTTTCGAGCGCCTTCGTCCAAGCGTACTGAACAGCAAAAAGGAGGGGCTGGGAGAGATCGGTTCGGTTGATCTCTGCGGCGGTGGCGGTGGCCAAGACGTGCGCGAGATTTCGACAGCTGATCTCGCTCAGGTGGTCTAGGGCCTCGTACAACGGCGCCGCGAAGTCAGGTTCGGCTTGAGCAAGCTGCATTCCCATCGCGGGGAACTGAGCACCTTGGCCAGCGTACACAAAGACCAAGGAGCTCGATTCGGCGCAGGGAAGGGCCATCCGCTGGATCACTGGCCCTTGAAGTCGGGAGGCGGCGTCGTTGACCGTGCGAGCCACGATTGTGCACCGATGCGAGTGGGTTCGGTGGCGCCGCTCTAGGGTGGTGGCGACGGCGTCAAGACAGGGACGCTCCCGGACGAGGTGGTCAGCGAGTATCAGACGTGACCTAGTGAGCGCTTCTTCCGTCGCAGCGCTGAGCCGCAGCATCGCGGGACGTTCTGCGGAGGCCGTCGCCTCCGGATCCTCGGCGGACTGCACCACGAGGTGAACGTTAGTTCCGCCGACGCCGAGCGACGTGACGCCAGCCTTGCGGGTTACATCGCTCCACTCGCTGGGCTCGGCGGTGATCATGAACGGCGTCCCATCGAGCCGAAGCTCCGGATTGGGAGCCTCGTAGTGGCAGGTGCCGGGGATGACGCCGCGTTGAAGCGTGAGCACGGTCTTGATGAGGGAAGCCATTCCGGCTGCTGCCTCAAGGTGACCGACGTTGCCTTTTACCGAACCCAGGACGCAGGGAGTCGATGACCCGGCAAACGCGCGCATGAGGGCCTGCACCTCGACGGGGTCGCCGAGCGGCGTGCCGGTTCCGTGCCCCTCGATGAACCCGATTTCCGCTGGTGTCACGCCTGCGATCGCGAGTGCGTCTGCAACAACCTGAGCCTGCTGCATCACGCTGGGTGCGCTGAACCCCATCTTTAGGTTGCCGTCATTGTTGATGGCGCTTCCCCGAATAATGCCCCGGATGGGATCTCCATCCTCAAGAGCCGTTTGGTAGGACTTGAGGACCACAGCACCCACTCCACTGCCAAAGACAGTTCCGTCCGCCGCAGCATCGAATGGGCGGCAGCGTCCAGTCGGAGACATGATAGATCCTGGCTCGGCGAAGTAGCCAACATCTTGCGGCACACGCACCGACACCCCGCCCGCGACCGCTGCGTCACAGTCGCCAATCAGCAGTGACTGGCAGGCCAAGTGGACAGCCACAAGGGAACTTGAGCACGCCGTTTGCACGCTCATCGCAGGGCCCGTCAGGTTGAGCGTGTGTGCAATGCGCGTCGCGATGTAGTCCTTGTCATTGCTGAGAGCGAGCTCGACCGCGCGCATGTTTGCCCCGTACGCCATTGAGTCGTTGGGGTCGCCACTCATCAGATTGTTGAGGAGGTACGCGCTGGTGCCCGTCGCCGCGAAGACCCCAGTACGCACCGGGACGGACCATGGGTCGATCGCGGCGTCCTCCAACGCATGATGTACCGTCTGAAGAAAAAGTCGCTGCTGAGGGTCCAAGACAACCGCAGTCGCGGGCGTGAATCCAAAGAGCGAGGCATCGAATTCGTCGACGCCGTCGAGTTTGAAGGTCCGCTTTACATACCGAGTTGCACCAGCTATTTCGGCCGGGACACCTGCCTCGATGATTGCGTCCAAGGCGAGATCGACTCCTGCATCCCGACCACTCACTAAAAGGTCCCAGTAGGAGTCCAGATCGGGGGCGCATGGGAACCGGCCTGCCATGCCGACGATAGCCACCCAAGATTCGGTTGAATCGAAGACATCCTTCATCGTTGCACCTCCATCTCGGAGGTGCGAGCATGCATGACAAAGGCGCTGTCCTCGCTAGGCGCGGCGCACATCTCGCCGAGAATCTGCTCAGTTTCCTTCCACAGGAAGAAGTGACCGCCCTGGAATCGATGCATCCGTAGCGGGTGGACGAATAGGGACGCCCACGCCTCAAGGCTACCCGGCTCAACCATCTGGTCATCGCTGCCACTGAACACCTCTGGGATCGGCGTCGCGAGCGGCTTGGTGGCTTGGAATCGATAGGAATCGGACAGTTTGAGATCCGCAATCAAAGGCTTCATTAAGAGAGTTGTCAGCTCCTCATTCGCCAAGATCTCGCGAGGGATACCACCCAGCGCGGTGAGCACTTTGAGTAACTCGTCTTGGGGGAGCATACTCAGTTTCACTCGAGCTTGGTGCTGTGGAGCAGAACGCGCAGACAACCCCAAACGCAACGGTGCCACCCCCGCACGAAGTTCCAAGTTTTGAGCGACCAAGAACGCCACGAGAGCGCCTAGAGAATGCCCAAAGAACATGAAAGATCTGCCATCGTGCTCCTTGATGAAGTCACGCGCGAAATCGGCAGCCATTTGCTGCATGCTGTCTGGGTGAGGTTCCCAATACCTACCGTGACGCCCCGGCATCTGGCAAGCCACCACCTCGACGTCCGAGGGGGCGCGCATCGCCCAATCACGGTAAGCAGCAGCCCCACCCCCGGCGAATGGGAAACAGTAAAGCTTTCGAGAGGCACGCGGTCGTGGGTAAAAAATCAAATATCGGCCGGGGCAACGGTTTATCATGAGCGCTTCCCTCTCTTTCTGAGCCGGTTGAGATGCGCGGAACGGATTTCAGCGCGAGTCTCAGCAGTTTCGCCAGTTGTGGTTGTGTTCACTGAATCATCACCAAGGGTGGTGTTCGGCAGCATTTTCGAGGCGACGTGCTCGGCGATCTCTGTGGTCGTCGCTCCCTGCAGGAGCGCGGCAACGCCAAGCTTCACGCTAAATACATGTTCGATGCCCCGCACGATGCGAAGCACCAGCAGTGAGTCGAGTCCTAGGTCCGTGAGCGGCTGGTCCCTCGGAATTTCAGAGTCGCCATAGCCCAAGAGCTGCGCTACGACACGGGTCACTCCCCTCTGGATTTCAGCTTGGGCCTGGGCCGGAAGCATCGCCCGCAGGGCGTCAACACTGATCGAATCTTGGGCTGCGCCCGAAGCGATCAGGGAGGCGTAGAAAGGTTGATCCGCAACTTGAGGGAAATTAGCCAACAGGACCGACTCGTTGAGCCGGGCGGCAAGGGTTTCTGGACGATCGGCAACAATTAGCCGTCTCAGGATCGCGACACCTTGGTCCGGCGGGATCAGATCCATCATCCGGTCACGGGCGTCGGCGGCCATGCCGACTTCCCCCCATCGCCCCCATTGGACGATGGTACCCGGAAGACCTCGACGTTGACGATCAGCGACAATCCCTTCCATCGCAGCGTTAGCTACGACATACCCGGCCTGACCCGGTGATCCCAGGATCGTGCCGGCGGTCGAGAACACGATGAAGAAGTCGAGTGGGTCGTCCGCTGTATCGGCGTCAAGGCGGATGACTCCGCCAACCTTGGGCCGCCACATCCTATCGACCGTCGTCGAGTTCAGCCCCGCAAAGGTTTGATCAGCGACAACGCCGGCAGCGTGCACGACTCCTCGCAGCTCCAAGCCGCGACTGAACACCTCAGCTCGGCACTGACCCACAGTGTCTTCGTCAGCGATATCTCCCAGGACGATTACTACATGCTCGTCCCTGATCAATTTGTCGAGGGCAGCGTTGCTGCCGGGCTGGGGACGGTTGCGCCCGTTCAGGATCACGCAGCCAGCCCCCTCGCTCGTGAGAGCGGCCGCGATTTGGAGGCCGAGGCCACCCATTCCCCCGGTGACGAGGTAGGCACTGTCCGGACGGACCAGCATTCCTTCAACCGTGCGTGGAAGTGACGCACGGACGCACCTCGCCATCTCCGTGCCCTCAGACGTCAATGCCAGCGAGTCGGCGCCCCATAACCTAGTGAGGAGAGAGCCCAGCTCCTCGGAGTTGCGTGACGCGCTAACGGTGCGAATGGGCAGATCGGGCACCTCTAGGGCGGCGGTACGCACGAGTGCGCGCGCGGCGCGGGCCGCGCCATCACCACGATTCCCCAAGGTCACAAGGGTCACCAAAGCGGGTCTCGATTCCGAGGCTACCAGTGAGGCCACTGAGTCCAAAAGCTCCCTAGCGGCGTCCTGACGCGTCGACGCTGCCCCATCGACCACGATGACGGTATGGCCGGGACCGAATCCTCCCTGGTCACGAGCTGTTATCAATCCGTGTGCGACCTCCTGGGAGGCCTCCGACGACGTCGCATCAATTACTGTCAGGTTCGTGGGGGCAGTTCCTACATTGGCCGGATCGGCCTCAGCCACCCATTCCACCTCGTACAGGGAACTCGACCAAGAGAAGGGCGCCTCCGCGCGACCCAACGGCCGCGCCCGAAGGCCGCGCACGCTGACGACAGGCTCTGTTTCACCGTCAGCCCATAGATCGAGATCCATGCACCAATCGCGGCCCTGCTGCCGTCCTTGGCCCACGACTCGGACCACCTGGCTTCCTGGGGAACCCACGAACATCCGATCGACTGAAACAGGGATGATTACTTGTTCTTGGGCGCCATCAGGAAGGGCGGCGGCCATCATCTGGATGGCCGCATCCAGCGTGCGGGGATCGACCACGAGTCCCCGGGGCGCTCCCTTGGGCTGCGCGACCGAACCTTCCACCCAGCCATCGCCGAAGTCGATCACCTCAGTCAACAACTGGAAGTGGGGTCCGTACTCCTGTCCGGCTCTACGAGCTCTCGACAGCAACTGCTCGGGCTCAATCCGTCGAGCCGACGCCGTGCCATCGAGTGACGGTGACACCAAGGGCGTGGGCCATTCTCGCTGCTCAAAATCGACGTGCGCAGTCGCATGCGTAGTGGTGGATGTACCGTCAGGTGTGGTGATCACCTCGACCGTGTGGTCATCCTGACTGACGAGGACTGTGATGGTCACGGAGTCTTCGAGGGGCAGCATGCCGAGAAACCGAACGTCATGCAGGTTGACTACGGATCGTTCCGGGCTCGCAGCGACCGCAGCCGAGGCGCACAGTTCCATTAGCGTCGAGCCTGGCGCCACGGGAGTTCCAAACAGACGATGGTCAGCGAGCCAGGGGCACCGCTCCGATCCGAGATCCCCTTGCAACACGTGACCCTGGCCAGGGAGCGAAACATGCATGTCAACCAGACCCCACTTTGGGTCAACGCGTTGTGACACCTGGGTGTTGTTGTACCAGAAACGCTGGTGACGCCAATGCGGCGGCCGTACTTGGATGGCACGCGTCTTCACGCCCAAGCCAGTGTCCCGGTCCACCGCGTCTAATAGCACCGGATGCGGAGAGACTTCGGTGAAACGATTTGCGCCTTCCGCCACCGCTTTGGCGACGGAGTCCGAGAACTTGACGGGCTCTCGCAGGTTGGCAACCCAATGCTCCGCACCCCAGTCGTCGTCGAGGCTGCAAGTACTAAAGATGGGGTACCGGGGCGGGCGCGTCGGACCCAAATCGTACAATGCGTCACGTAGCTGCTCGAGGATAGGGTCGACGAAACGGCTGTGGGACGCGACATCCACCCGAATGACTGAGACGGCTGGCCCGCGCTGTGTCCGGCATTTTTCGGCGAGTGCGTCGATGTCATGGACTGAGCCAGCCAGCACGGTGTCCTGAGGACCGTTGAGTGCTGCCACCTCGAGTTGTCCGTGATCTAGCTGGCTCCAACGACGAATTTCGTCACCTCCGCAACGCACAACGGCCATCGCGCCACCGGATGGCAATTCACTGAGCAACCTCGATCGTTCTGCAATGACTCGCAATCCTTGTTCCTGGGTGAGAATGCCGGCAACCACCGCGGCGGCCACCTCCCCCATGGAGTGGCCAATCACTGCGGAGGGAGCACCCTGCGTCGCCTCAAGCATGGACGCCGCGGCGAGCTGAAAGCCGAAAAGAGCGGGTTGTATCGTACCAATCCCCTCCAGCTCCGCGGAACCGTCGAGCGCAGAGCGCAACGAGACCCCGACCACGGATCGAAACTGCGGATCGAGCTCGTCCACCTTGGCTGCGAAGTGCGTGTCTTCGTGAAGGAAGCGGCACCCCATGCCCGCAAACTGACCGCCCTGTCCCGGGAAGATCCAGACGCTGGGCCACTCCGTGTCGACATGCGTGCTGAGCAGAGCATGAGCGTTGGTGCCCCCGAAGCCAAACGCAGATACGCCGGCGACTACTCGTCGCGCCTCGCCCGGTAGCTCCTCAAGCCGAGTAGGGACTACAAGACGTGTACCTGAGATCTCCATCGCAGGATTCCACGAGCGGAAGTGCAGATTCGGCGGCACTTTGCGGTGACGGAGGCAGGAGATCGTCTTGACGACCGACAGCGCCCCCGCAGCCGCCTCAAGGTGCCCCATATTGCTCTTGATTGCTCCAACGTAGCAGGTCTTGGTGCCGGCGCCGTACACGTTGGCAATCGCACCGAACTCAACTGGGTCGCCTAAGGGTGTACCCGTGCCATGGGTCTCGATATAGACAACCTCGCGGGGGTCGATGCCCGCCCCAGACAATGCCTCGCGCATCACGGCGATCTGCGATGCTTGGTTGGGCGCAGTCAAACCGTTCGAACGCCCATCTTGATTCACCGCAGAGTTCAGAATGACCGCCAAGATGCGGTCACCATCGGCCTCAGCATCCTTGAGCCTTTTGAGAACTAGCACGACGCAGCCCTCGCCACGCACAAATCCGTCCGCTCGAGCATCGAACGCTTTGATCTTGCCCTCAGGCGAAAGCATGGACCAAGCCTCCAGAGCCTCAGTACTGTGCGGATCCAGCATGAGATGGATGCCCCCTGCCAAGGCCAGAGCACACCGATTTTCTGCGAGACCGTGCACTGCCGTGTCGATCGCCACGAGCGACGACGAGCAGGCCGTATCGATCGCAAGGCAGGGGCCGCGCAGGTCGAACTGATACGACACGCGTCCGACAGCTACCGAGTGCGGATTTCCTGTCGCCGAGTAGGCATCTATCGGAGTGTTGGTCTTCGCGCCCACAGTAAGGTAGTCGTTCGAAGACAGGCCCATGTAAACACCGGTCCGTGATCCCCGCAAGGACTGTTCGCGCAGTCCGGCGTGAGCAATCGCCTCAGCTGTCACTTCCAAGAGGTGACGCTGCTGCGGATCCATCGTGATTGCTTCTAGCGGAGAAATCCCAAACCGGCGAGCGTCAAAGCCAGCCACGTCGTCGATGAAGGCGCCCCAATCCCGCGCATTCGCGGACCTGTCGCGACGACCGGGCCAGCGGTCCGCTGGCACCGGTCCAACGGCGTCGCCGCCACGCGCAAGGAACTCCCACAATTTTTCCAGGGACGTGATCGCCCCAGGCAGGCGAACCGCCGCCCCGATCACCGCGACGAAGTCAGAGGATTCCCTCGGGTCTTGACGATCCAGTTCCTGTCGCAGTGCTTCGCGGGCTTGCGGCGTCAAGGACGACACAATATTCGCGATCTGATTCATGCTTATCCCCCCTCGTCGCCGCGCAGCGCCTCAGCCAAGTCGAGGATCATCTGTGCGTCTTCATCAGAAATTGCGGGTTCGTTCACTGGTCCGTCTGCTGGTTGTTGCTCATCTGGCCGCATTGCACCCAGCAGGGATTCCGCAAGCTGCTCCACCGTTGGCGACGACCAGATGACAGTTACTGGTAGTTGAACGCCGCTGGCTCGTTCCAGCCGATTCCGCAGTTCGAGCGCCATCAGAGAATCGAGCCCGAGGCTGGCAAAGGGTGACTGCGGGTCGATGATGTTCGAATCACAACGCAAGACCGCGGAGAGCTCTTGGGCTACTAGGTCGCGCACGCGCTCGCGTACCTCTGTCTCTGACATCACGCCAGCCAATAGGTCGGGACCGGACTCGTCGGAGTCGAGGTTAACCTCAAGATCCGAGAAATAGGGAAGCTCACTGACCGCCGGGTAGGACTGGAACCACTGCCGAGCGTCAACGTCAAAGACGCCAGCCCGCTGCAAGGAGGAGCAGATAATGCGATTCAACGCATCGAGGCCCTCGGCGTTGCTCAGCGCGTGGTAACCCAGCGTCGTGAAGTTTGTGGCCAGCCCGGTCTGCGCCCACGGGCCCCAGTTGATAGACTGGACCGTCATCCCCTCGTCGGCGTACTGCTGCGCAAGAGAGTCCATGGCTGCATTTGCCACCGCGTAGGCGCCCTGGCCGGGAGAGCCCAAGAGGACCGCCGCCGATGAGTAGAGCACGCAGAAGTCGAGTGCATCGGGCAGGACCGCGTCGAGGATCAATTTCGCACCAACAAGCTTCGGACGGAGGACGGCACGGATGGTCTCTTCGTCGACGTAGCGGATGGTTTTGTCCTGAACCACTCCAGCGCTGTGGATCACCCCATGCAAGGACCCGCCCGCCCGGGCACGGTCCACAAGCTCACTGACCGTGGAGGAATCGGCGACATCACCCAGAACGATCTCCACCTCAATCCCGCTTTCACGCCATTCCTCAATCATCGACGTGCGGTCGGCATCCGGCGGCCGGCGCCCATTGAGCACGAGCCTGCGGGGTTTCTGTGCGGCGAGCCAGCTTGCGGTCTGCCAGCCAAGCCCGCTGAACGCGCCCGTGACGAGATACGCGCCGTTCGGGCGAACCACCCGACCCGCAGGAGGCTGGGCCTCAAGTCCCGCCTCAGCGGTCACGACGATCTTGCCTCGATGCTCCTTCTCGCTGAATGCGCTCAGCGCCTCATCAAGGCTCCGCATCCCAAAGGTCCTAGTGGGAAGCGGTATCACCCAGCCAGCCGTGAGGCCCGCGACGACCTCACTCAGCAACCGACGAGTAGTGTCCCTGTCGTGATGCATGAGGTAGGCCAAGTCCACGGCGCTGAAGCTACCGCCCCGCGCGAGGGTGGCCAAGTCAAGCGCATGGTGTCCGAAGGTCGCGTCCTTGCTCAATTCAACGAACCGACCGCCTGGCCGCAGGGTACTGAGCAGCTGTCGAAAGGCCGAACCGGTCAGAGTGTTGAGCACGACATCGACTCCACTGGTGCGCTCCATGATCTGCTCGCCAAGGTCAAGGGCATACGAGTCTAAGACATCGTCCAGCCCCAGTTCTTGGAGGAATTCTCGTTTCTCTGCTGTGCCAGCCGTCGCGATGATCCGAGCTCCGCGCCTCCTTGCGACCGCCACGGCCGCCAGCCCTACGCCCCCCGAGGCGGAAGTGATGACGACTATTTGGCCATCTCGAAGGTGTGCAACCTCGTCAAGGCAGTGCACTGCCGTCGTGTACGCCACCGGGAGTGCAGCGGCATCAATGGCCGACATCCCATCCGGTACCTGGCTGAGAAGGTCGGCTCGAGTGCGAACCATCGTGCCGATGCCACCCGTCGCTAGTCCAAACACCTTGTTACCCAAGTGGAGGGTGACGTCAGGACCGCAGGCGACGACGGTGCCAGCCACCTCACCCCCGAGGACAGGATGCTCGCCATGGTGCAGCGGATAGGCTCCGCGCCACTTGAGGACGTCTGAGAAATTCAGCCCGGCCGCCTCCACCTGCACCAAGACTTCCCCGCTCTCGAGCACGGGGCGGGCTTGTTCGACCCAGGCAATCTCACCGTCGGAGACCTCTGCCCGTACGACGTTGGATTCCGTGACCGGCAGTGTCAAGTCGCGTAACGGTGCCTGAACCTGCTGGATCCTCAACGCACGAGCCCCGTCCGCAAAGAATGCCACGTCTGTTTCCGGCGTGTTCGAGCGGACCAAAGACGCGAGCGCTAACTCAGATGAAGCGTCGAACGAGACCACAGAGGCGCACAAGTCGGGATGTTCATACGCAAGTACCCGACAGAAGGCTCTCAAGGCCGCCTCAATCTGCCCAAGAACACCCGACGGAGTGACGTTCACCAGACAGTAGACGCGTGGTGTGTCGCGCAGCCCCCACCCAAGCACGGTCATTACAGTGCGTTGAACCGCCATGAGGCATCCGACCACATCAGCGGAGGCCCTGCCTACGGCGTTAATCACAACACAGACCGCATCAGGGACGCTGTCAGAGCTAACCGTGGAGTCGAGCTCGGTCAGGCCGCTGCCAAGCGAAGTAGCCACACGGGCTGCGAGCTCAGAGGACGCGGGCCCTTCCGCCACAACGCGAATTTCATCGACCGCAGGCCCAGAATGGCCGGGTAGCGAGACCCACTTCTGGTCGAACAGCGGGAGACGTGCGCTTACAGGCGCGTCCATTTGACACAGCCGGATGCCCGATACGTCGATACGCCCACCCTCGGCAAGCATCAATACGTTGCCGGTCGCGAATCCCACACTGTCTCTCGTTAGCTTGGCCCACGCCGTCGCCTCCCCGACGAACTCGCCGGACACGCGAATAGTGCCGATCTGCTCGGGCAGGACGAACCCAGCTGAGTTTTCGGCCAGCGATGACACCGCCAGCGTCTGAAGAGCTCCGTCGAGCAGGGGAGGAAAGACGCGTGCCCGACGATCCACTCTACGGGTAGGGTTCGCTCTGAGGTGAGTCGTAGCGATGCCGTCAGTGCTTAACCACGCCTCCGTGATGGGCGCGAAGATTCCGCTGTGCTGCTGGCCAACGCTGCGGAGCCGCTCATACAGTCGTGAAACTGGAAACTCAGCCCCGGCCCTCGATGCGGGCTCAGTGTCGATCGCAGGTTCGTCCTGGGGCGTTAGGACGGTGACCTGCGCCGAGGCGTGGAGCTGCCATGAGGGAGTTTGTGAGCCAATGCGCACCGCCCAAGCGTTCTCGCCCACCGGTCGCAACGAGGTCGTCACAGGGACGGAGCTGTCCGGAATGTAAGCGCTGTGCAGCTTCAACCCGCTGATTTCCACGCAGGTGGGCGACCCCTTGATAGTGTCGACGGCCTCGACGATCATCGCCGCCCATCCCGCCAGCGGCATGACAGGAACTCCATCGACCCGATGCTCGGATAGCCACGGAGCAGTACGCATGAGATCAGGGTTCGTGAACACATGCTCACCCGAGGGCGTCAAGGCATGCTGGCCCAGCAGCGAACTGGTCTCACCCTCGCGGACGGTCGTCTCAAACCAGTGGCGCTTGCGGTGCCAAACGACAGGGGGAAGAGGGGACCGTAGGTTGGGGCGCACTGACGGATCGTGACGGCGCATACTCGGAATGAATGTTACTTTCCGACCGTCTGCGCAATCCATCACTGACGCGCCAAGCAGCGGATGTGGCGACATCTCGACGAAAAGGGTCTCGCCCGTCGCCATCGCGTTCTGCAGAGACTGCATCAGTCGGACGGGTCGCCGGAGGTTGTCAGCCCAGTAATCAGCGTCAAATCTCGGGTCCTCGGCGACAGTCGACAGGAACTTGACCCGAGGCTGTTGCGGCATGAGCTGTGCGAGTTCCTTTCGGAGATCGGACAGAAGCTCGTCCGCTTGGGGAGAGTGTGAGGCCACGTCCACAGCGATCTCACGTGCGAACAGTCCACGAGCCTGAAAATCCGCCGTAATCGCCCGGATGGCTGTGGGGTCGCCCGACACTACGGTCTGCCCGGGAGAACCCAGGACGGCGATGTCGACACCTGGATGACCGCGGATGATCTCTCGCGCTGCCGATTCGCTGGCCTCAAGCATGGCCATGAGACCCTTACCCGCGATCCTCTTGAGAAGACGCGAGCGGCGGGCGATGACAGCCATGCCGTCCTCGGCCGTCAGAGCTCCCGCGACCACGGCGGCCGCGACCTCTCCCATGGAGTGGCCTATGACCGCCGACGGTTCCGCTCCCAGCGCCCGCCAAGTTGCGGCGAGTCCGACTTGCATGCAGAAGATCGCAGGCTGCACAAGATCGATACCAGCAAGCTCCGCTTCGCCCCGAAGGAGCGGAAGCAGCGCGCGACCGGTCTCACGCTTGAAATAAGGCGCGAGATCCGTGATGGTTTCAGCAAAGGCTGGGCTGTCATCGAGTAGTCCTGCACCCATTCCATCCCACTGCGAGCCCTGACCTGAGAAGAGCCAGACGCCGCCCTGCGATGCAGTGACTGAATCTGAAGCGCTGGGCGCCTCTTCAAGGACCACGTGCACATTCGTGCCTGAAGCGCCGAAGCTCGACACGCCCGCGCGCGCCGGGTGACCCGTGCATGGCCACGGCACCAACGTCGTTGGGATCTCAACTCGCGAGCCCCGAAGCGTGACCTGTGATGTCAACCTTTCGAAGTGAAGGTTCGGTGGAATCTTGCGGTGCGACAGGGCCAGTGCGGTCTTGATGATACCGCCAATACCCGCAGCGGCCTCCATGTGGCCAGTCACACTCTTCAGCGCCCCGATGATGATCGGGTTTGTACGGTCACCAAAAACCTCGCCGAGCGCCTCCAGCTCAATCGGATCACCGACAGCGGTCCCGGCACCGTGGGTCTCGACGAAATCGATGTCGTCTGCAGTGAGCCCGGAACGCGAGAGAGCATCTGAGATCACGGCTGATTGCGCGGCGCCGTTAGGAACAGTCTGACCCGCGCTCTCACCGTCTTGGCCGCATGAGCTTCCCCTCAGCACCGCGACCACGCGATCACCGTCCCGAACAGCAACAGACAACGGCTTCAGCATGATCATTCCGGCGCCCTCGCCGCGGACGAACCCATCGGCGGACTCATCGAAACTCGCGCAGACGCCTCGAGGCGACAGCATGCCCCAACGGGTAAACGAGACGGAGGTGTCGGGGGCCAGCATAATGTTCACGCCGCCGACAAGCGCGGCGTCACAGGTTCCGGAGCGGAGCTCACCCAAGGCAACATGCAGTGCAGTCAGGCTGCTGGAGCAGGCCGTGTCAATCGCCATCGCTGGACCTTGAAGTCGCAGCTGGTAAGACACACGACCTGCGGCAAAATTCGCTGCGCTTCCCGTGCCCGTGTACGCATCGATATCCTCTAGACTCGTGGCACGAGTCTGCCTGACCATGTAGTCGCGCGTGGTGATGCCAACAAACACGCCTGTGCGCGTTCCTTGAAGGCCTAAAGGAGCCAGTCCAGCGTCATTGAGTGTCTCAACGGCCAACTCGAGCATAAGGCGTTGCTGGGGGTCCAGAGCGGCAGCTTCACGGGGCGATATCCCGAAGAACTCAGCATCAAATTGCGTGGGATCCCATCCAGTGAGGAAGCCGCCGCGATCAGTTCGAATTGCTCCAGGCGTGGTCGGGTCAGGATCGATCAGGCTTGCAGCGTCCCACCGCTCAAGAGGGACCGTACTGATGGCGTCGCGCCCGGTTGACAGGGTTGTCCAGAACTCGTCGAGACTTTCTCCTCGGGGGAAGCGGCACGCCATGCCAACAATCGCAATCGGATCGTCAGACAAGGCCGCAGGCCGGGCCGATTCGCGACGTTCCTCGGTCGCGCCCCCGAGCCGCAACCGCTCCAAGATCTGCGACGCGAGAGCTGCGACTGTCGGATGACTGTAGACGACGGTCGGGGACAGCCCTACCCCGAAGTCTTCGTTGAGAGCTCGCTGCACCTGCACGCTCATGAGCGAATCTAGGCCTACATCGAACAGTCCCTTATCCACGGGCAACTGCTCAGGGTTGCGCAAGTGCATGCGGTTAGCCACGACTCGCCTCACCCAAGTGACGACAGCATCACTGCGTTCCCGTGGAGGGGTAGCAGCCAACATCGATGCTCCTCGAGCCTCGGGTTCCGCCTCGTTGCTCGGCCAGAGCAGCTGATCGACCAGAGTAAAAGAGGTTCGTGTCGAGTACGCGACCCGGACGAGTTCCCAGTCCGCGTCCGCAACCATGACCTGACAGAATTCGTTCTGGGCCAGCAGCTGGTCAAGGGCATATATCGCGAGCTGATCATCCATCGCTTGCAAACCGGAACCCTCGACGTGGCGGCGCTCGTTGTCTGAAGTCTCATCCAGCCGGCCTGCCCAGATGCCCCAGTCGATGGCGAGCGCCGGCAACCCGCGCTCGCGGCGGTGGTACGCAAGTCCATCGAGAAAACCGCTGGCTCCTGAGTAGTGAGCGAGCTGCCTAGAACCGAGGCACCCCGTCGTTGAGGAGAAGAGCGCGAAGATCGATAAGTCAAGTTCTGAGGTAAGTCTGTCAAGGTAGACGGCTGCGTCCACCTTCGGGCGATACATCGCGTCGACATCCTCGGCCGTCAGGTCCTCAAGGGAGCAAGGACCGCCAGCGAACGCCGTCAGGAACACGCCGTCCAGCTCTGGACGGTCCCGCCCGAAGCTGCTGATCACATCTCGCATCTGAGACGGGTCATCAGCGTGAGCCAGCGTCCATTCCACATCAACTCCCTGTCGATGAAGAGCGTCCATGCGGAGGTTCAGAGGCTCCTTCGGTTGACCGCGACCGGTGAGAGTGAGGTACTTGGCCCCACGCTCCGTGAGATAGTCGAGCAGCGCGAGGCCCACAGGGCCGTTCGCTCCGATCACAAGATAGCTCCGATCTTCCCGGAGACTGGCTGGTCCGGCCTCTGTCAGGCTTTCGGGCGCCGGGACGAGTCGGGGGACGAGGCGTCGGCCCTCACGCAGGACCATGAACAGCTCGCCGTCATCAGATCCCAAGTGGGTCGCCACTGCTTGGGCAAGCCCCTCGACATCGTCTGCGTCGACTGCGCCAGCGAAAGTCGGCCCCAACTCAAGGGCGCAGGCTCGGGCCCAACCCCACCACGAGGCGGCCACGGGATCGATCGATGGCCCGCGCAGGGCGCGTTGCGTTGCGAAAAGGATCTGATGGTCGGTCTCGCGTCCGCATCGTGCGGCGACCTCCGCCAACATTGACGCCTCATCTTTCAACCCCTCCAAGTCGGCGAGGTCATGCCCCGTCTCGGGAGTGACCACTGCGATGACGGCGGGATCCGGTTGCCAGAACTCGAAGCTTCCCGAGATCGTCACCGCACCGAGCGCTTGAAGAGCGTCCGCAAGCGTTGACGCCGCCACCCCTGAGGCCGATCGGACATCAAGGCGTAAGCCATCGAGCGGGACAGCCTCAGCAGGAGCCTCGACGAGATCAGAGATCAGGAACCAGTTCTTGGGGGTCCGAACGCCTCGACCAGGAAGAGGCCACGACGTATCATGATTCCATTGGCGCGGATGCCTTCGCGGCCAAGCCGCCGTGCTCGATCCCTCCTCAAGAATGACGTGCGCATTGGTACCGCCGAAACCAAAGGATGAGACCGCGGCCCGGCGCGGCCTGGTCGACGGCCAAGCTAGAGGCTCACTCGCAATTCGGAGTCGCGTGGGCCGCTGAGGAATATGGGGATTAAGACGCTCGAAGCCAGGATTTCTAGGGATACGTCCGGACCCCAGCACGAGCATCGCCTTGATAAAACCGACGATACCGGCAGCGGCCTCAAGGTGGCCGATGTTCGATTTCACAGCGCCAAGCACGCATGGGTCGCTGGTCGTCGGAATTCCATAGGTTTCATGGAGAGCTTCGTACTCAATGGGGTCACCGAGCGCTGTTCCCGTGCCATGCGTCTCGACGTAGCCCACTGATTCCGCCGAGATCCCTGCGTTCGCCAGCGCTTGTTGGATGACGGCGACCTGAGCGGCCCCGCTCGGCGCAGTAAGTCCTTGGGAGCGTCCATCCTGATTGATAGCGCTTCCACGGATGACAGACAGGACCTCGTCCCCATCCCTGAGCGCATCAGAGAGCCTCTTCAAATAAACGGCACCGGCTCCCTCACCGCGAACGAAACCGTCAGCGGCAACGTCGAAGGAGCTGCACCTCGCGCGTGGCGACAGCATTCCCCATGACTCGAGACTGTCGTGCGTGCGACGCGACAGCATCACGTTGACTCCTGCCACGATCGCGCCATCGCATTCCCTCATGGCAAGGCTGCAGGCCGCCTGATGAATCGCAACCAGCGAGGTGGAACAGGCCGTATCGAAGCTAATTGCGGGACCGCTTAAGTCTAGGATGTAGGCGAGCCGCCCCGCAGCAATAGAGTGAGCGTTTCCACTCGCCGCGTAAGGGGATGGCGCAGAGATAAACACTTCCTCGAAATCGTGGTGGTAGATTCCGAGGAACAATCCCGTGGCACTACCACGCAGGTCGTCTACACTACGGCCTGAATCCTCAATCGCTTCGACGGCGATCTCCAGCGCAAGTCGCTGCTGAGGATCAAGCGATTCAGCCTCGAGAGGCATGATGCCGAAGAAATCCGCGTCGAAGACGAGGGGGTCCGAAAGGAAACCCGCTCGGATGCCGTGCGAATCTCCAATCCAGCGCCGTGGATCAGTCTCGGTGATTGGCGTAGCGCCCTCGGTGAGCAGTCTATCGAAGTCGTCGACTCCGGAGACGTCGCCTGGCAAACGCACTGAGACCCCCAAGACGGCTATCGGCTCGCCTCGCAGCTGGGATGATGCGGAAGAAAGAATCTCGATGATCCGATCGCGTTGGCTCTCCTGCAAAACGGCCAAGCGGGCATAGGTCGACTTCTCGGTCATTGTTCCTCGATCTCTTTCAGAAGTTGTCCGAACGCCGAAGCCGTGGGGGTCGGATCCGACTGATCACTGCCTTCGGGATGAGGGCCATCGAGTGAGTCACCCAGTTCGAGGGCAGTCGCGATTGCGTTGACCGAGGGGTGATCCCAAAGGAAACCGACGGGCAGCTCCTGCCCAACGAGGTCGTTGATGTTGCGCAGCATCCGTAGAGCGAGAATCGAGTCCATCCCGTATTCAGCCAAGGGTCGATCGCGCGAAAGGCGCTCGTTGGTGATTCCTAAGTGGCGGCGGACGATTTCCTCAATCAAGCGAACCCGCTCGTCGGTGTCGGCGTGTGTCCACACGCCAGAGCGGTTATCTTGCTCAACGACCTCACCAACGATGACTGTCTGCGTAGTCTCGCTACTTAAAGCCCAGGCCAAGGCTCGCAGCGCCGCGTCAGGCTGCAGATCTGTCCAGCCAGCCAGCCGGAGTACCTCCGAGGCCGCTTCAGCCTGGGCGCGGCCAGCCAATCCGACCGATGCCCAAGGACCCCAGTTGATGACCTGCCAGCGTCCCCCACGGCTGACCACGCTACGAACCATGCCGTCTACCAAGGCATTAGCCGCAGCATAGGCGCCTTGACCCGGCACACCGCTGACCGAGGCAGCCGACGAGAACACCATTCCGCGAACGTGCTCACCACAGGCATCTAAAAGATCACTCAACCCGCCCGCCTTCACGGACAAGGACCGCTCGATCTCTGACTCGGTGAGGTCAGCTACGGAAAGATCCGGCGAGTAACCCGCCAGATGGAAGACTGTGCTGATCGTGTCCCCATGGATGCTTCTCCACTTCTCCAACCACCTGGTGAGTGACCCGCGGTCCGATAGGTCAACGGGAACCACCCAGACTGTGACTCCAGCTTGGTGTAATTCGTCTAAAATCGACGCGTCTGGTTGGCCGCGAGTCGTGAGGATCATTGCCCGCGCCCCGTGCTCCGCCAAGTAGCGAATCAGGAGCTGACCGATCCCACCGAAGGCTCCGGTCACTAGCACGACGTCGTCTTCCGTGAATCTCAGAAGTTTCGGCTCAGGCACAGGGACGAACGAGCCGCTCGACAGCGTCCATCCCTCAAGCCTAGAGGACGAAGACCCTGTCGGAGAGTCGACGATGCCAGCCCAACGATCTGGCTGCTCGGCAGCTATCACACCTGCAAGCCCCCACAACGCGCAAGCCGGTTGCGCTGACGAGTGCGCGTCCTTGACTCCATGGGTGATGACTGCCAAGCGCTGGTCCGGCCCCAAGCCCTCAAGTCGTCGTTGTGCCTCGCAAATCAGGTCGGCAGCAGTGCCGACCTGATCATGAGTTGATACGGACGGCACGTCCCACACGTCGGTCCGGGTGCAGTCAAGCGCGGTCAGCTCCCAAGTAAGCTCGGCCCTCATCGCTTGAGGGTTGCTCTCGCGCAGATCGTAGGCAGCCAGATCAGATAAACACATCAGAGATGTGCCAGACTCGTCCCTTGCGACAACGTGCCAGAGGTCGCCCTCGCGCATTCCGAGTACCGTCGCCACCCCACAACATATTTCGTTCGAGCAGCCGACAGCTCCAACGCCCACCGGGGTCATCGGACCGTCAGCGCTGAGCGACGGGAGAATGCACCCCGCATCAAGCAACGCTGCCAATGCAGAGTCTTGGTCCGCAGGTAGTTCCAGACGCAGCGCGGCCCAAGCGCCCCCACGTGCCCAGCCAACTACCCGGCCCCGAGCCGTGAGCGCGTTTTGGGCGCCGTCATCAGGCATCTCCCACTGTTCCGGCTCAAAGAACGTAGGCGCGGTCAGTTGCTGCCCTGATTTTCGAGCGGACGCAACCAGCACCGCTTCGGTTCCACCGGAAGAGGTCGCATAGATTGACAGGAGTTCTCCGCTGGCGGTGGTCAGCACTTCTTGTTCTTGGTCCTCGTTCAAGGGAGAATGCAGTCTGACATCTTGGAGAGAGCTGCCACCAGCTGCCAGTAGCGTGGTCAGCAGCCTCCAAGCGGGCACTACTCGCCTGCCCTGCACCAAGTGCGCCGGGAACCCATCTGAATGCTGCGGCACGAGTGTGGCACGCCAGATTCGCTGTTCCACCTGACCCGGCAATCGTGTCATCGAACCCAACAGGTTGCCAGGGCCGCAGGCCAACGCGGTCCTCCCGACACGTCGCCGCGGGCGAATGTAAAGGTCAGCGTCGCGGCGCCACTGCCGACGTGCTGGTTGATCCTCCTGGATGCCCCGCATCAGGCCGGCACGCACCGTGATGGGCTTGGGTCGAGCGGTCTCGACGATCGGTGTCAGAAGCGACGGGTGCGGTGATACCTCCACAAACGCCCTCACGCCCAAGGTCAAACACTCGGCTACGGCTTCCGCGAAGAGGACAGGTTGCCTCAAGTTGGTGATCCAGTGAGATGCTCCGTCGCTCGGGTGACTGTTCGCGACCGTGCTGATGAGCGGTATCTCGCCCGGGAGAACCTCTAGATCGGAGATCATTTGCCGAAATGGCTCGAGGATCCCCTCGACCAGCGGACAATGTGAAGCGAAATCGACGTCCACGCGGCGAGGGTCGTAGCCGGCGGCATCCAGACGCTCCTCGACCTCCTCGATGGCCATTGGTGCCCCAGAGACGATCGTCGTAGTGGGACTGTTGTGCCCGGCGAGCCACGCATTATCGATCTCGTGAATTATGGCTTCAGTCTGGTCAGCCGATGCATGGCTGATCAACATAGCACCGGACCCAGAGAGCGATTCGACGAGGCTGGCACGGTGGCAGATAAGACGGGCGGCGTCCTCCGGCGAGAGGATCCCAGCGACGCATGCCGCAGCCACCTCGCCCATGGAGTGTCCGATCACGAACGCCGGTTGTTCGCCGCGATCGCGCCACAAAGCGGAAAGCGCCACCTGCACCGCGAAAAGGGTCGGTTGCACATGCGTGAGGCCCGTGGGTAGACGTCTTTCACTCAGTAGATCGAGCACCGAGAATCCACTGTGTTCGTAGATGACCGGATCGATTCGTTGGATCATTGCTCTGAACCCAGTCTCGTTGAGCAGATCATGCGCCATGCCAGCCCAGCGAGAGGCCTGCCCAGAGAACACCCACACCGGGTCGGCGCCCGAACCGTAGCCAGGCGAATCCTCAAGAATCACGTGCGCGTTGGACCCTCCAAACCCGAACGACGAGACGCCAGCGCGATGCAGACCTGAGTCATCGAACCAGGGGCGAAGGTCTGTAACGACTTCGAACCCTGCGAAGTCGATGAGGGGATTAGGGGTAGTAAAATGTATGGAAGGAGGTAATAAATCGCGGGACATCGCCAGCAAAACTTTGATGACACCTGCCATACCGGCCGCTGATTCGAGGTGACCAATGTTGCTCTTAACCGAGCCGACGAGCAGCGGCTTGCTGCTGCTTCTCCGACCATAGGCGAGAGCAAGTGCCTCCAGCTCGATGGGGTCTCCGAGAGGGGTCCCCGTGCCGTGGCATTCGACATATGAGACGTCCTCGGACACAACGCCCGACCGTGTCAGGGCTAGGCGCTCGACCGCCGCCTGAGCAGAAGTGCGCGGTGCCAAGAGACCGTTGGAGCGACCATTCGTATTCACAGCCGTGCCGCGCACGACCCCCCAGATACGGCTGCCGTCGCGCAGCGCCGTGTCGAGGGGCTTCAGAACGAGGACACCGCATCCTTCACCTCGGACGTATCCATCCGCCTCAGCGTCGAAAGTCTTGCAGCGGCCATCGGGCGCCATTACGCCAGCGCGACTGAACGACAGACCACCGGCGGGTGAAAGCAGGACATTCACGCCGCCGACCAGCGCCGCCTCGCACTCGCCCGATTGGATACTGGTCACGGCTTCGTGCAAGGCGACAAGCGATGACGAGCACGCAGTATCGATGGCCATGCTGGGTCCGGAGAGATCGAAGTAATAAGAGATCCGGTTGGCCAGCATAGCCGCCGAGGCACCTGAGTTAGTCCACGCGTCGACGTCGGCGAGGTTAGTCGACGCGGCCAAGAGATGGTCATGCCCACTGACGCCGACGAAGACTCCAACGGGTCGCTCCGCAAGCTGTTCTGGAAGCAGACCAGCGTCCTGCAAAGCGTCGCTTGCTACCTCCATCAGCATCCGCTGCTGTGGATCCATGCTCGCCGCCTCAGCAGGGGAGATCGCGAAGTACTGTGAATCGAAACCGAAGGGATCATCGACCAGACCCGCGAAGCGTGGCACGCCGAGTTGTCGTAGATACTCCGGATCAGAAGCGGAGTCGCCCCACCGGAAGCCGGGAACCTCGCGGACCGCGTCGGTGCCGGACGCCAGCAAGTTCCAGAAGGCCTCGTGACCATTCCCGGCACCCGGAAACCGACACGACATACCAACCACCGCAATGGGGCCGCACTGCCCCGATGTTGTCGCGTTCTTGGATGCCGATTCGGATGACTGCTCTCCCGAGAGACGCTGGGCCAGCTGACGCACAGTCGGGTAGTTCCAAGCCGCTGCCACTTCTAAAATCAACCCGCTTGACTCCTCGACGGCAGCGGACAACGCGACCAGGTCGCGCGAACCGAGTCCAAGATCCGACCAAGTGGCCGTCGAAGATACGTCAAAAGACAAGTCGCCGAGTTGTCGTCTCACCCAGCTCTGCAACCAACGTTCCCATTCGGATGTTGTTCTCATGCCTAGCACCCCTCAACTCCGTAAACGATGCTGTTGTGTGCCGCAGCGTCTCGCACTCACGCTCAGTCGGCCCAGTCAGCGCACCACTTGGCATAGGCCAACGGACGCTGGATCTTCCCACTCGTCGTCAACGGGATGAAGTCAGGTGGGACCAAGGCGACGATCGACGAGGCGAAGCCATGGTTAACTGAGACCGCCGAGCGGATGCGCTTCGAGAGCTCCTTAATATCGGCGTCCGTCCGCGTACGGGTTTCAGCGATGATGAGTGGAATTTCCGTCGATCCAGTGTCGTGAGCGACGACAGCGACCCTGCCAGGTCGAATACGCGGATCGACCTGCTGAACGGTGCGTTCTAAGTCCTCTGAGTAGTGGTTCCGCCCGTCGATGATAAGCATCGACTTGAGTCTGCCGACAACGTAGAGACTCTCATCGCACACAGCAACGAGGTCACCGGTCCGGAGCCAGCGCTCATGGAGGTCATGTCCTGGCAACTCGACAATGGTTTGCTCGGTGTGGATCTTGTCACCCCAATACCCGCGAGTGATACTCTGTCCGCGTAACCACAGCTCACCAACACGTCCAGAAGGAAGCACAGCGAAAGTGACAGGATCGACCACGACGTGGTCGGTGCCTTCGGCGATGCGGCCGCAACTCACCAATTCTGTGCTGTCATCCTCATCCTTCGGGTCAGCCACAAACCCATTGGTCAGTCTTTGCCGGGAGATCATCCTCGTCTCGAGGTGCGGAGCAGCCGATACGAAAACGGTCGCTTCAGCCATCCCGTATGAAGGTCGGATCGACCCACTAGGCAATCCGTACCTGGCTAACTCGGCTTCGAACCGCGTAACGGTTGATGGACGCACAGGCTCGGACCCACTCAGGAGCCATTGCACCCTTGACAGGTCCAAGTTTTCACATACCCCACCTAAACCCTGTTGAAGCGTGTACTCGTAGCCGAAATTGGGTGATGCACTGATCGTGGCTTCGGTGCGGTCCAATGCCCGGATCCAACGACTCGGGCTGCATAAAAAAGAATCGGGAGACATCATGGTAACCGGGATTCCCGTGACGATCCCAAGGCCCAGCGCGAACACCAGTCCCATGTCATGGTAAAGAGGAAGCCAAGTTACCGCGCGGTTCTCACGGGTGATTCCGAGGGAGTCGCAGGACTGCTTTAGGTTGAACTCGAATGCTGCATACGTGATCTCAACACCCGATGGGCGCGAGGTTGACCCCGAAGTGTACTGCAGGTAAGCGACATCGTCGGGTCCAGGCCCGGAAGCAGCTAGCCAATGCTCAATGGGCGCCTCATCCTCGGGACTACCCATCAGTGCGTCAACGTCTAGCACGCGTGTCTGCGAACCCACATACTCAGATATCACTGACAGTGATGCTGAGTTCGTAAGAATGACGCGCGGCTGGCAGCTCTCAAGCATCGAGTTGATGCGTCGGTGATCCGTACGGTCGAGCGTTGGCTCAAACAGCGGGACAGCGATCACTCCAGCGAGTGCGCAGGCGATGAACGCGACCCAGTACGCGCGAGAAGTGGGAAGCATGATGGCCACTCGCTCCCGTCCATCCTGCGATCCGACCCCTACAGTCTCGGCCACGCGGGAGGCTTGATTAAGTAGCTCCTGCCAACTGGCCGTTTCTCGTTTCTCGGTACCTCCAGGGAAGGTTAGCCATTCGATCGAAGGGGTCAACGAATCTTCTTCAAAACGTGCAGCAACCAAGTCTCTGATAGTCATCGATGCCTCTTGACGGTGTGGATATAGTGGAGTGTCAGGGCTCATTTGTTTGTTCCTATTTGCGCACCCCTTCGAGAAAATTTCCAATTTCAGCATAACTCAGGGCGATGACATGTCAAGGAGCGAACAGGAACGCGACTTGGTCTTGCGGTACTAACCCGGGAGATCCCCCTGCGCGCCCGGACCCGGACGAGCCGTTCTGCAGCCCCCGTCGAACATGGTGCGCATCGCCCCGCACGGGCCGGACGCTCACCCCAGCCGTTCGCCCGGGCGCAGCCCCGCCTCCTCGGCGGCGGCACGGGCCGCGGCGAGCACGTCGACCACGGGCCTGTTGAGCCCCGCGGCGAGGGCCCGCACGTCGTCGAACTCAGGCTGGGCACGGACGATGGTCCCGTCCCGGTGACCGATCTTGACCCACACCGCATGGCCGTCGACGGCGACCGTGCGCCAGTCGCGGGCCAGCACGTCGCGGACCACCCCGCTGTAGCGGCGCACACCGAAGGTGCTCGTCAACGCCATGATGCGGGTGCTCAGGGCGTCGGCGCGCCCGGGCGCGCAGAGCACGTGGAGGACGTGGGCCGGGCGCCCCTTCTTCATGAGGGCGGGCTCGGCCCAGACGTCGAAGGCGCCCTCGTCGAGGAGAGCGGCGAGCACCTCGGGCCACACGCGGGGGTCGAGGTCGTCGACGGTGGCGGCGAGCTCGCAGACCCCGTCGGAGCCGGCCGGCCGGGCGTCCTCGTCCCCGACGAGGACGCGCACCACATTGGGACGCCCCGGCGTGTCCCTGCTGCCGGCGCCGACGCCGACCGCGCGGGTGGTCATGGCGGGCTGGGGGCCCGGTCGTTCGGCCAGGACCGCGACGAGGGCCATGCCGGTCGGGGTGCAGAGCTCTCCGGGCAGCGGGCCCTCGGCCCCACCCTGCTCGTGGTGACCCGCGGCGTGCTCGGCCGCGTGGCCGCCGCCGTGGTGGTGCCGATGCGCGTGGGCGTGCTCGTCGTGACCGGGATGATCGTCGCCCTGCTCGTAGTGGGCATGCGCCGGTCCGGGATGCCCGTGGTCATGCGCCGGGTGGCCGTGTCCCGGCGCGGGGTGGTCCTGGTGCTGCCCGTGGTGCCCGGCCGGGACGACACCGGCCGCCGTCGGCCAGCCCAGCGCGAGCTGCGCGACGGCCGGCACCGGCACGGGCATGAGCCCGTGGGCGGCGCGGACGCTGCCGGCGCCGACGGCGACGGGCGTGGCGACGACGCGGTCGACGCCGAGCAGGCGCAGCCCCTCGCAGCAGGCGACGACATCGGCGATCGAGTCGAGCGCGCCGACCTCGTGGAAGTGGATCCGCTCCGGATCGACGCCGTGCACGCGGCCCTCGGCGCGGGCGATCGCCTCGAAGACGGCCAGCGCGCGCCTCCTCGTGTCGGGCGCCAGCGCGGCCTCCTGGAGGGCCGCCCGGATGCTCGTCCAGGTGCGCCGCGGCGGGTCGTCGACGAGCACCTCGACCTCGGCCTTGACGGCGCGGATGCCCCCACGGACGGTCGGCGCCGCGGTGAGCCGCACCGAGCCCGGCACGACGGCCTCGACGGCCGCCTGGAGGGCGGCGAGCTCGGCGCCGGCGTCGACGAGCGCGCCCATCATCATGTCGCCGGCCATTCCGGCGGATGCGTCCAGCCACAGGGTCGTCATCGTGCTCTCCTCACTGATCGGCTCGTGTCATTGACCGGTTCGTTGGTCGTCCGGGTCGAGGTTCGCATGCGCGATCTGCGCGGCGAGGTGCCCGGCGCCGTATCCATTGTCGATGTTGACCACCGCCACCCCCGGCGCGCAGGCGTTGAGCATGGCCAGCAGCGCGGCCAGGCCCTCGAAGGACGCCCCGTAGCCCACCGAGGTGGGCACGGCGACGACGGGCGCGGCGACGAGCCCGGCGACCACCGAGGCCAGCGCGCCGTCCATGCCCGCGACGACGACGACCGCCGCCGCCCGCTCGAACAGCTCGCGGCGGGCGAGGACCCGCTGCAGCCCGGCGACCCCCACGTCGACGAGCAGCTCCACGCGGCAGCCCAGGTGACGGGCGGTGAGCCAGGCCTCCCGGGCGACCGGGATGTCGGAGGTGCCGGCGCAGGCGACGACGACGAGCCCGCCCCTCGGGGCGGGGGGCTCGCCCGGCCAGGCCAGCAGACCGGCCCGCTCGTCCCAGCGGGCCCCGGGCAGCACCGCCGCGACGGCCTCGGCGCGCGGGGCGTCCATGCGGGTGAACAGGGCCGTCCGCCCGTCGGCGCGCCCGCGCAGCGCCGTCGCGATGGCGACCAGCTGCTCCACCGACTTGCCCTGCCCGTAGACGGCCTCGGAGATGCCGCGGCGGACCGCGCGACCGGCGTCGAGCTCGGCGACGCCGGGCAGCCGGTCGACGGCCCGCCCGTCGGGCCCGGACTCAGTCATGACGCCCCGCGGCCACGAGCGGCAGGGTGAACGCGCCCGACTGGATGCCTGCCAGGTCGAGCGTCACGAAGCGGAACCCGGCGGCCCGCACGCCCTCGACGAGACGGCGGCGCAGCGCGGCGTCGGCGAGACGCCCGAGCTCGTCGGCCGGCACCTCGATGCGGGCGACGGGGCCGTGGTGGCGCACCCGCGCGTCGCTGAAGCCGGCGGCCAGCACGACGTCCTCGGCCGCGTCGATCCGGTGCAGCTTCTCGGCCGTCACCGGATCTCCGTGCGGGACGCGGCTGGCCAGGCAGGGCGCCGCCGGCTTGTCGGCGACCGGCACCCCCCAGGCGCGGGCGAGGGCGCGCACCTGCGTCTTCGTGGCGCCGCAGTCGGCGAGGGGGCGCAGCACCCGGTGGGCGGTCGCGGCCCGGGCGCCGGGACGGTCGGGCCGCATCCGGTCGTCCGCGTTCTCCCCGTAGGCGACCGCGGCGAGCCCGTACTGCGCGGCGAGCTGCTCGTCGATGACGGTGAACAGCTCGTTCTTGCAGAAGAAGCAGCGGTCCGCGCCGTTGTCCGCGTAGCCGGCGACCTCGCCCTCGTGGGTGACGACCTCGACCAGGGGCACGCCGATGGACTCGGCCGTGGCGTGGGCGAGCCGGCGCTCCCGGGAGGCCAGCGAGTCGGAGACGGCCAGCAGCGCGAGCACCCGGTCGGCCCCGAGGGCCCGCACCGCGGCGGCGCACAGCAGGGCCGAGTCGACGCCGCCGGAGTAGGCGACGCCGAGTCGGCCGGACGGCAGCGCCTTCCGCAGGTGCGCGATGAGCCGCTCCGCCATCGAATCCGCGCCGTCGCACGGGGGAACCGGTGCCGTGCTCACATGCGCTCCGGGGCCTCGATGCCGAGCAGGTCGAGGCCGGTGGCCAGCACCCTGCGGGTGGCCGCGCACAGGCCCAGGCGGGAGGCGAGGACCTGCCCCGTGCTCCTCAGCACGGGGCAGTTCTCGTAGAAGACCGAGTACTTGGTGGCGAGCTCGAACAGATAGGTGCACAGCTTGTGGGGAGCCAGCTCGTCGGCGACCTCGTCGACGGCCTCGCCGAAGCGGGTCAGCCACAGGGCGAGCTCCTGCTCGGCGGGCTCCTCGAGCACGGTGACCGGGCCGCTCGTGCGCCCCTCGGCCTCGGCACGGCGCAGGATCTGGCAGACCCGGGCGTGCGCGTACTGCAGATAGGGGCCGGTGTCGCCGGTGGTGGCCGTCATGCGCGCGGGGTCGAAGACGTAGTCCTTCTGGAGGGCGTTCGACAGATCGGCGTACTTGATCGCGGCCAGGGCGATCTGGGGGGACGCGTGCTCCTCGGCCTCGTCGAGCAGGTCGTCGAGGTGAACGGCCGTGCCCTCGCGGGTGGAGAACTTCTTGCCGTCGGGGCCGAGCACCATGCCGTAGCCGACGTGGCGGGCCTCGACGCCCTCGGGTAGGTAGCCGGCCCGGCGGGTGAGCGCGAAGACGAGGTTGAAGTGGCGGGTCTGCTCCGAGCCGACGACGTAGACGAGGCGGTCGGCGTGCAGGTCGTCGACCCGGTGGCGCACGGCGGCCACGTCGGTGACGTCGTATCCGTAGCCGCCCTGCGAGTTGCGGAGGATGGCCGGGGCTTCGTAGCCGTCGACGAAGGCGACGAGGGCGCCCCCGTCGCGCACGGCGATGCCGCGGGACTCCAGGTCGTCGCAGATCTGCGGGAGCATGTCGTTGTAGAACGACTCGCCGTCGTAGTCGGCGTCGGTGAGGCGCACGTTCATCCGCGCGTAGGTGCGGTTGAAGCCGGCCTTCGACAGGCCGACGAGCGCGCCCCACATCCCGCGGGTGGGGCCGTCACCGGCCTGCAGGGCGACGACCCGGTCGCGCGAGCGATCGGCGAAGTCCTCGTCGGTCTCGATGTGCGCATTGGCGCGCTTGTAGAGCTCCTCGGCGCCGGCCAGGTCGAGGGTCGACAGGTCGAGCCCCTCGTCGAGGGCCTGCTCGATGAGCATGCCGAACTGTCGGCCCCAGTCGCCGATGTGGTTCTGCGGGATGACCGTGTGGCCCTTCGCCGCGAGGACGCGGTGGAAGCAGTCGCCGATGATCGTCGAGCGCAGATGCCCGACGTGCATCTGCTTGGCGGCGTTCGGCGCGGAGTAGTCGATGACGACGCGCTGGGGCCGTTCGGCCTGGACGATGCCGGCGTGCTCGTCGGCGTACTGGTCGTTGACGGCGGCGGCCAGCACGTCGGGGCGCAGGCGGAAGTTGATGAACCCGGGGCCGGCCAGCTCTGGGGGCTCGCACAGGTCCGAGACGTCGAGCCGGTCGATGATGCCGGCCGCGAGCTCGCGCGGCGGGCGCCCCTCTGTCCTGGCCAGGCGCAGGGCGACGTTCGACTGGAAGTGCCCGAACTGGGGTCTCGTCGCGGGCCTCAGTTCGGGATCGGCGCCGGCGACGGCCTCGATGCGGGCGGACAGCTGGGACGGCAGAGACGACATGACCTCATTGTCCCACGGCCCCCGGCGGCTTGACCCGCTCGTTCTCAGCCGCGCAGCGGTGGACCGGTGCCGCCTGACGCGAAGCCGCCCGAGAACGCCCGACCAGCGCCACGACCCGCGATGTGCGCAGCCGCCGATCGTGGCGGGGACGGCCGTTCCGGCACGCAGCGGCTCTGGGCCCGCTCAGCGCGCCAACGAATCAACCACCGTGCCCCGTGGTACCGGCTCAATACTGCCGGTAACCGGTAACATGACTGGCGCCAGTCAAGGGTGCAGCGCAGCGCGCAGCGCGACCTGCGCCCCAGGGAAGCCGGTGAGAGTCCGGCACTGACGCGCAGCGGTGAGCGGTGACGGGCGGGGCATGAGCCACTGGGCCACAGGTCTGGGAAGGGCCCCGTTCGGATGACCCCGAGTCCGAAAACCTGCTGGCCGGCGCATGCACCCGCATGAGTCGTGACGGCACGCAGGCGACGCACCGATGCGCATGCCCCGCCTCACGTGCCATTCGATGCTCCGCGTCTGAGCCATCCGGAAGGAACCTCATGTCACCGACCCCTCACAAGCCCGTGTTGGCCGCCCAGGCAGCACTCCTGTCCATCCTGCTCGTCGGCTGCTCCCAGCCGCCAGCGCCCACCACGGCCTCACCGGAGGCGACCGGCTCGGGCCAAGGCAGTGTTCAGCTGACCAACTGCGGCGAGGAGAAGACCTACGACACCCCGGTCGAGCGCATCGTCGCCACCAGCAACTCGTCGAATGTCGGCACCCTGCTCGATGTCGGCGCCGTCGACCAGATCGCCGCCATGTCGCTCAACGAGAACAACGACGAGGTGTTCCAACAGCTCTACGGCGTCGACGTCTCGGCCATCCCCCGTCTGCAGTCCCCCATCCCCCTCGAGTCGATCGTCGCGAAGAACCCGGACCTGCTCATCGGTTCGTACTCCGGTTTGTTCGCCGGCTCCAGCGGCGTCACCCCCGAAGTGGCGAATGCCAACGGCATCCCCACCTATGTCATCTCCGACTCCTGCCGACAGGACCCGACAGACCCTGGCTCGAAGCTCGGCGTCATGGGGCCCTGGGATGCCGTGCGCACCGACTTGGCCAACTACGGTGAGCTGACAGGTCACCAGCAGCAAGCCGAGGAACGGATCGCAGACCTCAACGCCCGGCTCGACGCGCTCGACGCCGCACCCCGGCCAGAGGCGGCGCCCAAAGTGCTGCTCTTCGACTCCGGTACCGATGACCTGTACACCTCCGGGGGCAACGGGGCGCCGCAGGGCATCATCGAGAAGGCCGGCGGCCAGAACATCTTCGCCGATCAGGACACCACTTGGTTCCACGCCAGCTGGGAGTCCGTGGCCCAGGCCCAGCCCGACGTCATCGTCATCATGGACTACCGCAGTGGCAACGCTGACGAGGTCACGACCAAACTCGACACCTTGCGCAACCAGGAGGGGCTGAAGAACCTGCCGGTCATCGAGCAGAATCGGATCATCGTCCTGCCGCTGGCTCTGTTCACCAGCGGCTCCCCGAACATCGCCGCCGCAGAGTCGCTGCGCCAGCAGTTCGACCAGATGGGCCTGACCCCCGACTCGGGGATCACTGGCGCGTTCGGCGGGTACGGCGCGTGAGCCACTCGCAACACCGTGGTAGCCAAGTCGGCCGACCACGGGCGCGGCAGCTGCCCGCTGCGCCCGTGGTCATCGTTCTGCTGGTCGCGATTCCCCTGAGCATCGCCGCTGCCACTGGCATCGGCGCCTCGGACGTGCCGATTTCCGAAGTCATCTCCGTCATCGTCAACCGTCTGAACCATGCCGGGGCCCCCAACGTGGCGGACACGATCGTCTGGAACATCCGTCTGCCCCGGGTCCTGCTCGCAGCCATCGTCGGCGCGGGACTTTCCCTCGCAGGTACGATCATCCAGACCCTCGTGCGCAACCCGCTGGCGGACCCCTTCCTACTCGGCATCTCCTCAGGAGCAGGCATGGGTGCCTCTGCTGTCATCACGTTGGGCGTGTTCGGCGCCGCCGGCCTGTGGGCGCTGTCGCTCGGTGCACTCGTCGGCTCGCTCACAGCAGCAGCCCTGGTGTTCGGGATCACGCTCCTCCAGGGCGGGCTGACCCCGTTGCGGCTGGTGGTG
>ERZ772953.12-NODE-12-length-37269-cov-5.779196_pt1 | contig 37269 bp, 30 predicted proteins | sample MGYA00580685_ERZ772953 | MGnify/ENA primary metagenome ERZ772953 (study PRJEB29015, sample SAMEA2738080) | human oral metagenome | biome: human oral; feature: human-associated habitat; material: saliva | place: China | collected 2209 ...
GGGGGCTCCGTCCTCGAAGCGCCCCCAGGCGCTGAAGAGGGGGCACTCCCCCGCGTAGCGTGAGCGCGAAGCTGCGCAAGTATCCCTACCCATGCATCCCGCACATCAGATACAAAAATCCCCGTATCCACCCCATTACGGGGAAGATACGGGGATTATTCGCAGTCTTTGGGCTATCTAGCCTTTAGCGAGTGGGCTTAGCGCCGCGGCCACCGAGCTGGCGGCCCACGTTCTCATCATTCTTCAGGGCGGAACGCAGTTCCTTCGGCAGGGAGAAGAGAATGTCTTCCTTCGCGGTCTCGACCTCTTCGATGGTGCTGTAGCCGTACTCGGCGAGCAGAGCCAGCACCTCCTGAACCAGAACCTCGGGCACGGACGCGCCGGAGGTCAGGCCCACGGTTGCCACACCCTCGAACCAGGACTCGTCCACCTGGTGTGCGAAATCCACACGCTCGGCACGCTTAGCGCCGTATTCGAGTGCTACTTCCTTCAGGCGCACGGAGTTCGAGGAGTTCGCCGAACCGACCACAATCACCAGGTCGGCGCGCGGAGCGATCTCCTTGATGGCGCCCTGGCGGTTGGAGGTTGCGTAGCAGATGTCATCCGAGGGCGGGTCCTGCAGGGAGGGGAAACGCTCACGCAGACGCGCCACGGTTTCCAGGGTTTCGTCCACGGACAGGGTGGTCTGAGAAATCCAGACGACCTTCTCGGGGTTGCGGACGGTCACCTGATCCACTTCGTCGGGCGAGTTTACGATCTGGATGTGCTCGGGCGCTTCTCCGGCGGTACCCTCGACCTCTTCGTGGCCGGTGTGGCCGATGAGCAGGATGTCGTAGTCCTGCTTGGCGAAGCGTACAGCCTCGCGGTGCACCTTGTTCACCAGCGGGCAGGTCGCGTCAATGGTGTTCAGGGAGCGGTCGCCGGCTGCGGAAACCACTGCCGGGGACACGCCGTGCGCCGAGAACACGGTCACGGAGCCTTCGGGTACTTCGTCCACTTCATCAACGAAGATAGCGCCCTGCTTCTCCAGGGTCTCCACCACGTGGCGGTTGTGAACAATCTGCTTACGCACGTAGACGGGCGCACCGTAGTGCTCCAGCGCCTTCTCAACAGCAATCACGGCACGGTCAACGCCTGCGCAGTAACCGCGCGGGGTGGCGAGCAGGACTTTCTTCTCACCGGTGACGGGTGCGGCGGCTTCAACCTCGGCGCGGCTGCGGCGCTCGCGGGGTACGGGCGGCAGGCCCAGGGCAATAGTTTCAGTGGACATGGTTACTATCCTACGTTGTTCGGACTTTTAGTGTGTGATGACTGTGGCACCGCTCGCAGGGCTACGACCCAGGGCGGTGAGGCGAATCAGGATACCGAGCAGCAGGGCGAGGATTGCCAGGACCAGCCCGTAGCTTGCTGCCGCCTCCAGATGCCCGGTCAGTGACGGTGCGAGCTGATTCCATACCCCGGTAATCAGCGCCGTTCCGGCGGCGCTGTGGCTGGTAATTCCCAGGGATTCGGGGCTCTGACCGCCTAACCAGGCTGCGGCGCCCCATCCCAGCAGGGCGTAGAGCAGAGCTGTAACCACCGGAACTAGGATGCGGTGCCTGGGTGCCAGCAACATAGCCAGCAGTAGGCTCAGCACCGAGATGATGGTCAGCGGCACAGTGGACTTGCCCAGCGCGGCGGCACGGTTAATGCCGGCGTGCAGGTACCACTCCTGCTGGTCCTGCTGGCTGTTGCCGTCCTTCACCCGGTCAATATTGAGGGTTTCAGGGCCGAGCTTCGTCAGGTCCGGGTCGAAGGAGCCGATAGAGCCGACCTTCGCATCCAGCGCACGGTAGAAGGGGGTGAGCACAATGACGGCGGGGCCGTCCTGGTGTTCAAGGTTGTAGCGGCGAGTTTCCTCGGCGACTTCCTTCCAGAGGCTTCGATATTCTTCAGTTTTTGACAGCTCAGCCGCGGAACGGTTGAGCAGGGAACGTATGCCGTCCTGTGTCGGCTTTACAAGAATGGAGTATAAGCCGCTTGCTTTGGTGCCGTCGAGGAAGGTTGTCATAGCCTCGGAGTTCATGAGGTCTTCCACCGCGCCGTCAGCGATGCGCGAGGCAAGCTGCGAGTCTTCCGCCAGGTTGGAGGAAATCTGCGAGAAACCACGCTCTGACATGAGCTTTGAGTTCACCCAGGCGCCCGTGGTTGCGCCCAGACCGGTCACCAGGGCCAGGGCGCACAGCACAACGGTCAGGAACCTGCGCAAACCCGCCGCGAAGGGAGGCTCCGGGGCAGCCTGCAATTCGGCTTTAGTGGGGGCTGTCCCGTGGCCGAGCGTGCGGGTAGGCTGTAGCAGGGTGGTGTCTTCATCCGCCGTGTAGTGGCCGCCCGTATAGTAGCCATCTGTGCGGGTGATCCGGGTGTCGACGACTCGGGTCGCGTCCGCCGGGTAGTTGTGCGCGCCCGTACCCGCCGCAGACGAAGCCGCGGCGGTGTTGAGGGCGTTGTTCTGATGTGCTGACTGATCAGGTGAGCGCATGAGCCTAGGGTACCCGCTCACACTGTTCAAAGCCGATTCAGACCCGCCGAATGCGCCAGAAGCTAAGTTCCACCTGCACTGCGTGCAAGATACCCCGATTCGTTCGGCTGACCTGTGAGCAGACGCATAACCGACCAATCAGGGACAATAGAGGGTATGAACTTCTACAACCCCTCCGCAGCGCAGCCGGCACCCGCACTCGTGGTGCCGCCCGTGCACGAGCGGCAGCTTCCCGGGAAGTCTCAGGAAACCACCGCCACCAACCCCTGGCCCCTCGCCCTGCTCGCGCAGAACCTCAAAAACTACGTAGATAAGGTTCCCGAGCTCTGGGTGGAGGCGCAGGTCGCCTCCCTCAACGGCCGCGGCGGCAACGTCTTCATGGAGCTCAAAGACCTCAACGAAGACTTCTCCTTCACCCTCGCGCTCTTTGGGCGTGCCGGTAGCGGCCTGGCGGCTGATGTGACCGTAGGCGCTCGCATCGTCACCCGCGCCAAGCCGAGCCTGTGGAAGAACGGCAAGCTCTCCCTCATCGGCAAGGAAGTGTACGCGGTCGGCACCGGCAACCTGCACGAGCAGCTGCAGCGTCTGCGTGAAGCTCTCGCCGCCGAGGGACTGTTCTCTGACGCGCGGAAGAAGCCGCTGCCCATGCTACCGAATCGTGTGGGTCTGATTACCGGTCGCGATTCTGACGCGGAGAAGGACGTTATCCGCAACGCTTCCCTGCGCTGGCCCGGCGTGGTCTTCGAGGTGCGCAATACCCGCGTTCAGGGTGAGGGCGCGACGGCTGAGGTTATCGCGGCTCTCGCCGAGCTGGACGCCCACCCGGAGGTGGACGTCATCGTCATCGCCCGAGGCGGCGGCTCCTTCGAGGACCTGCTGCCTTTCTCCGAGGAGGCTCTCATCCGCGCCGTCGCGGCAGCCACCACCCCGGTGGTCTCGGCAATCGGTCACGAGGCGGACTCCCCCATCCTCGATGCGGTCGCCGACCTGCGTGCCTCCACCCCCACCGATGCGGGTAAGCGCATTGTGCCCGATATTTCGGAGGAAACCGCCCGCATCACCGAGGCGCGCGCCCGCCTGGACCGTGCGGTGCTCGGCTACGTGGGCATGCAGATGAACTACATTGCCCAGCTGCGCAGCCGCCCGGTGCTCACCCACCCGGAGTCCTCCCTGCTCATGCGTGTGGAGGAGCTGAGCCAGCTGCGCGAGCGCGCTCACCGTTCGGTGCAGCACCGTCTGGAGCGTGAGTCGGCGACTCTGTCGCATACGTTGGCGCGTGTGCGGTCGCTCTCGCCTGCGCAGACGCTCAACCGCGGCTACTCCATCGTTCAGGATGCCGCGGGCGCTATTGTGCGTGACGCTTCGGCGTTGAGTGCGGGCGAGCAGATTACGGTGCGCGCGACGACCGGTTCGGCGCAGGCAACTGTGACTTCTACGAATCCCTCAAACATCTCCTAAACCTCGATACCCCTGGTTTTTACCCTTAGTTTTTACCCCTAAGTTTTACCCCTGAAAGGTTCTTCAATGAGCGAGAACATTAGCTTCAACAGCGCCGAACTGGGCGCCCCCGTCGAAACCCTCGGCTACGAGCAGGCGCGCGCCGAGCTGGAGCAGGTCGTGCGCCAGCTGGAGTCCGGCGCCAGCGACCTGGAAACCTCCATCGCCCTGTGGGAGCGTGGCGAGGCGCTTGCCGCCCGCTGCGAGGCGTGGCTACAGGGCGCGCAGGAGCGCCTGAACGCGGCACGCGGTGCACAGGCAGGTACGCAGGACGGGGAGCCTGCGGCAAACTAGCACGCCCCTCCCGGTGCGTTACTGCGCTCTCTGGCACATCCGCAAAGCCGCTAAAAATAGCCTGCCCCGCAGCTCATCAGAACTGCGGGGCAGGCTATTTTCCATCTATACGTAGCAGAGGCGGCAGGGCTAGTGCTTCTGCTTGTAGTCAGCCATGAAGTTACCCAGGCGCTCCAGGGCGCTGGTGAGGGTCTGCGTATCGGGCAGGAACACCAGGCGGAAGTGGTCCGGATCCTTCCAGTTGAACGCGCGGCCGTGGCTGAAGAGAATCTTCTGGCTCTTGAGCAGGTCCAGGGCGAACTGTTCATCGTCGGTAATGTCGAAGCGCTCAATATCAATCTTCGGGAACAGGTACAGCGCGCCTTCCGCGTTGGTGCAGCTGATGCCGTCAATCTCGTTGAGCATCTTGTGCGCCAGGGTGCGCTGCTCGTACAGGCGACCGCCGGGAACAATCAGCTCGTTAATGGACTGGTAGCCGCCGAGCGCGGTCTGGATTGCGTGCTGTGCCGGAACGTTGGAGCACAGGCGCATGGAGGCGAGCAGGTGAATACCCTCAAGGTAGCTTGCGGCGTCCTTCTTGGGGCCGGTGATAGCGACCCAGCCTGCACGGTAACCGCAGACGCGGTACGCCTTGGACAGACCCGAGAAGGTCAGGCAGAGCACGTCGTCGCCGGTGAGGGTTGCCATGTTGATGGCTTCAGCGCCGTCGTAGGTAATCTTTTCGTAGATTTCGTCAGCGAAGACTACCAGGCCGTGCTCGCGTGCCACGTCGACAATCTGCTTGAGCACGGAGCGCGGGTACACGGCGCCGGTGGGGTTGTTCGGGTTAATAACCACGATGCCCTTGGTGCGCTCGGTAATCTTCGACTTAATGTCTTCAATGTCCGGGTACCAGTTGTTTTCCTCATCGCAGAGGTAGTGCACGGGCTTACCGCCCACCAGCGCGGTGGATGCGGTCCACAGCGGGTAGTCGGGCATGGGGACCAGGATTTCGTCGCCGGTCTCGCACAGTGCCTGCAGGGTCATCGGAATCAGCTCGGACACACCGTTGCCCAGGTAGACGGCGTCGGTGTCGAGGTTCATGATGCCGCGGTTCTGGTAGTGCTGCACAATGGCGGTACGTGCCGAGTAGAGACCGCGGGAGTCAGAGTAGCCCTGGGTTTCGGGCAGGTGACGAATGATGTCCATCATGATGGCATCCGGCGCCTCAAAGCCGAAGGGTGCGGGGTTACCAATGTTCAGTTTGAGGATGCGGTGGCCCATCGCTTCCATGCGATTGGCCTCATCCAGAATGGGGCCGCGGATGTCGTACAGGACGTTGCTCAACTTTGAGGACTGACGGTACTTCGTCATGATGATTTACTTTCTAGGGTGATCCAAAATGAATTGTGCTGCGTCGTCATCTGCGATGGGGTTGGATCCGCTAGTCAGACGCAACAGGAACGAGAGGTTACCCGTGTCTAATGTAGATGATACGCGGTTAATTGCCGTACGGGCGCTATCTGGCAGGGTACGACGAATAATGGGCACCAGCTGCTGCTGCAGAAGCGCCGTTGACGGGTCTTCCAGGGTGACTAGGCGGTTCTCTTCAATCGCGGAGTCGCAGCTGTGCAGCAGGGTCACCTGCACGGTGTCTGCGGTGAGGGCGTTGACGCGTTCGGCGGGGTTGTCCTGAATCTTCGGGTCGTGCACACGGTAGCGGTAGAGGCTACGCAGGGAATCCACGCCGTAGGTGCCGCTGGAGTACCCGGTCGGAATGGAGAACACCAGACTCGACTGCACATCGCGCAGGTTCGAGAGGGAGCTGAACTTGTAGCGGGCGCTCACGGCGCGGGTGGTGACCAGTACATCCTTGTTGGTGGCGTTTGCGCCGTTGAGGAGCATGAGCTCTTCGGGCAGGATGCGCGAGATAGCGTTGGTCATGTCGGTGGTGCTCATGGCACGCAGGTTGATGGGATCGGCGGAGCGGGTGGAGCTTGCGGTGGGGCTCGCGGTTGCGTCCGTAGCATGCGCGGAGGCGGTGCTCTCCTCCGCGGTGGGGGTAGCTGCCGGGGGCAGGGTCACGCCGGCTGCCTGAGCGGAGGCGCTCACGGAGGCGGCGATGCGTTCGTTCTGCGCGGCGGCGGGACTGATTTTGCCGTCGTCGGTCAGGTAGAGCAGCAGGTCGCCGCTGTAGTCGATAACCAGGTCCAACGCCTCAACGGTGGCGGCGCTGCTTTCCTCATCGTCAGGCAGAGTTGCGGTGGGGGTGGCGGAGTTCGCCGAAGGAACCATGAGCCCGCGCAGGGCGGTAGCGCGGCTGTTATCGGTGTCAACAAGTTCAACGGAGTAACCAACCTGTCGCAGGGCGCGCGCGTACACGTGCGCAACGGCGCGCATCTCACGCAGGGCACCGTAGCCGATGCGCAGGGTACCGTAGCTGGACGCGGAGGGATCCACGTGCGGGGTCGTGTCGTTGCTACCGCAGGCGGCAAGCAACGGCATGAGCGCCAGGGAGGTGAGCGCCGCACGGCGGGTGAGGGTTAGTCGGTTCATTAGGGAAGCTTCCGTGCGTTTTCGTCGGCAAGAAATTCGCGGTATTCGCGTGCCCAGCTGGCGGCGTTGGAGTAGCCCATCATGGAGGCGACCTCGTCGATGAGGGTGCCGTAGCGGATGGTGTCCAGCTCAGCGATGGGTACCCAGCGTGCGGTGTCGGAAGAACCGTTAATTTCGTGGCGCAGTTCGCCGGTGACAATGTGGGCACGGAAAACCACCCGCAGGGCGCAGAAGGGGAGCGCTTGCGGGTCTTTCTGGGTGGAGCGCACGGGGAAGTGTCCGGCGTGCACGCCCAGAATGTCTTCAATGGCGACGCTGTAGCCGGTCTCTTCGAGGGTTTCCCTCAGCGCGGTCTCGTCCGCCTGTTCGCCGGGTTCCATGCCGCCACCGGGCAGGGACCAGAGGGGGCTGAGCGCGCGGTCTTCGGGCACCCAACGAGTCATGAGCAGCTTGCCCTGCTCAATGATGACTGCGTAGGCTGCGGGTCGGGTTTCCATTGCTAATGCCATGGTTTGATTTTACCGTCTATCGTTCTTTAGCGTTTCTTGCCGCGGCGTGCGCTGGCGGCTTTGGCGGACTGTCGAGCGTGCTGGCGCGCGTTGCCGTTTTTCTTGGCGTTGGCGCGCTTTTTATCGCGGGCTTCGCGGCGGGCGTTGGCGGCTCGTGCCTTCGCTTTTTCCTTTGCTTTTTCGGCGGCGATGCGTTCGGCGCGTGCCTGTCGGGTTTCGCTACCGCGGTCGCTGGTTGCGGTGCGGCCGCGCACAATGCCGATGAAGTCCTGCAGGAGGGCTTCGAGCTCTTCGCTGCGCGGCTCGCCCTTGGGGGCACGCGGCCAGACCAGGTGCACCGGGTAGGTGTCCAGGCCCGCAACGGGGCGGTAGGTGAGGTCCTTGCGGTGGTAGAAACGCGCGATGGACATGGGCACAATGTACAGGCCCACACCGGCGGCAACCAGCTCGATGGTTTCCTTATCGGTCAGGCCTTCGGGCACGATACGGCCGGCGCTCTCACGCCAGGGGCGGGATACTTCCTCGTAGGCGGGAATATCGGAGGCGGGCTGTAGCAGGAACTCTTCGGCGAGCTCCTCCACGGGCACCTCATCAAGCACGGTGAGCACGTGGTCCACCGGCAGAATGACCACGGGCAGCTCCTCGTAGAGGCGGATGCTGTGGTACTTCTCGCCGTCGGTGCTTGCCGGTTCGCGGTCGGGGCGCACAATGCTCATGTGCGCGAAGGGGTTCTCGGGTACTTCTTGACGCTCAATGGGGGCGCGCTCGGCACCTTCGGCGGGTGCCTCGGAGACAGTGGATCCCTCTTCTGAGGCAGGTTCAGGCGCAAACCCAGCAGCGGGGTTATCGGCGGGATCGATCAGGCACAGGTCCTGATGCAGGGAATCCAGGCCGCGCGCCTCACGCACGGGCACCTCCGCCAGCTGCACGCGGTCGCCGTAACGCTCATGCCAGCGGTTGAACCACTTGCCGGGCATAATCGCCGGCACGTAGCTAACACGCAGCACGGAGCGCTGCAGCACGGGGATGGGCAGAGCCTCCGGAGTCTGGATCATTGCCAGCTGCTCGGGATGCAGGTACACGCGGGTGGGGGCCTCGACGAGCGCTTCGGTTTCTACCTCGTCGGTAGCGTTTTCGGGCGCGCTCAACTCGGGGTCGATTGCGGTGAGAGCAGGGTCGTTGACGGGCTGCTCTTCGGGGGTACCTGCGGTGGAGGATGCGGATGAACTCATCCCTCCACGCTAGCACATCTTGGGCGGCGGTATTGGGGGCAGGTGAGCGGTCTCAACCCGACAAGATAGTGCACCTATCCCCTGCTGGAGACAGGACTAGTTCTCGGTAATGTCCACGGTAGCGTTCTCAACGGTTTCGCGGTTAATGCGGCGTTCGCGCAGCTGAGACACAATGACCAGCACCGTAATAACAATGGCGAGGGCGAGCGGGAACATCCACGGCTCCAGGCCGAGCGCGGCAAGAATTGCAAAGCCGATGGTGGTGTAGATGCACGCCCACATGAAGGTTCCGACCAGCATCGCAGGAACCCAGCGGCGCAGCGGCATTTTCGTGAAGCCGGTCGTGATAATGACCGCGGTTTGCAGACCCACGGTGAGAAAGCAGAGGGGCACGGCAATTACGCCCCACCGGTTAATCAAGCGGCGCGCTTTACGGTAGAGCGGGCTGTCCATGGCTTTGCGGATGCGGTCGAGGCGCGCGCCGCCTTCAGCAGCGAGCGCACCAAGAGCGTACACGATGCTGGTGCGGACGATACCGACCACCCACATAAAAGCTAGGGCAACCTCAATCGGGAGTGCGTCAAACCATTCTTTCACCCGGCTATTCTCTCACGAGTGGGCAATATTGGCCTGGTTGAAGGTTCTTTGAGGCTTCTTACTTCGACATATGGAGGGGCTAAAAAGTTTTTTAAATTTTTTTCAGCCGAGGGTTATTGCCCCTTGTCGCCTGCAATGGCGCGGGTTTTACTTAGGTGAACCTTAGTTTATTGACAGGGTGTCGCTATTTTCGGCTTGTATCGGGTGCAGGAATTAGGATATATTTTTATTACCGAATAGGGCAGGCCTTGTGGGAAGGTCTTCCTAGTCGGTCTAGAAGACTTTCTTCCTGTGTGTGATGCTGGAAAAGGAACCCCATGGACGGGGTTCCTTTTCTTTTTAACTACCCGCCCGCACCTGCGCCGCACATTCACATAGACGCAAACCCCCAACAGCATGGAAAACCCTGATAGCACAAAACCCCGACAGCACAAGCTATCGGGGTTTTACGCATTTAGAGCGAAGTCTACTTCTTACCCTGATTCTTACCCTGATCCTGGCGGTGCAGGGCGCTCAGCGGCTTGGGCAACTGAACCGGGTTCCAGGTGTTGCTCACAGCCTCAAAGGAGGAGCCAGCACCGGGGTGACGGTTCGTCGAACGAACACCACCGGTCGCAATAGCACCGTTAGAGTGAGCAGGGTCGTTCAGCGAGGCAATATCCAGCGCATCGAACTCGGAATCATCCAGGACATCCGGCAGAGGAATCTCTTCGGGAATCGGCTGAGCGGCAGGAGCCGTGGGAGTAGCAGGCGCCTGGCGGACAGGCGAACCGTCACGCAGAGCCTGACGAGCCACCGGCTGATCCGGGCGAAGTGCCGGCTGCTGTGCGGCAGCTACTACCGGCTGCGCGGGAGCCTTCGCGGGCGCCTGCTGAACGGGCTGAACAGCCTGAGTGGGCTGGGGCACTACCTGCTGGGTAGCAGGTGCCGGTGCCTTCTGAACAGGCTGAGGCTGTGCAACCTGCACCTGTGCTACCCGAGGCTGCCCCGCGGTGCGAGGCGCAGTAGCGGAGGAAGCGTGAGTAGCGGAACCGCTCTCCTGATCGAAGAGCACACTACCGCGGCGAATCGGCTGGAAGCGGCTCGGACGCTGCTGGCGACGCTCCTGACGGTGAGCCGCAGGCGGCTCGGTAGAACCAGTAGGGGCAGAACGAGCGGGTGCCGGGCGAACGGGACGAGCAGCCTGAGAGGGCGCGGGCGCCTCCTCGCGAGCAGTAGCCCCGGGTGCATCCTCAGATGCCTCCACCGCGATGTGCGCGCGGCTCGGGCGTGCCGCCTCACGGTTCAGGTTGCCGGCAGACTTGCGGGCAGCGGGCTTGCGGGTAGCGGGGCGCGACTGAGGCTCAGATTCTTCAGTAGCTTCAGAATCCGGACCTTCAGCACCCGGGCCATCTACCGATTCGGGTGCATCGTCGTAGGCTTCGTCATCCTCGGAGCCTTCGTACGCTTCACCCTCAGCATCATCACCCTCAGCGCCTTCTGCTTCAGCCTTGGCGCGGCGTTCATCACGGTTCGCTTTCACCTGATGGGCAAGAGACTCCAGCAGACCAAAACGGCTCACAGCCCACGCGCCACCGGCAAGAATCAGGAAGAGAACAGCCCAACCCCACGCCAAACCAGCAAAGAGTGCCAGAAGGCCGGTGACCAGGGCAAGCACACCCAGACCGGCGGCAACCAACAGGGCAATACCGCTCGGGCTCGAAGTATCAAAGTAAGACAGCGGCGAGGGCTTCGACTTCTCCACTACAGGGATTGCATCGGTATAGGGCGCAGTGGGGGAAGATTCGCGAATCTGCGAGATAGATGCGGTGTCCGGGGCAGGCTGAGCGGAGTCATCGACAGCGTGAGAGGAAGAAGCCTGCGGAAGAGCAGAAGAGGGCAGGGAGGTACCCGGTGCCACCGCATGCTCGGAGGACTGGTACGCCTCCGACTCATTCAGTAACACACCGGCGGAGGCGAGAATGTCCTCAGCGGTACGCTCGGCACTAATCAGGGGACGCTCAGGCTCCATGACGTGACCTGCGGGCGCGCGACGGAGGCTCCTGGGCACAAACCACAGCAGCAAAATCACGGTCAGAATTACCAACACACCGGAGGTGTTCAACAGCGTCATATCAGGTCGCCCTCTATCGTCCCTTTATCCCTAGACTTTAATCATACCCTTATATTCCCGATGCTTTCCATAAGAGGAAAGAATCGGGCTGGATATGCGCATATACCCCGGAAGGAATATGCATCCGAAGATGCTTGCGCACGTTCAACGCAAGACCATTGCCAAGCCCTCACTCAGCAATATCCCACGTACGACGCAAAGGAAGGCGCCCTCCCTCGGAGCTAACGCCCCACCGGAAAGAACGCCTTCCTCAGCGTGGTTGGTATTTATCGGTTGCCCTCGTTAGAGGGCGGATGCAGAGTGCTTAGCAGTTCTCTGCGACAAAGTCCTTCAGCCATGCGCGCAGGTCGTCACCGAACTCGGGGCGCTCAGCAGCAAGAATAACGTTTGCCTTCAGGTAGGACAGCTTGTCACCGGTGTCGAAACGGCGGCCGGAGAAGACCACGCCGTAGACGCCTTCGCCTTCGCCCTCCCCCTGAGCCAGGGTCTGCAGAGCGTCGGTCAGCTGAATCTCGCCGCCGCGGCCCGGAGCGGTGTTCTCCAGAACCTCGAAGACCTTCGGGCTCAGAACGTAACGACCAATCACAGCGTAGTTCGAGGGAGCCTCATCAGCTGCAGGCTTCTCAACCAGACCGGTAATCTTAACGAAACCGTCCTCGCCCTCAACAGCCTCAATAGCAGCTGCACCGTAAGCGGAAATAGCCTCGCGGGGAACCTCCATCAGAGCAACGACGGAACCGCCGGTACGCTCCTGGACCTCCACCATGCGAGTGAGCAGGTCTTCCTTCTCGTCAATCAGGTCATCACCGAGCAGAACAGCGAATGCTTCATCGCCGACGTGGCGCTTTGCGCGCAGAACAGCGTGGCCCAGACCCTTGGGGTCGCCCTGACGCACGTAGTGCAGGTCGCCACCGAGCTCATTAGTCTCAACGACAGATGCCAGCAGGGCATCCTTACCCTGCTCAGCGAGCTGCTGTTCCAGAACGGGAACGCGGTCAAAGTGATCTTCAAGAGCGCGCTTGTTACGGCCGGTAATCATCAGAACATCGTTCAGGCCGGCGCGAACTGCTTCCTCCACCACGTACTGAATCGCGGGGCGATCGACGACGGGGAGCATTTCCTTAGGGGTTGCCTTCGTTGCGGGCAGGAATCGGGTGCCCAGACCAGCAGCAGGAATAACTGCCTTAGTAACAGACTTAATTTCAGTAGCCATGCCACAAGAATACCCTAAGTTGTAAAGTACTTAAGGCGATTTATCGAGACTATGACATGAAAAAATCTTCAACGTGACTAACTACATATCAGTGAAGGTACATTCTTAGGGGTGCAGAGAGAATACGTTCTTCCGAGCCCAATGCTACTTTCTACAATCCCTATACTGAAAAGTAGAATCTACAGCCCAGCAGAGCGGATTGCTTTTGGACACCCACAAGGATATTTTCGCACCGCCTCGAACACCCTCAGCGCGGAGGAACCATGACCCAAACCAGCTCATCTCCGCCCCCCCCTATAAGACCTCACCCGCAATACCGATGGGACACACCATGCCTCTCAATACCACAGCCGCCACCAGCAACTCCGACGCCGGAGCCAGCGCAGACGATATCGCCCTGGATAAAGATATTCTCCGCTCCCAAATCCGCCCGCACCGCCTCACCGCACGCAGCCACCGCGGCGAACACGGACAGCAGCGGATGACTAACCTTTTCACCCGCCACATTCTCGAGGCCATCGCGCAGCGCCTCCACTCCCCCGGCACCATTGCGGCATACCTGCCCACCAAATCCGAGCCGCCCATCATTGAAGCACTAACCCGCCTGCACAAGGACGGACACCGCATCCTCGTGCCCGTCGTGCGCCCCGGACGCAAACTCGCCTGGGTGCACTGGGACCCCGCCGTTGAGCACCCGCTCAGCCCCATGGGAATCCCCGAACCCGAGGGCGAAGAACAGGACGAGCAAGCCTTCGTGAACGCCGATGTGCGCCTCATCCCCGCTCTTGCCTTTGACGCTGGCGGGCACCGCCTCGGCCAAGGAGGCGGCTACTACGACCGCATTATCCCCCTGCTCAGCGCACAGCAGCTGAAAGAGCAGAGCATCGGCGTGGTCTTTGCCGATGAAATGTACGAAACTATCCCCTATGACCGGTGGGACGCCATTCTGCCGGTCATCCTCACCGAGGAAGGTATTTTCCGCACTCACCCGCAGGACTAAAAGAACCCGACTCGCCTATCCCCGGTTTGCTCTTGATTGAGTTCACTCTTGATTGACACCCCAAATCTTTAGGCAAAAGCGTAAAGATATGCAAGACACATCAATAAAAACACTCAGGAAAAGAGTAAAAAGAAACCAGAAAAAGCTATTTGAGAAGAAAACGCAAATAGCTCCCAACGTTTCAAAAGCGGTACACTCAAACCACGTTAATAAACCATCCCAGCGAAAACGGATACAGAAGGACAAAATGCCGGTCTACGTTTACCAGTGCAAGAATTGCAACCACGTCTTTGAACAGCGTCAGTCCTTTAGCGACGATGCGCTGCGCATCTGCCCGCAGTGCGGCGAAGAAACCCTGCGCAAGCGCTACAACACCGTCGGCGTGACCTTCAAGGGTTCCGGCTTCTACAGCACCGACAAGGGCAACTCCTAAGCTGAAGTTCCACACCGGCCAAAGAGGGGCGGGGCAACACAGGTTGCCCCGCCCCTCGGCGTTTAAGAAGCACTCCCGGCTCGGATGTGCTACACGATATTGTTACACGATGTTATTGCCCCAGTGCGGAGGACGCTGCTGACGCATCCATTCCAGACGCTCACGCTCCTCCGGGGTCAGCGGCTGCGCGGAAGTAGCCGCTTTCTGAGTACCCGCCTTCCGGGAGTTCTGGTTCTGAGCATCAGCTTTCTTCGCGGAAGCCCCTGCAGCAGACGAGGTGCCCGAAGCCGGAGGCGTCGTCACACCCACCAGCAGAGGCTCAGCCCCGCTCACCGAGCCGCCGCCGCTCACGCGACGGTGACCGCGGCGAGGCTTCGGCGTCGATGAATAACTAGCCACGAACCTCAGCGCCCTCATCCATATCCAGGTAGTGCAGCACGCGCGCCACCACAGCATCCGGATCAGCGAACACCTCCAGGGTGCCCAGCGTAATGTAGTTCCAGCCCGTGCGGCTCAGACGCTCCGGCAGCAGGCGGGTACGCTCACGCACCGAAGCACGCGCGTAATTCTGCTCGCCGTCGGAGCACGCCACCAGCGGCATAGCCGCCGGGACGCTCGGGCTCGACGAGACCACGGGAGCCACGCCCAGCGCAGGCACCGGCTCAGCCGCCAGCTTCTCCGGGGCGTGCGCAATCAGAGCGATATCGCCCTCACCGCGAGTCACACGCACACCGCAAGCCTGCAGGCGCGCCACCAAATCGTTCAGCAGCCAGTCGCCCAAATCCGGGGTGTCCGCCTCGTCGGCTGCCAAGAATGCGTTACGCGGCAGGGTCTCCGGTACGCGCTGTGCCTTCGCCTCCGCCTCTTCACGCGCCTGGCGTTCCGCGTGCTCACGCAGCAGGTGATAGAAATCCACCGCGCCATGATGCAGCTTCTGCGGGTCCAGTTCCGACGGGTCAATACACGAAACGATGCGCAGGGCGCGGCGGGCGCGGGTCAACGCAACCACAAAGCCCTGGCGACCGTGCTCGGCAGACAGCTGACCCAAATCATAGGACGCCTGACCCAGGCGGGCACGGCCCACACCCAGGGAGAAAATCACGGTATCGCGCTCGAGGCTCTCGGCGCGGGTCAGGTCGACCACGCGGAAAGACTCCTCACCGGCGGCGAAGAACGGCGCCAGCTGCGGGTACAGGCTCAGGGCGTGACGCACCGACTCAGCCACACGCTGAGCGTGCTTCGGGCTAGCCGTCACAACCGCCAGCGAACGGTCCGGGGTTCGGTACGCGTGCTCCAGCACCAGGTTCGTGACGCGCTCCACCTCAACACCGGGCGAATCCAGGTTCGCGTTATCGCTGACCTTACCGCGAGTGTCAATGTACTCAACGGTCAGCGAACCGGCAGGCTGAGCGGAGGCGCGGCTCACCGGAGCCGCATGTAGCTGCGAACCGTAGAACTCACGGTTCAGGTAGTCGAGAATCACCGGGTCCATGCTGCGGTGCAGCATCGCCAGGGTGCGGTTGGGCAGTATGGTGGCGAGCACGTCGAAGGTGCTGTCCAGCTGCTCGTCGGTCGGCTCGGGTGCACCGAAAGTCGGCGCAGACACGATGAACGGCGAGGGGTAACCCGAATGCGGGTCGCCCAGGGCAATCACCTGGTCGGCGCGGGTAATCGCCGGCAGGTTTGCCGCCAGCGGGGTCGACTCGGAGTCCAGCAGCAGCACCGTATCAAAACGCATGGAGGCGGGAACCTTACGCGCCAGGGCGAAGGGGCTCGCAGTCCACAGCGGCAACAGGGTACGCGCCATGACCGGGGCGTGAGTCAGCAACTCTTCGAGCACGAACTCGTAGCCGCGTAGCTGACTCTTCAGGTACGCCGCCTGGTCGTGCTCAGATTCAATACGTTCAGTCCACACGCGGGCCATCTTCGCCAGCAGACGCGCCGGGGCGCTGGTCATGTGGGCGTAGTCGGCACGGCGGAAACGGGACTCCGTATCGCGCAGACGGTCACCGTCCAGCAGCTTACCTTCGTGATGCTGCAGCAAGAACTCCAGGGCAGACTGCCACCAGGCAAGCTCCAGCTCAGCGGCAACAACCTCGGTCGGAACCTGACGTGCGTACAGGTCATCGAGCAGCTCCGACAGGCCGCGCTCACGCAGCTTCTGGGTCAGGGCGTCACGCTCCGGCAGGGTCATCAGCAGCACGCGGTCCGCCATGAGGGCGTCCAGGCGGGCATCCAGCACGTCCAGGTCGGTACGCACAAAATCGGTACCCTCAATGGTGTCAGCCAGGACAATGCCCAGGCCCGCCAGCTCAGAAACCAGGGAGTTCAGGGCGGCAGCCAGCTGATCCAGGTTCTCCGGAATCTGCGGGGTGCGGGGCGCCTCAATGTGGCGAATCCACTCGGCGCGCTCCGCCTGGACCACCTTCAGCTGCTCGTGCAGGTCACCAATATTCACGCCCGGAAGGATGTACTCCTTCGCCGCGCGGCGCAGGCGGGAACGCTGCATACTGCTCATCTCGATGCCGTTCTCACGACGCCACGCACCCGAGGCAGTCGCCGCAATCAGGTCGGTCACCGGGCGGTCGTAGACATCCGCACGGAAACGCTTGAGCGTCTCGCGGATGCGCATCAGAATCGCCAGCTGCGACTCCCACTCGGCAATGGTACGACCCGGGCGCAGTCCCAGCATGGCGCTGGTGTGGTTCATCGCCTCACGCAGGTTCAGCAGGGAGGACTTGAGGGTAATGACCAGGGCGTACGCCTCGGCGGCTTCCTCGTCATTGACCAGGCGGGCACGGTACCACGGGGAGGTACGCGAAGCCGCCGCAAAACCATCAATCTCGCCCAGACGCACCAGCTCAGCACGCACCTGCTCACGCTCCATGAGCGAATCGAGCATGGGGCGGTCAAAACGCACGCGGGTTGCCGGGCCGTCCTCGGAGGCGGTCAGCTCAGCCAGGCGCTGCAGTGCAGAGTAGACAGAAATCTGCCAGTTCGAGTCCTTGTTCAGCAGGGCACGAGTGTGGTCGAGCAGCGCGGCACGGGTCGCCACGAGCTCTTCGTTCAGGTCCTCAGAGTTCGGCTCTTCGGCGCTCTCATTACGCACGATCGCGCGAATGAACTCGGCACGCTGAGCCTCAGCATCATGCTCGGCAAGCAGGTCGTAGCGCAGGCTCTCAATGCCGGTGCGCTTGAGTAGCGCCGAGAATTCAGCGAGGGTGGAGCGCTTCTCGCCCACCACGAGCACGGACTTACCGCGACCCATCAGGGCGGAAGCAATGTTCACGGCGGTACGCAGCGGCTCGGTGCCGGGCGCCGCAGTGATGGTGAAGGAGAATCCGCTGACCGCGGTGTCGATAATTTCCTGGGCGTTCGCGTCCGCATCCAGCAGGAGCATTTCCTCTGCCGGGTCACGCTGGTCCAGGGGCGGCTGCAGGTTGTGGGCGTTGAGCTCGCGAGGCTTCACGCCGGGCACCTTCAGCGCCGCCAGGTCACGAACCAGCGGGGTGATGGCGGTGTGCGGCAGTTCGCCCAGGCTTTCCTTCAGGTCAGCAAAGGTTGAGATGAAGTACTTCGATTCAATGGTCATGCCCGGAATACGGCCCGCGGAAGCGCGCATACGTTCGATGACCGGCTCGGGGTCCAGGCGGGACATGGAGTTCGCCAGCTGCGCCACATCCATGGTGCCCAGGTCGATGCCGTATTCCTGCTTGATCTGTCGGACCATCGCCGGGTTCAGGCGTGCGGAACCGGCAAGGCGCAGCTCGAAGTCGTCGTCCTTAGGGTGCGGGGTGATGCTCAGCGGCGCCATGAGAATCGGCGCGATGAAGCGCTTCTCGTAGGCGGCGGCATCCTCGCGGGTGTCGTGCGAAAGCCAGGAGGCGGTACCCGCCACGAAGTAGCCGGAGTCCAAGCCGTGGTCGGTGGCGAGCTCGTAAATCTTGGTGCGCAGGGTGCGTGCGGAGCGCATGCCCGCCTCCAGCTGCGACTTGTCGCGCAGAATCGTGGAGAGGCGGGTCTTACGTCCGGCGAGTAGCTGCGCCAGGCCGGAGGGGTTCGCCTCGGACAGGTCGATGTGCACGTAGTCGACCTGGTTGAAGTCGAGCATCGCGTCGGGGCCGGTGTAGACGTCCATCTGTTCTGCCCAGCGCTCAAGCCCCGCCGAGGGGTCGAAGTCCTCGTGGGCGGGGTTCAGGTGTGCGGGCAGCTCGGCGATGTTGATTTCGTCGGCTACTTCGTGGGTTTCCTCTGCTGAGGTCGCGGCAGCGGCGGGCTGAACGGTGTCAGCCGGAGTGCCGGGTGCGTGCTGCGCGTCGGTAGGCTCGGGAATCTGGTTCACGTCGTGAGTGTCCTTGTGGGTCAGTGCGGTGTACGTTTGCACGTACACACCGAAGATGGTGGTTCTTCCGGGGTCCTCTACCCGGGTGTGCCTCAAGCGGGGCGGGTGTCAGTGTGCGCCTGTATGTTTACTGCGCCTGCGTGCTTACTGTGCCTATATGCTTGCTGTGCCTGTGTGCTTACTTCGACCACATCGCGATATTGACGGCGAGCAGCACTACGGTCACCAATACGTAGAAGACCAGGGCAGGCAGAAGCGCCCAACGGTACTTGGGTGCCAGTTCGCCTTCCAGGTTGCCGAAGCGCAGGGAGCGGAAGAGGAAGAAGCTCAGGATTGCGCCGGGCAGGTTACCGATAATGACCAGCAGTACGGTCAGGTACAGGGCGTAGGCTCGTTCGGTGCGTTCGTTCTCTGCACCTGCGAGCTTGAGGGTGCCACCCAGCAGCAGGCTGAGGCAGGCGTTTAGGAACGCCACGGTGAAGAAGGGGATCTTCAGGGCTGCTTGGAAGTCCATCTGGGAGTTCGCTGCGCCCAGGGCAATCCACAGTAGCAGCAGCGCGGGGATGATCATGAGGTACCAGAACAGGTACTTACGCATCTTCTCGGTGTTTTCGATGAGCGCGAAAATTGCGGTCACAGGGTGTCTCTTTCAGATGGTCTCAGGCGGATTCGGTCGGGTTCAGGAAGAATGAGTGAAGGAGCAGGTGGGCACAGTCGCGCCTTATCAGGCGTCGATTTCGCCCCCGCTGTTGAGGGCGTCATCCACCTGGTCCTGCAGGGTTTCACGGCGCTCATGTTCAACGTGCTCAATGTAGCGGCGCACGATGTAGTCCAGCAGCACCGACAGCGCCACGAAGGAGTAGTAGGGCTTGCGCTGGGTACTGATGTGGGTGGGGGTGGTCTGGTAGTGCAGGGAGTACTCGGCGTGCGAGGACATGTAGTTCACACCAATGGCGGTCACCGCAATCATGGGGATGCGGCGTAGCGCCAGCATCTTAATGTGTTCGCGCATGTTCTCGGTCTGACCGGAGAAGGACACAATGATGACCACGTCGTCCTGGGTCATATTGTTCATGGCGCTTTCGAACTCATTACGTGCCGGGATGACGTGGCAGAACTTACCGCAAACCTGCATGGACTTGGTAAATTCCTGCACTGCGTTACGCTGAGCGTAGCCGGTACCGAAGCAGTACACAGTGCGAGCCTCATGGATGCGCTTGAGCAGTCCGCTCAGCTCCATGTGCTCGAGGTAGTCGTAGGTGCGCTGAATGTCTTCGCGGCCGCTCTCGATGAACCGCGGGTTGAAGGGTTCGCTGCGGTTCAGAGAGGACTTAATGAAGTACTTCAACTCAGCAAATCCGGAAAAGTTCAGCTTCTTCGTCAGGCGGATAATTGAGCTGGTCGAAGTATAAGTTTTATGTGCCAGAGAGTTGATCGTTGACTCTGCAACGAACTCTTCGTTTTCTAGCATGAATGCCAAAATTTCCCGTTCAGTTTCACTGAATCGGTGCTGGTTCGCATTCACGACATCTTGTAAATCCACTCAAAGCTCCTGAATCCGATGGTGAGCAATATATAAATAGTACACGCTCTAAGGTCATCAGCCAGGGTGGGTGAGGGTGGTCTTCCCTCACGTTGAGGGGCGCGTTATGCAGATTTGAGCCGGGAATACGTCTGGACACGAGCCCGGGTACAGCTTCGCCGGCGGCATCGGTGTTATCCGATACCGCCGGCGAAGTCTATACCTTATGAGGCGTCATACCGTCAGACGGTTGAAAGCTGAATCCTCTTAGGAGAGGGTCTTAGCTTCGTTCACCATGGTCTCGAAACGCTCGCGAACCTGGGGAACGTCCATGCCGACGATGACCTGGAATGCCTTGCCCTTGCGGACCAGACCCAGAGCACCTGCGCTCTTGAAGTCTGCATCCGAGGGGCTGACCAGGGACTCATCAGCAACGGAGACACGCAGGCGGGTTGCGCAGTTGTTCACGGTGGTGATGTTCTCTGCGCCACCGAGCAGTTCGAGGAAGCCTGCTGCGCGGGGTGCGTAGAGGTCGCCATCAGCGGACTCAGCAGCCGCGCCGCCGTCCTTCTCAGCAGCCTTAGCAGCCTTGTACTCTGCCTTGCTGTAGAGCTTGGTCTCGCCGCCGTCTTCTTCACGACCGGGGGTCTTGAAGTCGAACTTCAGAATCATGAAGCGGAAGATCACGAAGTACAGGACGGTGAAGCACAGGCCCACACCAATCTGCATGAGGTAGGTGCCGGAGTGGTTTGCCCACAGCGGGATCCAGTTCTGGAACAGGAAGTCCAGCAGACCGCCACCCATGTAACCAACCAGACCCAGCTGGTACATGATTGCTGCCATGGATGCTGCCAGGATTGCGTGAACCAGGAACAGCGGGGGTGCCAGGAACAGGAAGGTGAACTCGAGGGGCTCGGTGATACCAATCAGGATCGCGGTGAGGCAGACGGGGATCATCAGTGCGAGAACTTCCTTGCGCTTCTCGGGACGAGCGGTGGTGTAGAACGCCGCTGCGATACCGATGGGTGCGAAGACCTTGGAGTTACCGTGCAGTGCGAAGCCGCCGCCGGGGAACAGTTCCTTCAGGGGCTTGTCGCTCTTAGCGAACTCGCTCAGGTGGCTCGGCCAGTCCTTAGCGATACCGTTCGGGGTAACAACGTTACCGAAGACGAACGGGGAGTAGATGAAGTGGTGCAGACCGGTCGGAATCAGGAAGCGCTCGAGGAAGGTGTAAACCCACACGCCGAGTGCGCCGGATGCGATGAAGAAGCCCTGCAGGGAGGAGATACCGTGCTGAGCGTAGGGCCACAGCCAGGAGAACAGGAATGCCACGGGCATCATCAGGAAGAAGCAGACGCCGTAGACGTACTGGGAACCCTGGAAGATACCGAGGAAGTCGGGCAGCTTCTTGTCGAACCAGCGGTTGTGTGCCCACACCACGATTGCGGAGATGATGATGGCACCGAAGATACCGGTGTCCATGGTCTTGATACCGGCAATCATCTTCAGACCGGTACCTGCCGCGCTCTCAGAGATGTCGGTGGTGTAGTCCAGGTCGAAGAAACCGGTGCCGCCCTTGCCCCATACCTTGAGCATGGCGCCGACGAAGTAGTTGAAGGTCAGGTAGACCATTGCAGCTTCCATCACTGCACGTGCGTTAGCGGTCTTTGCCAGTGCAATGGGCAGACCGATCACGAAGAGCAGTTCCATCTGGTTGAAGACGGTCCATGCGCCGGACTCCCAAACAGACCAGAAGTGGTTCCACGCGCTTTCCTTGTCAGCAGCGAGGGGGATCAGGTCGCCGTTCTGTGCAATGATCGCAATACCGACCGCGAGGCCAGCGAATGCGAAGAGAAGAACGGGTGCCAGCATGGCAGAGCCGAACCTCTGTACTTTTTCCATCATGAGGCTATACGCCCTTTCGGGTTGTCGAGTGAGCGGACGCAGGGGTTGGCGCTCATTGCCAGCCTGCTGTTCATGCATTCGAACGCCGTATCTTTATACCCCCAAATGGAAGTGTATGAGAGCGGCGCCACATAACCTGCGTGCGCTAAATGCCGAATGTGTTTTAGACAAAAACAATAATGCCAGGTCATACCTGCCCACACATACCAAAAATAGAAGTTTTGAAAGAGTTTTTCAGAACCTGAAACATCTCCCGGCACTGGTTAAAAATACTGACCGCAGATGAGACTTTTCCTCTATTACCCAGCCCACAGAATCGATAGCATAAACAGTGCACCCGTAGGTTGAGAGCCCATACAACGCTCCCAACCTTCACCAACGGTGCGCTTCCCTCAAGCTTCTTTCTCACGCACTACCCCCGGACTTAGTTTTATGCGCTTCCTCACCCTCAACACCCACAGCTGGTGCGAAATCCACCAGATTTTGAAAATCCGTACCCTCGCAAAGTTCATCATTGAACAGCAGGTGGATGTCATTGCCCTGCAGGAAGTCAACCAGCTCACCTCCACCCCCGTGGTGAAGGAACCCCTGAACTACCGCGGCGGCGCAGGCGTGCCGGTCCGCGAAGATAACTACGCCCTGCTCCTCGTACAGGCACTCAACGAAATGGGTGCAACCTACGAGTGGACCCTCACCGAAACCCACATCGGCTGGGACCTCTACGACGAATGCGTAGCAATCCTCTCGCGCCTGCCGATTCGCGGCATCAAGCCCATCGAGATGTCCCCCGACTACGACTACCACCAGGTGCAGCGCCGCGCCGCGCAGGCAGCCCTCATCGAAACTGAGACGGGTACCTTCTGGTGCGCCACCACCCACATGTCCTGGTGGGACTTCGACGGCGAACCCCTCTTCGCGCAGGAATACACCCGCCTCTCGCAGGCACTCGCAGAATGCGCCCTCACCGCACCCGTACTGCTCGGCGGCGACTTTAACTCCGCCGCGCATCTGAGCGATGAAGGCTACGCGCTGGTCACCTCCAGCGGAATGGTTGATACCCGCTCGCTGGCGGAGCACACCGACGGCGAGAACACCGTCCACCGCGAAATCGCCGGTTGGGAAGGTAGCACGGACGCCAAGCGCATCGACTTCGTGTTCACCGACCGCCTCGTCGACGTGGCCTCCCACGAGGTGGTCTTCCGAGATAACTCCCCCGAGGCGATTTCCGATCACAGCGGCCTGCTCCTCGAGCTCGACCCCGCAAGCTGGGCACCGCAGAGCCTCCTTACGCCCCTCACCAACCAGAGCTAAAGGGCATCAGACGTTAGCCGCCCAACACGACGGCACCTATCGCAACACCCATTACAACCCCCAAGAGAAGGAACAATCATGACGACCCAAACCCAGTGGTGGCAGGAACCGGTGGTCTACCAGATCTACCCCCGCTCCTTCAACGACTCCAATGGCGACGGCATCGGCGATCTGCCCGGCATTACCGAGAAGATTCCGTACCTCGCCAAGCTGGGTATCCAGGTGCTGTGGCTCTCGCCCATCTACGCTTCCCCGAACGATGACAACGGCTACGACATCTCCGACTACCGCGCCATCATGACCGAGTTCGGCACCATGGAAGACTTCGATGAGCTGCTCGAAACCGCGCACAAGCACGGCATCAAGCTCATGATGGACCTGGTCGTCAACCACACCTCCGACGAGCACGAATGGTTCAAGCAGGCACGCTCCTCCAAGGACAACCCCTACCGCGACTACTACATCTGGCGCGACCCCAAGGGCTTCGACGAGGACGGCAAGCCGATTCCGCCGAACAACTGGATTTCCTGCTTTAGCCCCTCCGTGTGGGAATGGGACGAGGCGACCGGCCAGTTCTACCTGCACTACTTCTCCATCAAGCAGCCCGACCTGAACTGGGAGAACCCGAAGGTCCGCGAAGAGGTCTACGACATCATGCGCTTCTGGCTGGACAAGGGCGTGGACGGCTTCCGCATGGACGTCATCAACCTGATTTCTAAGGACCTCTCCTTCCCCGATGACCCGGCAGTCCTCGCTGGCGGCCTCGACAACTGCCTGGCTGTCGCAGCTAACGGCCCGCGCGTGCACGAATTCCTGCAGGAGATGAACCGCGAGGTCCTCAGCAAGTACCCGGTCATGACCGTGGGCGAAACCCCCTGCGTGACCGTGGACGACGCCGCACTCTACACCGGTTTCGACCGCAACGAGCTGCAGATGGTGTTCCAGTTCGAGCACATGGACGTAGACGCCTCCGAAGGTGGCGTGACCGGCAAGTGGTCCGACCGCCGCTTCAACCTGGTTGACCTCAAGAAGGTCCTCACCCACTGGCAGGAGGGCCTGCACGGCCGCGGCTGGAACTCCCTGTACTGGAACAACCACGACCAGCCGCGCACCGTCTCCCGCTTCGGCAACGACTCCCCCGAGTACCGCACCGTCAGCGCCAAGATGCTGGGCACCGTACTGCACCTGATGCAGGGCACCCCCTACATCTACCAGGGTGAAGAGCTGGGCATGACCAACGTCTTCTTCGACGATGTGAAGGACTACAACGACCTGGAGATTCACGACTCCTGGCGCAAGTACGTTGAAGAGTCGGGCCGCGTCTCCGCTGAGGACATGCTGCGTTACATCAGCGCCTCCGGTCGCGACAACGCACGCACCCCCATGCAGTGGACCGCCGGCGAGAACGCAGGCTTCACCTCCGGCACCCCGTGGCTGAAGCTGAACCCGCGCTACACCGAAATCAACGCGGAGGCTGAGCTCGCTGACCAGGATTCCGTGTTCTACCACTACCGCGACCTGATTAGCCTGCGCCGCGAGCACCCGATTGTCCTGACCGGCGAGTACCGTCTGCTGGATGAAGAAGACGAGCAGGTCTACGCCTACCTGCGCGTGAACTCCGACGAGGACGCCGCAGCAACCGGCGAGCGCGCCCTGCTGGTCGTCGCTAACTTCACCGATGACACCGTTCAGCTGAACTACGCGGGCGGCAACCTGGATTCGGTGGTGCTGACCAACTCGCAGGCCCTCTCCCCGACCGAGCTGAAGGCTGTCTCGAACGTTCCGCAGCTGATTAGCTCGAACTACCGCGATGAGAACCGCGAGTTCACCGACGAGGGAACCCTGCTGCGCCCCTACGAGGCGAAGGTGTACCTCTTCGGTAACGCCAAGTAGGCACGCCCCAAAATAATGGTGCGCGAGGGGGACCAGACGCGGACGTTCCGGTCCCCCTCGCGCTATACTTCAATCACAGACTCCTTTTTTCTCTTCGGCGTAACCCGCCGGTACAGAAAGGCAATTATGAGCAATTCCGAGGCATACGAGGTTCCCTCCTACGAAGGCCGCCAGTGGTGGAAGGAAGCCGTGGTGTACCAGGTGTACCCCCGCTCCTTCAACGACGCGAACGGCGACGGTATCGGCGACCTGAAGGGCATCACCGAGAAGCTGCCCTACCTGGCTATGCTGGGCATCAACGTCATCTGGCTCTCCCCCGTGTTCGACTCGCCGAACGTGGACAACGGCTACGACATCTCTGACTACTTCGCCATCATGAGTGACTTCGGCACCATGGAAGACTTCGACGAGATGCTCGAAACCGCCCACAAGCACGGCATCAAGATCCTGATGGACCTGGTCGCAAACCACACCTCCGATGAGCACCCCTGGTTCAAGGAGTCCCGCTCGTCCAAGGACAACCCCTACCGCGACTACTACATTTGGAAGGACCCGAAGGGCTTCGACGAGGACGGCAACCCGATTCCTCCGAACAACTGGGCGTCCGAGTTCGGCGGCCCGGCGTGGGAGTGGGACGAGGCGACCGGCCAGTTCTACCTGCACATCTTCTTCAAGGAACAGCCCGACCTGAACTGGGAGAACGAGAAGGTTCGCGAGGACCTGTACTCCATGGTCCGCTGGTGGCTGGACAAGGGCGTTGACGGCTTCCGCCTGGACGCTATCAACATCATCTCCAAGCCCGAGGGCTTCCCGGATGACCCCTCCACCGACTTTGAGAAGCACACTTCCTCGATTCCGTTCGTCATCTCTAACGGCACCATGGTGCACCCGTGGATGAAGGAACTGACCCGCGAGACCTTCAGCCGCTACGACGTGATGACCGTGGGCGAGACCAGCGCAACCAGCCCCGAGGACGCTAAGCTGTGGGCTGGCTACCACACCGGTGAGCTGAACATGATCTTCCACTTCGATCACATGGGCGTGGATAACGACCCGAACGGCAACCTGGGCGGTAAGTGGTCCTACGCACCGTACAAGCTGACCGAGCTCAAGCGCATCCTGAACGACTGGCAGACCACCCTGGAGGGTAACGCCTGGGGTTCGCTGTACTGGAACAACCACGACCAGCCGCGTGTGGTCTCCCGTTTCGGTAACGATTCGCCCGAGTTCCGCACCCTGTCCGCTAAGCAGCTGGCGACCACCCTGCACTTCATGCAGGGCACCCCGTACATTTACCAGGGTGAAGAGCTGGGCATGACCAACGTGAAGTTCGATTCGATTGAGGATTACCGCGATGGCGACTCGATTCGCTTCTACGAGGACATGCACGTGGACCACAAGCGTCTGAGCCACGAAGAGGCAATGCAGGCAATCTACATTAAGGGCCGCGACAACGCTCGTACCCCGGTTCAGTGGGATGCCTCCGCTAACGCTGGTTTCAGCCCCGAGGGCGTGACCCCGTGGATTGCGGTGAACCCGAACTACCCGGCAATTAACGCTGAGGCTGTTCTGGCTGATGAGGATTCGATCTTCTACCACTACCAGCAGCTGGTGGCTCTGCGCCGCGGCAAGCTGAAGGACCTGATGGTTTACGCGTCCTTCGCTCCGGTGGATTCGGTTCAGGTTCCGCACAACGAGGACGAGGCTGTGTACGCGTACACCCGTACCGGTGGTGCGGACGGTAGCCCCGCGAATGAGTCTTTGCTGGTTGTTTCGAACTTCACTGCCGAGGAGCAGGTGCGCGACTTTGCTGTGCTGGATGAGGCTCGTGAGGCTGGTGCTCGTGTTGAGCTGGTGAGCTCGAACTACAAGGACGATGCGGGTTCGACCCTGCGCCCCTACGAGGCGAAGGTGTACCACATCGTTCGCTAAGCGTTGTAGCTCGTTGAGTGCTACGGCGTGCCGATAAGGTGATAGACAGCAGAAGGAGGGTGAGGCTTATGCCCCGCCCTCCTTTTGTGTTGCCCTCTTTGTTCTCCCCTGTGTTGTCCCGGGTTGTTGTCCCGGCGTGCTTTCTTGGCTCTGCTTAGCCGGAGAGAACCAGCTGCAGGATCGGCACGGCGAGCGCTATCATTCCCAGGCTGACGACTGCTCCGGAGGCGATAATGGGTGCGGCTGTTCCTTCGTGCCGGTAGTGGGTTTCCAGAATGACGATATTAGCGGCTGGCGGTAGCACTCCGAGGATAAAAAGTACCTGCGGGTGTGCCAGTAGCTGCTCAAGGTGCACTCCGGTGTGCGTGTGCATCCAGTATGCGGCGGTTAGTATGCCGACGCTGTAGACGCTCACGAGCACGACACGGAGTACGGCCCACCGGAGGGCTTGTGTTAGGTCGGTTCGGTGCAGGCGAGCGGTGCTCAACCACATGCCGAGCACCATGAGCCCTACGAAGCTGAAGACCCAGGTGATGAGCCGGTAGATACCGGCGGCGTGGGTGTTGAGGAACGGTCCGGCGGGCAGGCATATCAGCCCGATTGCTACGGCGATAATGGGGCGGTTCGTGAGCAGGGAGCGCAATACTGCACCGACGGCAGCTTTGTGTGTGACAGCTTTTCGGGTGGGCTTGGCTCGGCTAGTCGTGAGTCCGTCTGTATTGGTTTCTCTGCGCATGAGTGAGGTGCCGAGGATATTACCCATGACGGAGTTGCCGATATACGCGCCGACGTAGAGGCGTACGGCTTCCTCGCCCCAGAAGCTGGCGACTACGGGGATTCCGAAGATTCCGGCGTTGAGGTAGACGAGGGCGAGCCGTTGTACCGGGTCGTTCGTGAAGAAGGCGGCGCAGCGTACGAGAAGCGCCATGAGCACCATGGTGGAGGCTGCCATGAAGAAGAGTTCGGGACGACTGGTGGCGACGATGTAGACGATGACGGTGGGGATAATCCAGCGGGTCAGCAGGGCGGAGGCGCTTTCTTTCAGGCGGTTGCCCCAGTGCTCGGGTAGCAACATTGCGAGTCCGAAACCTACCCCTAAGTAGAGGAGTGGGAGGATCATTCCCATGCTCGTTCCTTTCGCTGTTGCTGTGTCTGTGCCGTTGTTTTACGGCTAAGGTCCCTGTCTAATAACCCTACCCTGAACCTTCAGGTTGAGGTTTATCGATTTTTCGTTGTACTTTTCGAAATTTTCGCGTCATATTGCATCTTATTCGCTGATGCTCTCGTTTTTTATACGGTTCGCTTCTAATCTTGAAATATAGAGAGAATATATTTTCCACCACATTCTTTCGTTCTATCACAGACACTCATTTCTTACGAGATGAGGAACTAGGCTGTTTCTTCTCCCGTAAGACTCAATATGCAGGAGCCCGCAATGCAGCAACCGTATCATTCTTCCCCTCCCGAATCCGGTGGCGTCCCCCAGCAATCTGTGAAGCGTCCTGCGCAGGCTTCTAGCCAGCATGCTGATGCGCATATTCCGCGGCGCTCTTCTGCTCTGCTTACTGCCCCTGCTACAGCTTCTGTAGCCACTGTACCCGCCTCTGAGAACCCTGAGCAGACCTTTAGGGTGCCTCACCCGGTGTTGAGTGTTATCTCGTGGCTGATTGCGGCTGCGAGCGCTGTGTGGCTTGTCATTCTGGGCGTCTCATTGGTGTTGAATGTCGCGTCGGGAGTGAGTCATGATTCTGAGTTTATGATGCTGACCTACGGCGTGTATATGGCGTGCGCGTTTGGGTTCTGCTGTTTTGGTACGTTTTTTGCTCTGCATTTTGGGTTGGGTTCGAGCGCTCATTGGCGTGATTCGATTCGTCACCCGCATCACCCGCATTAAAGGTTTTTCTTTTCCCCCGTGTGGTTTTGCGGAGAGTTTTTAGTTCTTTTATTTGAACTCTCGTTTTAAATATTTTGGTGTTTTTCTTTAAAATTCATGCGAAAAATCTAGGCTACGGAGTATTTTCAGAAACGCTCATATGAAAGAAGCCGCCTGGCGCATCCACATTCGGATGCACCGGGCGGCTTCTTTTCAGGCCTTACCTTCGCTATGTTGTAGGTTCGAAGGGGTTAAGGAGTCGAACCGGGAGGCGCTCAAAATCTTTGACATTGCGCGTTACGAGAGTAAGACCATGAGTCAAAGCAGTTGCAGCGATCCATGCGTCGTTCTCCGGCGCTTTATCCGGCACGTGAAGCCCTGCACAACAATCAGCTACAGCTCCGTCAATGACAAGAGTTCGTTTCTGAAATTTCTCTCGAACTGCCAAAAACCACTCACGCAGATAAGCACCTTGTATCGGATCTTTACGCTCCATAGCAAGCACACCGCGCTCTAGTTCCATAAGGGTCACGACGCTAATATAGAGTGGCTTTTCTGAATAACGGCGAAACCACGACTCAAAAACAGGGTCAGCCTTACCGCGTGAGAGCTTCCACAACTCAGAAATAATATTGGTATCAAGCAGGTACATCGTTGTCCCCTAGAACTCTACAATGGGGCGCTGATGTGCGGAACGTTCTGCCGTGGGGAATTCTTCGGGCAGGTCCATACCTTCAGCAGGTTGAGGGTAGTTTGCGAAGAAATCATACAGGGAAGAGCTCTCATTCTGGCTACGCGAATACTCTTCATAGGTCATAAGGACATAGGTGGGTTCACCACGCTTAGTGATAATAACGGGTGATTGCTGGGCCTGCTTCTGGGCCTTGGCGAGATTCTGGTTGAACTCGCGGCTCGTCATAACGGTCATAATTTCCCCCTTGCTGCTCACGACATGAAAACATAAATAATGTAACTACGTAGCTACATTATATTTTCCTTTCAGTACTACGACAACCCCTCCATCTTCAGACCCGCTATATATCGTTAGGAAGATACGAAGAAGCCGCCCGGCGCATCACAGCAGGATGCACCGGGCGGCTCCTTCACGGGTTCCCCGCTACAAAGCTAGGTAGCCCTCAGCGGGATTACTCCCACTCAATGGTTCCCGGGGGCTTGGAGGTAACGTCCAGCACCACTCGGTTAACGTCCTTGACCTCGTTGGTAATACGGTTCGAGATCTTAGCCAGCAGGTCGTACGGCAGGCGCGACCAGTCAGCGGTCATTGCGTCTTCCGAAGAGACCGGGCGCAGAACAATCGGGTGACCGTAAGTACGGCCGTCACCCTGAACGCCCACGGAACGAACGCCAGCCAGCAGAACCACGGGGCACTGCCAGATGTGCTCGTCCTGACCTGCTGCGGTCAGCTCTTCACGCACGATAGCGTCAGCGGCCCGCAGGGTCTCCAGGTTCTCGCGGGTAACCTCGCCGACAATGCGGATGCCCAGGCCGGGGCCGGGGAACGGCTGACGTGCCACGATCTTCTCGGGAACGCCGAGCTCACGACCGATAGCGCGGACCTCGTCCTTGAACAGGGTGCGCAGCGGCTCCACCAGTTCGAAGGTCAGGTCGTCGGGAAGGCCGCCCACGTTGTGGTGGCTCTTAATGTTTGCGGTGCCGTCGCCGCCGCCGGACTCGACAACGTCCGGGTACAGGGTGCCCTGGACCAGGAACTTGATGTCTGCGCCCTCTTCGCCTGCCTCAGCAATCAGCTTGCGCTGTGCCTCTTCGAAGGAGCGGATGAACTCGCGGCCGATAGCCTTACGCTTCGCCTCGGGCTCGGTAACACCCTCGAGCGCGGAGAGGAAACGCTCCGACTCGTCGATGGTGATGACCTTGATACCCATGGATGCTGCGTAGTCCTGCTCGACCTGTTCACGCTCGCCTTCACGGAGCAGACCGTGGTCGATGAAGAAGCAGGTGAGCTGGTCGCCAACAGCCTTGTGCACGAGCGCTGCTGCCACGGAGGAGTCAACGCCGCCGGAGAGCGCGCAGATGACGCGGTCGTTACCGACCTGCTCGCGGATCTTAGCGACCTGCTCTTCGATGATGTTGTTGGTGGACCAGGTGGGCTTCAGGCCAGCCACATTGTAGAGGAAGTTCTCCAGGGCGACCTGGCCGTAGTCGGAGTGCTTCACCTCGGGGTGCCACTGCACGCCGCCGAGCTTGCGGGACTCGTCCACGAATGCTGCCACGGATGCGCCGGGGGTCTTTGCCAGCACCTCGAAGCCTTCGGGGGCTTCGGTCACGGAGTCGCCGTGAGACATCCACACGTTCTGGGTGGTGGGGGTGCCGGTGAGGAAGGAGGAGTTCTCAGCGCAGACCACAGCGTCGGTTGCACCGTATTCGCGCAGACCGGTCTGGGCGACGGTGCCGCCGAGGGTCTGGGCCATCACCTGGAAGCCGTAGCAGATACCGAAGATCGGCACGCCAGCTTCGAAGAGGGCCTTGTCGCCCTTGGGCGCGCCATCGGCGTAGACCGAGGAGGGGCCACCGGAGAGCACAATAGCTGCCGGGTTCTTGGCGAGCATCTTCTCAGTGCTCATGGAGTGGGGGACGATTTCGGAGTAGATGCCGGCTTCACGCACGCGACGAGCGATGAGCTGCGCGTACTGTGCACCGTAATCTACCACCAGGACGGGACGCTCTTCGAGCTGGTCCAGGTTCACAGAGTTGGTCACGAAAATTACCTCAACGTGTTGGTACTAATCCGCGCACTTGCGCGGGGATATATCTATTTTACGCTATCGCGTTGTGGGGTTGAATGCCCGCGGCGCGGGAACTATTCCGCACTTTGCCGGTCATTCCACCGCATCAAGACAGCGATATAAGAAAGCACCGCCCGGCAACGGAGTTAACGTCTCCATAGCCAGGCGGTACATTATAAAAACAATTCTCTTCGTTTATCCCTTGAACTGAGACATATCAATACGCCGGTCGCAGAAGTCAGCCACCGCATCGCTGTGCGTAGCAATAATGGCACAGGCCCCAGCGTTCACCATCTCCCGCAGAATATCAAGTACCTGCGCCTCATTCTCGGCATCCAGGGCACCAGTCGGCTCATCCGCCAGAATCAGGGACGGTTGCTTCAACATAAGCCCAGCAAGCGCCACGCGCTGTTGCTCACCACCCGAGAGTTGGTAGATAAGAGACTTCTCTCGCCCAGACAAACCGACCCGCTTGAGGACGGACTCTAGCTCTTTACGGCTCGGGCGCTGCGAACGCGGCATAACCGCGAGCGGTCCGAGGACATTCTTTTCAACGCTCTCCCCTTCTACCAGGGCATAGTTCTGGAAGAGATATCCTAGACTATCACGGCGGAAATGACGGCGGGTTCGCGAGGATGAGCCGCTCAACATTGTTCCTTGGAAGGTATATTCTCCTTCGGTAAAGTCGGTCAGGGTCCCTAGACAGTTAAGGAGAGTGGTTTTTCCACTTCCGGAGGCACCAGTTAGGGCTAGCATCTGTCCTGGGGCTACGGCAATGTGGACATCAGCAAAAATAGGATGCCCTGCAATACGCACAGACCCTCCGCTTACGGTCAGCAGATTTTCTGTTTTTAAGATGGACGCCATCAGTACATTTCCTTTCGCGCATGATTGGCAACTGCAACTCGGTAGCCTCTGCCAAAGGCCAATAAACTCATACCAATCGACACAATAACGGTGGACGTGAAGAGTACCGTTGCCAGCACTGCAATAACAGATGCAGTCTCAGCCCCAGCATTGAGATACTGCTCGTGGGCCAAGCTCGTTAGTTGGAGAACCCCATAGCTAATGACAAGAGTCGTTAAAACCGCCTCCCCAATGAGAACCCCACGGAAAGTCTGGGTCGGATGCATACCGTAGGTAAAGGAACGAGCAATACGCTGCTGATGTTCTGCGCAGTACACGCGTGCGTACTCCAGAAGGGTCACAAGACACAAAACGGAAAGGATAATGAGCGCATACAAGCTAATGCGTTGTTCGCTCTGCATCCTGCTTGTGAGACTAAAATATTTTTCACTCACCGGCAGAATTTCACCTACATAGCTTCGAGCCGCACTACCCTCAAGAGATTCGAGAGCTTTTTGCCGATCCTTAATGAATGCCCCGTTCTGGCTGAAGGCAGCAACGAGCATCTCCATTCTGTCGGTCAGCACAGTTTTCGGGACATACACAATAATGGGGTTCTGTACAAAGTAGTTAGCTTTGGTACCGTCACCATATGTGTAGGAGCTCGTTACAGTCTCATATGCTCTCAATTCCGAAAGCTCAGCTCGTGGAGCTTCTAAATTGTTCGAGGGAGAAGAGCTATCAGCCGAGTCAAAGGCACTAGAGGCAAGGCGCCTTATATCATCGGTGTGCTTTTCCAATTCCTGGGGATAGTAGACGCTAAGACCGCTACGACTTTCCAGGTCTTCAAGAGGAGGTAAGCCTGCTGGCAGGGATTCAGGATTACTATCCAGGTATTCACGATTCACGTACAGAAAGGTGCGACCCAAGCTCTGATCAGGTTTCAGAGAGTCTGATTCATTCTTTCCGGCTCTAGAAGCTTCAATCGATTCATCGGATGTATAGACAGGGTTCTCCGCACTAGCGAGGATGACGTTATCAGATTCTACTTGTTCTTTACTCCAGCCCTGAAGGTTCTGGATGTCACTAGCCTTATACCGGAAACCATTAAAGGACACACTATATCCGCTACTCTGAAGCACCGCGGGGCGGGCTTGATTGAGTGCATGGACTTGCTGAGTCGTGTAAGCCAAAGTGATTAGAGTAGCAACAACAAGGATGAGCGCCAAAGAGCGGCACGCCCAGCTAGCCGCATAGGTAATACGCGTGGGTACCTTTCCTTTAAGGGCTTGTCCAATAGGTATAGCTACAGTAAATACACAAGCCACATAATGCAGCAGAAGCATAAGGCCCAACATCCAGCACAACAGAATAAGCTGAACTTTCAGTGTCAAGGCCGCAAAAGCCCACGAATTGTACAGAGCGAGGAATGCATAGAAAAGGGCGTAGAGGCCCAGAATTCCGCCAAGAATAGCAGGCCCTGATTCTAGCAGCTGTGCACTGTAGACACGGTTTAGGGATGCACCATGCAGACGCAGGCGCGCGCTTTTTTTCGTCTGCCGGAATACGGCACCAATCAGAGCCGTACTAAGGGCTAGGCATGTTGCGATAAAGGCATACCCGCCTGGGGTTCCCATGTAGTACCCTGTAATGCTTCGGAGATTGAGAACATCGTATTCCGTTACATGCGCACCATTTTCACGCAGGGTAGTGAGCAACTGGGCACGTTGCTGGTCACTACCGCCATAAAGGTTGTAGAGACCTCGAGCTTCTACAACCTTGCCCGGATTAAGCCTTTTGACCTCAACGCGGTCTTCAGGAGCATAGGAAGGGTATCCCGTTTGCTCCCACCTACGTACAGTATTTTCGGCACCACAGAATTCGAGTACGATACCGTGCCGAGTATCTGACACGTCAAGGGTGCGACGAGCTATAGCGATGCTGTTCTTCTCCGCTTCCTGACACATATTCTCCAGAAATTTGCGAGTATCTACGCCTTCACTGATAGAAGGAATCTGGAGGTTACGGGTATGCCCAAGAGACATCTCCGAGTTGATACTCAGAAGCATGAAGAAGGGGAACACGATGGAGGCGAGGGTCGCCCATAGATAAACTGAGGTGAGGACCGATACATACCGGCCAAATCGGAATCGGCACTTAAGCATGGGGATTCGTTTCTGTCATATGGGCGGGCCGCCTGATAGATTCGCTCAGACGGCCCGCCAAATATTTTGCATATTAGCTTCCTGCATCATCTGCAGGACCATATTGCTAGTACGCTATAAAATATTCAACGTGCTTATTTCTAACAATGGTTGTTATAGTAAGCTTCGTTAGTGTGGTCCCAGGAACGAGCAGACGAAGCCCTAGCCGTGGTAAAGGGCTTCTTACATCCGGAGTAAACCCAGTCCCTTCCCCAAACGGTTGCGCTATGCCATTCTTCTTTGTGGTAATAACGAGACCACACGCCCCAGATAGACGAACCATAGTCCCAAGTACCACCACGCACATCAACAACAGTCGCCGCAGCCGGGACAGTTGCGACAGGAGCGGCGGTCAGCGCCGTCGCGCTCAATGCGATAGCGGCAAGAACCTTCTTAACAGGGGTAGCGATGATACCCATTTCTAATCTCCTTCAATAGGTATATCCATATGGTATTGAACTTACACTTTTGCATAAGTTCTTCCTGAGAATATAGACCTTAGCCATCACTCTCACTAGATACACTACAGTGAAAATATAACCCCCGACACTATAAAATGAGAAGGTTTCACAACGTGACATAAATTTCATTATTCCAAAGATAGTGACTCGCGCCCTATCCAAAAGAACACCTCAAAGCAATACCGCCCGGTAGCCGGAGGGATAAACCCATCAGCCACCGGGCGGTGATTCATGAAGCTATATTAGCCGCGGTAGGAAGGAACCACAGTCAGTTCAGCCTTCTGGAACTTCTTCAGATCCAGGTAACCGCAGTTAGCCATTGCGCGCTTGAGCGCACCGACAATGTTGCTGGTGCCGTTCACGTGGTGCGAAGGACCGTACAGGACTTCCTCCAGGGAGCCGACAACACCCAGCGGGGTGCGCACGCCGCGCGGGAAGTCCAGCGAGTGCGCCTCGTTGCCCCAGTACCAGCCCTGGCCGGGAGCCTCGGATGCGCGAGCCAGCGGAGCGCCCAGCATGACAGCGTCAGCGCCCAGTGCGAGAGCCTTCACCATGTCGCCGGAGCGGCCCAGGGAGCCGTCAGCAATCACGTGCACGTAGCGGCCGCCGGACTCATCCAGGTAGTCCGAACGTGCCGCAGCCACGTCGGCGATAGCGGTTGCCATCGGTGCGGAGATGCCCAGGCCCTGGCGGGTGGTCTGTGCGGAACCGCCGCCGAAGCCCACCAGCACGCCGGCCGCACCGGTACGCATCAGGTGCTTAGCCTGCGAGTAGCCAGCCACGCCACCAACGATGACCGGAACGTCGAGCTCGTAGATGAACTTCTTCAGGTTCAGCGGCTCGTGCGAGGTCGAAATGTGCTCAGCGGAGACGGATGCGCCGCGGATGACGAACAGCTCAACGCCCGCCTTCACCACGGTCTCGTAGTGCTCCTGGGTGTTCTGCGGGCTCAGCGAGCCGGCAACAACCACGCCGGAGTCACGAATCTCTTCCAGACGTGCAGTGATCAGTTCCGGCTTAATCGGCTCGGAGTAAATCTGCTGCATGCGGGTGGTTGCGGAGGCGGGGTCCGCCTCGGGCAGCTCAACAATCTCGTCGAGCAGCGGCTGCGGGTCCTCGTAGCGGGTCCACAGGCCCTCGAGGTTCAGCACGCCCAGGCCACCCAGCTTGCCCAGCGCAATGGCGGTCGCCGGGGACATGACCGAGTCCATGGGCGCACCAATAATCGGGGTATCGAACTTGAAGGCGTCAATCTGCCAGGAGGTGTCGACGTCGCGGCGGTCGCGGGTACGGCGGGTCGGTACCAGCGCCACATCGTCCAGGGAGTAGGTGGGGCGGGCGCTCTTGGAGAGGCCAATCTGAATTTCAGACATGAGTGAATCCTTTCGAATTCGGTTTGAGGGGTGCCGCTGGGCGTTATTCGCGCCGATGCCCGCCCCATACCTGAACGGGTATGGGGCGGGCTCAACGGCGCACGGTGTGCACACCATGCGGCGAATCATCGTTGGTGAGGCGTTTTAGCCGCGGTAGTTCGGTGCCTCAACGGTCATCATGATGTCGTGCGGGTGCGATTCCTTCAGACCTGCGGGGGTGATGCGCACGAACTGACCCTTGTACTTGAGTTCCTCGATGGTGCGGGAACCGACGTAGAACATGGTCTGGCGCAGGCCGCCCTCGAGCTGGTGAATCACTGCGGAGAGCGGGCCGCGGAAGGGAACCTGACCCTCAATACCCTCGGGGATCAGCTTCTCTTCGCTGGAGACGTCAGCCTGGAAGTAGCGGTCCTTGGAGAAGGACTTGTGGCGGCCGCGGGTCTGCATCGCACCGAGCGAACCCATGCCGCGGTATGCCTTGTACTGCTTACCGTTCATGAAAATCAGCTCACCGGGGGACTCGGTGGTACCAGCCAGCAGGGAGCCGAGCATCACGGAGTCAGCGCCGGCAACCAGTGCCTTGCCAATCTCACCGGAGTGCTGCATACCGCCGTCAGCAATCAGCGGCACGCCCGCCGGGATTGCTGCCTTAGCGGACTCGTTGATAGCGGTCACCTGGGGAACGCCAACACCGGCGATAATGCGGGTGGTGCAGATGGAGCCGGGGCCAACGCCGACCTTCACGCCGTCAGCGCCGGCGTCGATGATTGCCTGTGCGCCCAGGCGGGTTGCAGCCTGGCCACCGATGACGTCCACGTGTGCTGCGGCGGGGTCCTTCTTCAGGCGGGCGATCATGTCGAGCACGCCCTGGGAGTGGCCGTTTGCGGTGTCCACGAAC
>ERZ772953.13-NODE-13-length-37167-cov-4.726584_pt1 | contig 37167 bp, 45 predicted proteins | sample MGYA00580685_ERZ772953 | MGnify/ENA primary metagenome ERZ772953 (study PRJEB29015, sample SAMEA2738080) | human oral metagenome | biome: human oral; feature: human-associated habitat; material: saliva | place: China | collected 2209 ...
TCAGACGGAACATTTTTTGAACCTGTTAACGCCTTTAAAACGCTAAAAGGTAAATTAGCTAAACTGCAAAAGCAGTTCAAACACAAAACAAAATTCAGCAAAAACTGGCAGAAGCTAAAAGCAAAAATTGCTAAATTGCACCATAAAATCAGCAATATCCGTAAAAACCATTTGCATCAAATCAGTAGTACAATTAGCAAAAACCACGCGATTGTGTACGTTGAAGATTTGCAAGTTTCAAACATGTCTAAATCCGCTAAAGGTAATGCTGAACAACATGGTAAGAATGTGAAACAGAAATCAGGTTTAAACCGAGCTATTTTAGACCAAGCTTGGTTTGAGTTTCGCCGACAGCTTGATTATAAATTGCTATGGAATGGCGGACATCTAATTGCTGTTCCTCCGCAAAATACTAGTCGTTGTTGTCCTGCTTGCGGATATACCGATAAAGACAACCGACAAACACAAGCCGATTTTGAATGCATAGAATGCGGCTATCAAAACAATGCTGACGTAGTTGGTGCAATCAACGTATTAAAACGCGGTCAAGAAATCTTGTCTGCATGATTATTAACCTCAGGGCAGGACATGCCCATAGAGCCTGTGTAGTGAACAACGCAGTAAGGTTGTCAGCAGCAGGAACCCGCCGAAGCGAGTTGGTAGAATATCACTGACCGCAGTAGGAATCCCCTTGCTTAGTAAGGGGAGGATGTCACTTCTGAGCAAAATCAACAACTTACCAATTTGTCTAGGTGCTTGGCCTAGTCAATATTCCAGCGGTGAGGCTAATTTTACTGAGACGCCAGAATCCGATATAATAGCCTCTTATTCTGAAAGGACAATCATGTCAACTGCTAAACCCAAAAATTTAGTTGAATTCAAAGCCGCAAAGGTCAATGCGCGACCTGATGACGCAACGGCTCAAAATACTGCGTTTAGCATTGTTGACTTGGTTAACTTGCTGCCTCAATCAATAATGCGTAGAGTGAAAGTGGCTCTGGGTGAGACAATCCAAAGCTACATTGATTCAAGAACAGATTTTCAAGTTGTTTATGCGGATACGCCTGAGACTGCTATCAAACAAGGCGTGAAAACCCTGAAATTGAACTCAAAAACCCCTCTGTCTGCACTCCTGGCCAATTTAACGATAGACGGCCTGAAACGAGTAATCACTCAAGCCCAGTTCGACAAAGAACACTGGCTGGTATCTTTCGGCCATAAGGCTAACCAACAAGCTCAAGCTGGTGGCCTGAACGGTGCAACCCTGATTGACGAAGATGGTGTTGTACTGACTGGTCGTGGCCAATCCCCGACTGACGAGGTATCCCGCAATTGTAAATGGGCTGCTGGTTCATTGGCTTTGTTCTTAGGCACTTATGCTGAAGACCATATCAGCCCATACTATGCAGAAATCTTGACTGAACGCTACAACAAGAAATTCGAGGCCAAGCCTGCTGCGCTTGCTCTGCCTGTAGAGTTCATGTGGAAAGCAATTCAAGAAGTCTTGCGTGTGTACGAATCGACCCGAAGCCGAAAAGCTATCTGGAAAGCAAACAATCTGGAAGTTGTTTATATGGAAACTGAGTATGCAAACCGCAAACCCGAGTTCCATCTGAGCCAAATCAAAGACGGTGTTGTACTGACTGCTGAGGGCTTCAAGAAACAACAAGAATTGGTAGAAGCCTTAGGCCAATTTACTGAGATTGAGATTGATAACAGCATTCCTGATATCAACTTGGGCGATATTGATGCTATCAAACGTCTGAAAGTGAATCCGTTGACTGTTAAAGTCGAGGCGGATGTTACCAAATTGCAAGTATTCAACGCAGACGATGTGACTGTTACTCCGTATGGCCGTGTGTTCAATTCTAGCGTGACTATGTTGAAAGGCCGTCTGAAATCACACCTCTTCACCAAAGCAACCAAAGTGGATATGAAATCAGCTTACCCGAAACTGCTGAGAAAAACTGCTTTCAAAGGCTTCCAAGTGAAACGTACATTCAAGCAAGTAGGCAAGGACTATTACTTTGATTCTTGTGAGCTAAATCTTGAGGGCAAAGCAGTAACTGAGTTGATTGATGACTACTGCGAAGACAAACGAGCCGTAGCAGCGTGGTGCGGTGTTGAGTATCAGCTGTTTAAAGACTGTACCAACGCAATCTTCATGGGCGCAAGCATTGAGGATAAAGTCAAATCAACAGTGTACGACCGTATCTGGGAAGCAACCGCTTCAGCCGAAGAAGCCGACCGCGTTTGGGAGGCTATCGTGCGCTACTGGGGCAGAGTTTCAAAAGCTATCCATACTCAAGCAATTGATTACATCAAACGTAAAACACGTGTGTATAACATGGATGCTTCGGCTCAACGTTGCAAGTTTGTGCAAGAGGCCGTCTTTGAGGGCGGTCAGCCTGTAGTTGGTTTCACAGGTCAGAGAATGTATTTCAATGGCGTGAGCTTGATTACTGAAGATTCACACATCTTCAAATCCCCTAGCAAATTGCTGGTATGGTATTGTCAAGGTAAAGAGTTAGAATTCATCCATCATACAGTCAAAGGCTTGCAAGCCGAAGGCCTGAAAATCGCATCATACGAATTTGACGGTTTCCGTGTTGAGGGTAAAGTGAAGAAAGGCCTGATTAGAAGCCTGACTAAAAACCGTGAGCACGAGTATGATATCACTTATGGAGACAAATTGTGATAACAGTTGAATGTTTGAAAAACGGCCAGCTTAGAATCGAGTTTGAGACAGACAGGGAATATAATAGCTTCGAGCGGATATTCACCCAGAGGGAACAAAACAGACGGTATCTGTATCACCTCAAGAAATGGACTGTCGCAGATGAAGATGTAGCTTACCTCAAGCGCGACAGCAGATTGAAGGATAAATGCCTGTATATCTTCAAAGGCCTATTGAGCACCCTGAAATATGTGTTGCCTGCTAACGGCATGCCCTATAAGGTTATTGGTGAAAAGACTGACGACAAAGGGATTGAGATAACACAACGCTGGCTGGACATCTTTGCGTCTCACCCTAAGAAAGACATGGGATACGACCAAGTTCAGTTACAGACGGCTGCGCTATTGAAAGAGAAGAGTTCAGGCATTGTGTCTCTGGCTGTCGGTTATGGTAAAGCAACTATCATTTCCGCGCTGGTAGAATCATACTTGGAACAGCACGACAAGGACGTTGTGTTGATTTCATTTACCAAGAACCTGCTGAAGGAACTGGAACTGCGACTGAAGCAGTATGACGTTGATACCAGCCGAGTGAAATCGATTCACCCAACAGGCTTCGTCAAGTCAGCTGCTACCAAGCCTGAACGCTGGGATGAATTGTCGAATGTCGGCCTACTAATCGCTGACGAGGCTCACCACGCCTCAGCTGATACTTGGAAACAGGTTATCAAGGCCTGTAATCCAGACTTCTTGTACGGCTTCACGGGCTCAGCTGACGCTAAGTCTGGACACGAGGTGACCCCTGACCTAGTCTTGCGAAAACAACTGACTCAGCAAAATTTTGCAATGCTTGAGTATTTCGGAGAATCCCTTATCCATGTGAAGCTCCAAGTGCCTATCAATCTGATTAGCTACAACGCTGAAATCATCAGCAAGGCTGAGTATGACGAAGTAGTGGCCGAAAACCTAAACAAGGATATTCCGACACCTCAGTTCATCGGAGCTTGTACCCTCAAGCACCCTGACTTTCCGTTGACCTTAGCTAGAATTATTGGTGATATGCCTGACGGTATCGTGTTTATACCTGAGACTACATCAATTGAGACTGGTAAGTTCATCTGTAACACTCTCAACCTTATGGGCATTCGGTCAGTATTCCTGTCTGCCCAAGTTCAACTGTCGCCTGTTGGCGAGGTATCTATGACATTGGAGCAGCTGAAGTCTTTGGCTGCACAAAAAGCGTTTAGAGTGTTGATAGCAAATCAGGTGGGCACTGAAGGTTTGGATATTCCTAATGTAAACAGCGTTATCCCAGTCACGAGCGTATCGTTCAAAGGCCTAGTACAGCCTGTTGGTCGAGCAGCAAGGACAACGGAGCTAACCTGCGCCCTGCTGTACGATAAGCATAATGGTGTGATGAACCGTCAGATGAAGCACAAATTGCAGATGTTGAAAGACCATTTCATCTTGAAAACACAACAAACTAAGGACATTTGAGTATGGAATTGAACTCAGAGATGAACTTCCTTGCCTCCCTGTTCAACCCGATGATGAGTCGGATGACGCGAGGCATTGTAAAAACCTTCCCGTGGAAAACCGATGTTGCTAAAACACTCATGCAGGAATCGAATTTTGACCTGAGTAAGTGGGAACCAGAATCGACACGAGCCGTCCTGGCTAACAAGTTAGTGCCTGCTGAGCTTGAGACATTCATTAAGATTGCTAGCAATATCCGCGCTTGTAACTCTGAACCGCAAGTCAGGGCTATGGCTAACGGTATGTTTCACTACTACAAGCGTGAACGAATCGCCGACATTGTGACTTCAGAAGGTCAGAATATCGACCGAATGGTTGACCTGATTAGTGAAATCCCAAAGGAGTTGTCGCCTGCTACTGACGTCATTCAGTTGAAATCGTTGGATGCCTCAAAAGTGGTTGAGGAAGAGTTAGGCACACTTGACCGTGTATTGCCGACCTCTTTTGACGCTGTTAAGAATGCTTCAGCTTTCGGCGGATACCTGCCTGGTAGTGTTGTAATGGTAGTGGGTGTACCTGGTTTGGGTAAGACAGCTGCTATGATTCAAGAGTCAGTCCATGCCTCAATGGCTGGATACCGCGTGTTGTATATCGCATTGGGCGACTTGCTACGCTTTGACTTCATCACTCGCATATCCTCTTCAGTCTTAGACAAGCCGTATAACGAGGTGATTTTGAATCCTGCTGCCTATTATACAGATGCTGTGAAAAAGGCCGTTGAGAATATCGATTTGGTGTTGGTACCAAGTAAGAAACTGACCTCAGCTGAGATTCAGAATCTGGTAGAGGAAGAACCAGACAAGTATGATATGGTTGTAATTGACTATGACTCAAACTTGGCGGACAACTCTGACCCCGACAATATGTATCATACAGGCGGTGAGATTTACGAGCGCGCAACCGAAATCGCCCGACCGACTGGCGCAAAAGCCCGTGTGGTTATGATTGCTTCTCAGCCGAAATCCCACTTGTGGGGTGAGGAGCTTTTAGGCTTAGATTCCGCTGGCGAATCCTCACGCAAACAGCATACCGTTGATATCATGATTACAATCGGTAAAGTCCGAAATCCTGGTAATCACAAGATTGGTATGATGAATATTGCTAAAATGCGTCGTGGCCAATCTGATATCACTCAAGCTATCCGTATGACCCCAACAGGCCGAATGCTTAGCATAACTCAAGCAGAGTTGGCTATGTATAAAGGCTCAATCGCCAAAGGAAATTCATGAGATATACAGTTACACTACCGAAAATCGAATCAACAAACAACGCGCATAAGCTAGGCCAGAAGGGCATGAAAGCCTGGATTTATCTGAACCCTGATGTTGTAAAGATGCAAACCAAAATCAAGGAGCTATTACAACGTCAGGGGATTAACGTGGCGTTGAAAGATGACCCTGAGAAGTGCTACAAGCTTTCCTTGACTTTCAAGCTCAATACAAATTATTGGCGCAGGGATACCAGCAACATGTTTAAGTATGTTGAGGACGGTATTATGAAAGCAACAGGGATTGACGATAGTCAGACGGTGGCAATTGAAAGCCGAAAAGTGCAGACGAAAGAGCCTGAAGAAACTATCATCATTGATATTGAGGTCATGGATAAGGCCGAATGGTTAAAGGGTGACGGTCATGACGGCTAAAATCGAGATTGACGAGTTGGACTTGGAATCAGTCTTGTCTGTTGTAGCCCAAATCCCTGTCGGTGAGACTGGTGAGGGTAAAGGCCTGACGATAACCCGCAACTCTGATACCAATTTTGATATAGTCATCAATGACGAGCGTATCCCTGAGCGCAGAACCTTGATTGACGATTTGAGAGATTATCGGGCTTTGATAAAATGAATCTGGAATACTATGTCTCCCATTACCAATCAATGTCTTCGCCTGACCTAGTGGCTGAGTTCAATCTATCAGGAAAAGAACCGCTTGATTTGCCTAGACTGTTGGTCATCGCAACTTATCTTGTAAGCCGTGCGTTGAAAGCCTCTTATGAAATGACTGGTGGTGATTTGGATTCTGCTTCAACCATTTCATTGACTGTCGTTCAGACAAAGATGGCTGAGGAGAATTTCGAGCTTACGCTTGACTTCCTGTACGACTTGATTGAGCAGGAGGGCATACACTTCCAGACAGCCACTATCTCTTATTCAGTCTTGGCCGACATTCCCCAGTATTCAGAGCCATCCAGCATTAACAAGATTGCTATTGACTTCATGTTTGAGGATTTGATGAGGGATACACCCTCTCACCTCAGCCTGTTGATGTATAGCTTCATACGCACATACAAGCTTTTAGACGGCCTATATTCTGATGGCGACAGGCATTATATTCATTGGCTGTTACAATATAACGGAATCAATATGGAACAAGATGTTAAGTTCAGGCATTTTGATAAGATGACCTCAACCGCGCAAAGGGTGCTGTTCTTGTACTACTTGCGACAGGATTATCCTGACATCTTCATTCTTCTGACGTCTATCAAGGACATCAATGCTTTGCTACTGCTGACGCAATACCGCTCCCTGCGGAATGTGTATAACAGGATTGTCCCAGCATTAGACGAATCGGCCTGCCGAGCTATGATGTATCTGGACCAAGGCAACCAGTTGGGTGAAGAATACCGAGTTTATTCAACCATAGCCGAAACAATCATGTTTGACGCTAATGCGACAGACGTTATCAGATTGATGAGTAATGCTTTGGATACAACTCACGAAAGCTTCAATGCATTGCTGAATGAGACACTTGAGAAGGCCGCAGCTGACGGTAATCTCACGAAAGCCTCCCAGCTTGCTAATACTGAAAATCAGCATGCTATGGCTTTGCTCAAAAGCTTCATTTCAAACTAAGTTTGATGTAAAACAAAGAATTAGCCGAAAATTAAAAATATTTTTTGGAATATGCGCTTTTCGGTTTCTTCGTTCTTTGTGTATTATGAATCCCAGGGCAATACCGCCCAAAACGCTAACAGGCTGCGTTCAAAAGCCTGATATTTCATAAGGAAATACAAAATGAATCGTACTGACCTGATTAACCTGACCGCCGAACAAAATGGTTTCACTAAAGTTGTTGCTGAGAAAGTGGTTAACAACCTGCTGGACACTATCGTGGGCACCGTTGCTAAAGGCGAAAAAGTTGAATTGCGTGGCTTCGGCACTTTCGGCTCAGCCCACCAAGATGAGCGTCCAGGCTTCAACCCTGTGACTGGTGAGCGTATTACCATTGCCGCTGCTACACGCCCATCTTTCAAATTCGGCCAAGCTTTCAAAGACGCAGTAAACGGCAAAATTACTGTTGCTGTTCCAGCTGCTCATAAACCTGCTACTGAAGCAGGTGAAACTCCTGTTGAAGCTGACGAATAATCAGCCGACCCCTAACCCGATATATTGATTGACCTAGTTGGCCTGAAATTACGGCCAGAGAAAGTGATATAAAATGGAATTGACCTTAGACTTTTTGAAACAATCCTTGGATAGTTACAAAGCAATCAAAGCTGACGAAAGCGGTGGCAACGGCGCCCAGAATGTTGTATTCATGCCCGAAGGCAAACACCGTGGCCGTTTCATCATTGACGCCTCAGGTAAACACTTCTACGCAAAATTTGACGCATACGGCTATTTCCGTGCTGGTGTACGTGACCCTAGTCAACGTGAGTCAGAGGTTGAGGGCGTTCCTGAGGAATTGAAAACGCATCGCCATCCGTTACAAGAATTGTACTACAACTACTTGCGTCATGCTCAAAAGTGGTCAATGGGTAAGCAAACCGTGTTCCTGTTCTACTTCTACTTGGTGGAAACCGATTCCCCAGCAGATAACTGGAAAGCAGGCAACCTGTACGCCGTGATTGGTAAGCGTATTCATGAAGAGGCCGTTATGTCTTTCATCGAGAACATGACTGCTAATGCGCCTGACCAAATCGTCAGCATGCTTGACCCATCGGCTGAGACACCTCTGCTTGACTTGCAGTACAAAGGCGGTAAAGACGGCAAATGTACCGTTGCACCGTTCTTCCCCCTCAAAAATACTGGCCCAGTAGATACTTCAGCATTTGACTACGGTGTTCTGGAGGACTTGTATATCCCCAAAATGTTCAGCCAAGAGCGTTACGACAAATTGGTTGAGAAGGCTGTTAAGCTGATCAAGGAAAACAAGGACTTCATCCGTGAAGCTAAGTACAAGTCTGACTGCGAGTATGCTGAGAAAGTGGCGAAGCGTGAGAACAAGCCTGTCGAATACCCTGAGAAACCTACACACTTGGTAATCAAGGTTGGCGACAAAGTGTTGTATGACGAAAGCAAGGACGGCGTATCCGAGTTGAAAGACGCAGCAGCTACAACTCCTGCCTCAACCCCAACTCCTGCGCCTGCTGCTACTCCAGCTGCCGAGCCGAAAGTTGAAACGCCTCCGACCGCCGCAGCTGCTGCTCCAGCGGAAACTCCTGCTGTAACCGCGCCTGTTGGCGAAGCTCCGAGCGTTAATGATGATCCATTTGCTCAGTTCACCGTGCAATAACTAGGTCAATCAAAATCAAAGCTAGACAGGCCTAAGAATCTGTCTAGCTTTTTGTCGTTTTAAGGAGAGACAATGAAATTATCGGATATTGTCGGATTGCCGATAGCTAAACCGAAAGATAGCAACACTCCGTTGTTGGCTATGGACGGTACATATTATATCAGACGCGCATTTCATGCTATGTCGAAAGGTAAACGCCATTTCAATACGGAGTCAGAGATGTTTGACTTCATGTTGTCTAATGGTTATGACCAGTTCGACAAATACTTCATCAACTTTGACGAGGCTAAACAGAAGCATACAATGCTTGACCCTAGCATTACTGTTAACAGCTTTCTTGGTAGTTTGTTGAAGATTCTGCGAGAACAGTTCAAGTTCCATGCAGAAGCAGTAATCTTGTTTGATAGAGGCTCATACAGATACCGCGACAAGACCAAGTTCACGACCTATAAGGAATCCCGCCAGTATGACGACAGCTTCAAAGTCTGTTGGGAAGCAACTGATATTGCTATTCATTTGCTACGCCGTCTGGGCTTCCATGTTATCAATATCGGAGGCTTAGAGGCCGATGACTTGGGTATGTACTTCAGCCACAATCATGATAACTGTTGGCTTGCAACGGTTGATAGTGACTGGCAGCAATCAATGACTGCTTCTACCAAAATGCTTCGCAAGGAAGAGATTTTGGACTTGAATAAGGTCATCCAGAATACAGGCGTTCAGAATCCGTTAGACTTGGCTATCTTGAAAGCGATTAGTTCAGGCGGTCATGACGATATTGAGACAATCGGCTTGAAACGCAAGACACCTCAGGAAGCTATTGACGCGTTCAAAGCGAAGGATACAACTGTCTATACGCAGGACGAGCTTAACAAGATTGAGTACAACCTGCAATTGACTCGCTTGGACTATATCTTGACTGATGACGCTATCTATCCTGAGATTGCTAATCAATGGGCTTTGACTCATACGGACAAATCTGCTATTCAATCCCTGATAACCCCTCAGCCGTATATCGTAAGAGGGCTTGAAAGCTGGTTGAATCAAGGTATCCACACCGAAGGATGGAATCATGGCTAAATTGCTTCTAACAGGGGATATTCATATTCATGACTTCCCTGACCATAACTTAGGCGGAAAAGGCTGGCGGTTGGAACAATTCCGCCGATTAGCGCACCGTTATGTTGAGATTGCGAAGGAATACAACTGCGAATACTTCATAGCAGCTGGCGACATCGTTCACCGTCATGTATTGACTCCAGGTGTTGCCAATACGCTCCGCTACATGGTTGAGACGTTATCTGAGGCTTTCCCCAAAGACAAGTTCCTATACATCTCAGGCAACCACGATTCAGGCTCAAAAGCCCAAGAACAGGGCTATGATGACGCAGGCATTCATGCTATCATGTACGACAAAGCGACTTACATGGATAATCAGGTGCTGACTATCGGAGGCCGTAAAATCGGTTTCAGCAACTGGCGACCTGACCAGACGCATTATGAATTTGCTGAGCATTTGGACTTGTTGGTCGGCCATATCACGCTTCACGATAAGTTCGGCCAAGAGTTCGATTCGAGTGTTGCTGACCTGATTCTCGCAGGCGACATCCATAACATTGTTGATATGGGTAATGCTCACTCAATCAATGTTCCGTTTCAACACTACATGGGTGAGTCGGTTGACGGCTCAGTTATCGTGTTGGATACAGACGACATGTCTTGGAAGAGGGTGAAGACTGAGAGTGCTGATACCAAGTTCCTGAAAATCATGTATAAGGGCGATAAGCGTTATGACCCGACTCACCCTTATACAGTCTTGGTTGAAAAGCCCAAAGTTGTTACTTCAGCTGATACGGCTAAAGTGATTGCTGGGCTTGATATCGATAAGGTGATTGAAGAGAATGTAAAGGCAGCAGAATTGTCTGATTTACATTCCGTCTATGCGCCCAATATCGACCGAAGCAATACTGAACCTGCTGACTTGGACTTCGTGCCTGTTAGCATTCGTATCAAGAATTTCAGGTCAATTGAATCGTTTGAGTATCAGTTTACAGAAGGCCTGACGGTTGTTACAGGTGAGAATGGTAACGGCAAATCGAGCCTACTGCGAGCCATTGACTTCGTATTCCGCCCACCGCGCTCAGTCAACAATCTGATTCGCAAAGGCTGTAAGGATATGGAAGTGTCTATGACCCTGTATTACAAGGGTGAGAAGCACACCATCACACGAGGTCACAACGGCTCAGGCTTCGTTGAGTACTTCATCAATGACGTACAGGAACAGGCTAACAACTCAACCGAGTTGAATCAGCGTATTCAAGCCAAATTGCCGTTCATCCGATTGATGGACTTGCTATACCGTGAGCAGGGTGCGCCTTATCTGTTAAGCGGTTATGGCTACAACGAGCGGATTGCGATTGTGTCCGAAATGTTAGGCTTAGGCCTGATTAACAATTTCCATACGGCCTTGAAAGCTGAGCTGTCTGCTAAGAAATCCGCCGTCAAAGGACTTGAGAGTGAGATTCATATCGCAAGTCAGACAGTAGAAAACCTACAGATGGTTGACCTTGATAAGCGTTCGGAGTTGGCTGAAAAGCAACAGCAGGCTGATAAGCTTACCGCCGACCGAAGCACTTTGACTAAGCTGATTCAGGCATTATCGTCCAGAAGTCAGATTGAGGCTCAGATTGAGTCGCATGAGGGATTCTTGGAAAAGATGCGGGCTGATGTTGACCCTAACTTCATGCCTCCCAATACGGCTGATGACCTGAAGTCTATGATTGAGACTTCGACCAATCTGATTGCGTCGTACAAGTCCTACATTACCCAAGCAGGCAATGTAATAAGCCAAGCTGCGAATGATGTAAGATTCGCCCAGTTGGCTGTAGCAGCTGCGAGGGAATCAGAGGCTAACTTGAAAGATAGCTGCCCGACTTGCGGCAAACCTTTAGACAGTCATGAAGAGACATTGAATGAACTCAAGACCAAGACTAAGCAGGCCGAAGAAGCGGTTGTCGAGAAGCAAAATGCTTTGGCTGACGCTCAAAAGAAAGCTGACGAGGAAGCTACCAAATACGAAGCATTGATTGCTGAAGAGGAAGCCCGAAATCAGCGATTGCGCGAGGAATTGGCTGCTTATTCTACTCAAATCAAACTGCGGAATGATATCACGAGTGCTGAAGTGCGTATCCTCAGCTTGAAAGAACAGCTGAACGGCCTTCCTGACCCTGTGAAATTTCCTAGCTTGGGTGAGCTTCAAGACAGACTGAACACTATGGATATTGAGCAGCAATCGTTAGCCCGACAAATTGCTGAATGCGAATTTGCCCAGCGTCAGTATGAACAGCTACAAAGCCTGCGGCATAAGCTGGTTGAGATGAACGCTCAACTGGATACCGCAACTCAAGGCTTACCAAGACTAGAGCAGTACATGAACTTGTTTGCTTCTAACGGTGCTGTCGTGCAATCAGTCTTTACGAAGATTGCTGAAATCATGACCTCAGGCAATTTTGTAGTCCGTACAGTCAAACAGTTAGCCAAAGGTGACCTGAAGATTGACTTTGACGTTGATATGCAGGTTGACGGTTTGCTGATTCCTTACTCCGACCTATCTGGCGGTCAAAAGGTATTGGCTGACCTGTTCTTCCTAACGAAACTGTTTGAGCTTGGTTCCAAAACAGGCCTAATCATTCTTGACGAAAGCCTGAAGGAGCTATCCGAGAACCGTTTGGAGGAAGCTGCGAAGATGCTGAAAGGCTCGCGTATTGGTAGCTTGCTGTTATCAACTCACGTGTCTGGCTTCAACTTCTACGACCGCCGATTGCAGGCTGTTATGACGAAGAATGTTAGCACCTATACGGTAGAGGGTGTCAATTAAAAATTAAGGTTGGTTGTAGCGATAACAGCTTATGACCAACCTTATCCTGACTCAAAGGAACAATTATGAATATCACCATTTTTACTGTAAACGGCAAATCCTTCGATACTATCAAAGCAGCTGACTCTGAAGTCCGCAAGTCTGGTAAAGAAGTTGAATTGTTGGGCGATAACCAGCATGAGATTGTCTATCTGGCTGACGGCGAAATCGTGACCGTTCAACGCTCATCGCTTGAAATTAGCCCAGAGTTGTATGATATCATTTTGTCCCTTGAGTTCTAATAGAAAGGAATGTAAATGGCTACAAATTCTCCGACTGAAATTGTCGAGAAGTTAGATTTTCCATACATTGTTCTTGCACGACCAGGCCTGTACGGTCATGACTGTTTGACCCCAAACCTGTTATTCCGCGAAATCGCCGATAATACTGTTGACTTGTCTATCAAGAATCGCATTGCTGTAAAAGTGAACGCGATTATTAACAAGAAAGACTGGCACATGATTGTCGATGACGCAGGCGGTATGCCGTTGTACCTTGACCAAGACTATCCAGCTGAGGATGACCGTCCTATCACTATGGACTTGTTATCAAAGCTGAATGTAGGCTCAAACTTCAGTAAAACGAGTTACAGCTTAGGTATGCACGGCTTGGGCGGTAAAATCACCGTTGCTTGCTCCTCAACATATATCATGTTCGTCAATGCTGCTAAGCAGAAGAAGGCAAACCTGCCGAAATATATCCAGGAAGGCCTAAAGGACGGAAAGCCGATTGCGGCGTTCAAGTTCCATAAAGGCATTTTTGATTCGTCTAAAATGCTGACCTTAGATGAAGTCAAGAATTATCCTGACTTCCCTGCTAACAAGGACATCAAAGCGTTCCTTGACGAATTGGATGATACATTCGGCACGCTCATCGCTTTCACGCCGATTCCTGAAATGCACGATAGCATGACTATCTCATACCATGGCTATCCGTTGAAGCTTATGAAAGGCCTCTTTAACCTTGATAAAGAGCTCAAGGACATTAAGGTTGATTTCAAGCTGAACGGCAAGGAATTGGATGCCTACCAGTTCAAGGATTCGTTCAACGAGAAACTGGTTGAAGACAAGGTATTCAGTTGTGCTGTAAACGTAAAGACTGAAGAACCGTTGCCCTTGAAATTCATCTTTCAAGTGGGCTGGTCGGCTGATAAGTGGAATACAGACGTTGATGGCTCAGTCAATCTTTTGAAGACACCTGCGGGTAAGCATTTGAATATCGTGCAGACTGGTATTGCGCAAGCCTTTGCTAAATATGATAGCCGTATCAAGGCAGCTGATAGCCGTCTGGGTATGCGCCTGTTTGCGCTCAACTTTGCTATCGAGCCGTTGTTTAACAGCCAAGACAAGACCAAATTGTCTAAGTGGGAAGACAAGGGCTATAACGAGCGCGCAACAACTCAAGCGATTGCTGATGCCTTCTACAAGGTGATTACAGCCAATAAAGCGTTCTTTGACCTGCTGATTAACCGCATCATGGAGTACAAGAAAGCGACAGACAAGCTGTCTAACATCGAGATGCTCAAATCTGCATTAGTCATGGGTAAGGACGTCAAGTCACGCTCAGCCAAAATGCACTCTGCTGACGTGTATGAGTGTAGTTCGACTAACTGGATGGCGCGTGAGCTGTATATCGTTGAGGGTAAGTCAGCAGGCGGTCAAATCCTTCAAGCCCGAAACAAGGAGTTTCAATCCCTGCTTGCAATTCGAGGTAAGGTGAAAAACTCAAACGGTATGGAGATTGAAGAGTTAGCCGAAAACCGCGAAATCTTGGCTGTCTTCAACACTATCGGTTGCGGTGCTGGTCCATTGTTTGATATTGAGCAGTCACGATACGGTAAAATCATCATCGCTGTTGACTCTGATAGTGATGGCTCACATATCGCCAATTTGCTGTTGGGATTGTTCTATAATCAGGCTCAAGGCTTGATTAAGGATGGACGTGTTTTCAAACTGGAAACACCATTCTACAAGTGGGAACATGACGGCAAGACTGAGTATTTCTTCGCTGACGAGAAAGACAAGATTGACTTTTCAAAAGGCACAATCATCAAACTCAAGGGCTTGGGTTCATCATCCGTTGACGAGACAGCCAAGTTCATGACGGGTAAACAACGCCGTCTGGTACAAGTGACCCTTGAGGATAGCCGAATGATTGAAGCTCAGGAAGCCGCAAAATTGCTGGGTTCAAGCTTTGAACGGAAACGATTGATGATTGAGAATGGTGTAGTGGAGAAGGGTGTATGAGCAAGCAAGAAACATATGATTTTGCTGAGTTTGTGACTGGTAACTATATCAGTTACGGCAAGACCGTGAACCGAGACAGGGCTGTTCCAAGCTTAGACGGCCTAAAACCTGTCCACCGCCGTATCCTGTTGGGATTGAAAGAGGTGGCCAACGGTAAACTGACGGCTGCTAACAACGGCATTGGTGCTATTCAAGTCTTACACCCATTCGGTGACGGCGGTATCTTTGGTGCTATGTCTGATATGGCGCGCCTCAAGGCTATTGACTCATACGGTAGCGTGGGTATCAAGCTCATGACCCCAGTCCCCGCAGCTGCTGCACGTTACTGGAAAGTGGGCTTGACTAAGGCTCAATCCAAATTCTGGTTCAGACTGCTGGACTACTCGCCATTGATTGAGTCAGATGTCGGCTTAGAGCCAGAATACCTAATCACGCCTGTACCATATTGCTTGGTTTACGGAGCGCAGAATCTAGGTTTTGGTGCAGCTGGTCGCACGCCTGCTTTCACCTATGAATCCTTGCTTGAGGCTTGGTTGAAAGATGACCCGCAGTTGCTTGTACCGCAGTTTGGTTACAAGTTCGACCGCGATAAATCCGACCTGCAAGAGCTTTGGGACAAGGGTACAGGCCGTGTTCAAGTCCGTTACAACGTTGAGAAGCTCAATGATAATGAGATTCTGTTACATGGCTCAGGCGAAACCTTTGCGCCGAATCTGCGAGCTTTCAATAAGCTGTTAGAAGAGGGTAAGATTGAGATTCTGGACGTGTCTGGTGACGAAGTAGCATTGCGTATCCGCAAACTGCCGAGAGCTAGAGTTGATATCAACGAGATTCTGGACATCTGTAAGCGAGTAGGAACATTCAACCGCCGATACAATATTATTGTGGTTGAGAATGATGTTGTTCGCAATATTGGTATCAAGGAATGGTTAGACATCACTATCAACCGTTTCATTGAGACTTTCGACCACGACAAAGGCAACCGTGTAACGAAGCTCAACAAGGACATCGAAGTCTTGAAGCTGCTCCCGCAAGTCGGTCAGCTGTTGTTGGAAGACAAATCTGACGAGGACATCTTGGCGTCTGTCGAAGGCCTGAGCGTTGAAATTCTTGAGGCTATCAAGCGCAAGAGCATTTCATCTTTGCGTCGTAAGGATTCAAGTGCGGAAATTGCAGCTATTGAGAAGCGGATTCAAGAGATACAAGCTGAAGACCCTAGAGCAGAAATGATGAAGCCAATGTAAAGGCCGTGCGGAGTGTAGTTGATATTGCGCTCCGCATTTCTTTCGTCTGAAATGCGCTTTTCGGCCTCTTCGTTCTTTGTATTCCATATAACACCTGAGGATTGTATATGACGACAATTTTGATAACAGACATTCGCAAGCCTGAGAATCGGATGGATGTCTTTCTCAAGCTTTACAAATGGAAGCTTGATAACAATGATATTGATGAACCAGGCACTGCACTAGCTTTCCGCGACACGGATAAATCGCCGACTGGCGAGCCTATGACGGTTGAGCAAGCCCTATGGTTCAGCCTATTGCAAGGCTTTTGCCACGAAGAAATCGGTGCTTGGGCTATCTATTGGCGATTCCCTAATTTCAAGGATATTGACCTGAAAGAATTGGAAGAGTTCCAGACAGCTTACAAGTACAAGCTGGCTTGGGCTTCAGACATGAAGTGGAAACGCGGTAAAGCCCACCTGATGGCTGCTTCAATCAAAGAGACGATTGCGCCGTTTGAAACCTTGACTGACTGGATTAACAGTTTCTACGACTTCAACGCCAGCCTTGAGGATAACTACCATCGCACTTATGCCGAGTTGAGCAAGTTCCTTGAGTTCGGCCGAATGGCTAACTGGGTGACTCAACAAGCCCTCCATACCCTAACACCGTACAAGATGATGCCTCCTAATGTACTGGCCGACCGTCCTGAAAACTGGTCGGTGCGTAATGGCTTACTGTTCTTGTTCAACCGTCCGATTGCTGGCGGCGGCAAAGAAAGCCAGAAGCGCAGCAGCTACGACCCTGAGGAAGTCTTGGCGTTGGAAGAGGAATTAGTCCAGCGTATTGAGGAAGCTTTCGGAGCGGATTTTCACCCGCAATACAACAAGTACACCCTTGAAACTTGGTTGTGTGAGTTTAAACGCCTGTGCTATTCAGGCGGTGAATATATGGGCTATAATACGACTTACTGTTATGAGTGGTTGTGTAAGATGCAAGAGTTGTTCCCCGATGTTGACTACAGTGCTGCGTTGGAATTCATGGAGACTAATCAACACCCGAAAGTTCGGCTGTGTAAGTCTTCACATATCCTGCAGAAATTGGGAGTTAAGACAGGCCGTGTCTTGAACCTTGAAGACGATTATCCAGAATTTGGTAACCTGTACCAAGAGTTCAACCTACCGACCGACTTCATGCGATTGTCTGATAAGGAACAACGCAAAGCTATTCAACCAGTATTCGATTTTTATGTTGAAGAGGAATCAAAATGATGAATTACAAGAAAGGCCAAAAGGTCAATCCTGAGGATTGGCCAGAAAGCTTACGCCGTATTGGCTATGCTGGCGAAGTGATTTATGAGCCATGGACTGATCACGCCGTGAAAGTCCCTGAGGAATATCAGGTCAAATTGAAAGGCGAAATCCCTGCGCCTGCGAATTACTTGAAGCCCGACCAAGAGCCGACAGACACTGTAATCGCAGCCAGTCCCTATTCCTTTGCCCAGTTCAAGGGTATCTCAGCGACTGGTAAGGGTACACGAGTGTCTATGCTGCTGGACTACTTGATTGCTAACTACCAATGGAAGCTGTTGTTTGAGGACGACATCCCCAATTTTCATAAGGCCGAAAAGCCTGAGGACAAATTTGTCGGTAATCCTAATGTCCCACGCTCACGCCAATATGTTGGTATCCTGATTCCTGCCTTGAATCTCCTGATTTTGGGTGCGAAAATCGTCAAGTCAAACAAATCACGTCTGTTGAGCTTGACTGGAGCGGATTCTATCACCTCAGGCCTGTCTCACTGTACCTTGTTTGAAATGCTACATCGTTATGCTAAGAAGTACAACGTGTTGTTTGAGGGCTATGCAGGCCTTGAGGTTGCGACCTTTGACTTGGAGAATCAGCTGAAAGACAACGGCCAAGACCGATATATCTTGGAAGCTTTCCGCCACGCTAGCAAAGACGTAATGCTGGAGCGATTCAAGGACAGAAGCTACCAAGTGGCTAAGGGCGATTCTGCCTTTAACAACAACGAGCGTCATTCAACCATTCCGTTCAAGCGTATCAGTCAGCAGGCTGAGAAGCTCAAAGACCAGATGAAATTTGTTCATCTGAATATGGCTGATTCGACTGAAGAGCCGATTTTTGCGGTCATCCGCTATCTCAAGGCCATTGGTGTTGACCCGACTGATTTTGTTGAGCATACAAAGCGTTCAAGCTTCCAGGCTAAACGAAGCTACACTGACCCAGCCAAGAATTACCAAGATTATTGGTTGCTGTTCAAATTCTTAGAGCAAGAAATTCAAGCAGGATTGAAAAATGGCTAAAAATCTCAATTTGCCGATTCAGGCCGATAAACTCAAGTTGTATCGTGATTATCAATACGGACGTTCAGATGTTTACCGTCGCAAGAACGTATTAGGCCAGCCAAAGCCGTGGACAGATGACTATTACTTGAAGCACTACAAGTTCACTAACGTCCATCGCAAGAATGACCGTGAGTCCCAGTTCCTCCTAGAGACCGTCTGCGAGAATCCAGGCTTGAGCCTTGAGGATAAAGCAATGAACTGCGCCTTGTTCCGCTGTATCAATAACGAGGCAGGCTGTAGTTGGTTGCCTGAATGGCCTATCCGAATGGCTCATGCTACTTCAGCCGATATTGACTGGGAGTTCTTCAAGAAGGTTGAGGCTGGCTTGAAAGGCGAAGGCAAGGGTGAAACCCGCCAATCAAACGCCTACTTCTTGAGTATGGTCGTACTTGAGGCTTACAAGAACGCTCCAGAGCTTCGAGGTTACACGCTGGCGCGCTTCAAACTTATCATGGACAACAAGGATAAAATCTTGGCTGCCCTGAAAGCAGAATCCGCCGAAGAAGCCGTTGAGACCTTGAAGACAATCAAAGGATTTGGTGAGTTCATTGCTTACCAAATCTGGGAGGATTGGACGTATTGCCCTGAGTACCAATTTACAGACAATGACTACGTCAACTGTGGCCCAGGTGCTATTCAAGGGATTGACTGGCTCATCGGCAACTGCGAAATCTTTGTTGATGAGATTGGTAAGAAGAGAGTCAAATACAACCTCAATCGCTGGTCTCAGCAAGATTACAATGACTGGATTCGTAATTTCACGACCAATATTCAGTCAATCATGTCTGATAACGGCCTTGAGTTCAAGCCTGAAGAAATCTTGGACTACATGAAAGAGCCTCATGACCGTATCTGGTCGTTAGGCACTTGTCAAAACAGCTTCTGCGAGTTCAACAAGCTTAATAAGCTGATGAACGGTGTTGCTATGCGCATTCGGAAATACGAGGGCTGAAGCTATGCAAGCCCAAATTGACCGTACAGAGTTGTTTGAGGCTTTTTCGGCTTGTCGGGTAACTGATGAGCTGACTCAAGTGACTATCTCTGGCTGGTTGTTAGGCTTAGAGAAGGCTGCTCTGAAGGGTGCGGCCTTTCGTCTTGAAAACGACACTTCAGGCCTATATTACACCATGAACCAGACTTGCGTGAGTGTAGCCTCCGATAACCGACTCAAGCTGTTTAACTTCAAGCAAAACTTGATTGAGACAATGGAATACTTGTACGCTAAGTTTCTTGAGGAAGCTAAGGCGCAGTTTGTCGTATCCGATAATTAAAAATTAGTATTGGTTCATGAAATATTGAATTATCTCAACCAAAACCGCAAAAGGAGACCACATGTACCGACCGACTAAAAACCTCAGCCAGATTCAAGATGACTACCTTGAACGTGAAGTGTTTGAAACAGCAGCTACTCACGAAGCTCAAGCACGGTTCAAAGCAGGATTGAAAAAGGAAGGGTACAATTCAGTTGAAGCTATGATGGAAGCCTTGCGCGGTGAGGCTGAGGACGATTTAGAGAGCCAATCCGCAGACATGGAATTGGAAGCTGAGGAATTGCGCTTTCAAGCAACTAATCCTACACTCAGCCCTGAGAAGAGCTTTGAATTATTGGTGCAGGCAATCGAAGTTGAAGAGACAATCAATGTCTTCAATATCGTGTTAGCTGAGTTGTACGCTATCCGTGAACGTAATCAATACGGCGATTGAGAGGACAAATGATGTATAAACCCGAAAATAACCTTCACGAGATACGCCACGACCGAGCAGCCCGAAAGATTTTTGAGGTAGAAGCCGAAAAGGAAGCTCGCAGAGCTTTTGAAGAGGTTTATTTGAAAAAGCAAGACTGTAACTCAATCGAGGAGCTCAAAGAAATCCTACAAAGAGAGTGCGAGCAAAACTTGAGAGCCACTGTGCAGTTTATGAGGGATAGAGCAGGTGCAGCCTATTGCGAAGCCTTTGAGCCTTGTATTGCACCAGAAGACAGCTTTAGGTATTGGTTGATGTCTGTCTTCTTGAAGAAATCATCCTAGTTTTTAGAGCGGTCATCTCAAAGACAGACAGAAAGGCAAATGATGTATAAACCTGAAGCAAACCTGTTTAACATTCGTAACAACTGGGAGGCGCGTGAGGTTTTTGAAGAGGAAGCCTTAAAGAAAGCTAACAAAGAGTTTGGAAAGTTCTGTTGTATCAGAACAGGCTTCAACTCCGCAGATGAATTGAAAGAATCCTTGCGAAAAGAGCCTGAGCAAGACTTGCGCATGTCTATCTTGACTCTGCGTGATGAGGCTGTAGAGCTATTCTATGATGCAATGGAACCCAACCTCTCACCAGAGGACAGTTTTGGGTCGCTGGTCGATGCTCACGTTGTAGGAAAGTACATCCAAGTTTACGGCGAAGTGATTGGAGAAATCGTATTTGAAAGGTCAAATGATGTTTCAACCGACAATGAACCTTAATCAAGCCGTCAAAGGCGATGATGCTGACTTCAAAGCTTTTACAGACGCAGCACATAAAGAGGCTAAAGAACGCTTCAATGCTGACTTGAAAGAACGCGGATTTGCCTCAGAAGAGGACTGGGAAAGTTGCCTGCGTGCTGAGCCTGCGTTAGACTTGACCTTTTACTCCTTGAGTCTTCAAGACGACCTTGAAGAATCAAGCACCAAATCTTACGACCCGAATGCTAGTCCAGAGGAAAGCTTTGAGGAAACAGTCCATTCATACTTCACTATTACAGCCCTTACAGCCGTCAATAAGATTCTTGGCGGCAAGCCAATCCGAATGCTTAGCAAGGAGAAGATGTGATGTATCGACCTAGAGCAAATCTTTACAACTTAGACAGCGACTTTGCGACTTACTTGGACTTTGAGTACCAAGCTGAAATTGAGGCTAACACGCGCTTCAAAGACGGCTTGGTCGGTGAAGGCTTTTCATCAGTAGAGCATATGCGCCATACCTTAAGTCAAGAGACAGAAGGCGAATTGCGTACACGTCTGTACTGTGCTGAGGAAGAAGCTGACGACTATCTACAACGAGCCGTACAACCTGATATCAGCCCTGAAGACAGCTTTGAGTTTCTGGTCCAGTCAATGGTGATTGAAGAGCGTATGCGAGTGTATGACGAGGTCATTGATGAGTTTCGAGCAGATGACTTAGAATCGACCGATAAAAACTAAAGTTGGCTTGAGCAATATCAGACTATCTCAACCAAAATCCCGAAAGGTGCTAAGATGTACACCCCGACAAAGAATTACTATGAAGTCAAGTCTGACCCTGTCAAGCGTGAAGCCTTTGAACTTGCCGCCCAAGAAGCTTCGCAAGAGCGTTTTGTAGAGGGCTTGCATAATGAGGGCTTTGATACGGCTGAGGAAGCTAAAGCACACCTGCTCAAACTAGGTGAAGTGCGCGTATTAGACGAGCGTTGTATCATTGCCGCAAGAGCAGCAGGAAGCTTGCAAGTGAGTGCAGGAGACCCTACACTTTACCCTGAAGTCAGTTTCCAATTGTTGGTTGACGCTTATGCCGTTGAGAAGCATATTGGTGTTCTCAGGTCAGCTATCAGAGAATTGACCGAAGCAAAGAAAGCCTAAGGAGGCTGAAATGTACCAACCTACTATGAATTATCATGAAGCTTGTCGAAATCCTGAAGAGCATAAGGCCTTTGAGGCAGGAGCTATGGAAGAATCTCAAAAATTGCTTGCTAAGCAATTAGGAGCAGACGGCTTTGAGACGGTAGAGGATGCAAGGCGGTATCTGCGAGGACATAATAACCTTGAATTGATGATACGTGCTGGGCGATTAGCAGAGATTGCGTCAGAAGAGTATGACCGAGCTATCGACCCCGATATTGACCCAGACAAGAGCTTTAAGACTTTGGCTGACTGCTACCTCAGTCAACAGATGGCTGATATCATTCATGATGTTGTAGGTGCGACATCTGAGCATCTTGCATTGGCTTGTTAAGGAGAATCAAATGTGTAAAATCTTGAAGACATATCACGAAGCCTGTCAAAATCCTGAGTCACGCAGGGCTTTTGAAGAAGCAGCCATGCATGAAGCTAAAGCCCGATTGAAACGCAAGGCTGAACTTGACGGCTTCAAGTCAGAAGCCGAAGAAAAAGCGTGGCTGCTAAGAGAGGGCGATTTGGTAGGCCATTTGAAGTGGCTGACAGAAGCCGCAGCCGATAACTACACACAAGCTCAAAATCCTCACATTCAATCCTTAACGAGCTTTGAGTTTTTGGTTGTTCACTACATGCTAGAAGAGCGCAAGCGACTTATTGACGAGATTATCGCTGAAATAGCCGAAAACTTCCAGCAGTCTCAAGCTTAAAAATTTTTCTTCTAAATGCGCTTTTCCATCTCACGGTGCTTTGTATATAAGGAAGAGGCGGTTGCCTTTTGTTACACTAGGATATATTATGGACGTAAAATTATCAGAAAAGATTGCTGTCTTAGCGGAATCTCAAGACCGCTCCCAGAAAATCTACCAGCCTGTTGACGGTTGGGTGCTCGAGTACAAGGACATCGAAGCATTTGCCGACCAGCAGATGCATACATTCTGGCCGTTTACAGAATATGATATGCAAAATGACGTGCCTGACCTGCGTCAGAATTGTACGGAGGCTGAACGACTTGCAATCATCGAAATCCTCCGACTGTTTACTCACTATGAGTTGGCTGTCGGTGAGGATTATTGGGCAAGACGTTACAGCCGCATATTCCCACGGCCTGAATTCCAGCGCGCAGCCTCAATGTTCTTTGCTGTTGAGTTAAACAGCCATGCGCCTTTCTACAACGAGGCTAACAAGGTGCTGTATATCGACACGCCTGAGTTCTATGCTGAATGGAAACAAGACCCTGTATTGGTAGAGCGTATGGACTTCATCGGCCAAGTTGCTTCGGCTAAAGATGACTTAGTCTCAATCGCAGGCTTCGTATTTATTGAGGGTGTTGTTCTGTACTCTTCCTTTGCTTTCCTCAAGCATTTCCAAGCTCAGGAAGCAGGTGCGAAGAATCTGATGACTACCTTGAATCGAGGCATCAATCAGTCAGTAACGGATGAAAACCTGCATGCTATGTGCGGTGCAGCGACTTTCCGTCACTTGTTGTCTGAGCGTCAATTGACTGATACTCAGAAATCTGTACTGATGCAAATCATCGATGACTTGAGCCTGAAAGTGTTTGAGCATGAATCTCAAATCATTGATAAGCTGTTTAGCAATGGTGAGATTCACGGTATCAGCGCAGGTCAGATGAAAGACTTTATCAAACACCGCATCAATTTCTGTCGTGGCTTGTTAGGCCTGAATCCTTACTTTGACGAAGAGGAGTCAGACAAGACGATTGAAAATTGGTTCTACCGCGATATCAACTCAATCAACTTCCATGACTTCTTCAGCGGTGGCGGTTCAGAGTACCACGTGAAGTGGAGCAAAGACAGATTTGCTAATGTTTGGAAGAAATAAGGAGAGCGTAAATGCTAATGTACCTGTATCTGAATGATATTGCTCAAGGCGTCATCGCTGTTACAAGTATATTGGCTGGTTTGTTTATAGAGTTTGTAATCTTCCTGCCTATGTGGGCTGACCTCTTAGACCTGGAGGGCAAGGACATCGCCAAAAGCTTTTGGTTCAAAGCAGCTGCTATTACACTCGCAGTATTGACTTTGACTTCAATCCTCTTGCCGAGCCGTATCACGTTGTACACTCTGGCTGCGAATGAGTTAGTTCAGGAAGTCAAGGACACGCCTGAGGTGAAAGCTATTCGAGAATACATCACAACTGAGCTTACAAAGGCCGTTGAAGCCAATAAGCAAGAGAAGAAATAGCGAGGAAGCCTCATGCTGAGATACCGACAGACTGTTGTAAACATAGGCCTAATCAGCCTGAAGCTTCTTGAACTGACTGAAGACAATATTGACGAGGTTATTGAGCAGCTACATAAAGCAGGCTATCTTGCAGGCCGTTCAAACTTCCTCAAACATGGAATCTATTTCAGCAAGACAGGCGGTATGGGCGAGCCGAATCAAACGTGTGCGGGTGAGCTGTTAGTTATAGAGGGCGACACCTGGACACGCTTGAAAGACAAGGAATTTGGCTTGTCTGACGAAAATCTCAGAGAAGCTGTCACGCGCCGTTTCTTTACCAGATTGCCGTAATTGATTGGAGGCTACATGATGACGCCTGACTTTAGTGTGGGCTGTGGAATGCTTTGTTGCTGATGTTAATAGCCGCAATAATCATTTCTTTCGGCTTAGGTTATTGATTGCGTTATTTAATCCATTGATTGGAGACAACAAATGAAAGTAGTAAAAGAATTGAAGGAAGCTGTTAACAAAGCAGCTGCCCGCAAAGCCTTAGAGCTTTACAAGGAAATCCAGAAGCTGACTGAGCTGACGCGAGGCGATATGGAATCTCAAGCTGAGGACTATATCGACTATCTTTGGGAATACGCCCGATTGGAACCAGATGTTGATAAGAATCTGGACAAGTATCTGCCTAGTCCTAAGGAAGTCATGCCTGGGGGCAGTAATCCTTGGTCACGCTGGCTTGAGGCTATCATTCTGAACGGCTTGTTCTATGATGTTAAGGACTTGGAAGCAGCAGTCAAATTCCTGAAAGCCTTGCCTGAAGATGAACGCAAAGACTATTATCTGGTGCTTGAAGTAGTCAAGAACCTGGATGTGGTGCTTGAGGATGAATATGCAATCGGTAACGGTGCTCACGACCCTCAAGACTATGATGAGGAGTATTTCAAAATCGTCAGTCAACAAGTCCGTGCGACTTTAGAAGCCTAACAACCCTACAACAGCAGCAATCTATTCCTCCGATTAGCCTGCTGTTTTGTATTTGAAAAACATTAAGGAGATACACAATGCCTGAATTGCTTACTTTTGGTAATGCCCTTGAGCATTTGAAAATGGGTGGCCTAGTTGCCCGCAATGGTTGGAACGGCAAAAACATGTTCCTGTTCTTGGTTCGAGGTGAGGCTGTTACTAAGGTCATCAACGATGCCTACAATCACCCAGATGCCGAGCCGAAAGACGTGCTGGACGCAATCTACATGAAAACGGCTGACGGCAAGTTAGTCCCATGGTTAGCTAGTCAAACTGACGTTTTGTCTGAAGACTGGGTCATGCTTTAACACTAAGGAGCAAATCACATGGAAGATAAAACGAAAGCTGCAAAGATTACAGAAGGCTTGAAGCAATCAATCAACGAGGGTAACGGCCAGCGAGCCTTACAGCTGTATCGAACAGCGTTGCGACTGTTTGGTTGGTCTTATCGAGAAGTTGAAGAGCAAGCCCGACTGACTATCCAAGGCCTGTGGAAACATATCAAGGCTAGTCCAAAGGACAAATTGCCTGACTACAACGACCAGGAATTTCTTGGTGACTATTCTGACCGACTTGAAGACATGATTTACAACGGCTTGATTTTTGACATCAAGGCCTTTGAAGCATTAGTCAAAGAGATGGACGAAGAATACGGCCAGGAATATCTTGAAGACTTCTGCGGATTTGCCTTTGAGCCTGTTAGGAACACCGAAACGGTATATTATGAAGGCTATTTCATCGCAGACCAGAATGACCCCGACAATGAAAAAGGTCAATATCTGGATATTGTTGGTCCAAAAGTCAAAGTGAGTGTCACAGAGATACGATAGCGACCAGACTGTTAGCAGCATGTTATTCAAAAGAATAACATGCTGCTTTTTCATTTGTAACAATGAATATCTGATAGAGACAATAAATGAGCAACAAAAAATCCTACGAAGAGCTATCAGCTGAGCGCAAACAACTGATAGCTCAAAATGAAATCCCTGAATGGATGACTACTCAGGGCTATATCATGTTTCGCAATAAGTATGCCTACAACGGCGAAACTGTCCGCTCACGCTTTCAGACGATTGCAAAGACCCTAGCGAAATATCTGCCCTTCGAGCATCAAGAGACGGCTGAACAGAAGTTTTTTGATATCATGTGGAAAGGTCATCTTGCACCGTCAACACCTGTATATTGCAACACTGGTACCAATCGAGGTCATTCAGTCAGCTGCTCAGGCAGTTACATTGAGGATTCGATTGACGGTTTCTATTCCTCCTTGCGTGAGATGGCGTTATTGAGCAAGAATGGCTATGGTACATCAGCCTACTTGGGCGATATTCGACCGAGAGGCACTCCAATCTCAGTCGGTGGCGAAGCTGATGGCGTTGTACCAGTATTCGACATGTTCACTCGCACTGCCCAATTAGTATCCCAAGGCAACAATCGCCGAGGTTCTTGGGCTGGCTATATCGACATGGACCATGGTGACTTTGACGAGATGAATGACTATGTCTTGAAGAATCCAGGTGAGGCCAATATCGGCTACAACTTCACGGATGAATTCATTGAGCGATTGAGTAGTGGTGACGAGGAAGCTATCCGCCGATATTCCGAAATGATGTACACCCGCAGTCGTTTTGGTAAAGGCTACATCTGGAAGTCAGATGTTGCTAACCGACTTGCTCCTGAATGTATCCGTCAAACAGGTGAGAAAGTCAGAGCGTCAAACCTGTGCTTTACAGGCGATACTTTGGTAGCAGTAGCAGACGGTAGAAATGCTGTTGCTATTGAGCAGTTAGCTAAAGAATCGAATGGCACAGTCAAATTCCCAGTGTTCTGCTCTGAGCATCAGGCCAACTCAATCGGCTATGACAGCTGGAGCGAGCCTATTGTTAGAGACGCAGTAGCATTCAAGACAGGCACTAAGCAGGTTGTCGAAGTGACCCTTGAGAATGGCGACAAATTCAAGTGTACACCTGAGCACCAGTTAGCTACACGGACAGGTGAATGGGTAGCAGCTAAGGACTCACTGAGATACCAGTTACAAACAGATAACTCTGCATTTCCGCTCAAGGTGACCAATGTTGAGTATCTTGAGGGTGAAGTTGACGTGTACGACTTGACCGTTGACGAGGTTCACAACTTCTATATCCGACCAAGCCAAGATGCTGATTTGGATATTTTGGTACACAACTGCACCGAAATCGCCTTGCCCGCCAGCGAGGAGCTAACCTTTAGCTGCGTGTTGTCCTCTTTGAACCTAGCCAAGTGGGATGAGTTTGATGAGGATACAATCTTCTGGTCACTGGTATTCCTTGATTGCGTATGCAGTCATTCCCTAATCCAGATGCAGACTACACCTGGCCTTGAGAAGATTGCACGATTCACCGAGAAATACCGCGCTTTGGGCTTGGGTGCTTTAGGCTTCCACACCTATCTTCAATCCAAGATGATTCCAATTGATTCCTTGCAAGCAGGCTTTGAAAACATGGCTATCTTCCGCAAGATTCATGATGAAACCTTGCGAGCTAGTCAATGGTTAGCCGAAATCTTGGGCGAATGCGAAGTGACCAAAGGATACGGAATCCGCAATTCAACACGTACAGCCATTGCGCCTAACATGAGCTCAGCTGTACTTTGTGGTGGTGTTAGTCAGGGTATCGAGCCGTTTGTTTCCAACACTTTCACCCAAAACACGGCTGCGGGTAACATGGTGCGTATCAATCCTGAGTTCATCAAAGTCCTAAAGAAATACGACAAGTACAATGATGATATTGTCCGAGACATCAACGACAATTATCAAGGCTCAGTACAACACTTGGGCTTCTTGACTGATGAAGAAAAGGCCGTATTCAAGACCGCCTTTGAAATCAACCAATCAGCATTAGTCCGATTGGCTGCTCAGCGTCAGAAGTTCATCTGTCAAGGCCAATCATTGAACTTGTTCTTTGTCGAGGATGAGGAATACATCTCAGAGGTGACCAGAGAAGCCCTTGAGAATCCAAACATTAAAGGCTTGTATTACCAACGCAGCACCCGACTTACACGAGGCTCAAACCCTAGAGGCGAATGTATAGCTTGCGAGGGCTGATTGATAGACGGCTTAGCAATAGGCCGTCTGTAGGGGATTGAAAATGGACAACACGAATACAACCGAGCGATTGGAAGAGCTTGAAGTTGTTAATCCTGACACAGGTGAGACAGAGATTCAAGTAGTCAAGAAGCGAGTTCAAATCCCAGACGGCTTCAAACCGAAGCCAGCTGAGGGAGAATCTTACAATTGATGCAAATCGAGCGGTTGAGAACACTCTTGGGGATACTGCAAGAAGCGCACGGGATTCCCAATAGTAAAGCGTGCATGACTGAGAGGAACGGAGGCCGAAACAAATCAGCCTCCAAGCTATCGGCTAGACCGAAAACTGCTACACGGCAGTCTAAAGGCTAGCCAATCCTCTCAATTCATGCTGTAAACAAGGGCAGGGTATTCTCTGCCTGATTTGTAACTTAATGAAGGATACATTCATGAGTAAATTGCAACAAGCAATGATTCGTGCAGACGAATCTGTTAACAAGGCCTCAGTTGTCTTGGATAAGGGCGCAAAAGATAACAAAACGCCTGGCGCGCCTGAGAAGAAAGTCAAGAAGCCTGAGGATGGTACAGACGTTCAGTCTATCAAACTGGCTTTGCGAGACAAGAAATGAGCAAAGTCGCAAAACTGACGGAAAGCCTCAAAGCCCAATTGGGTGAGAGCGTTGCGTCCAAGATTGTTGGTATCAACGTTGCTTCTGAAATAATTGCTGACCTGGTTGACGAGGAATTGAAAGCAGCACATATCAAGTTCACCCGAAACAAAGCAGGTGATGATATTGTATATCGCTTCAACCCTGAACCGTTTAGCAAGTTCAAGCTGCTGGCTGATAAGCTGGTAGCAAATGACTTCGTTATTGTAGGCTTGTCTAGCTTTGTGACGGTTGATGACGAGGTAGTGATTTTCCATAACGGCGCATGGCGTCAAGTGTAATTGAAAGGTTATATAAACATGAGTAAAGTAGCAAAATTAGCTGAGAGCTTGAAGAGCAGATTGACTTTGAAAGAAGCCTATTATGAGGACAAGGCCAAACAACTCAAAGGCATTCAACTCAAAATTACTGAATTGGCTGTACCTCATTTTGAGGCTGACGGTTGGGTGCGTAAGGAATTAGAAGCACATCAAAAGGAATTAGGTAACATCAAAGAATCCCGTGGCTCAGCCTTTACATTCTTTGAGTTTAGCAAGCCTCAGCCATTTAGCTTCTTCAAGGGTATCACTGATAAACTGGTTGCTGACGGTACAGCAAAAATGGGGAATCTGGGCTTTGAAGCAGGCAATCGTTACACGCCAATCCGTTTTAAAGACGGTTATTGGCGTACACAAGGTGTTTCAGACGACCGAACCCTTGTATATGTAGGCTCAGCGTGGTACTTCGAGGATGAGCTGAACGCAAAATAATTGAAGAGGCCGTCTATATAGCGGACAATATATAGATAGTCTAAAGAAAGCCCAGATTAGTGCAAAGCTAGTCTGGGCTTTTTTATTGCCCGAAAAATTCTAAAAATTAAAATTGGCTCACGGGATATCAGCTTATAAACAACCAATCCTCTTAAGGAGCAAACAAATGAAGAAAGCAACCCCGCAAGTATCCCTGGCCCAACAAGCACGCGACAACTTCAAGAAATTTGAAGCCGAGCAAACTGAAAATGTTTACAATGACTTGGTAGCAATCATCCAAGACGTATCAGCACGCGGTGCAATCGGCTTAGACCTCCGACACCAGACCAACTATGCTAATGATAAAACAGACGTAATCTGTAACCCTGGTAACATCTGGCATAAGGACTATGCAAGCGTTGAAATCAATATTGCTCCTGCAATTAATCAAGAAGCCCTTGCAAAACGCTTAGAAGCAGACGGCTTTGAGGTTACATGGTACGCTAATGACTACTGGGGTGAGCTTATTGACCGCGTTATCTGGCTGGACCAAGAAGCTGAAGACAAATAGCGTTCAAAGCTAAAAATTAGAATTGGTTCATGCAATATTAGCCTACAACCCGACTTTTTCAACCCTCTTTAAGGAGTACAAAATGACCGAAACTACAACCCTGTCTTTGGCGGAACAAGCACGAGCAAACTATGAGAAATTTGTCGAAGGTGTAAACAGACCCGAAACTCCCGACATCTATGATGAGCTTGTAGAAATCATCAAAGACGTTTCGAGCAAAGGCTCATTCGGCTTGAGTATGTTCGTGAGCACTGAACCCTCAGACCATCATGTCGAATTGGATGAGCCTGAATACTACTTCAACATCGCTCCGCACGTGTATATCAGCGCAGCCGCAAACGAGGGTATCAAGCAGTTAGCTGACCGTTTACGCCAAGACGGCTTCCAAGTCAAAATGTATAGCCATACAAACTTTGGCGAAACGATTGACACTATTATGTGGGCGACAGAAGCCTAACAATCAGAGAGGCTTAGGCGATTTTGTCTGAGCCTCTTCTTTCGACTAAAAATTAAAATTGGCGTCTGAAATAACAACTTATAACAAACAATTTTAGTCTAGGAGGCTTCAAAATGATTCCAGTTCAAACTAACTCGCTGAAAAGCAACACCGTTGCAGGCAAGACCTCAGAATTTACAATTACAACTAGCGCAAAGGCTTTCAAAATCCTGAGCTCAAACCTGTACGCAGACAAAATCAAATCAATCATTCGTGAACTGATTAGCAATGCGGTCGATTCGCATAAGGTAGCATGCACTAAAGAGGCTATCCTCGTTACAATCCCGACCCGACACTATTTGAACTTTGAAGTGGAAGATTTTGGTACAGGTCTGTCCGAGACAGATTTGTTTGAAATCTACACAAGCTATTTCTCAAGCAACAAAACTGAAAGCAACGAGTTGATTGGCGGTTACGGCTTAGGCTCAAAAAGCCCATTTTCATACACTGACGCCTTTACAATCACGAGCCGTAAAGACGGCGTTGAGTTAGTTGGTATCTGCGCAATCGGTGAGAATGGAGTGCCTAGTCTGACTATCCTGTCTAAGAACAAGACAGACAAACCTAATGGTGTGAAAGTGTCCCTGCCTGTTAAGTCAGATGATGTCCTCAAATTTGATAATCGCAAGAATACTGTTCCGTTTGCAGAATGCCCTATCAAATTCCGTCATATTGTCGAGAACAACGGCATTACAATGAAAGAAGAATTTGAGCTTGCTAAGGATAATTCTGAGCTTATCGCAGAGATGAAAGACAAAGGCTATGCGCTGAGCCATCACGGCAGCGGTAACGATGCAAGTGTCGTTATTGGTGGTGTTGAGTATCCCCTGCCATGGCGCAGTTTTGACGATTTTGACTATTTGAAAGCAGTCAATGCCCGTGTATACATCCATATCCCTATCGGTCAATTAGACCTGACCGCAGGCCGTGAGGAAATCTCTGAGGATACCGCTACTCAAAGCCGTCTGAAAGAATACCTAAGCAAAGTTGATAAAGCTATCGAGAAAGAAGTTGAGCGGTTATCCGAAGGCAAGAAACCGATTGAAGCAGCTGCGTCTTTGTTCGGCATAAGCGTTTACCGTGTGCCTCAGACAATTCTGAATTCGCCATTTCCACACCTGAAAATCTGTACTGGTATGACTCAAGAGAAGCTGAACTCAGGGACTTTGAAATTTTGGGTGCGTAAGGTTGCAGCAGGTCAAGACACAATCTTCATCTTGAACGAGAAGATTACAAAATCGACCGACCTCAAACGTTTCCGCGAAGTCTGGGCTAACGAAACCTTGCTCATGGGTACATCTGAGGAATACAAGACCTTAAAGGATTTTGCTGAACTGAAAGTAGTGCTGCAAGACGAAGCCGTGAAAGAGCTACGTCAATTGCGCGCCCTCAGTAAGCCCGAAAAGAAACCTGACTATGTGGCTGAGATTGTAGGTGGCAGAATCTACTGCGGAAAATATCAAACAAAGTGCATGAAAGACCCCAAACGCTTTTTCTTTTATGCGCCGTCTGAAGAACGGAACATGTCGAGTCATGACTGGCAGAAAGCTAGAGTGCTAGAGGACTTAGGCTTCACACGCGTTGAATTCCCGAAAACTATGCATGACGCTTTGCGTAAAGTTGGCGGTAAACACCTGCGGGATATTGACTTGAAACCTTATGCAAACGAGTATGCTGAATTTGTAAAAACAAAAGGCTTCTATGCAGGCGATTTACTCAAGGCTATTCCAGAGCTTCCTGTTGACGGTTGGCATGTCCGCTTCAATCTCAGCAATCTACTGCGAGCAAAATTCATGCTGACTTGTGAATCTAGCGGTTTGGAAATCAAGCCTGTGCGAGCAAACTTGTTAGGCTTTGATTTTGACAAGACATTCGCTGAAGCTAGAGCATGGATACAAGAATACGTGAAGCAGCCTGAGAATCTCCTCCGCTTACACTTGCCCGAAAACTTCGTCAGCTACATGGATAAACACGGCCTAGAAATTCGTAAGAAAGCAGAAAATTAAGATTGGCGGTTGAGATAACAGATTATACAACTGGTTATCTCAACCTCACTTAAGCAAAGGAAATCAACATGAAACCGCAATCTACACTCCGCCAAATCGCTAACAGCTTCAATCTGAAACTCTCAGACCTGACCGATGAATTCAAAGCTTGGGCTTTAGCAAAATTGAAAGACCGCCGTGAATTCAATGCCCCATTGGCTGTAACAAATGCTATGTTTTTCCATAACAACGGCAAATTTTACGACACCAAACATGACCGTTGGTTTCCTATCTGCAAGCCCGCAGAAGTCTGCGCATAACTGAATTCTGAGCCTCAGCCATGAATCGGGTGAGGCTATTGAATAATCCTCTGTACAAAGGACAAACATCATGAAGTTAACAACTGAACAACGCATCCAGCTTGGCCGTGACTACATGTCCGCCGTTGAAGCTGGTACCAAGAAGGAGTTTGTCGCCAGCTCAGGCGTTTCTGACCGCTCATTGCGGCGTTATGCTGAGTTAGCCCGACAATTCCCCGAATCCCAAGAAACAGCTGATACCCCAGCACCTAGCGAGCCGAAAGCAGACACCCCTGCGAAAGCCCGAAAAACAGCTAAATCGAAAAAAGCAGCTGGTAAAGCCCCAACAAAACGTTCAACTACTGAGCCCAAAAATACGGCTTCTGTAGGGAATACCAAGACCAAATCTAAAGCAAAACCGAAGCCAAAATCTAAGGCTAAAGCAGCTGCGCCTAAACCGAAATATTCATACAGCCTTTTCACTTCAGCCGTGTATCTATTCCGTGAATTAGGCTCAGACATCTCAACCAAAGTCTTCACGCAAGCAGAGCCGCAATTCAACGAGATTGAGAAGCTGGTTGCTAGTGAAAACTTCAAACCTGAATTGCTGTCGGCATACTTTGAGACTGCTACTGTTGACGAGTTAGCCGAAAACTTGGGTGTTGAGGGCTGGGCTGTTAAAGACGGCGTATTGTATATTCAAGACAAGCGAGTGCCTGAAGAGGTTTACAGTGTTATCAAACCTGTACTGGCCTCACGCCCTGAGGATTCCGACCGCGTTATCAAATTCTTCAACCGTCTGGCGAAGAATCCTAGCAAACGCGTGTTTGAGACCCTGTATATGTTCTTAGAGCATAACTGTATCAAACTGCTGGAAGATGGCTGCGTTCTGGCTTACAAATCTGTACGACCCGACCTGCTGGACCATCACACCGGCAAAATCAAAAACGAGATTGGTGCGACTATTACCATGCCGCGCAAAGACGTTGACGATAACCCTGAACGCACCTGTTCTCACGGCTTGCATGTCGGCGCATTGGAATATGCTGCTAACTTCATTGACTACAACTCTGTTATCCTTGAGGTGTCTGTCGCTCCTGAGGACTTCGTGTCTGTACCTGTTGACTACAATGGTCAGAAAGCCCGCACTTGCGCTTATACAGTGCTGCGGAAATACAAGGGAAAGGCTGAGAGTGATGTCTAAGCAAGAACGAGTTAAGGCTTGGAATGACTTTGCAGCAAAAGTAGCAGAGTATATCGAAGCTGGTATTACAGACCAGCACGCTCATTGGTTTGACGCCCAGTCGCCAGACACACTTGCGGGTACGCTTCAAGCACATGCTAATCGGATTGTGAATCGTGTAGCAACGGATTCTCAAGACCCCTTTGCGGTGGCTCACTTAGCTCAGGTGCTGATGGATAAGCTGTACCCAAAACCGTTTAGCACGCGGCAAGCCGTTGAGTATCTGAAACAGGGCAAGTCCGTACGGCCTGCAGGTAATCCTGACCTGGTTGTACTAGGCATCTGCTACGGCGCAGCATTGTCTAAGCTGATTGACGTCAATTATGCAACATTCAACAATCGACCTGTACTGCCTGTTAAAGACCATTTCCTGATTGTCTGGGGCAATGATGTAGTCCTTACGCGAGAATTGCCTACACACCCAGAATGGTTACTTGCGAGTGAGGCTGAAGTCAAACAAGCAGTTGAACGAGCTACGAAAGGAGACGGAAAATGATGACCGCACAAGAGAGCAAAGACTGGAATGAGTTCAGTCAAGAGGTGATTGACCTGATTGAAAACGAGACGATTGAGAAGAGCACCAATGTGCCTCTCCCTAATTGGAAAGTATCAGACTGCTTGAACTCGCTTCAAAATTGCCTTGTAAGAGCTTCTGACGAACAGCACCCCGAGGCGTTTCGACAGTATGAACTAGTCAAGATAGCGTATTTTGCTCAATTGGCCTATACAAAGCTGAAAAATCCTAGCTTCGACCGAAAAACCGCAATGCAACATTTGAAAGCAGGCAAAGCCGTCCGCCCAGCTGGCGATACAGAGGTCATTGCGCTGAGCTACTTGCATGGTTCAGACTTGACCCGATATGCTGGCGTCAATTGCGGGGAGGGCAAACTGTCTATCCCTGAGCAGATTGTATCGGCAGCCGAAGATTTAGGGGTATTCTTCACGGGTATGCTGCCGTCCAGCTCAAACGAGTGGGTGTTTGCTACTCAAGAAGAAATTGACGCAGTCAAAGACTGGGGCAAATCGGCAGAAGAGGGAGACGAATGATGGATGATTTTGTCCCCGACAATTTGGTAGAATGTGAGCTTTCGGAGCTAGAGCGATATGCATCCAATCTTGATTGCGAGTTTTCTCAAGACCAAGTGGAATCAGATGACGGTGAGATACTGACTGTAATGGAAGAGTATTACCTGAATGATACAGGCACAGCAGTATTAGCGTTGAGATTGGTAACAGTGGACGAAGCGGGCAATGAACAGGTAGATACATTCATTGACCCTGACTATCGCAACACTTGCATCGACCTTGAGATGGCTCACCCTGAGTTGTTCCGTTAATCGGCCTACAAGCCTGATACCAGCCCTGGTAGTTCCATGCTATCAGGGCTTTTATTTTGCGAATCTGAGAGATGAATCTTGGCGGGTACAGGAATCGGAACATAAATACAGGATTTTGGCTAAAAATTTCCTTGCGAAAATAATAAGTTAGCCACGAAATAGCCAATTCCAAACTCATAGATGTGATATATAATACACACCACAGATTATATATTATATAAAATAGACGAAAACAATCAGCACTCAAGGATTCTTATCATCACTCATGCGACTGATTTGAAACCTGACAGCCATGAGACGAAAATCTCAATTCTGAGCTTTCCGACCGTCTGGCTGACTGATGACTGGTCAGCCTAGCGATGAAAACAATCAAACAAAGGAATCGTCTGCCTGCTTGTGATGTGAGCAGGCTAGAGATGAAAACCAATCAGCTACCTCAATCAAATCCTCAGCCCTGCTGAAACCTGACTGAGACTCAACTGACTGAAAAATTAGAATTGGTGACTGAGATATAAACACTTGGAGGAACAACATGAGTAAGATTACAGTTGAAAATATCCGCAAGATGTCCTATGACCAGAATCCTCAAGTCAAACAGTATTACATCGGTAGAGGCTCAGCCCCTCCGTATGAAGCATTAGGCTTGGGAAATCCCTTTACTGTTGAAGAGCATGGTAGAGGCAATTGTATTCAGTTGTATGCTGACTATCTTGATAAGCAGCTGGCCGACACCCAATCAAAGGAATACAAGATTATCAGCAGATTGGTTGAAGAATTGCTAGCAGGCAATGATATCCGATTATTCTGCTGGTGTAGCCCTCAGCCCTGTCACGGCGATATTATTCAAGACAGGGTGATGAGGATTTACCGTAAACGCGTTTTAGACGGCCTAGCAGCCTCTCAGAGCAACTTATAGAGGGCTGAGCAAGCATTCCACTCAACCGTCTAATCGCGTTAATTTTGGCGATTTTAGCCAGTTTTCAAATTGAAAGGAAATGTATGTCCAGAAGTGCCGAGCTACTCAAAGCATATGAAGCATTAGGCTACAAAGACTTCAAGTCCCAGTTCAAGCGACTGATAGCAGTCATGACTGAGAATGACTTTGAGTACTGTATCGTGGGCGGATTAGCCTACAACGAATATGCACCCAAACCGAGAGCAACACAAGACCTAGACTTGCTAGTCATCTCAGATGAAGATGAAGTCATGGAAGTGCTGGCAGACGAATTTGACTTCAAGGAAGTAGGTGCTGGTCAGTATCAGATGAAAGCTGCTAAGGGTGGTGGCAAGACTAAGACTTATGACCTGCTGTTCAATATTGGTTTCGACCCTTATGCCTCAGCAGTTCATCGAGCTAAACCGCGAATGATGTTTGGCGTACAAGTCCCAGTTGCTCAACCATTAGACCTAGCACTCATGTGGCTGGTAGCTGCACCGCAGAAGCCTCAATCTCAAGCAGACTTCG